>PJEL010000144.1_pt1 | contig 82437 bp, 56 predicted proteins | sample 1853271 | NCBI WGS metagenome assembly PJEL01 (sample SAMN08108733, study PRJNA415343) | Invertebrate metagenome, whole genome shotgun sequencing project. | host: Globobulimina | place: Sweden: Gullmar Fjord | collected 2015-08
CTGGCGGAGCAGATGGGCCTCACCGCCCTGCAGCGAGCTCAAGTCGGGCTCGTCGCGGACATGGACCGCGCGGCAGACCTGCTCTACGACCGGGCATAGACAACGAACAACGGAGAAAAATAGATGGGTCAGGACAAGGCGAGGACTGCGGTCGCGATCATCGGTGTGGGCGCGGTGCTTCCGGATGCACCCGACGCTCCGGCGTTCTGGGAGAACATCAAGTCGGGTCGCTACAGCATTCGGGAGGTCGAATCCGACCGCTGGAACCCGGACTTCTACTTCGACTCCGACCACCAGGCTCCCGACAAGACCTACAGCCAGATCGGTGGCTGGGTCCGCGACTGGAAGTGGGAGCCGCTGAATTGGAAGATGCCCATTCCTCCCAAGGTCAGCGACGCCATGGACCGCACCCAGAAGTGGGCGGTCATCGCCACGCGGGAGGCTCTCCAGGACTACGGGCGTCCAATCGACAGAGACAAGACTGCTGTGATCCTCGGCAATGCCATGGGCGGCGAGCAGCACTACCTCACCGCCTTGCGCGTGCAGTTCCCGGAGTACGCCGAGCTTCTTCGCCAGGCTCCGAGCTTTGCTGCTTTGCCCGCAGATACCCGTGCCCAGATCTCCGCGCAGCTCCACGACGGTGTTGACGGGGCGCTGCCGCAGATCACCGAAGACACCATGCCGGGCGAGCTCGCGAACATCGTCGCGAGTCGGGTGGCGGCCCTGTTCGATCTACACGGTCCCAGCTACACCGCCGACGCCGCCTGTGCGAGTGCCCTGGCCGCCATCACGGCAGCCGCTGACGGACTCGCCGAGCGCGCTTTCGACACCGTGATCACCGGTGGCATCGACGCCAATATGGGTGCGCCCACGTTCGTGAAGTTCTCGAAGATCGGTGCACTCTCCGCGACGGGCTCCCGGCCCTATGCCGAGGGCGCCGACGGGTTTGTGATGGGCGAAGGCGCGGCAGTCTTCCTGATGAAGCGCCTCGAAGACGCCGAGCGTGACGGCGACAAGGTCTACGCTGTGGTTCGCGGGATCGGTGGATCGAGCGACGGCAAGGGCAAGGGCATCACCGCTCCCAATCCCGCCGGGCAGCAGATCGCCATCCGTCGCGGCTGGGCCGACGCGGGCATCTCCCCGGCCGACGCGACGATGATGGAGGGCCATGGCACCTCCACCAAGGTCGGAGACGTCGTCGAGGTGGAGAGCCTCACCCATGTGTTCGCCGAGCACGGGGCCGCTCCGGGCACCGTCGCCCTCGGATCGGTGAAGTCCAACATCGGACACCTCAAGGCCGCCTCGGGGGCGGTCGGCGTGCTCAAGGTCGCCTATTCGCTGCGCGACCGAGTCCTGCCACCAAGTCTCGGTTTCACGGGTCCAAATCCGGGGATCGACTTCACGACATCGCCGTTCTATGTGAACACCGAGCTGCGTCCCTGGGAGTGCAAAAGCGGCAACACGCGCTGTGCCGGCGTGAGCTCCTTCGGGTTCGGTGGAACGAACTTCCACATGGTGATGGAAGAGTACGTGCCGGGCCGAATCGTCGCCGAGCGCGCCACTCCCGTGATCGTCAGCACCGGCTCGAGAGCCCCGCTTCGGGGAGCCCTGGTGATGGGCGGGAGCACGTCCGAGGCCCTCATCAATCGGCTTCGGGACACCGCCAAGCGCGCCGGCAAGGGCCAGGCACCGCCGGTCCAACCTCCCCTGCAGTCCGATGTGCATGCCCCGATGCGGGTGGCCATCGACTACAAGAACGCCGAGGAGCTGGCGTCGAAGGCCACAATGGCCATCGAGGGCATCATCGAGGACGATCCGGGCCGCTGGCGGGCGCTGAAGGGCAAGGGCATCTATGTCGGAAAGGGCGCCGGCAAAGTCGCCTTCCTGTTCCCGGGCCAGGGTTCTCAGTACGTGAATATGCTCGCCGGTCTGCGGGACGAGCCGGTGGTGGCCGAGGTCATCGAGGAGGCGGATGGCATCATGACGCCGCTCCTCGGTAAGCCCCTCAGCGACTACATCTTCGTTGATCCCAACGACGCGGTGCGAGTGGCCGAAGCCAAGGAAGCGCTCAAGCAGACCGAGATCACGCAGCCGGCAGTGCTCACCGTGGACGTCGCCCTCACCCGGCTGCTGTCCACCTTTGGCATCGAGCCCGACATGGTCATGGGCCACAGCCTCGGCGAGTACGGGGCTCTGGTGGCCTCGGGAATGCTGCCGTTCGCCGACGCTCTCGACGCGGTCAGCGCGCGCGGTGCCGAGATGGCGAGGGTCTCAGTGGACGACAACGGCCTCATGGCGGCAGTGTTCGGCCCGCTCCATAAGATCCGCGAGATCCTGGATACAATCGACGGTTACGTCGTGGTGGCCAACATCAACGCCCACCGCCAGGCTGTGATCGGCGGGGCAACCGAGGCCGTAGAGAAGGCCATCGAGGCCTGCCGTGCCGCGGACATGCGCACCAAGCCGCTCCCGGTGAGCCACGCCTTCCACACCCGGATCGTGGCCCCCGCCAGTGATCCGCTCCGGAACGTGCTCGGGCGGCTGTCCGTGCAGCCTCCGGAGATCCCGATCATCGCCAACCTCACCGGGGACTTCTACCCCAGTGGACCCGGCGTAATCCCAGATATCATCGACATCCTCGCCCAGCAGATCGCCTCTCCGGTTCAGTTCGTGAAGGGCCTGGAGACGCTCTACGAAGCCGGCGCCCGCATCTTTGTTCAGGTGGGACCCGATCGAGCGCTGCACGGCTTTGTGCGCGACGTGCTCGGGGAACACTCCGACGTGAACGCGCTGTTCACCAACCAGCCGTCCCTCGGCGACCGGGTCTCCTTCAACCGAGCGTTGTGTGCGATGTGGGCGTCGGGCATGGGCTCGTTCCGCTCAGTCCAGGAGTCCCCGCGCTACGAAACGCGTGTTGCAACCCCGGCTCCCGCCCCACCTCGGCCCTCTCCGCCGGCCGCCATCGCACCACGTCCTGTGCGGCCCGCTCGCCCGACGCCGAAGACCTCGGACGACCGATACATGGCGTTGGGACACTTGTTTGCTGAGTTCCTGGACAAGGGCATGGCCCTGCACGGCGGCCAGGAGACCGTCGTCGCTGCACCCGTACACACCGAAGAGGTGGTGGTGAGCGGGGCCAGCTTGGGCCTGCCTGGACGGGAGAAGGTCTTCGACGACTCCAACGTCGCCGCCCTGCTTCGGGGCGACCAGTTCATCACTTCGATCCCGGCGGGCATGCGCGAGAAGATCGTCGCCAAGAACATCACTCGACTGGTGAAGAGCGCCACCGAGGACGCCCGCTTCGAGAGTATCAACAGCACGTCCGAGGTCATCAAGCTCGCCGCCAGGGGAGGGGCCTTCGACCTCGTCGAGGAGTACGGCTACCCCGCCGACCGCCTCGGAGCCCTCGACATCTGCACCCAGATGGCCATCGCCGCGGGTCTGGACGCCCTGCGAGACGCCGGGATCCCCCTGGTCTTACGCTACAAGACCACCACGCGCGGCACCCTGCTGCCGGATGGGTGGAGCCTGCCCGAGTCCCTGTGCGACGAGACCGGCGTCATCTTCGCTTCGGCCTTCCCCGGCCTCGACGCCATGGTCACCCAGTCTGACGACCACCACGCCGATCTGCAGCGGCGGGCGCGCCTCGTCGAGCTCGAGCAGTGGCGGGACAGTGCGGCGGCCCATCACGGCGCCGACGATGCCATCACCGTGAAGTTCGACGCCGCCATCGAAGAGCTGCGTGCGGAGATCGAGGCCAACGCCTTCACCTTCGACCGGCGCTTCCTGTTCCGCGTCCTGTCCATGGGCCACTCCCAGTTTGCGGAGATGATCGGTGCCCGCGGTCCCAACACCCAGGTGAACACCGCCTGCGCGAGCATGACCCAAGCGATGAGCATCGCCGAGGACTGGATCCGCATCGGCCGATGTCGCCGAGTGATCGTGGTCTCCGCCGACGACGCCACCAGCGACCAACTGCTCGACTGGATCGGTTCCGGATTCCTCGCCAGCGGGGCCGCCGCAACGGATGCCCGGATCGAGGACGCCGCCCTGCCCTTCGATCGTCGCCGTCACGGCATGCTCCTGGGAATGGGGGCCGCCGCCGCGGTGCTCGAGAGCCGGGAAGCCGCCGAAGAGCGAGCCGTGTCCCCCATCTGCGAGGTGCTCGGGACCGCGACAGCCAACAGTGCTTTCCACGGCACCCGCCTCGATGTGCAGCACATCAGCGGCCTCATGGAGCAGCTCGTCTCCAAGGCAGAGCAGCGCTGGGGCATCGATCGACACACCTTCGCCGCCGAGACCGTCTTTCTCTCTCACGAGACCTACACGCCGGCCCGTGGAGGCAGTGCCCAGGCGGAGATCCACGCGCTCCGCGACACCTTCGGCAACGACGCCAACCGGATCTTGATCTGCAATACCAAGGGTTACACCGGCCATCCCATGGGCGTCGGCTTCGAGGACGTAGCCGCCATCAAGGCCCTGGAGACCGGCATCGTGCCGCCCTTGGCCAACCTCAAGGAGCCCGATCCCGAGCTCGGGCCGCTGAACCTGTCCAAGGGCGGGCAGTACCCGATTCGCTACGCACTGCGTCTCGCCGCTGGATTCGGCTCGCAGATCAGCATGACGCTCATGCGCCAGGTGCCCTCTCCCTCCGGACTGCGCCCGAGACCCGAGATGCTAGATTACCGGCACCGCGTGCACGATCGCGCTGGCCACGCTCGCTGGCTTGCGGACGTGAGCGGAAAGCCGGATGCCTCCGTCGAGGTCGTGAAGCGCACCCTGCGCGTTCGCGACACCGGTCAGCCCTCTGCTACCAAGGCCGCGCCAAGAACGGTCGCCAAGCCGGCCGCTCCAGCCCCGCCAGCGCCGCCCCAGGCTCCTGCGGTCGATCCCGTCGCGACTCAGCTTCTGGCCATCGTGGCCGAAAAGACAGGCTATCCGCCAGACATGCTCGAGCTGGACCTCGATCTCGAGGCAGATCTGGGCATTGACACGGTCAAGCAGGCCGAGATGTTTGCGGCGATCCGCGAGCAGTACGGCATCGAGCGTGACGACAACATCCGGCTCCGGGACTTCCCGACGCTGGCTCACACCATCGAGTTCGTGTACACCCACCGGCCCGATCTGCGCTCTGCGGCGGCCGTTGCGACTCCGGCCCCGGCGTCTGCCCCCACGGCTCCCGCCAGCAGCGAGGATCCGGTCGCCGCACAGCTCTTGGCCATCGTGGCCGAAAAGACCGGGTATCCGCCAGATATGCTCGAGTTGGACCTCGATCTCGAAGCGGATCTGGGCATCGACACCGTGAAGCAGGCGGAGATGTTTGCGGCGATCCGCGAGCAGTACGGCATCGAGCGCGACGACAACATCCGGCTCCGGGACTTCCCGACGCTGGCCCACACCATCGAGTTCGTGTATACCCACCGCCCCGAGCTGCGCGCCGCCGTGTCCGCTGCACCCGCTCCCGCTCCTGCACCCATCATCGCGTCTGGGGTGTCCCCCGCATCTGCAGCGTCCCCCGCACCTGCAGTGTCCGCGCCGACCAACGAGGACCCGGTCGCCGCCAAGCTTCTGGCCATCGTGGCCGACAAAACCGGCTATCCCACCGATATGCTGGAGCTGGACCTCGATCTCGAGGCCGATCTGGGCATCGACACGGTGAAGCAGGCGGAGATGTTCGCCGCGATCCGCGAAGAGTACGGGATCGAACGGGACGACGACGTACGGCTCCGGGACTTCCCGACCCTGGCCCACACCATCGAGTTTGTGTACTCGGCCCGACCCGATCTGCGCCCATCGGCGGCCCCGGCCCCCGAGGCAACGGCCCAGCCCGCTGGCGATGCCATGGACCCGGTCGCCATCAAGCTCCTCGAAATTGTAGCCGACAAAACCGGATATCCTCCGGACATGCTCGAGTTGGACCTCGACCTCGAGGCCGATCTGGGCATCGACACGGTGAAGCAGGCCGAGATGTTCGCCGCGATCCGCGAGGCCTATGGAATCGAGCGCGACGACGACATCCGGCTCCGGGACTTCCCGACCCTGGAGCACGTCATTGCCTTTGTGCACGACCACCGACCCGATCTGGCGGGAGCATCGGCGGAGGCGGCAGCACCCGAGGCCGCAACAACGTCGGCGCCAGTGACCATCACCGGCAGCGACGAAGCGGCTGCGAAGATCCCCTGCAGGGTTCCGGTTGCCGTCATCCGACCCGCTCTCGATCTCTGCAAGCCCAGCGGGATAGAGCTCGCCGAGGGCAGTCGAGTCGTGGTCGCCGTCGATCAGGGCGGGGTGAGCACTGCGCTCATCGGCCAGCTGGAGTCTCTCGGAGTGGAGACCCTGGTGATCGACGACGCACCCCAAGCGGACGAGCTCGAGGAGCGGCTGAAGAGCTGGGCCTCCGAGGGTCCGGTGCACGGTGTGTACTGGCTGCCCGCGCTCGACGACGAGGGACCCCTCGCAGAGCTCAGCCCCGAAGACTTCGCCGAGGCCATCCGGATCCGGGTGAAGCTCTACTACACCTCGCTGCGGACGCTGTACGAGAATATCGGCGAACAAGGCACCTTCTTGGTCGCCGGAACTCGACTCGGCGGTCGTCACGGCTATGACGCCCAGGGTGCCATCGCGGCCCTCGGTGGCGGCGTCACAGGCGTCACCAAGGCATTCAAGCGCGAGCGTCCCGATGCCCTGTGCAAGGCCGTTGACTTCGGTGTCGAAGAGCCGGCGCAGGTCGCTGCGCATCTGGTCGCCGAGACCCTCTCCGACCGCGGAGCGGTCGAGGTCGGCTATGCCGAGGGCGAGCGGTGGTTCGTGGGTCTTCAGGCTCACAATCTGCCGGAGGACGCGGGGCTCGCGACCTTCGATGACGACTCGGTCTTTGTGATCACCGGCGCCGCTGGCAGCATCGTCAGTGCCATCACCACCGACCTGGCTGCGGCCACTGGCGGCGGCACCTACTACCTGCTCGATCTCACCGAGGAGCCAGACGCCTCGAACCCGGATCTGGCCCGGCTGCACACCGATCTCGACCAGCTGAAGCGCGACCTGCACCAGCGGATCGCCGACAGCGGAACCCGTGCCACGCCGGCCCTGGTGAACCGCCAGCTGGCGGGCCTCGAGCGCCAGGCTGCAGCACTGTCCGCCATCGATGCCGTTCGCGCGGCCGGCGGCGAGGTTCGTTGGCGCAGCCTGGATCTCCGCGATGCGGGTGCCATCGCCGACGTGTTTGTGGAGATCGCCGAGGCTCACGGTCGCGTGGATGTGCTCGTGCACGCCGCGGGACTGGAGATCAGCCACATTCTTCCTGACAAACCCCCGTCGGAGTTCGATCTCGTCTTCGACGTGAAGGCCCAGGGCTGGCACAACCTCTTGCACGGCCTCGGCGGCTTGCCTCTGGGGGCCGTGGCGGTGTTCAGCTCCATCGCTGGCCGCTTCGGAAATGCCGGCCAGACCGACTACAGCGCCGCCAATGATCTGCTCTGCAAGTCCATGTCGGGACTGCGACGCACTCGCCCCGAGACCCGTGCGGTGGCCCTGGACTGGACGGCTTGGGCTGGGATCGGCATGGCCACTCGCGGCTCGATCCCGAAGATGATGGAGGTCGCGGGCATCGACATGCTGCCCGCCGAGGCCGGTATTCCCATCACCCGAAGGGAACTGCTGGCTGGCGACGGTGCCTGCGAAGTGGTGGTCGCCGAAGCACTCGGCGTCTTGCTCGAGGAGCTGGACGAGAGCGGAGGACTCGACGTAGACGCGTTCGCTGCGCGGGTTCACGGCCCCATGTCGCCGACGGTGGCCGGCTTGGGGATCGACGGATCCCTCGAGGTCAGAGCCACCCTCGATCCCACCGAGCAGCCCTTCCTGTTCGATCACACCATCGACGATTGGCCAGTGCTGCCAGGCGTAATGGGCATCGAAGCCTTTGCCGAGGCGGCCCAGGTGCTGTTCCCCGAGCTGCACATCGCCGCGGTGGAGGACGTGCAGTTCCTGGCGCCGTTCAAGTTCTACCGGTCAAAGCCCAGAACCGTGACCGTCAAGGCGGTCTTGGGCGCGGATCAGGACGGCTATTTCGCCGACTGCTCGCTGCTGGGCTCCAGGGCCATCCACGGCTCCGATGCCGAGCAGACCACCGTGCACTTCACCGCGCGGGTGCGCTTGGTGGCAGAGGTCGCCGAGGAAAAACCCAGGCCATTTGCGGCCGCCAACGGTCAGACTCGCGTCCTGGCCGAGGACATCTACCAACTCTACTTCCACGGTCCCGCCTATCAGGTGCTGCACAGCGCCTATCGATCCGGCGATCAGGTTGTGGGCCAGATGTGCGAGACCCTGCCCGAGAATCATCGACCGAGCGAGCAGCCGACCCTGATGTCCCCGCGACTCATCGAGCTCTGCCTGCAGACAGCTGGCGTGTGGGAGATGGGCACAGAAGGCCGGTTGGCCCTGCCTCATCGCATCGATCGCATCCAGATCACCCGCGAGCCGAACGGGGGCTCGGGCACCCTGCACGCCGTGGTGGAGCCGACGGGCGATGACGGGAGCTTCGACGCGGCGGTGGTCGACGAGAGTGGCTCGGTCTACCTGACCCTCAGCGGCTATCGCACGATTGCGATGCCCGGTGCCCTCGACGCGGACCCGCTGAAACCCATCCAATCAGCGATGAAATAGCGCTCAGCCGGACCCAGAACGCTCGGCGAGCTGCCCTTTGTCCTGGGCGCCTTGGGGCCGATCACGCAGACTCTCCGTGGAGAAGACCAAGCTCACCTTGGTGCCCTTTCCCTCCTCGGTCTCGACCACGACTCTGCCCCCGAGACCGTCGACCGTGTCTTGAACCGTCGCCATGCCGACTCCTCTTCCAGAGGTGATGGTGACCGTCTCGGCCGTCGTGAACCCCGCTATGAACACGAGGGCACACTTGTCTTGGTGACTCATGGTGGCAAGCTCTTCATCGGCAATCATGCCAATTTTAAGGGCCTTTTCGGTCAAGGCGTTCAGGTCTATGCCGGCGCCGTCGTCCTCGATACTGATGCACAGGCCGCTGTCGTCCTCTGCCACCCGGAGCCACAGACTGGCTTCGTCGGGTTTGTCGCCCCGCAGCCCATCGTCCTCGATCCCGTGATCGATGGCGTTTCGCACGAGATGGGTGATGACACCGAAGACGGGCGCCAGGTGCAGCGGCGCTCGATAGTCGCCACCCTCTACGTGTAGAACGGCTCGCTTTGCACGCCGCAGCGCGTGGAGTCGACACGAATCCGCCAGCGGTCCGATGATGTCGTCCACCCGCATCCGCTGCAGCTGGTTCACAAAACCGTGCACGACTCCGCGCAGCTCCTCGAGGGTCGTCGCTTTCTGTGCCTCTGTGGCGAACCCAGCAACCGCCTGCTGGCTGGTCATCAGTGCCGAAGACGTGCTCTGTAGCTTGATCCCCCAGATCGCCTGATTCTGGCGCAGGAGTCCTCCTACCTCGTCGTAGACATCCTGCAGATCGCTGGGCTGAATGGTCTGGTAGCCCTCGATCTCGTGGATGAAGGCGGCGATCTCATGCAGGTTGAACTGCCCGAAGACACCCTTGGCGGTGTGCAGCGCCATGCGGATGTCGCGTTTGCGCCTGGCTTCCTTGAGGTTGAGCAGATCGCTGGCAAACCCGGTGACGAACGCCTTGAAGCGCGCTTTGAACCGCAGGACCTGCACGATTCCCTTCAGCTGCTCGGCGTCGCTCTCGGCTTCGATGAGCTCGGTGATGTCGGCAACGGTCATGAGCACCGAAGAGACCGCGCCTGTGGCGTCGCGGATGACGGCTCCCTCGATGGAGATCGCCGAGCCGTTGATCCTGATCCGGCTCGGCAGCTGCTCCAGCGAGAGCTCCTCGGGCAGGATATCGTCGAAGATCTGCTCATAGCAGAGCGAGAAGTGGTCCCGCTCGCGTCCTTTGAGACGGAGTACATCGAGGAGTCTGCGGCCCCGCATCTCTCCTCTGGGCTTGAGCAGCTCCTGACAGCTCTTGCTGTACCCAGGCAGCACGAAGCCGTTCCGGTCGCAGCGGAACAGTCCGTGTACGACGTGGTCCTGGATGATGCGGATGGCGCTGCTTCGGATGCGCTCCTCTTCTCCGGAGAAGTCGCTGAAGACGAGGGTGTAGCTCTCGAGATTTCCGTCGCTATCCCGGGCTGGGGTGACCGTCAGATAGAGCTTTGGCGGTGCGCCATCGGGGCGTCCGACTGTGGGGAGGATCACCGGTCCTGCCCAGGAGCCGTGCTGCACTACCTCTGCCCTCAGGTCCTTCCAGGTGAGCTGGTCGGGGACCACACCCAGCAGCGTCGACACCTCGTCGACCTCCCCAAATAGCGGGCGATATCCTGCGTTGGTGAGCACCTGGTCTCCCTCGACGCTGATGCCGACGATGGCGACCCGTTCCGTGGAGTCGAGGACGTGGTTGAGCTTTGTGCGTGCCTCCGAGAGACTCACCAGCTCGCGGATCATGGGCTCCATCTGGAGGTGCCAGCGCCGCTGGGAGGCCTCGATGTTGCGCCAGATCCCGTCCAGGATCGGGTTTGCGAGCCGTCCTTCGAGGTGGAAAAGGCCGAGGTGACTGGTGGCCTGCAGCAGCCGCTTTTCGTCTCCCGTCGGCGAGGTGTCCTTCCGGAACGAACCGGCGCTTGCGGTGTTTTTGGCGCGCGTCAGGCTCCAGAAGGCCGCGGCGTCGAAGTGTCCACTGCGGGGGAGCTCTACTGAGAAACCATCCCGAGCCACCATGTGCACCTGTTGCTGCACCGTGAACAACAGCAGCGCCTGGTCTCGGGCGTAGCGCTCCAGCTCCTGTTGGGCCGCCAAGGCTTTGGCCGGGTCGACCTCGGTCGCCGCCCGCAGGAAGGCCTGGTCGTAGTCGGGGTCATTGGTGAGGGAAAACGGCCCTTGGCTGAACAGGAAGATGAACTGGTGAAAGAGCGAATGCAGGAGCGGATTATCGACATTCGCCACAGCAAAATCGCCGTCGTACTTGGGTCCGGTGTTCTCGGTGATCCTCACGACGCGCCCGATCCAGTCCGCACGAGGCAGCACCTGGGCTTCGAGCACCACGCCGACACGACCGAGGAACTCTCGGATCGTCGAGTAGAGCGATGTGCTCGTCTCGCTGACCAGCCCCTTCAGGGTGAATCCATCGGCATAACCGGCTTCAGCAAGTAGTTTTCGGGCGAGTGGTGGACTGTAGCGATAGCCGGCGACGTCGGGATTGAATCCCTCTTGCTCTTCGGTGGCAACTGTTCGTTGCGGTATGGCGTACCCGTGATCGGTGGTGTCTACGAGCAGGGTGCGGTTGATGGCGTGGTTGAGGGCGCGGCGCACCTGCGGATCGGCCAGTGGCCCTTTGTTTGCCAGGAGGAACCACTGGGAGAGGGCGGCGGCACGGCTCGCGCTGTGCACGCCGTCGATGCTCTCGGAGCGCACGACTTGGTTGGAGTCGGTGTTCAGAGCGATGTCGATGGTGCCGTTCTCCAGGCACTTCGTCCACTCCTTCTGGCGGAGGATCGGGAAGTGAAGCACGTCGATCGTCGCTTTGTTCGCCCAGTGATCGAGGTTGCGACGAAGGAGGATCTCCTCTCCACGCTTCCAGTGCACAAACTCGTAGGCTCCCGTACCGACCGGCTTCTCGACGAAGGCATCGCGCCCTTCGGAGTCGAGGATGGACTTTGGGTAGATCTGTCCGAAGAACAGCCGCCGGAGCAGCATTCCGTCGGGGAAGGCGGTCGTGAATCGCACGCGATGGGGGCCGATCTTCACGACATCTGTGATCGGCGAGAGAATGCCCGCTCCGCAGGCAGATGCAGGCGGGCCGCGGTGGGCCGCAAAGGTCGCAACCACGTCATCGGCATCCATGAGCTCGCCGTTGTGGAACCGGACCCCTTGTCGCAGCTCGAAGTCGGTCTCGAGAGGGGAGACGCGCTCCCAGGACACGGCCAAGCCGGGAACCACGTCTCCGTCGAGCCCGATGATCACCAGCGCATCGTTGATGAGCGGGATCAGCGAGAACGACTCGGGATCGAAGCTGTGGAAGCTGTCGAGGGCGACCGGATCTACCGAGTACAGCGCGATCGTGGCTGAGTTTTCTGCGTTGAACATAGGCGGACTACCGACAAGGGGTGTCCTGAGAGTTCGGCATGTCGTGCGTGCGGTTGAGCAAAAAAAAGAGCGTCCCACCGTTGTGTCGATGGAACGCTACAGGTCCTTGCTCTACGCGTCCTGCTAGAAAACTAGCCTTTGATTATCCGCGGCAACACCATCTGGTGTTGGGGGCAGATCGACTTCGGGTTCTGGTAGACCGAGCCGGCAAAGGCCACCAGGTAGTTTCGAATGTCGGGCAGGTTCACGACCTCGTCGAGCATTCCGGCGCGCGCGCAGAACTCTGGGCGGGAGTTGTCGTGGTATTCCTGCGCCAGCTTGTTCATCTTGTCGACCACCGGCTCGAGGGGGCGTCCAGCGTCCTTCTCTTTGATGAGCCGGCGAGAATAGAGGGCCACCGCCGCGGTCTCGCCGTGCATGACGTAGATCTCGGTGGCCGCGGTGCCCAGGGTGAACGCGTTGTGCCGGTTCGCGGTCGGGCCGCCCAGCAGGTAGTGAGCCGCCGCCGAGCCCTTTCGCAGGTTGATCAGCGCCATGGGCACGTCGGTCTGCTGGATGGAGTAGATCAGCGACTGGCCGAGTCCGAGGAGCTCGGCCTTTTCGGCGTCGTCACCCACATCGATGCCCGAGGTGTCCTGCAGCCAGACGATGGGCAGCCGGTCGCGACCACAAAGGGTCACGAACTCGTTCATCTTGATGAGGCCCTGGCGATACAGCTTTCCGCCGATGCCGGGGTAGTCCGCGTACTCTGGATAGCCCTTGCCGAGATAGCCCTGGCGGTTCCCGATGACGCCGACCAAGAAGCCGTCGATCTTGCAGAGCCCGGTGTAGACCTCTGGCCCGTAGTCGGGGCGGAACTCGGAGTGCTCGCTGTTGTCGACCAGGCGGGCCAGCACTTGCTCGAAGGAGTAGACGCGCTTGGGCTCCATCGGGATCAGGCGGTACAGATCGTCGCCGTCGAACTTTGGAGCAGCCGGCTCGGCAACCCGGAAGAACTTCGGGTTGTAGGCGGGCATTTCGCCCATGTACTCCTTGAGGCCGTCCAGCACGCCAGTCTCTTCCTCGTAGACGTAGCGGAAGAAGCCGGTCTGGTCGTAGTGCATGTCGACCGCACCAGGGGGCTTGGCCTTGAAGCCGCGCGATCTCTCGATGATCTCCTCGGCGGTGGGCACGTCGAAGTGACCCTTGGGAGCCATGCCGCTGACGATGCCGGCGCCGCCAACTGCGATGTTGCAGTTCTTGTGGGCGAAGAGGATCGTAGGACTGATGCTCTGGTAGCCGCCGCCAGCGGGGTTGGTCCCGTAGATGCCGGCGAGGATTGGGATTCCCAGCTGCTCGAGCTCGGCGTGGCGATAGAACGGCGTTCCGGCGCCGCGGCGGTTGGCGTAGAACTTCTCCTGCTCGTCCAGCTTTGCGCCGCTGCAGTTCACCAGCCACACCAGCGGGATGTTCAGGCGCTTGGCCAGGTCGGTGACCCGGAGGATGTTCTCGGATTGACCCGGCATCCAGGCACCGGCGATGACCTTGTTGTCGAAGCCGATGATCACGGCCCACTTGCCGTTGATGCGGCCGATGCCGTCCATGACGTTGGTCGTGCCCGACTTATTCTCGAGAGGATTGTACAGGGTGTGCAGCGGGCACCAGGTTCCCTCGTCGATGAGGTACTCCAGGCGCTGCCAGACCGTCATCTGGCCCCTGGCGTTGATCTTCTCCGTCGGGAAGCCCGCGTTCTTGACGCGATCCACCGCGGCCTCGATCGCTGCCTCGCCTTCCTTGAACGCTTGGACATTGTCCTCGGTTCGTTTGATCTCACCTTTCTTCAGCGCGCGGCCTACATCGGCCATCTTCTGAAAGTACGGTTTCACAGTGGACTCCCGTCGTCGGTTTGTGGGGTTATTCGCCGGATTCTCCGGAATTTTTGGCCGATCAGCTCGTGATGAGCACCATCACCTGGTCTTCGTCGACCTCGTCTCCCTCTTTCACCTTGATGGCGCTGATCTTGCCGTCACAGGGGGAGTACACGGGGGTCTCCATCTTCAGCGCTTCGATGATGACAACTTCGTCGTCTTCTTCGATGTCGTCGCCGACCTTGGCGATCAGCTTCCAGACCTTGCCGGCGAGGGGGGCGAGAACTTCGTTTTCCATGATGGATTCCTGTGTGTGAAGAGGGGTTAGCCGAGAAGTGAGACGAAAATGCCAGCCGCGATGACCGTGCCGATGACCCCGGCAACGTTTGGCCCCATCGCGTGCATGAGCAGATAGTTCTTCTTGTCGTATTCGGCGCCCACCTTATGTACTACGCGCGCCGCCATTGGTACTGCAGAGACGCCTGCAGCTCCGAGCAGTGGGTTGATCTTGTCGGTCGTGAAGAGGTTCATGAACTTCGCGAGCAGGATGCCGGTGGCAGTGCTGACCGCGAAAGCGCCGAGACCGAGCAGGAAGATCATGATGACCCTCGGCTGCAGGAAGGTGTCGGCGTTCATGGTCGCGCCCACCGGAAGGCCCAGGAAGATCGTGACGATGTTCAGCAGCTCGTTTTGCGAAGTCTTGGTGAGCCGTTCGACGACCTTGGCCTCTCGGAAGAGGTTTCCGAGCATCAGCATGCAGATGAGGGGCGCGGCTGGGGGCACCAGCAGGACCACCACCAAGGTCGAGACGATCGGGAACATGATCACCTCGAGTTTTGACGGCTTTCGGGCCTTCTTCATGCGGATGACGCGCTCCTTGTCGGTCGTCAGCAGGCGCATGATCGGCGGCTGGATGATGGGCACCATCGCCATGTAGGAGTAGGCGGCGACCGCGCAGCTGCCGAGGAGCTCAGGTGCGAGCTTGGTGGCCAGGAAGATGGTCGTAGGGCCATCCGCGCCGCCGATGATGCCGACGGTGGCGGACTCGTCCAGGGTCATGCCCGACGCATAGGCCACAAAGAAGGTCAGATAGACGCCAGCCTGTGCCCCTGCACCCAGGAAGATCAGCTTTGGATTGGCGAGCAGCGGCCGGAAGTCGGTGAGCGCCCCGAGTCCGAGGAAGATGAGCGGCGGGATGATCTCCCACTGGATCCCGTAGTGGTAGAAGCGCCACAGCAGTCCGTGGCCCTCCTCCATCAGGCCCGTCATCGGCAGGTTGGCGGCGAGGATGCCAAAGCCGATTGGCAGGAGCAGGAGCGGCTCATATTCCTTGGCGATGGCCAGGTAGATGAGGACAAAGGCGATCAACCACATCACGAGCATGGGCAGCGTGAGGTGGAAGAAACCCGAGCTCTCGCTCAGGGCGGTGAGGCCGTCAAGCATCCGGCTTCTTTGCCCACGCCTCGACCCGCGCGGCGACCACAGCGTTCACGCGGATGGTGACATAGAGCAGGGTCATGCCGAGGAAGACCCCGACGATACCCGTGATGAATACTCCGACGGCTTCAGCCAAGCGGTTGTTCCTCTGTTTTGCTGCCAGCCCTAGCGGTTGGCTTTGCGGATTCCGAGCTCGTCCAGCGCGATGATCCACTTGCAGATGTTCGTCGAGCCCTCGACCATCGAATAGGTCGGCGCGTCGCGATAGAAGCGAGCAACCGGGTATTCGGTGGAGTAGCCATAGGCGCCGAGGATCTTCATCGCGTAGGTGGCGCAGCGCTGGGCCACGTCGCCTGCCATGAGCTTGGCCTGGGCCACGTCGCGGCCGTTATTCAGGTTGCCTTGGTCTTTTACGACGGCCGCTCTGTAGGTCAGCAGCCGGGCACACTCGATCTCGGTGGACATCTGGGCGACGATGTCCTGGTTCATCTGGAAGGTGCCGATGGACTTGCCGAACTGGTTGCGCTCCATGCTGTACTTGACGACCTCGTCGAGGCAGGCCTGAGCCAGACCGACGCCGCCGGCCGCAGCCGAGAGGCGGGTCTGGTTGAGGGAGCCAAACACGATCTTGGCGCCATCGCCGTGCTTTCCGAGGAGGTTCTCCTTGGGAACGATGGTGTCCTCGAGCATGATCTCACCGGTGGGCGAGGAGTGGGAACCCATCTTCTCGAGGGGCACGGTGCGGATGCCGTTGTGGTTCTTGGGCTCGATGATGAAGGCCGAGAGACCCTTGGAGCCCTTGGAGCGGTCGGTGTATGCGTAGTAGATGAGGGTGTCGGCGCACTGGGCGTTCGAGATCCAGGTCTTGGAGCCGTTCAGGACGTAGTGGTCGCCCTTGTCTTCGGCGGTCGAGGTCAGGGCCATCACGTCGGAGCCGGCGTTGGGCTCGGTGATTGCAAATCCACCGACGTGCTCGGCTTCGACCAGCGCTCGGATGTACTTGTCTTTCGCGGCCTCGGTGCCGTACTTTTGGATTGGGTAGGCGCAGCCCAGTCCCTGCATATTGATCTGCACGCGCAGCGAGCTCGAGGCGCGGGCGATCTCTTCGGTGACGAGCATCGAAGCCAGCCAGCCCATCTCGGAGCCGCCGTATTTTTCGTCGATCACCGTCCCGAACAGGCCAAGCTCGCCCATCGGCTTGATGACCTCTTCGTAGGGGAAGTAGTGCTTGGAGTCCCACTCGTCCGCGAAGGGAGTGATGTTTTCCGTTGCAAACTCGCGAACCATGTCGCGAAGGGTCTCGAGGTCTTCAGAGAGTCGAAAGTCCATGGCCAATCCTCCTAGGAGAGACGGGCTGTGTGGACTATTCGTTCTGAGGGCCTGCGGTCAAGGCCCATCTGCGCATGAAATGACCGACTCGGCGGGCCGAATCTGAGCCGGCATTCAGGGCCTGAACCCGTGCGTTCGCGGCCTCGCTGAGGTCCCTGTTTCTACCGCCTTCTTCAGTCGCAGATGCTCAGGGGTGCCGCCAGGTAGGCCTGCGCCCGCGAGCGCAGATATCCGCCGTCGTCGTCGGCCTCGGTGGCCATCAGGTCGTTGCCGGTGATCGGGTCGGGGTTGGTGACGCCGTCCCCCTGCTCATCCTGCACCGAAGTACACCCCGACGCGCCCCCTCCAAAGAGCACTGCGACCACCCCAGCATCCCGCAGCTCGGTGAGGCGGTTGGACTCTCCGAACCAGGTCTCGACCCGGTTGTCCTGGTAGTGGCCCCAGGTGTCGTCGCAGGTGCGGTACAGGGTGTTGCCCATCGGGACCTGCCAGAGCATTCCCGGCGTCTGCATGCCCGAAGTCACTCCTCCCACGAAGGTGTGGTAGCGCCCGAAGCTCGGCTCCTCGGCGTCGCTTGGATCCCACCAGTGGGCACCGCCGTCCCCTTGAACCTGCTCGTAGAAGCCGGCGTCTCGGTCCGAGGGGTCGAGGACGACCAGATCCCAGGTCACTCCGAGGCTGGAGAAGAAGGCCACCGTCTCGTCCACGACAGAATCGAGCCCGATGTCGGCGCGGGTGTCTGTTCCCACGTCCGGGCCCGCAGACCATCCCGACGCGTGCACCGCGAGCTTCACTTCTGGAGCGACGGCATCTCGGATCGCCACCAGTGCTTGGGCGAACCCGGTGCCGTCATCGGGCAGACCGGCCCCCGACCAGTGACCGCTGCTCGACACGGCTGCTGGTACTCCGCTCCCGTCGTCGTCCGCCGACACGGCCTGGTGCATATAGCCCCACAGATCGGGCTCGATGTGGATGACGACGGTCTGGCTACTGGTCTGGAGGTGCTCGTTGATGCGCTCCAGCATGAACTCGAAGTCGGCGTAGTAGGCCGCCATCGTCGTCGGGTTGGCGAGGTTTGCCAGATCCCGGTCGACCTCGCCGCAGGCCGGACATCCCGGCTCGGAGTTGAGCATCATGTAGTAGGTGAAGACCGTCGAGACCCCGACCTCATCGCTCTCCGCGAGGTAGTCGAGCACGAACACTCCCTCGCCGCGCGGGTCTTGATCCCACTGCCAGGTCTGCCAGCCGTTGCCGGTGTTTGCGCCACCCACCAGGTACTGGTAGCGCCAGTCCCAGGCGGCGCCAGTGGACGTGAGCCAGTCGGCGTCGCCGCTGCCGCTGGTGACCCCCAGTCCCACGTGATCTCCCATCCAGGGCTCGACCGGCACAGGGAAGGTGCAGTCCGTGGTCGTGGGTGTTGTGGGCGTCGTAGGCGTTGTAGGCGTTGTGGGCGTCGTCTCGGTGGTGTCCGTCGTGTCACCGCTGGGTCCATCCTTGCCGCACCCGGCGATCACCAACCCGAGCAGAAAAAGTCGGCCTCCCAGTCCTGTCATTGCTCCCTCCAGGGGGTCAGGTATTGAACCACAGTTTCTCGGCGCTCGAAAGGCGCGAGCCAACGCGGCGATCCTGCGGGGTCAGGTATTGAACAACAGTTTCAGCATCGCCTACTGTGCTTCGTAGGCCCCGATGTCCGGAGCCGCGCCCGCCGGTCTCGAGTCGCCGCCGAGATCTCCGAGGACCCCGTGATCTGCGCCGGCGTCGATGGCCGGGCTCCCGTTCGCGAGGGTGTAGTCCCCCGCCGAGGCATCGGAGAAGATCACATCAAAGCTCGAGAACACGGCGTTTGCATCGTGACCCAGAGCCTGCCATTCTCCGGGATCGATCCAGTCCTCGTCCGGATCCTCGAAGAGCGTGCCGTCCAGATAGAGGTTGTAGTCGATCTGCAGCCCCGAGTCGGACTCCACATCCACGCCCAGCGCGTCGCGACTGTCCGTGATCACGATGTTGTTCTGGAAGACCGTACCCGTGGACCCGTTTCGGAACGACATCGCGTGCCGATCACAGTCTCGGCAGTCGATGGTGTTGTGCAGGAACTGGTTGTCCTTGCATCCAAAGTCGAAGTTGCCGTAGTCACCCCAGTCCGAGTAGCCGTCGTCCCACTGGGCGATGCCCCCGGTGAAGTCCGTGCCGTAGATCAGGTTGTTCCTGAAGATGCTGTCATGTACTCCAGCGAGATTCAGAGCGGCGCCCCCGTTTCCCGTTCCGCAGTCGATGAGCACGTTGTTCTCGACTAGCGACCCCGACATCACGCCGTCCTCGATGCCGACGCCCCCGTCATAGGTCTCCGGATCGGAGTTGAGCTGGATGCAGGCGCCGTCGGCATTCGAGACCGTGTTGTTGCGGATGATCGACCCGTCCTGGTGGTTGGTCCAATAGATCCCGTGCTCTTCGGCTCCGGTGCTCGATCCGTTCTGGAAGATGCAGTCGTAGCAGAGTGAGGAGCTGATCAAGGAACGACCTGGGATCCCAAAGCCGGGGCCGATCCCGTGGATCTGGTTGCCGACGTTTCGGTACATAGGGGCGTCGGGCAGACCGCTGAAGACCAGGGCGCGGACCGACTCTCCGGGGAAGGCCGACGCGTCGACGGTGAAGTTGTCGAAGCGCACGTCGTCCCCGCGGGAGAACAGGAGCACATTTCGACCGTCACAGGTGACGTACTGGTCGATGACCGGGCGCCCATCGACGCCGAAGATGCCGACGTCGGAGTCCCACACGCAGGCGCCCTCGTACGAGGAGCCGGTGTCGCGCACGTAGATGTAGGTCAGACCATCGAGGTTCTCGAGGGCAAGGGCGATGGTGGGGAAGGGATCGTCCTCGGCGCCCGTCGCACCGGGTTGTCCGGCGACGTTGTCGACCCAGAGCTCGGAGTCGGGATCGGGGAGCTCGGTAGGGGTCGTCGTCGGCGTGGTGTCGGTATCGGTGGTGTCCGTTGTCGGCGTGGAGGTCTCGGTCCCGGTGTCCTGAGTATCCACAGGATCGGCGTCTTTACTGCATCCTGGGCCGAGACCCAGGACGAAGGCGAGGGCGATCGAGGCCGGGATTCTGCGTCTAATTGGGCTCAAGTGCTCTCCCTGGTGTTGCGAGAGTCTACTCGACAGCTCTTCGTGCTTTTGCGGGTGACAGAATCTGCCGGGGGCGGTGTCTCCCTAGCAACGATGGAGCCAATCGTGGTCACACTTCTCGCACTGACACTCACTGCCCTCGCCGACGAGCCCGCCCCAGAAGCCCCGGAACCGGCCCCCGTCGCGGCCATCGCACCGGAGCAGGCCGAAGACATCGACACCGTGCGCCTGCGAGTCGTCATGCTCCCGGGGTTTGGAATGAACGCCTCTGGCAAGGACGCCGTCGATGGCGTCTCCGTGGGCCTCGCAGGACGTGCGAAGTCTATCGAAGGTGTGGATGCGCAGGGTTTCCTGTCCTGGGTCGACGGCGACATGAAGGGTGCGCAGCTGTCGGGATTCGTGGCCACCGCCGGCGGTTCAGTGGACGGCGTGCAGGCCTCCGGCTTCGTAAACTATGCGGGAGATGCCGATCTTCAGGCGACAGGTTTTGTGAACCTCGCCAACGGGGACATCCGCGGTCAGTTCTCCGGGTTCGCCAACGTCGCGAACGGAGAGATGAGCGGCATGCAGGGCTCGGGCTTCCTCAACGTCGCCACCGGCAAGGAGAACAAGGGCGTGCAGGGCTCCGGTTTCCTCAACGTCGCCGGAGATCTGAAGGGTGTCCAGGGCTCGGGTTTTGCCAACGTCGCCCAGGATGTGAAGGGCGTACAGGCCACCGGCGGCCTCAACGTCGCCCAGGATGTGAAGGGCGTACAGGCCGGCGTCGTCAACGTTGCCAAGGAAGTCAACGGTGTCCAGGCTGGGGTCGTCAACGTCGGTAAGAAGACCAGTGGCGTGTCCGTTGGCGTGGTGAACATCGCCAAAGAGTCCGACGCGGTGAACATCGGTCTGTTCAACTTCATCGGCAACGGCATCCACAACGTCGACATCTGGAGCAGCGAATCCTCAGCCCTCAACGCCGACTTCAAGTTCGGCGGCAAGCACCTCTACACCCTGATTGGTGGCGGAACCGTGCGGCTCAACGACCCGTGGTGGACCTTCGGCGTCGGCATGGGGCTGCACTTCCCCGCCTCCATCGGCTGGGTGGAAGTCGACGCCAGCTCATGGGGCATCGCTTCGGGCCGTCGGGTGGCCTCGGGCTCACACAACAAGCTGCGCGGAACCGTTGGCCTGAACCTCTCCAAGCACCTCCAGCCCTTTGTCGGCGCCTCGGCGAACATGTGGTGGAGTGGCAACGGCGATGTCACGGCGCGGGCCGTTGGGCTGCCGTCGAAGAAGGCACAGCGAGGGCGGGTCACGACCTGGCCGGGAGTGCACGCCGGTATCCAGTTCTAGAGCCGCGGAGGCTTCTTCAGCGAGCTGCTACGGCCAACCGAGGAAGATCCAACCGATCGCATCCTCGGTGAGATTGATCGAGTTGGCCGCCGAGGCCGCCAGCACGAGGCGGTTGTCGTCGGTGTGAATGGTGACCGCCTCGGGGATCAGGCCGGGTCTAGTGGCGTCCTCGAAGGGCAGCTCGATCTCGGTGAGTTGCACATCGGGGTCTCCGTGCACCAGCACGATCTGGTTGCCAGCGCCCCGATCGATGACCGCCGCGATGTAGATCGTCTCTTCCACTCCGTCGCCATCGGTGTCGCGCCAGTCGGCGTCGACGGAGAGCACCTGCGCATCCTGGAGCACGTCGTAGGTGTCGGAGGGACCGACGAGCGTCGCGCCGGCGATCGGAGTGATGAGGTGTTGCCAGCCATCGCGGTAGTCCGCGGCGATGTACTGCAGTCCGGGCGGTGGCTGGGATGCCGACAGCGCCAGGTCGCCGATGTTTGCCGCATCAAAGTCATAGCTGAGACAGTCGACGCCGGGCTCGCACAGGGTCAACTCGCCGACGTCGGCGAATCCGGGATCGGGTGTCGCCGCCCAGAAGCAGACTCCGCCGGAGACGCCAACGGGTCCGAGCGTGTCCATGGGCCAACCCCCGTTGGCTTTCATGGCCTGCACGGTGTCGACTCCGCAGGCGACGGTCCACGGCACGCCGTCAGTGTCCAGGACGAGGTCCACGTCGAGCCCATCGTAGACGTACCCGGCGGCGTTGTAGTCCAACCCGAACGGCATGTACACGGACAACAGCGGATCCCACTCTAGTCTTCGCACCATGACGTAGCTGACTGCAGTCGGGGTGTGGGTGTAGCTGGTGGTAGCCCAGAACACCTCACCACTGGCCACCAAATCGATGGCAGCGCCGAGGGGCTGTGGGTTCGCCGCGCCTTGCCACAGGACGGGCGCGCCCAGGATTGGGGCGTTGGTCCCGCTGGACAGGTCGAAGATCAGCGCGGCGCCCACCTGGATGGGCTCTGAGACGCCGAGAAAGATCTGGTCGGCTGAGCTCGCGAGGACGTAGTGCAGGTCAGTGGCGACGACGCGGGGTGGGCGTGGATTGTCCCAGGTGATGTCGTCGAACGCGAACGGCGTGAGGTCCCCGGCGTTCTGGGCGTCGAGGGAGCAATCGTGGTCGACGCCGTTGCCGAAGATCTCCAGTGCACCGGGGAAGACATCGGCGCGAGTGTCGTCGCAGTCGCCGTACGCGGGGTTGGGGATGGTGTAGCCCCAATCCGTCACGTATTCGTCGAAGGTCGCGTCGTTTGGGTTCACGCCGGGTTGGTTGGCATGGTCGGGCATGTAGCCGTCGCCATCCTGGTCGAAGTCGTTGTCTGGGGGACGGCAGTCTCCGCTGCCGAAACAGCTGCAGTCGCTGTCGATGCCGTCGTAGGCGAACTCGGCGGCTAGGTTGCCCGGAAACACCTCCTCGGGGATGGCCGCGGGTATGTCCGGGTTGTCCTGATCCAGGCAGTCGTCCCACAGAATCGGGAAGGGCGAGACGCCGTCGTGGAAGGTATCGATGAAGTTGCCGAAGGACGTCTCGTGGACCGGTTGATTCCACATGAAGCCGTCGCCATCCTGGTCGAAGTCGTTGCTGCCGTCGCAGTTTTCGTCCCAGCCGCTATACGGGATGTTCTCCGCGATGCCGGGATTGATGTCATCCCTGAAGTCGTGGCAGTCGCCGTACAGCGCGGGCGGCAGCGACAGGCCCCACTCCAAGACGTAGGCCTGGTACGCCAGCTTTGTGTCGAGTCCATGGTCGTTGCCGAAGTCGTAGGTGTCCGGCATGTAGCCGTCGCCGTCGGTGTCGAAGTCGTTGTCGCCGAGGCAGTCACTGTCGATGCCGTCATACGTCGTCTCTGTCGCGCCAATATGGACCTGCGCGTCCTCGTCGTCGCAGTCCACGTGGTCGGGATCGACGCCCTTGGGCCACTCCGGCTTGCTGTCGAGGGCCAGGTAGTCCTCGCGGGAGATACCGGCGTATCCGTCGCCGTCGATGTCGATGAGGTCAGCGCCGCTGCAGTCGTTGTCCCAACCGTCGTAGGGGATCTCGTCGGCACCCGGTGTCTCTTTGTGGCTGTGGTCGTTGCAGTCCTTGTCGTCGCCGCCAAAGAGCGCTCCATCCGAGTCCTGGTCCAGGGAGCTCTGTTTGGCCTCGAACTCGGTCTGTCCGACATAGGCGCAGCTGGTGGTCACGGCGGCCAAGGCGAGGAGCGGAACGATACGGACGGCGACGGTAATGCGCATTGCTGGCCTCCGCGGTCAATCTACCATCTGGTTTCGCGATCCGATCGTTTGCGGCGCCTATCTCGCGAAGTGCAGCTCCAGCATGATCTCCCGTCCAGGATCGGGGATGACCGCGTGGAATCCGTCGTAGGGCTGGGGATAGCCAGGTGTCGCGTCGAGCAGATCGTGAGCCGAGAGCCCCAGGTCCAGCCCATCTGCTCCCAGATCCCGGTAATAGAGCGAGAGATCGAGGAGGGCCGCCGTCGGCAGCTGGGTGACCTCCCGCTCTCTCGCGCCTCCACCGTCCGAAGCGTAGACCCACCGAGGCCCAACGATGGTCACCCCTGGAGTGATGCTCAGGTCTCCGGCATCGACGCTCAGGTCGACGTGGCCCTTGTGGTTGGCAAAGGCAAGGAGTGAGGCTGGTTGTCCCTGAACTCGGTACTGTGCGACCTCGTTCTTGCTGGCGGTGTTGTAGTAGGTGTAGCCGCCGTTGATGCGCACTGGCTCCAGGTCGGCCTTCACCGCCAGCTCGCCACCCCACGTGCCCGTCTTCTTGCCGTTGCGATAGCCCTCCAGCTCCTCATCGGTCTCCGGGTCGTAGGTATAGAAGTACAAGAAGCCCTGGTAGATCGTGGCGTCGTAGGCGTTCAGGGTCGCGTAGAACTGGTCGCCGATCCCGGCTCCGAGCTCGGCCTCGAAGACCCACACGTACTCGGGCAGTAGATCGGGTGTGCTGTTCAGGTTCTCGATCACCGGCGTTCGATACCCGCGGGAAGCCAGGATCTTGGCGTGGTAACGGTCCTCGGCCCGCGTGAGCCCGAGTCGGGGGGCAAAAGAAGGTCCGAAGAGCCCGTGGTGGTCCACTCTCCCGCCGGCCGTCACGTTCAAGATATCCGGTATTCTAGCGATGGTTTCAGCGTATGCACCGACCTGATGGTAGGTGACGCTGCGCTCTCCGTTCAGGTTTGCCTCTCCGATGTCGAACTGCTCCGTGCTCACCACTCCCTGATCGACGAGGGTCTGCACTCCGATGTGCACGTCCACTGCTTCACTCGCGGCGACGCTCAGTTCGACGCTGGCCCCGCCCCGGTCGGCGGCGTCGTTCACATAGTTGAAGCTCGCTGGAACGACGTTGCTGGTGGAGTGCCACGGATATGCCCGACGGAAGTGGAGCATTGGAGTGAGTGTTACCGAGTCGGAGAGGTCTACTTTGTAGGTAGCACGTCCAAAATAGGTGCTGAAGTCGCTGTGACGGACGGTCTGGGCGATGCGGGTGTAGTTGTCTCGATGGGTCTGAATGAAGCGATCGAACCCCACGTGCACATCGAGACCTCCCGCTCCGAAGTGCACGGCGCCGTGCATGGGGTCGAGGGCTGAGGCCTCGGCCATATCATAGGTATTTCCCCAGAAATCGGTGTAATCGTCGCTGCTGCGATGCCCCTGGCCAGCCCGCAGATCCACCGCGAGGCGGGACGTACCCAGGTAGCCGGCCCAGGTCGCGCCCAGCTCTCTGCGGCCGTAGACCAGATCCTCGAAGACGCTGTACCGGCCCCACGTCTCCAAGCCCGTCCACTGCCCGTCGCCAGCCAGGGTCGTGACGCGAATGACAGCCAGCTCGGCAGAGCCCCCGTACTTGGCGGAGCCCGGTCCACGGATCACCTCGACGCGCTGGATGTTCTCGGAGCTGAAGTGGTTTCCCTGGGCGACGGTGCCGTAGTTCACCTCGTTGTACTCAATCCCGTCGACGATGAGCGCGTACTTGCCCTCGGCGGCCCAGTTTCCACGGAATCCGGCCCCGACGAAGCCCCAGGTGTCGGCGGCGAACTGGAACCCGGGGACCAGCTTGTCGAGGATGTCGAGCAGGTCGCGTGCACCAGAGCGCACGATCTCGTCCCGGGTGACGACCGTGAGGATGCCCGGGCTCTCCCGCAGGCTCAGGGCAGTGTGGGAGGCGACGTCGGTCTCGATGTTCAGCAGGTCGGCCAGGGACACGTCCTCGATGTCCCGGATGTCGTCGATGGTCTCCTCGTCCTGGGAGAGGGCGGTTCCGACAAGGGCGAGGGCAACAAGCGCGTTCACACTACACTCCAGTCGCCATCGTAGGCTCGTTGGCTGGGTTCCTTCAAGCCTGCTCTCGGCGTTCTCCTTGCCCTTTGTCTATCGACACGGAGTCCACGCGGATCCAGTACCTACATGCCCATTGGGTCCATGCACATCTCGGAGCCGTTCTCCATCTCCATGCAGGCCTCGTCGGTGGGACAGGTCTGTTCTTCGCTCTGGGCACCGTCCTCGCAGACCGTGAAGGTCTCGTCGTCGATGCAGGTCACAGCCCCTTCGACACAGGCGTCATCGTCGGTGTCTTCGCCGCACGAGGTGAGTACAAAGACGAGTGAGAGCGCAGCTAGGGTGGTTGCGATCGTGATGTATCGAGTCAACATTCCGCCTCGTGGTTGGAGCCTATTCACCAGCGTACCAGTTCGACTCGGAGCAAGGAGCGGTCGAATGCAGGACCCTCACACCGTGTCGATGCGGGAGCGAAGGGCATCCACAAGCCGGTCCAGCCGCGGGAGGCTTTCCAGGCCCTCGATCTCCACCAGAGCACGTCTCGCTTCGTTCAGGTCTCCGAGGGCGGCCTCGACCTCGCCATGAGCGCACCAACCGCGGAGCTGATCCGCCATCGTCTCCTCCACATCGCGCCCGCGGGCAAGGACGGTGCGAGCCGCTGAATCTCCGCATCTCGCCATCGCAATCGCCAGAGACAGGTCGAGCTCTGCACCCCCCTTTCTCTCCGCCTCCGGGAGCATGGATCGCGCCCGCTTCAGGACTGCGAGCGCTTGTGCGTCGTCTCCGAGGTCCAGGATCGCGCGGCCGTCCACCGCGAGGATCAGCGCTTCGATGGTCGTGGCACCGGCACGGCGGGCTTCTTCTGCCGCCTCGGAAGCCAACAACCTCGCCGCCGCGGGATCGCCGCGCTCCAGGGCCAGCTCGGCGCGATTGGTGACCAAGGTGAAGCTGTTCAGGCCGACCTCGGCATAGCGGGCCGCGGCCTCGGCAAAGTGGTGCTCGGCTTCGTCCAGCCTCCCCAGACTGGCGAGACAGCTCCCCAGGCCCTCGTGGGAGTCGGCCTGGGCGTCCAGCTGCCGAGTCTCGAGGGCCAGTCGCAGGGACTCCTCCTTGTGCTCGAGCGCCGCGTCCGGCTCCCCGAGTGCCCGTAGGACCGTACCGAGCACTCCGTGAACTGGCCGCAGGAGCCGATCCCGACCCGCGGCGAAGTCCAGGGACCGGAACAGCATCGCCCGGGCTTCGACGAGCTCGCGTCGTCTGAGCGCGAGGTGGGCACCGACGGCCAGCACTTGGGCGCGTAGAGGGCCGTTGTCTCCGACGCCATCCATCGCAGAAATCCAGCTCTGCTGCGCCTTTTCGAAGTCCGCCTGAAACAGGTGCCTGATGGCCTCCAGCCAGTGCCACTGGACCCGCTCGACGGGGGATGGATCGTCTCGCAGCGCCGCGGCGTAGACCTGTGTGAACTCCTCCCAGGCCGAGCTCTTCGCCAGTGAGGAACCCCACAGGAGGCGCAGAGCGGAACGACGCGCTGCCAAGCCGGGCTCGTCGTCCGCCAGCGACAGGGCGGCCTCCACCCAGGGTCTGGCGCCCAGCAGTGGGCCTCGCACCGCCATCGAGGCAACCAAAGCCCGGACAATGTCCAAGGAACAAGCGAGGTCACCGGCCGAGAGAGCGGCTTGGGTGCCGGCGATCAAGTCCTCCAGTTCGGCATCTCGGCGCAGGGCATCGGCTGCCGCTTCGACGGGCCGCTCGGACAGATCCCGCTCTGGGGCACCGTGGCGGGCAAAGAACCGCGCGTGTCGCAGGGCCAGGGCCTCGTCGGGCTCGGGATCCCTGGCGAAGTCGCGGGTGACTTCGTACATCCGCAGACGAACCGGTGAGGAGGCCTCGACCCGGTTGAGGAGGCTGGCGTCGACCAGGCCCTGGATGGTGTCGAGCACGAAGTCGTCGCCGGGGATCTGGAGCACCTGCTCCGCCGCCTCGACGCGGAAGGGAGTCTGGAAGATCGCGCATTGTCGAAGGGCTACCTGTTCGGCAGGAGTGAGCAAAGACCAGGACCACGCCAGTGTTTCGGCCACCGCGTCGTGCCGGCCTCCGCCTGGGCGCCGCAGCACTCGCAGGCGCTCCGAGAGCCGATCACAGATGCCCTGTGCATCCAGCATCACAGTGCGGGCAGCGGCGAGCTCCAGGGCGAGGGGAATGCCTTCCAGCTGTCGGCAGAGCTCGGCCACCGCCGACAAGTCGCCGACCTCTCCGGCCGCCCTCGCCAGGAACAGCTGCACGGCGGGCGTCGTGCGAATCGCGTCGATGTCGGCTTCCCGTCTGGGCACTGCCAGCGCTTCGAGGGCAAAGAGCTGCTCACCTGTCACCGACAGACGCAAGCGACTGGTGATGAGCCAGCGGGCATCTGGGGCGATCTCCCGCCAGCGAGGCAGCATCTCGGAGACGGGAAGCACGAGTTGTTCGACGTTGTCCAGCACCAAGAGGAACCGGCCCCGAGCGGCGATGCTGCGCCCGATCTGCTCGACGGCATCTCCACGGCGCACCAGACCGAGGGCACCCGCCATGGCGCGCAGCACGCCGTCGCCGTCCGAGACGCCCACCAGATCTGCGAAGACACCGCCCTCCTCTCGGAGAAGCTCGCGCGCGAACCGGGTCTTTCCCATGCCGCCCAGCCCAGAGACGGTGACGACCCGGTGGTCCTCCAGCAGGGCGCGAACTCGCGAGAGCTCTGCCGACCGCCCGAACAGGGTCGACTCCACGGGAGCTACCGGCAGGGCCTGCACCTCTCGAGCGCGAACCAGGCGAAACCCGACCCCGTGCACCGTGAGGAGGTGATTGGGCTTCTTGGGATCCTCCTCGATCTTGCGCTTCAGCCGGTGTGCCGTGTTCTGGGCCGCCCTGGAGATGACCTCGGGTCCGTGTCCCCAGACCTCCCTGTGCAGCTCTTCGATCCCGACATCCTCGCCTTCACGCTCGACGAGATATTGCAGTAGCGACACCTCTTTTGCGGTCAGCCCCACCACGCGCTCTCCGAGCCGGACCTGCTGGCGAGCCAGGTCGATCGTGCAGCCCGATCGAAGGGGCCAGGGTTTTGCAACAGGGTCCTGAGACATGGGGAATCGCTAGTGTTTCATTCGGTGACAGTGCGCTGGATACCGCTGATATCGGGCTGCGACAAACTGCGATACCCCGTTCGTGGCCCCTCCATCATCGGCGAGCGACTCTACCCACACAACAGCGGAGTCGTTTATGTCTATTCAAAGTCCTGTTTTGGTCGTTCTCCTCGCTCTGGTCGCGACTGCACTGGCGCCGACAACCGCTGCTGCTGCGAACCGCACCAAGCTCAAGAAGCTCGACGTGTCCAGCCTCTCGGTCGAGGTCGCTGGAGGCATCTGTGCCGGCCAGGACTCGAAGCTTGCGGTGGTCGCGCACCTCGGCGACGGGACCTCGCTGCGGACCTTTGAGGCCGACGGTAGCGCCGGTGGCCTGCGTCCCAAGGAGTTCGACCTGAAGGTGGACCTCGGTGAAGTGTCCGGACCCAACGTGCTCTTCGTCGAGAACACAGGCGAGTCCCTCCTGGATCGCAGTGTGAAGGTCGACGTATCGGCCAAGGGCAGTCCCCTCACCGCAACCGCCTCGATAAGCGTCGGATTCGCCTGCGAGATCGCCCTGGACTACTCCGGAGACGGCAAGCCGGGGACCCCGTGGATTCCGCCTCGGTCCGAGCGGGACATCGCCGAGATCGAGGCCCATCGCGCGGCCACCGGAAAGATGGGTCCGCGGTTCAAGGACATCGCCCGTGCTGCGCTTCCCGTCGGCTACGCGATGGACAACATCAAGAACGCCAAGCCAGCGCTGAAGGGCAATAACGGCGCGAAGGGTGCCAATGGCGGACCCGGCCTGGACGGAGCGGTGGGAGGCCCCGGGAGCGCGGGACAGCCCGGCGTGCCTGGCCGCAACCTGACCGTGGACGTCAAGCAGGTCAGCACCGCGGGCGGCCAGCCTTTGAGCCTCGTAAAGATCGCCATGGAAGGCGGCTCTGAGCGCAGCGTGCTCGTGGATTCCACCGCGGGTGGGCACCTCCTGCTCGTCGCTCGCGGCGGGGTCGGGGGCAAGGGCGGCAAGGGCGGGACGGGCGGCAGTGGAGGCGCTGGAACCTACGATGTGAACCAGGGCCGCGGCGGGAACGGAGCTGCTGGTGGACCGGGTGGACCGGGTGGACGCGGTGGCGACGGCGGCTCGATCCAGGTTCGCTACGACGGCAAGATCCCGAGTCTTGCCCAGGTCGTGCAGGCCGATGTTGCCGGGGGAAAGGGTGGAAGCGGCGGCGCTGGCGGGGAGTTCGGAGCCTCCGGAAGCGGCGCGGAAGGGGCGAGCAGCGGCGACATGGGCTCGACGGACTCGGCGAGCGGGTCCTATGGCCCCGACGGATCGGCCGGGAACTTCGTCACTGTTCCCCAGTAGCGTTCAATACCGTCGACACTACGGTAGATGCGCACGTAGACTGCCCCGGAGGAGGATCCCCATGCGATGGATGATGTTGGTGCTGGTGTGTGGGTGTGGTGGCAAGGGCGAGACCGATGACAGCGCCGTGGGTGCAGACACCGACACGGACACCGATGCCGACGCGGATACCGATGCGGACACCGATGCGGACACCGACGCGGACACCGACACCGACACCGCGTGTGTGGAGGCGGATCTTGTCGCGTGGGCCGAGATGAGGGACAGCAATGGTGCGGCCTGCACCTCCTGTCCCGGGCGAGGGATCAACTTCGCCGCGGGTGGGCTGCGCAACCCTTGTCCCACCGACCTGATCGTGACCACTCCGTCGGGGTGCCTGGTCGGCACATGGGAGGTGGTGGACCTGGCGACAGGGGCCGTGACCAGCGTGGGGGTCGACTGCGATGCGGCGATCACCGACCACGTCATCCCGGCGGGGGCAAGGGTCGAAGAGGTTGTGGAGTGGGACCCGATGAGCCCGGGCAACTTCGAGCTGACGGTGACCGTCGACGATGCTGCACAGAGCACTGACCAGTGGCAGTTCAGCGTGTACTGAGTCGAATACGGCGCAGACCCACCGTGAGCGAGGCCAGCAGCAGCCCCGGGGTACTTGGCCCTCCACTGTTTGCGCAGCCACACCCGCCATCGTCGGCCTCACCGGTCGCATCCAGATCCGGGGCGCTGTCGGTGTCGGTGTTGTCTTTGGTACTGTTGTCGCCGCCTCCGTCGCCGTTGTCGGTCGACAGCGGGCCGATGTACTCCCGAGCCACCACGATCTGATCGTCCCACAGCTTCTGGTCGCGCTCGCTGGTCCAATCGCCACCGACATATGCGCTATAGGTGAATTCGTTGATCTTCAGCTCGTCGGTATCTCGAAAGCGCATTCCCTCGATGTGCCCGACCAACTCGCCATCGATCCACGTCTTCAGCTCGCCGTCGCGCTCCCCCACGGTGTTGGCCTTGATCATCATCTCGAAGCAGTACCAGCGGTCCGCCTCGACCTGGATCGGCGTGTCCACCAGGTTCATATGGGGGGAGTCGCCCCAGATATCGGGCTGTTCTGGATGGTAGCTGTAGAACCGCGGCTCGCGGTCAAAATCGATGTACAGCTTGCACGAGTACTTGTCGTAGCCCGTGGGTATCTCGCCCGCTCCACTGGCTCCCGGCGCCTTGGCATAGACCCCCGACATCTTGTGCTGGGTGAAGTCGTAGCCCGTTTCCCATTTGCGATACCAGCGAACGTAGGCGACATCGGTCTCTTCGATCTCTGGATGGATCTCGTAGGGATTGTGGGTGCCAACCGTCTGCTGGATCTCGAGGGCACCGCCCCCGCTGAAGACGTGGTCGGGCTCGTCGGTCCAGCCGTACCCCTCTACGCCATCCGACCAAGCCATCGACTCGGCCTCGTCGTTGAAGTCGAGGAAGTACAGGACGGCCGGATCGGAAGCCAACCCCTCGTCATTGACGTAGTTGGCGGCCAGCCCCGGGCCCTCTTGGGCTTCGGCCGAGGAGCACAACAGGATCAGAACAATGCAGAAACGCGCCATGGTGTCCTCAGGTGCGCGCCGGCCAGATAACAGGCTGTCGCGCTGGTATTCTGGGCGATACCGCCGCCTGGCGCAATGCTCGACTGACATTGACCGCGCTCAGATCGGGTCACGTCAGTTCGGCTGGATGCTTGCGATGTCGGCGCCGCGGATATGGTGGTGGGCCGACGAGATCTGCATGCCCGGCTCCGACCACAAGTACAGGTAGGACCAGCCGCCGTCCGGGAGATCGAGGGCGAAGGACAGATCCATCGTCCCATCCCGGTCAGTGTCGACGTCGAGCACTTGGGGGCCTGAGGGCACGTTGGCAGTCTGTCGGTCGAGGTATTCGACGCCGGGCCACAGCGCCGAGGAATCGCAAATCGTGGCATCGAACGCCGGTGCTCCGACGCCCGCGTGGTACAGCGTGAGTCGGTGGAGTCCCGCCGGGGCTGATACCAGGCTGTCGCGGCGGAGTAGTACCTGCGGCGCCTGCGCGGGATCGAGGGTGCCAGCAGTCGCCGAGCCCACGTAGACCATGGACAGATATTCGCCCAGCATGACGACGACTTCGTGCCCCACGTAGAGCGTGGCGTCGCTTGAATCGAGGATATCCACCAGGTAATCGGAAGCGGGAAGGGGCACATAATCGAGGCCGGTGGCGTCTGAATTCGAGAACGGTGCCAAGGTGGCGTCGTTCAGGGGCCTGGGGTCGTTGTTGATGTGGACGCCGACGGTCTGGTCGTCGGCCATCATATTCACGAAGCGGGCATACCCAGTGACGTGCAGTGTGGTGTCCGGTCCGGGGCCGACTTCGGTGAGGTAGGCGTCGGTGCAGTCGACGAAGTCGTCGGTATCGGTATCGGCGTCGGCGTCGGTGTCGGTGTCGGTGTCGGTGTCGGTGTCGGTCGGGTCGTCTTCGCCCGTCGCATCCTGTTTGCTTCCGCATCCGAGGCCAACGCAAAGCACGAGCCAGATTCTCCAGGACATTTGTCTCCCAATGGGCAATGATAGCATCAGAAGCCACCCGCGTGTGATTCTCTCAAAGACCAATCCCGCTGGCGACGGGCTACCACGCCCATTTTCGTCCAGATTGCCCGCTCAGCTCACTGGCCAGCATGGCGGTACTCGTGTTAGCCACTATCGACAGTGTGTTTTTGTATCGATGGGGTGGTGGATGCTTAGATATTGCGCCGTTCTTCTACCTGCAGCGTGTGGCGGCTCCTCGCCTGTGGATTTGCAAAACAGCAACTACACCGGCACCACGACGAGCCCACCCACGAGCACCGACGTGACGACGGGCACGACCAACACCAACACGGGAACGACGACCAATGCCGCTCTCCTCGAGGTAGTAGCCCCCGCCGAGATGTACAAGGGCGCAACGGTGCAGCTGGTCGCGGAGCGAGACGGCGTCGAGGCAGCGGTGACCTGGTCTCATCAAGGCGACGGCTCCGTCTCGGTCGATGGCTTGTTCACGGCCCCCTGGGTCGGCGGAATGCAGCAGGTAGTTGCCACGGATGCAGCGGGCGATACGGCGTTCGCGGACATCGGGGTGCTGAACACGATGCCCGACGCGACTTGGGGCGCGGGCGGTCTAGCGTGGGTGGACAGCGTTGGCTTCTACGGCAACAACGCCGACGACGAGCTGTGGGCCGGGGCCTTCACAAGCACCGGCGACCTGGTGGCTGTGGGCCGGGCTCCAGACAATGCATGGAACGTGTCGTTCAACTCTGCTGGGACGCTGCTCCGCCAGACTCCGGTAGACGTCGGCGGCTATGCCTGGCTCTTTGATATCGCCCTCGATCCGGTCGATGACTCGGTCGCCGCTGTGGGCTTCAATGACGGCGGGCTGGCGGTGAGGATGGGTCCTGGCGGTGGTCTACGGCGTGGGCGGCGTGGCCAACGACCCCGCTCCAGACTCCTTCGAGACCTTCACGAGCGTCCGGCGTCAGTCCGCCGGTGAGCTCGTCGTCGGCAGTGACATGGGGCGATTGCTGCGGTTCACCACGGCGGGCCAGCCCGATCCAGCTTTTGGCAACGGCGGAGTCGTCACACCCACGCTGACCGCTGCGGACCAGGCACTCACCGGCTACACCGACGTGAAGATCGAAGCGCTCCAGGTCCGAGCCGACGACAGCATCATCGTGTTCGCTTCTGTCAGCTACAATGGTTGGATCACCGTCGACAACTGGAAGGACCACCCCCGGTGGATCGTCGTGGGCCGCTTTCTCGCGGACGGCCAGCCCGACCTGGCGGTCAGCACCACCGGGCTCGCGGCCATCATGGAGTTCGGCCACTTCGCGACCATCGAGGACGTCGGCATCCGCTCGGACGAGTCGCCGATCCTCTTTGTTTCGGACGGAGTATTCAACAACGACTGTCCCGACTACAACGTGCTCGGTTTCGACACCAGCCTGGCGCTGGATCCAGGCTTCGGAAACGGTGGAAGGACGTCTACGTCCGCACCTCCGGGGTTCATGTGTGCATGGGGCTGCGGCGGAACCACCACGGCTGACGACGGCGCGCTCCTGGCCGTCATCTACAACTACGACGTCCACCTCGTGCGCTTCGGGCCGGATGGTGTGATCAACCCGCAATATGGCGACCCCGGGCTCGGGGGTTGGGCGATGCAGGACGTCGGATACCCGTTCTCGGCACTCAACAGCCTCATCCTCGATGACCTAGGTCGTCCGCTCGCAATTGGGCGCGCCGACGTAGTGGACGGTGGCGAGGGAGCCGTTGCGCGGTTCATCCCTTGAGGAGGCCAGACGCCAGGAGCCGGTCAGGATGTCGAGGCGAGCGTAGATCGAGGCTGGCTGGTGCATCCGGGCTGTGGTCAGCTCCCGGGGTCTCTCAGGAATTCGAGTGACCGTGTTGCTGCCCTGACCATCAGGAGTGCCCGCTGCGATTCCAATGGGCGCGGCTCCGCCAGGGCGAGGACACAATCTGTATAGGGTCCGGGGTTGTCGATCTCGAGGACTTCCCACGCGTCACCGAATCGCAGCTGTGCTCTGAACGGCACGGGCACCTCACGCTCCGCACAGAGGACGGCCGCCCTCCGCAAGCCGTCCTCCCAGGTCGATGCTTCGCCCAGTCGGACTGTCACACTTCCCGAGAGCTGAGCGCGATTGCGACTCACCCAGTCCCAGTACTCCAGATTCTCGGCGTCTGGGGGCACACTTGCGTTTTCGAGACAGGCCCACCAGAAACGTACCCAGTCGTCATCACCGCGCCCAAGAGCATCTCGGAGCATGAGGTCCGCGGCGGCCACGCTTCCGTTGGGAGTACCGCACGCGGCGGCCAAGATGCCATGGTCTTGGAGTGAGATTCGGGGTGGGTTGGTGATGAGGCCGCTGGCCATGAAACCCGCCTCGGGGACGCCGTCGGCAATCAACTCTATGGCCCCCTCCCACATGACCTGCTCACGTTCGGACTCTGGCGCTTCGCCGGCCTCCATCCAGAGCAGCTCGCGCCGCGCCTTGTTGGCCTCGATCGTGCCAGGTGCCCCGTTTACCAAGGCGTTCGCGAGTCGGCGTTCGTTGGCGTAGAGCTCTGCAGCGGACGCCGGAGCGACTCCCCGTCGGACGTCGCGCATCCGCCACTCGCCCTCCATGAGGAGCCCCTCGCCCGCAAGCTCGGGCGAGATGGCGACGAGGAGCTCTGGCCAGTCTGCGGGCCGACCGCCCAGAACATCGAGCAGGGTGCGCAAGCCGTCCCTGGAATCCGGTTCGAGAACCGGGTTGAGTCCCCTGAGTGCGCGCCAACTGCGCATTCGCTCGTCGGTGAGGATATTCGGCCCCCAAGTCACGATACTGAGACCGGTGGACCCCTCTTCGTCCGGAAGAGTCGCCACGACCAAGACCGCCTCGTCTGGGCTAGCGGGTTGTGCAAACGGCAGTGCGACGATGGGTGGATCGGGAGCGACAATCGAGATGTCGATCCTCGGCGGCGGCGAGGGCGGGCTGCTACTGGGCCAGAGGAACCAGCCGAGCAAAGCCGAACCCATCGCCGCCGCCATCATCATTGCTCGCCGCCGGAGCTTCACGCGTGACCTCCTTCTGACGCCCTCTTTATTATGGCATCTGGGTTTCTGCAGGCGCCAGCACGCCACCCCTTCCTCCGTCAGAACAGGATTCATCTGTGTCGCATGCCCAGTCGCAATCAGGAGGAGTTCCGGTTCCAGTCAGGCTGCATGTGCCACACCAGTTCTCCTTGGTGACGCAGCTAGTTTGGCAATACCCGCCGGCGTACGGGTCTCCCGCCCTGCATTGCTCTTTGGTGCAGCTGCAGCCGGCCAACGTAATGATCCAACTCCAGGATTCCAATGGCTCTCCGGCGCCTCCGCCGTTCTGCCACGCCCACGCTTCGGCAGGATCACTGAAGCCCTTGAAGTCGAGCGTCGCCGTACCGATCGAATATTCCTGGCTCGTACAGGCTTCGCTCCCGTCGCCGCCGCTTGTATTGACTGGTACATCCGATACTATGACTTGGTGGTATCGTTGCAGGAGGTCCAGGTTGTCGGCAAGCCAGTCCTGCGGATTGGACGTTACCTCTGGATTTGCCTTTTTCGCAGTAGAGAGCAGCCAGTATGCGCCGTATGTCTCTGCACCGACCTCTATCCCACGGTCCATGGCAACAAGCAAGAACGGCTCGCCGTCTCGCATCGACATCATCCACAATAGGCCGTCGATACTGACGCCGAGATCGTCCAAATCACGAAAGGCGCCCCAGGCAACGAGAGTGTCTCCCTCGGCGCTCGCCATCGATGTTGGCAGCGAGGCGTCGACGGGTACGCCCCCGAATAGGGGCACTGCCAGCGTGCCGCTGGGCACCGTGACATATCCATCACCGTCGACATCGCGGAGCTTGGAGCCTCGAATGGGGCTGTAGTCGACGGCGTGGGCTGGTCCGACAAGTGAGAACAAGACAAGGGATGAGAGCATGGGTTGGCCTCGGTGCTGATGGGAAATCGGAGAAGCAGCAGGTTTAGCTACTTCCGCTATACCCAACTCCGTATACGCTCAATGAGCCCTGCCGTCCAGGCAGAAGATGTCTATTCTCCCAAGATTGGCGCAGGAGATCGACTTGGACGCTCGGAGATCGACCTTCGGCGGCTTCAGCCGGTTTCCTGGAATCCGATCCTCATCCACGGATGATCCGAGCCATGGACTCGGCCAACTTCTCCGGCGTACAAACGAGGATATCCATGCCAACCTTGCGACACTTCTTCGCCGTGGCTTTGTTGTACTCGGGCCGCGCGTCGTACCCCAGCGCCCCCAGGCCGACCAATCGCACACCGGACTCCGCCAGCAGCTTGGTCTGTCGCACCAGGTTCTGTTCGCTCCCTCCTTCGTAGAAGTCGGTGATCAGGACGATGATGGACTTGGCCGGCTCGCGGATCAGGGACCCAGCGTAGGTGACGGCCAGGGCGATGTCGGTGCCTCCGCCGAGCTGGAAGGAGAGCAGCACATCTACCGGCTTGCCCACCTGGTCGGACAGGTCGACGACGCGCGTATCGAAGAGCACCAGGCTGGTGCGCACGGCGGGAAGCTCGGCGAAGATCGATGCCATCACCGCGCTGAAGATGGCCGAGTCCAGCATCGAGCCCGACTGGTCCACCACTACGATGATGTGCCAGGGACGCTTGTTGCGCTCGGCCGCGTAGAAGAACATGCGGTCCACCAGCAGCTTTCCGGTCTGGGGGTCGTAGTTCTGCAGGTTGCGGCGCAGGGTGGTCTTCATGTCCAGGTTGCGTACCACCTTGCGCGGGGCGTGTCTGTCGCGGCGGATTGCGCCGGTGATGGCAGGTTCTACCTGGATCTTGAGCTTCTCTTTCAGCTCGTTGACCACCTTGTCGATGATCTTGCGGGCCAGGACCCTGGTCTTCGGATTGAGCAGATCCCGATGGGTGAGCAGGGTCTTCACCAGCTCCATGTTCGGCTCGATCCGCTCCAGCAGCTCTGGCCGCTCGAGCAGCTCTCCGATACCGCGCCGGCGCACCAGCTCCCGCTCCAGCACCTCTTTGGCCTCTCGCGGGAACAGACGGCCCACTTCGTCCACCCACCTCGGTACGGTGAGGCCGGTGCTCCGTCCGCGCCCTCCTCGTCGGCCTTTGGCCTCACCTCCCTCCTCGGCGAACAGGAAGTCCAGCAGCTCGCCGGCACGGGCCAGCTCGGGGTCGTTGTTCCTGATGCTGTGCTGCTCGGCCTCTTTGCCCAGCACCACCCGCCAGCGTCCCAGGGTGCGTTTGCTGTTCATCCGAAGGCCCACCCGTCGATGATGCGCGCGGTCTGCGCGTCGAGCTCGGCCACCAAGGCGGCGGCCCCAGAGCTGATGTGCAGTTGTTCCGTCAGTTGCTCGGAGCTGCCGAGGCCGTGCAGGGTCGCCACCTGCTCGGCAAACGCGGACCGCTGGCGATCGTGCAGCTTGGCGAGGGCCGTTCGCAGCCGGGGCGCCATGGCCATGAAGGTCTCGTGCTCGACCTCGGCCAGGACGCCGTCGATGGTCTGCACCAGATCTTTGGCCCCCAATAGAACCGCCAACCTGGAGACCGAGAGCACCCCGTCCAGGAAGTCACCCATCTCCAGCTGCACCTCGGGACGGGCGGCGGCGTAGGCGCGCATCTCATCGGCCAGCACGCTGGCATCCAGCTGCTTGATCTCCACCACGATGCCCAGGAAGGCCCCGCGTAGGCGGGCAATTGTGGAGAGATCCGCCGCTGTCCGACAGTAGGCTCCGAAGCGATCGGCGTCCAGGGACTCCCGCTGCATCACCAGCTCGCCGAGGACCCGAAGACCGTTGAAGAGTGGCGGGTGGTCCTCGTCGGGGATGGCCGCTGCGTCGGGCAGAGCGAAGCAGGCTCGATTGTAGGCCCGCTCGATGAGCTCTGTGAGCCCGGTGCGGCCCAGGGCCCGGTAGGCGGCGTAGCGGTCGAGGACCACCAACGCGCTCACGGCGTCTGCGAGGGAGAAGAAGCGCTGGTCCCGGTCGATGGCGTCGCCGGCGGCCTGCTCGGCGTGCAGCACCATCGCGCCGAGCTCCATGTCCACCGCGTTGACCAGGGTGCGGCAGCAACGGCCCGCTTCGTACTGCGCCCCGGCCAGCTCCTCGGTGAGGCGATTCAGGGACGCGGCCTGGACCGTGTCCCCGTCCAGGCTGCGCTCCACCAGGGCGTTGTCGATCTTCGGAGTCCAGCCCAGACGCCAGTGTTCCTTGAAGATGGACTGGCCGAACACGTCTCCGGAGCGCTTGACCTCCCCCACGGGTACGCCCAGGTACAAGACCCGGTGCAAGAAAGTGGACCGCTCGGAGTCCTCTGGCTTTCGCTTGTCCAGGGTCAGGGAAGCGAACTTCTCCTGGCCGAGCAGGGCGCTCAGCTCTAGGCGATCCAGCTCGCTGTAGTAGTCGTCGACGATGGGAAGTCGGCCCACTTTGTCCGAGACCTTGCCCACCCGTGTGCCGATGTCGGTCTCGACAATCGCCGCCCGCAGAGGAGCGCCGTCGGTCTGGGGATCCCCCTTGACGCAGCAGGTGATCAGCGCGTCGTGCAGGTCGTCGAGGACGGGCTCGGGACGCCCTCGGAGCTGGGCCAACAGGTGGGCGTGATGCACTACCGCAATGGTGTCGGCCGCGGCCAGGTGCTCGCCCTTCTTGCGCGCCTGCTTGAGGATGCCCACCGCGTGCGTGGCGACGGTCTCGAAGCTGGGACGGCCCGCCTTTCGGTCTTCGAATTGTTGCAGGTAGAACCTGGGAGCCCGGTTGCCCGCGCCATAGCCCGATAGCTCCGAGAGTCGATACCAGGAGTAGGGAACCAGGGTGCAGTGCACCGTGCCCTGGGGCAGCTCGGGGGGAGGCTCGCGGTCGTCGCGGTCCAGGAACAGGTGGAAGCCGCCGCAGACCACCATCGCGTCGCCCTGAGAGAGGCCGCGCGCCTTCAGAGTCTGCTGGATCGTGCGCCACATATAGCGCTCTCGAGGGAGGGTATCGTCGCTGGCGATGGTCGTGGGGTCGGTGGTGGCCCTGGCGGCAGCGCAGAAGGTGGCCAGCTCCCGGCGATAGGTCTCGAGCTCCAGCGTGTCGCGCTCGAACAGGGTGTCCCAGCCCTCGGACCAGGTGCGATAGCCTCCGGCGCGGGCCAAGGCGGTGTAGAAGTCCGTGCGAGCGAGGTAGGCGTCCCCATCGGTCTTGGGCAGGATGTGCTTCGGTCCGAGACCGGCCATTGCATAGTGAGGCAGGTCCATGAAGACGACCTCGATACCGAGCTTTGCGGCCGTGCACAGGGTCACGTACTCGGGGGAGTAGGTGGTCAGCGGATACCAGGCCGGGAACTTTGGAGGAATGTCCTCCGCTTCACTGGCGATGCCGGCGAGCTCGAGCACGTTGTCGTCGTCGCGGAAGCTGGTGAACACCGCTACTGGCGGACGGGTTCCCTTGGAGACGATGAATTGGGTCAGGTCCTGAGCCTCCGACGGTGCCTCGAGAAAGATCACCTTGGGACGCCGCTTTCGGATGGCCTTGTCGAGGTAGTGGGCCACTGCGGGAGAGTGGTGTCGCACTGGGAACCAATACAGATCCTCGGCCAGGACCGCCGCAGTGCGATCCCGGATCTCGGCCGCCTGGGCCAGCCCGGCGACGACCTCGGCAGCGGGGTCACTCACCGCAGCGCCTTCTCCGCTGTGGCGTGGAACTCGGCCCACAACGGATCTGCGGCTCGCTTCTTGGCCACGAGCACGATGTACTCCTTGAGCACCTTCAGGTCGGCGAGGTCCTCCTTGACGATGGAGCCCACCAGGTTTCGTGCGATGGAGGAGGGCGTGACCGCGCCATCGCCGAAGTAGCGGCCGTGCAGGGCGGCATCGAGGGCGACGCCGATGGCCTCGGCGGTGGACAAGGTGGTGCTCGGGGTCTTGATGCTCACCCCTTCGGAGGTGCGCCCGGCCCTCATCTCTCGGAACACGGTCGTGAGCAGATTCAGCAGCGGCTCGTCGATCTCGGCGGGAATGCCGTAGCGCTGGATGAGCTCCTTGCTGCGCTGGCGGACCACCTGCATCTCGGTCTTGCGGTCCTGGATCACTGGGATGTGGAGGTAGTTGAACCTGCGCTTGAGCGCGGCGGAGAGCTCGTTGACTCCCTGGTCCCGGCTGTTGGCGGTGGCGATGACGTTGAAGCCGCGGCGCGCTGCGACGATGTTCGCGTCCGGGAGCTCGGGGATCGAGATGCGTTTGTCGGAGAGGATCGAGACCAGGGCGTCCTGAACGTCGGGCACACAGCGGGTGATCTCCTCGAAGCGCAACAAGCCACCGCGGCGCATGGCGACCATGGTCGGAGAGGGGATCAGGTTGTGGGGGGTCGGTCCCTCGGCGATGACCCGGGCGATGTTCCACGAGTATTTGATGTGGTCCTCGGTGGTGCCCGCCGTGCCCTGGATGGTCAGGGTGGAGTCCCCAGCGACCGCGGCCGCAAGGTGCTCGGAGAGCCAGCTCTTGCCCGTGCCCGGCTCCCCCACCAGCAGCAGCGCACGCTCCGACGCCAGGGTGATGATGGCGCGCTCCACCAGGCGGTCGTCACCGAAGAACTTGCGTGTGATGGGGACCTTGACCTTGTCGCCACCGATGTCCGCCGTCAGCGTCTTGCCACCCGCGATGTACAGGAGGGCGGCCTTGGGAGACAGCTTCCAGTTTTCTGGAGGCGTGTCGGGGTCGTTCTGCTGCAGCGCTAGCAGCTGATCGGAGAACTCGACCTCTGCGGGGTTGCTAAGCTGGTTTTCGTCGGCCATGGGGGTCTCCGGTTCAGGTCAGGTTCAGCGCGCGTATCAGCGCGGCCTTGTCGATGTTCGCTTCGGCGACATTGAGATAGGCGGGGCCTCTGTCTCGGCTCACCAGTCCCAGGGGATGCAGCACCAGCTCGCACATCTCGTAGTGCACGAGCCCCACGAGGGCGGGACGGGTCCTGGCAGCGGCAGCCTGCCTCAGACCCTTGCGCGTGGAGTCACCGTGCTTGCTCGTATCGGCGCGCACCTGCCATTCCAGGCCCTCTCCCTGGAGGTTCGCCCGGTCGTAGCCCTCGCCGGACGGCTTGAACTTTCCCAGCTGCCAGTCATGCAGGACCACGACCTCTTGCAGCTCCACCGGCAGCGTCAGAGGGTCGGGCTCGTGCTCGCCGATCCGTGTCACAGCGCCCTTTCGGTCCCACTGCAGCACCGACTGCCAGTCCTCGAAGGCGCCTCCGAGCTGCACCCGGGTCTCGGGCCGCACCACCAGCCGCTTTGGGTTGCCCGTCGCGAGCATGCACCTGGTCATTCGGATGCGGCGGCGAAGCAGCAGATCCGCCGGCTTGAACTTCTGCTTTTGCTCCAACACCAGATAGGCCTCGGGAGGCAGGTTCTTGTTGTCCGGAAAGATGAAGGGCAGCACCACCCCATCACCGGCCTGGAGCGGACCGGCATCTGCCAGGAGCACGGCGCGCATCTCAAAGGCCGTGAATGCCCCCTTCACGTGGCGCTTGAGCACGCCGATCACTACGAAGTCCACCTGCTTCAGGGACACGGTAGGAGGGGTGCGGTTCATTTCTCCGAATGCCTCGAGGTCCTCGCGTCGCAGTGCGTTGGCCATGCTGGAGGAGAGCATCCACGCTCGGCCCAGGAAGAAGGAGAGCCTGGTGGCCGAGAACGCTTCGTCACCAGCGTCGAAGCGCCTCATCTCTTCGGTAGCGATACGCAGCGTGGAGCCCAGTCGCAGCAGGCGCATGCGAGAGGCCTCTTTGAAGCCTACAGCCAGCTTGTCCCGGGTGGTCTTGGATGCCGCAGTCATGCCCGAGAGCAGCAGGTCCTCTACAGAGTTGGCCAGCTCGTCCAGCAGGTGGATCAGCTTGTTGCGTTCAGCGGGAACCACCTCACTCCTCCCCGACGGCTTGCAGGCGCATGGACACCGATCTCAGGGTGAGCAGCCGTTCGAAGACCCGCAGGCCCGCCTGGCTGCGCACCAGGGTCCGGGCCGCGGCCCGCCGTCCTTCGCGGGTCTCGGTGAGCAGGGTGTCCAGACTCTCCGCCAGGTGGACCGCCCCCATGCCTTGAAGCTGATCTCGGAATGCCTCCAGCTGGGTCGTGTCGTCGGGTGCTGCGGCGCGCAGACCGCGTATGGCCAGCTCATCGAGCTGCTTGCTGATCCCCTGCACCAGGGCGACGACTTCGGCGTGGGCGGGATCCACTAGTAGGCGTAGAAGTCTTCGGGCGTGGTCTCGGTGGGTCGCCAGTCGACCTCGCCGGCCTCGGCGCCCTTGTACTTGAGGAACACATCTCCCATGTAGTTGCGGTCGAGCAGCGGCTTGTGGCCGAGGTGACTGTCGAGCCAGCCGTCGACTGTGACGGGGTCGAGCTCTCCCGACTGCACCAGGCCGATGAGCAACAGCAGGATGTGCTTGCACGCCTTGCCGCGCAGTCCACCGCAGGGGTTGAGGTTCTGAGTGCAGCAGCTGTAGGTACCGTCCGAGGCCAGCCTGCACGCATAGACCAGACTCCTGTCGGTCTGGCTCTTCACCACGCCCACGACCTCGTCGGGTGACGCGTCATGATACAGCTGAAAGCCGGCCTTCTTCAGCATCTTCATGGACTTGCTGATTCGCGGAGCGTCTTGGATACGCACCTTGAGAGCCGCGAGGAAGCTCGGCACGTCGGTGACTGCGGTCGTCGGTGTGTGGGCCTGCCTGTCCCTGACGATGCGACGCTGTTTGTCGCGCGACGCCCGCTCCTTGGCCTGCTCCTTGGCCTGCGCCCGGTTTGCCCGCTCGGTCTGGAGCTCGGTGCGGAAGGCCCGCCTCAGCTCGTGCAGCGCCGCATCGTCGGGCACAGAGGCGCCCGAGGCCACGGCGACGGCGGCAACGGCCACCGGCGTCAACACCTTCGCGCTCTGGGCCGATTGCGTCGTCGTCACCCGAACCGTCTCGAGGCGAATCGAGACACCCCTGAGCGCCGCGAACACGCGGTCGAACAGCCCGCGAGTGTGCGGAACGTTGAAGTTGTTCTGGCGTCGCGAGGCGCCCGACGCGGTTATCGCGCCCACATATCCATGGGCACGTCGGGGTTGGAACTCCATCTCCACCAGGCGGTTCGGCGTCTCGGCTGTGCGGAAGGTCACGCTGATGTTCTGTGCCTGCTTAGCCGCTGCATCCAACTGGTCCATCGGTGTGGACATCGCTCCTCCGTCGAGACGAGGAGCATAGGCGATTTGCGCTAGCGGAAATGGGGCCAGGTATCAACCAACACATTCGAAGCGGCTCGAAAGCGGCCTGAAAATACCGCTCTCGATGGGGTCAGGTATCAACGAACACAAACGATGTCGTCCGGGGCCGATGCAGATGGCCGCGTGCGGTCGCTCGACCTGGAGGTCGACGTGTCGATCAGCGCCGACGCCACAGCAGCGGTAAGAGCAGCAGACCCGCCAGGCTTCCCCCTCGTTGGCCGAAGGGAGCACAGCCGCTCGGAGGGGCCTCCAGCGGGGGAGTCCGGCAGCGGCCGTTCAAGTTCAGGTTCCAGAACCAGTTGCGATCGCGAGCGGCTTGGCCCTGGGTGGTCCCGCCTCCTTTGTTCACGAGGAGCTTGCGGAAGCGGTTGGCGGCGGCCTTGTCCCTGTACGCCGTCCAGGTGCCGGCGATGCAGGCCGCGTCATCCCAGTGTGGGTTGGTGGGTGGCATCAAGTTTACCGCCTCCCAAGCCAGTTCTTGGGCAGTCCACACGAAGTGATAGCGGCGGTCGAGTGGGGGGCCGTGACGCTCGGCTCGCTCGCGCTCCATAGAGGTTGGCGACAGCACGCGTTGTCCCAGCTGCTCTTCTTCGACGGTGGAGAGCTCGTCGCTGGCCCGGATCCCGACGGTGTCCGAGCCCTGGTACATGCCCTCCAGAACCCGGAAGTCGGGCTCCATCTCGGTGGCCACCAGCTCCCAGCCGTCCATTTTGATGTGCCAGGCCGCGTTCCAGAGCGCCTCGCCCCGCTCCTCGGGAGTCCTGGCTTCGTCGGCACCCAGGCGCAGATCAACGGCGACTTGTGCGGCAATTGGGCGAGTAGTTCCTGGATAGTAGGGCAGTGCCTCAGCCCAGGATCCCTCCCGAGCGAGGCGTCTGGCGAGCAGATGTCGCAGCACAGCCGGCGTCTCGGACAGCGGCAGATCCTCTCCGTCGAGCAGGCCACCCTCCCGGGTCGTCGTCGTGGCTCCCGGGAAGCGATTATCGACGTAGATCTGGAGCTCTGCGGTGGTCAGCAGGCGCTCTGCCACCCAGGCCGCGTCCATCCAGTCACCCGCCTGGAGGAAGGCGGTGAGGGCCTCTGGGTAAAGGTCCCGAGCCACGAGCACCAAGCCGAGCTCGATGCGTGCGGCGCGAATGGGGCTGTGGTGGTGGTGACTGCAGTGGGCGGTCGGACCCTCGTCGAAGAGCTCGTCGGGTCCGGGAAGCTCGTGAATGGCGGCCTCCAGGTGGTTCGTCGCCCCCTCCAGATCTCCCTGACGTAGCGCGAGTTTTGCGAGGATCCACCTGGCCATGGGCTCGTTCGGCTCGGCGCGATCGGCCCAGCGCTGCGCCTGTGTGAAGGCCCCGGCCCGGTAGGCGGCCCAGGCGATCCGATCTGCACCGGCGACTGGGGTGGATACCGACTCCACTACCTCCAGCCACCGTCCGACGTGCTCGGTGCTGTACTTCCTCGAGTTCAGCCAGGCGGTGACGGCCGCGGAAGCCAGTGGCAGGCGGGCAGCGGCGTGTGGCTGATCCTCCAGGGCGCGGCGGGCCAGGTCGTCCAGGTCCTGGCAGCCCCAGGTTCCTCCGGCGGCCCGGTACTGGATGCAGGCCTCCAGCGCGGGAGCCCAGTTGTGATCACCCTCGTGGACCCGGGCTTCTCGGCGCAGGCTCGCCGCACCCAGGCCCAGGCTATCGGCCATTCCCGCCGCGGCGTGCACCCGCACGCGACCCAGATCCTCGGGAGCCTCTTCGCTAGTATCGCGGGTAGTAAGCATCATATAGGACGCCCAGGTCGATCTCCAGTGTCGCTCCTCCGCGGGAAGGGCCAGCAGCTCGTCCCAGATCGACCGCGCGAGATCCATCTCCTGGCGGTGCATCGCGAGCACACCGCGAGCGTACAGATCGAACTCCTTCGGAACCGAGGCAGGGGGCGGCTCATAGCGAGCTCGGGCCTCCAGATAGGCCTCGACGATGGCCTCAGCGTTCGGATGCCCTGACATTGCAGCGCGCAGATCGAGCTCGTCGGCGGTCCGGGTCGAGCGGCGGACCGCCGTGGCACCCTCCAAGGGCCCTATCTCCCGAGCTAGCTGGGTGATCTCGTCGGAGAAGTGCCCGTGGGGTGCGTCAAGGATCTCCCGCCCCGCCTGCGCGAGGCTCGGACGGTCGAAGTAGGGACCGCAGGCCAGTGTTGGAGACGAGTTCAGGAGGAGGGTCAGGAGTAGGGACGACATGTGCATTCGGGGGTGAGGTGGCGAGGACCCAGCCGATGGCTAGGTCGTGATTGGGTGGGAGAGCCGGGGCTCCGGGGTGAGGGATCAGGCGCTGAGAACGCAGGGAGTAAGGGCCGAGTGCGTCGGCCATCAGGTAGGCCCCCAGCTCGATGGGCGGCAGGGGCAGGGGGGCCTCTCCCGAGTTGGAGAGCACCACGGTCCAGGCCTGGTCTTCACGGCGAAGCTCCACTTCTGCGACCGCGACGGGGGTTCGTCCAGCGCGGACCGCGGCCAGGGTCTCCGCCGGCCAGACGCGGCGATCGCCCTGGACCGGGAGCCGGAACCAACACAGCCCGTCGAGCTCTGGGGGGCGGTCGCTCTGCCAGCCAGCCACCAGCGCCGCCACGGACGCCGGATCTGCCATCAGCTCCACGGTCGTGCCTCCGTCTGGGATCTGCAGGTCTCCCTGCTCGGCGGCGACGCCACGCAGCTTCCCGTCCGCGTCGAAGGCTAGCTGGTAACCGTAGGTTGGAAGGGCGACTTGGAAGTTTCGACCCAGGTGTGCGGCGCGCTCCACGCTGTCGGCGGCATCGGATGCGAGCAGCGGCTGAACATCCTGCGGAGAGCTCGGAGGCTGCAGCCAGTGCACTTGCAGGACCCAGCCATCTGCTGCCTCCACCACTTCGGCCAGGTGTGGATCGTCGAGCCAGGTCGGCAGCGCCGTGAAGCTCAGTGGCCCAAAGCGAGTCAGCGCCTGCAGCCAGTCGCCGTACTCCGGGAGGCGGCGGGTGGGCAGATCCATGTCGAGCTGGAGCTCCCCGGCGTTCGGGTGAGACTGACGCAGATCGAGGAGCAAGTCTGCAAGAACCTCAGTGGGATCAAATCCATCTGGCGGCACCTGTACTCGGACGGCCAATGCTGTGGAGGGCGGCAGCGGTCCGGTCTCGATGATCCGGGTCTGCGGCTGTTTTCCGAGCCAGGACACCTCGGCGGCGAGTACCACCAGCCCTTCGAAGTCGGACTCCTGCACCGCCTGGCGCACCGGATCCGTCCACACGTGCTGCCACACGTAGGCTTGGTGGGTGAGCGGTCCACTGCTGCGCGGCTGACAGCCGAGGAGAAACGGGAGAAGAACGGGGAGCATGGGGATGCGGGGAGAGGGTTGGATCCTACTTCATTGGATCCGGCGTCTGGGAGGCGGGCGCGGGTTGTGACATTTCCGGACGCCCTGCAACCGCCACGTCATTCGGTCTAATTGTTCAGGAAACCCAGGGGCGACTTCAGCTCCCAGTAGACACTGGGCCTCCCGAGCTGAACGTCGAGGGCGTCGCTGGAGAGTCCGTGTGGATCGTCGATATCCAGCCACACAGGCGGGTATGCGGTCAGTGGTAGGCGCTCGTTCTTGGGATCGAGGCGACTGGCGGCATAGGCGATGAAGTCGTGTTCGAGGCGGAGCCGTTCCGGAAAACGGCGTCCTGCGGCTGGCATGAGCGCCGTCTGCAGTGCCAAGACGGTGTGCAGGCCGGGGCAGCTCTCGATGCCGTAGTGATCCTGCACATGGCGTTCGAGCGCCGCATACAGTCGATCCCAGCTCGCCGTGGCGCGGAGGTGCTCGCGGAACGGCATGTGGGTGTCTCGGATCTCGCGGACCTCGTGGGTCTCGTAGGTGTTGACCCAGGCCGCTTCGTGCAGGACATGTTCCGGCGAGCGCGCCACGGTCAGGAGCTCGTCGAGGAAGTCGATTGGCTCGATCCCGTGCTCCCAATTGAGAAATGCCAGGAGATGACGGTACATGCCAAAGGTGTGTGCGCAGCGGAAGAGGCGCGCCAGGGCGTCGATCCTCAGCATCTCGTCGGGTGGGCAGGATGCAGTGGAGACGATGTACCCCAGATCATCACACTGGATCTGGTGTTCGGCCAGGTAGGCCGGCTCCGCCATCGGGCTGTTGGGCAGAACCAGGGTGGGATAGATCTGCACGTTGACATTTTTGCAGATTTGTGGCCGAAGATCCGCCTTGAAGGACTCCCTTGTGCTGCCGGGCATGCCGATCATCAGCTGGACAGACAGCGGCAGCCCGCGCTCTGCGAAGACCCGCTCCACCTGAACCGACTCGGCGGGAGCGAGGTTCTTGCGCCGGGCGAGCTCGAGAGTGTGGCGGTCTCGGGTCTGGACCGACAGAATTCCGTGCGCCATCAGCCCAGCATCCACTAGCAAAGCAACGATCTCGACGAGGTGGCGCTTGGTGTTCTTGGCGTAGTTGACGACGAGTCGCTTTGGGAATCCCGTTCGCTGGCGAGCGTCGCAGATCATCCGGGTGATCTCGAGGTCGCGGGCCAGGATTCCGAAGTTGGCATCCGCAAGGAAGATCGCCGGGATACGGCGCGCAGCCATCCACTCGATCTCGGCCTGGACACGGGCGAGGCCGAACTGTGCGATCTTCTGCCGGGTCGCCGAGCCCCAGTCGCAGAACGTGCACCCATACGGGCATCCTCGATTGGTCTCCAGGATCGCCATGTCCCACCCGGACGTGTCACATGCATCGAAGACGCCAGTCAGGTAGGGAGAGGGGAAGATGTTCGGATCCCGCGTCCGGGCTCTGGGAGCGGTCTGCACGAGCTGTCGCCCGTTCATGAAGCTCAGGCCGGCGACGTGTCTGGGTCGCTCCGGGCTCCGACTCAGCGCCCGCAGCAGCTCGACGAAGGTGCGCTCCCCCTCGCCGCGGACGCAGTAGTCGACGTGGGGATTGGCGATCAGGAATTCTCGGTTGGCCGCGGGATAGCTCGGTGTGCTCGGGCCGCCATGGATGGTGACACAGCTGGGATCGCGCGCCTTCAACCTCCGGGAGAGCTCGAGGTTCTGCTCCAGTGTCCACATGTAGTTGGAGAACAGGAACACCTCGTTCTCGGTGGAGCCTCTGTGGGCGGCTACCGTCCGGGGCTCGGCGAGGTCGGCTACCTCGATTGCAAGGTTCTCTCGGGCATAAGCCAGGAGCAGCCCCAGGGCATAGGGCGGTTGGCCAGGCGTCGCGTGCACGCCATGGACGTGGAGCCGCCTGATGGGTGCGGTCCCGGGAGTCCGGACGGACGGTGGTTCGAGGACTGCGGCGTTGGACACGGGACTCTCGATCCTTGGGCATGACTCGGTCGCGAGCCATCTGGTGAATCGGTCCGAGGGGGGCGGGCTTTAGCGAGTCTGCCCCGGGCGCGCGTCGGGATGACCTCGATTCAGGCAACCCGGACGGCCGCATCTCGGTCTTGCAGGTTTGCTCGACTGCTCGCCGACGGTGAGTGCAGCCCCGTCGATAGATTCAAGTTCTGACACCCCCGGCCGATTTCGTGGCGGAGGTGTGCTTTGCAGACCCTGACTCTGTGTCTCATCGCGCGAGACGAAGCGGCGTTCCTAGGCGATTGTCTAGCGTCGGTTGTCGACGTCGTAGACGAGATCATCGTGGTCGACACGGGTAGCGTGGACGAGACCGTTCGCGTGGCACGCAGCTTCGGTGCGAAGGTGACCCACTTTGTGTGGATCGACGACTTCTCGGCAGCGCGAAATGCAGCGGTCAAGGAGGCTACGACGCCGTGGATCCTGGTGTTGGACGCCGACGAGCGCCTCGCAAGCGGTGCTGGGGCCGAGATCGCCAAGGCGATTGGAATGGATGCTCTCGACTGCGGCATGCTGCCCTTGCACAACGCCAACACGCTCGACGCAGCGGTCGACGATGTCGTGTCGGGCGCCGCTCGACTGCAGGATCCCTGTCTGCTTCCACGTCTGTTCCGGCGTACCGCCGACCTGCGCTGGGAGGGCACTCTGCACGAGTCGCCGCGGAGCTGGATGAACAAGCCGGGGCGACGAATCGGCCGCGTGGAGGCGCCCATCGCCCACTATGGGTGTGTTCCGCAGATCGTCAGGGATCGGCGCAAACACGAACGCAACGTGCGACTCCTGGAGCTTCAGTGCGGGTCCGACCCCACCGATTCGTTCTCTCGGGCCTTCCTGGCGCGGGAGCTGGTGGTGCTGGGGGACGGCGAAAAGGCAAGGATTCAGGCCGAGATCGCGTGGGATTGTATCGTAGCGGCGAGACTCGCTGGCGAGACGAACAACACAGTTGTCCCCATCGCGACCCTGCGGGGGCACTTTTTGATGGTCGATGGCGATCTCACCGGATGTATCGAGGTCATTGACAAGGTGAGAGCGTGGGGGATCTATCACCCGAACCTCGACCTGCTCGACGGCGTGTGCCACGAACAGCTTGCCCGTCAGAAAAGCGGCCAGGACCGAGTTGATGCCCTGGCGCGGGCCAGCGTCGCGCTGCAGGATGCGCTGTCAGTACACGGGCAGGTCTTTGCCCAGCAAGTGACGCCCGGCGCGACCTCTTGGGTGTCCGCCAATGTGCTCGGGGCGGTCTTGCTCCAGCAGGGGCGGCCCTCGGCGGCTGCCGCGGTCTTTCAGCGGGTCCTGGACAGTCGTCCCGGCGAGCTCCGCGCCGTGATCGGTCTGGGCGAGGCCTTTCTCGATCAAGGCGAGCCCGCGTCCGCGCTCCAGCAGCTGGAGCCGACGTTGCAGGGGGAGATCCCCGACGGCTGGCTGCTGGCGGCCGCGGCGTGCAAGGCGCTTGGTGCCGATGCCGATGCCGAGCTCTTCTTGGACCGAGTGAACACCTTGATCGCCAGCGGTGGCAAGGTCGATGGACACCTGGAGGCACGTCTGGCAGAGCTGAACAGGTCGAGTGTGAGCGAGGAGGCGCCCGTCGCAAGGTTCCAGATCTCGGTGATCGACCCAGACAGCTATCGCTACGGACACTTCCTGCACGACATCATCAAGATCCTCTGCCACGCCATCGAGACGCTCGGGTACGACTGCGTCATCAATCGCAACGCCATCGCCTCGGACCGCATCAACATCATCATCGGCGCACATCTGTTGACTGATCCGGCCTTTGTGCAGAATCTCGTCAGCCAGGGTGTCGACTACGTCGTGTACCAGACCGAGGTGATCCGGCCCGACGGAATCAACACAAGCGGCGACAGCGAGCGCCTGCACAAGGTCTACCTGCCGCTGCTGCGAGGGGCGCGCGCGGTGTGGGATGTGTTGGTCGATAACATTGGTCCGCTGCTGGATTTGGGTATCGTCTCCCGCTTCCTGCAGCCTGGATATCACCCGTGTCTCGAGGAGATCGTACACAAGCGGAACAAGGACATCGATATGTTGTTCTTTGGCAGCATCACCGCACATCGACGCGAGGTCTTCAACCAGCTGATCGCCCGTGGAAACCGCCTACACACCGCCTTTGATCCGGTCGCCATCTATCGCAACGACCTGATCTCACGGGCGAAGATTCACGTCGTGCCAGGTCAGGGCGGAGGCATGAACCAGCTCCCCTATTGGCGGATCATCTACCTGTTGCACAACGGTTGTGTTCCCGTGGTGGAGCGATGTGTGGATCAGGAGTGGCTCGAACACTGCTTCCTCTGGGCAGATTCCGACAGCTTCATCGAGCTGTGCGAGGCGACGGCCGCCCGGGACGATCTGGAAGAGCTGGCGGCCGAGCTGCAGAAACGCATGAAACGCATTCGCATGACCGCGGGCCTGGCGCCTCTCATCGACAACCTCCTCGGACGCGAGGGTGCGGTGAAGGTGAGCGCATGAGCGCCACAGTCGTCATCCTCTGTGGTGGGCAGGGAACCCGGCTGCGCGAGCACACCGAGCACATGCCCAAACCCATGGTGCCCATCGGCAACCGTCCCATCGTCTGGCACATCATGAAGACCTATGCCCACTACGGGTACGACAACTTCGTGCTCTGCCTCGGGTACAAGGGCGAGCGAATCAAGGAGTACTTCCTCAACTACGACATGCTCAACCACGACTTCTGTGTGCAGCTGGGTAGCAATGAGCCGGCCGGTGTTCGCCGTCGGAACGGTGGCGAGAAGTGGAAGGTCACCCTGGTGGACACCGGCGACGTGGCGATGACCGGTGCGCGCCTGAAGCGGGTGGCGCCGTACCTCGAGGGCGATCGGTTCATGCTGACCTATGGCGATGGCGTGGCCGACCTGGACGTCTCGGCATTGATGAGGTTTCACCTCGAGCAGGGCCGGATGGGAACGGTGACAGGCGTGCACCCACCGTCGCGGTTCGGCGAGCTCGCCATCGACGGCCGGAGAGTCGCCTCCTTCAGCGAGAAACCCCAGGTGACGGAGAGCTACATCAACGGTGGATACTTCGTCTTTGAGAGGGCCTTTCTCGATAGGCTCGACGACGACGACGCATGTGTACTCGAGCGTGCGCCTCTGGAGCGGCTGGCCGCCGAAGGCGACCTCTCCGCCTTCCTCCACGACGGCTTCTGGCAGTGCATGGATACCCACAGGGACTGGCTATACCTCGATCAGGTCTGGAAGAGGGGTGACGCTCCGTGGCGGGTCTGGGGTCACCCATCCGAGGCGGCGTGATGGTGTGTCGGTCTTGCCACTGCGGGGGGCTGCTGCCTGTCCTCGATCTCGGTGAGATGCCCCTCGCAAACGGGCTGATCGACGCGAGACAGCTCGATGAGCCGGAGCCGACCTGGCCCCTCGAGGTCGTGTTCTGCCCCGAATGCGCCCTGGTTCAGATCACCGAGACCGTGTGCCCTGAGCTTCTGTTCAGCGAGTACATGTACTTCTCCTCGGTCAGCGACGCCCTGCTTGCTCACTCCCGAGCCCACGTCGAGGTGCTGGTGAAGAGCCGGCAGCTGGGGCCGGAGAACCAGGTGGTCGAGATCGCCAGCAACGACGGCTACCTGCTCCAGTACTTCGCGGAGTTCGGGGTCGGCGCGCTGGGCATCGAGCCGGCGGCGAACGTCGCGGAAGTGGCGCGCGCTCGCGGCGTCCAGACTCGCACGGCGTTCTTTGGCCCCGACCTCGCCAGGGAGCTTCGAGGCGAGGGTCAGACGGCCGATGTGGTCCTCGGTAACAACGTGCTCGCCCATGTTCCGGATCTCAACGGCGTCGTGAGTGGGGCGGCGTTGTTGCTCCGCGACGGCGGTATCGTCGAGTTCGAGTTCCCCTATGTGGTTGATCTGGTGGATCATCTGGAGTTCGACACCATCTATCACGAGCACCTCTGCTACTTCTCCGTTCATGCGGTGAACCGGCTCTTTGCTCGAAACGGACTCGTGCTAACCGACGTGCTGCGACTGCCGGTGCACGGCGGCTCGCTGCGAGTCACGGGTCGACTCGCCAAGGAGGGTCCGGCGCCGCACCCTCGCGTGAGCGAAGCCCTGGCGATGGAGCGATCCCGCGGCGTCGACACAATCGCCTTCTACACCCAGCTCGCGCCACGAGTAGACGCTCTCGGCATTCAGCTGCGGCGCTGTCTCGAGCGGCTGCGGACCAGCGGGAAACGGATCGCGGCCTATGGTGCCTCCGCAAAGGGCGCGACCCTCCTCAACGCCTTTGGCATCGGGCGCGACTTCCTCGAGTACGTGGTGGATCGGAACCCGGTGAAGCAGGGTTTCCTGACCCCGGGTACCCATCTCGAGATCCGTGCACCTCGGGTGCTGACGACGGATCGACCGGACTACGCACTGCTCCTGACCTGGAACTTCGCTGCCGAAGTACTGGCTCAGCAAGCGGGATATCGCGGTTCCGGTGGCCACTTCATCCTCCCGGTTCCCGAGGTATGCATTGTCTGAAGTCATCCATGACGTCCAGGTGATCGAGCTGCGCCGGATCGCCGACGAGCGCGGCACGATCAAGCACATGTTGCGCTGCACCGACCCACACTTCCAGGAGTTCGGAGAGATCTACTTCTCCACCGTGTACGCCGGCGCCATCAAGGGCTGGCACAAACACCGGGACATGACCCTGAACTACGCGTGCGTATTCGGTCGCATCAAGCTTGTTATTCACGATGATCGGGCCGATTCGCCGAGCTGCGGTCAGACGATGGAGGTGTTCCTCGGCCCCGACCACTACGCGCTCGTGGTGATCCCGCCGGGGCTCTGGAACGGGTTCAAGGGTCTGTCGCCCGAGTCCATCGTCGCCAACTGCGCGACCCATACCCACGACCCCGGGCGCAGCGAGCGGATGGATCCCTACGACAACCCGCTGCCCTACTCCTGGGAACGGCGCGACCACTGATGCGGGTGCTTGTTACCGGAGCTAGCGGCTTTATCGGCGCCCATGTCGTCGGTGAGTTCCTGGCCAGCGGTGACGAGGTCTGGGCGCATTGCCGCGGGGGTGCACCAGCTGGCCTCTGGTTGGATCAACCTCGTGAACCCCGCGTCCTCACATCGGATCTCGGAGACTTCAACGCGCTGCTTGCCGCGTCGCGACCCGACGTCGTCGTGCACCTCGCCTGGTACACCAAACCCAGCGACTACCTGTCCTCCCGCGCGAACCTCGGCAGCCTCGAACTCACGAATCGCCTGTTCGAATGCACGCTGTCGGCGGGTGCTCGCCTGGTGGGATGCGGCACCTGTGTCGAGTACGAACGGACCGATTCGGCGCGTTCCGAGGACAGTCCGTGCGCTCCGGAGAGCCTCTACGGCGCCTCGAAACACGCCGCGTATCTGGTGGGCAGTGCCTTGGCGTCCCAGCTGGGAGGCTCGTTTGCCTGGGCTCGCATCTTCGGCGTCTTTGGACCGCGCGAAGCGCCGGCGCGGTTGGTGCCCGCAATGCTCCGGTCGCTGAACAGCGACCGACCCTTCGCCCTGTCTCCCGGTGCCCAGGTCCGGGACTGGCTACACGTGTGCGATGTCGCCAGAGGCCTGGTGGCCCTCGCCAAGTCGGACCAGACGGGTCCGGTGAACATCTGCTCGGGACAGCCGGCGACCCTCAAGGAGCTAGCGGGTACTGCGGCCTTGTTCATGGGGCGGCCCGATCTGCTCCGCTTCGGGGGACGAAGCTACGCTCCCAACGAGCAGATGGTGGTGCTCGGCGACCCGACCCGACTGCGGCAGATCGGTTGGAAACCGAGATTCGATGGGATCACAGCGGCCATGGCCGACACGGTCGATGCGTTCAAGGCCGCGCAATGCTGGTAGAAGAGCACTGCCCCGCTTGCGATGCGGTCGGTCTGCAGCCCTTCCTGACCCGCGCCGCGGTGCCGGTACATCAGAACGTCGTCTTTCCCACCCGGGCCGCCGCCCGCGCCCATCCCCGCGGTGCGCTGGATCTGGCCCATTGCGCGGCCTGCGGATTTGTCACCAATCGCGCCTTCCGTGCGGAGTTGATCTCCTACGACAGCGACTACGAGAACCGTCAGGACTGCTCGCCGTGCTTCGAGGCGCACATGGACAGCCTGGTCTCTGGCCTGGTGGAGGCGGGTGTCCGCGGACTGAACGTGGTCGAGGTCGGATGCGGCCAGGGCGCCTTCCTCCGCCGGCTCTGCGCCCGGGGCGACAACCGTGGAGTGGGCTTCGATCCTGCATTCCGAGGTCCTCCGGACCCCGATGGGCAGGTGCGGTTCGTGCGCAGCTTCTACGGCGCCGAGCAGGCTTCGGTGCCCGCCGATGTCGTCGTCTGTCGGCACGTCATCGAACATGTCTGGAGGCCGTCGCAGTTGCTCCGCGCGATCCGCGCCGCCTTGAGAGCCTCACCCCATGCCCTCGTCTGCTTCGAAACGCCAGACCTCCAGTGGATTCTGGACGGGCAGGTGTCCTGGGACTTCTTCTACGAGCACTGCTCCTACTTCACCGAGAGCGCGCTGCGGACGGCCGTGCTTCGCGCCGGTTTTGAGCCGACCGCAGTCAAGAGGCTGTTCCAGGGGCAGTACCTGTGGCTAGAGGCCCGACCGGCCGACGAGCAACTCCCGGCCCCCGCCCGTCCAGATCTCGCGGAGGGCCTGGTTCAATTTGCGGCGGCCGAGCGAGACTTTTGCCTGCGAGGTCGGCAGCGACTCCACGAGCTCCGTCGCCAGGGACCCGTCGCCGCTTGGGGAGCTGGAGCCAAGGGGGCGACCTATCTGAACCTGGTGGATCCGGACGGAGAGCTGGTCGACTGTGTGGTCGACATCAACCCCGCCAAGCAGCAGCGATACCTGCCGGGCACCGGGCACCTCGTCATCGGACCCGATGCCCTGGTCGACCGTGGTGTTCGCAGTGCCGTGGTCCTCAATCCCAACTATCTCGAGGAGAACCGCCGGCTCCTGGCCAGCCGCGACCTCGACGTTTCCCTGTTTGCACCCCTGTAGAGGAAGATGCCGTGAAGATCACCATCGACACCGACACCCAGGTCCTGCGCCTCGACGACAGCGACGTCGAGCACGATCTGTACTCTGCCGACGCCTTCGAGTCGCTGTCCGAACTCTGGGTCCGCGTCGGCTGGGCGCTGAAGTACTCGTACCGCTACACCTGGATGGGCCGGCCCGTCGTGCAGCTCCCCGAAGATTTGATCCGCATCCAGGAGGTCATCTTCGATGTTCGACCGACCGTAATCGTCGAGACCGGCGTCGCCCACGGAGGCTCCTTGATCTTCTACGCCAGCCTGCTCGAGGCCCTGGGCGGCGGCCGCGTCATCGGCGTCGACATCGAGATCAGGCCACACAACCGGGCGGCCATCGAGAGCCACTCGCTGGCGCACCGGATCACCCTGATCGAAGGCAGCTCGACCGATCCTGTGGTCGTTACCGAGGTTGCAGCTGGCATTTCGCCCGAGGATCGCGTGCTGGTCCTCCTCGACTCCAATCACAGCCGGGACCACGTTGCCGCCGAGCTCCAGGCCTATGCACCCATGGTGAGTCTGGGCTCCTACGTGATCGCTACCGACGGGGTCATGAAGGATCTGCACGATGTTCCCGGAGGGGCGCCGGGATGGGCAGTCGACAACCCTACGACTGCCGCTCTGGAGTTTGCCGCGAGCCGAAGCGACTTCGAGGTCGTCGAGCCCCCGCTTCAGTTCGATGAGAGCGGGGTCCGAGGGCGAATCACCTATTGGCCTTCTGCCTATCTGCGTCGCTGCGAATAGGCTCGACGAGAGTTGTCGGCCAAGGCATACTCTCCGCATGGCATACGAACAAGTGAGGACATGGAGCGTACTGGCGGTGGTCCTGCTTTCAGGATGTGCGCCGGAGGCGGCGTGGTCCCCGATCCACGGGGCCTACAATCCAGTGAAAACGGCCACTCTGACCACCGACTCGTTCCAGATACCGGATCCTGCAGGCGTTGTGGATGTCCTGATGGTGGTCGACAACTCCGCTAGCATGGTGGAGGAGCAGCAGCTCCTCAGTGGGTTGGCAACGAGCTTTGCCGCCGAGCTATTGGCGGGACCACACGACTTCCACGCCGGCGTGGTCACGACGGACATGGACGACGAGGCCCAGTCCGGTCGGCTGCGCGACGTCGATGGCCTGCGATGGATCGACCGGGACACAGCCGACATCGAATCCGTCTTCGAGTCGATGATGGTCGCCGGCACCGAGGGCAGCTGGTCGGAGAACGGGAAAGAGGCGGCATTCACGGCGCTCGAGATCGAGAGGGACGCCTACAACGCCGGTTTCCTCCGCGAGAACAGCGAAGTTCACATCGTTGTTATCTCCGATGCAAACGACGATACGGTGACCCCCACGCGGGACGAGTTCCTTGACTGGGTCCACGGCTTGCGTGCATTTGATAGTCAGGTCTCGTTCAACAGCATCGTCAGCCCATCCCCGGTTTGTCCCGACGCTGTCGCCTCCGGCCTCGACTACCTCGAAATGTCCTCTGCAGTTGGTGGCCTTCTCTGGTCTGTGTGCACCGATGAGTGGATGCCGCTGATGATATCCCTCGAGGCCAGCCTCCACGAGTTCGGCACTTTCAACCTGAGCGATCCCGCCGTTTCGGAGACCATTTTGGTACAGGTCGAACGGGATGGCATCACGTTCGAGCCGGACGCCTGGCTGTTCCAGCCGAGGTTGAATGCGGTTGTCTTTGATTCCGACTTCGAGTTCGAGGCCGGGGATGTTCTCCAGGTCTCGTATGAGTCGGCCCGATAGCTACGCGGCGAGAGCGATGGCGACGTATCCGGCGCCGGCAAGCCCGCATATCGCGATGACCGAGATTCCCTGAGCCAGAGGCGCCTTCCCGAACAGCGGGAACTCTACGGCGGCACGAAGCAGATACAGCCCGCCGTTGAAGGCCAGCACCGATCGCGCCAGCCCATCGAGCTCTGGCTCACCAGCTAGGACGGCGCAGAGCACGGCGGCTCCGATCATGATGTAGATGAGCACGACGTTGAGAGTCTGGATGATTCCGCGGTTCTCGGGACGCAGCGTCTTCAGATCCTCGCTCCAGTCGAACATCTTCCAGAACGCGATGTGAAACACGGCAGAGGCGGCGTTGAATGCGGCGGCTAGCCACAGTGCGATGGTCATGATCTCCTCCTCAGCGCGCGGGGCGCTCTCTGGGCGAAGAGCAGGACAATCAGCTGTCCCACTCCCAAGACAAGATCTACGTAGGCAAAGGGGTTTTCGGGCATCAGCGCCACCGCGGCGATGCCGAGCAGCGTCACGTAGGTCCCGGTGCTTCCGGTGACGATGAAGGCCCACTGCTGGCCCTGGTATCGGGCGCTGTAGACGGTGAGGAGCCCGAGCAGGATGAGCGTGGTCCCGGTGGCCACGAAGAACAGATCGGCCACCAGGGCGTCGCCGGCGGGTAGGGCCGAGTAGACGTCGGCGTGCACCATGGGTGTGGCCAGGTTGTGGATCAGTCCCAGGACGGCGACGAGGCCGCCGAAGACCTGGGTGGGGCGATGGACTGCTGTGTCCGGCATGGGCATGGGGATCTCCATTCTGAACGTTCAGGACAAATTGAACATTTGAGGGTAGAGTGGCTGCTCTCCTGTCGCAAAGGTGACGGGCGCTAGGCGCTGGGCGAGAAGTTGGCGATGACGCCGAAGAGCGTCTTGCTGGCGTCTTCGTCGCTGAGGAACCTGGCGAACAGCCGATCGGCGGTGGAGAGCAGCTCCTCCATCTCGGTGAGCCGCTCATGCACTGAGGGGGTCTGTTCGGTGTCTGTCTCTGCGAGTAGGTGGCGCAGGGTGTTCAGGGCCGGGTCGAACTCCCGCTTCTTGCGCTCGACGGCGATGCGGAAGAGCATCTTCCACGTGTCGGGCTCGCAGACGTAGTAGTCGCGGCGATCGCCGGAGATGTTCTCGCGCCGGATGACGCCCCAGGAACGCAGCTCTTTCAGCGACATGCTGGCGTTTCCCTTGGAGATGTTCAGCTCTCGGGCGACGGCATCGAGGTCGACCGGGGCGGACTGGAGCAGGATGAAGGCGTGGATGCGGGCCATGGATCGGTTGATCCCCCACAGCACACCCATGGAGCCCCAGGACTCGATGAACCTCTGCGCTTCTTCGTTCACGGCAGCCTCTGTTCAGTATGTTCTGAACGTAATGCTGTTTCTGGTGTCGGGCAAGGGTGATCGTCGAGCTCAGAATGTGCCATGCTCTCCAGCCCAAGGAGAGTGTCCATGCTTCCCGAGTACTTCCGCTTTCAAGTCCCCACCCGCGTTGTGTGCTCTGCCGGATTGGTGGGGCGGCTCCACGAAGAAGTGGCTTCCTTTGGGCCTAGACGTGCGCTGCTGGTCACTGATCAGGTACTGGCCGGTCTCGGTCTGCCGGACAAGGTCCGCTCCGGGCTCGAAGGCTCTCAGATCGAGGTCGTAGCCGAGTTTTCCGACGTCCCTCCCAACTCCGAGATCTCCGCGGTCGAGGCCTGTGCCGCCGCGGGTGCCGATGCCGACATGGTGATCGCAGTCGGGGGCGGGAGTGTGATCGACACCGCAAAAGTGGCGAACATCCTGATGAAGAAGGGAGGCAGGCTCTCGGACCACCAGGGGGCACAGCTCGTGACGGAGCCGCTCTTTCCGCTGATTGTGGTGCCTACAACCTCGGGAACCGGCTCCGAGGTCACCCGGGTTGCGGTGATCGCCGACCTGGCCAACAACCTCAAGCTTCCCTTCAGCGAGGACTTCCTGCAGCCAGATCTGGCGGTGCTCGATCCGGAGCTCACCGCCTCGATGCCGGCCAGAGTAACGGGGGCGACCGGCATGGATGCGCTCACCCACGCCATCGAGGCCTATGTGAGCACCGAGTCTTCCCCGGCTTCGGATGCCATGGCCTTGCGTGCCATCGAGCTCATCTCCGAGAACATCCTCCAGGCCGTGGCGTTTCCCGACGATCTCCAGGCCCGCGGCGCCATGCTGGTGGGCAGCTGTCTCGCCGGGATCGCCATCTCCCACGCCATGGTGGGCATTGTGCACGGCATCGCCCACGCGCTTGGCGGCGTCTACCACGTGCCCCACGGAGAGGCGAACGGCGTGCTTCTCTCCTACGGGATGCAGCACAACCTCAGCTCACGGCCTCGACGATATGCCAGGATTGCAGAGGCACTTGGCGTGGAGCGAAGGGGAGGGGACTGGGTCACGGCGCAACTCGGAGTGATGAAGGTCCAGCTGTTGATCCGCCAGCTCGCTTGGCTCGAGGCCATGCCGGTCAACCTGGAACAGGCCGGTGTCAGTGACGGGCTGGCGCGCCTCGACGAGGTGATCGACGCCGCGCTGGCCGATGGGTCGATCCTCTACAACCCGGTGCCTGTGGAGGCGGACGCGGTGCGGCGCATCGTCGAGAGGGCGTACAAGCGGCCGTCGTTTCCGGTGCCGGTCAGCCGCAGGCTCTTGCGCCGCGCTGGTCGGCAGGCGTCGGGGGGAGAGGTTCAGAATGCCTTCGCCACCAGCGACGAGCTCTACGACGTGCTCGGCTCCTTCATGCTCACCCTCAAGGACCACCCGGAGATCGGGCCGTCGGTGTCCGGCTCGAACCTGGTGGTGCGCTTCAACTACCGGGAGCCCGAGGCCTCCATCACCATCGACGCCTCTGGGGACGAGGCCCACATCCACCTCGGCCCCTGCGATGTGAAACCCGAGGTGGAGATGTCCATGCAGGCCGACTTCGCCCACGCCTTCTGGCAGGGGCGGGCCAACGTCGTGCGCGCCCTCGCTCGCGGCCAGGTGACCTCCCGGGGGGCAGTGCACAAAGCGGTGAAGATGCTGCCGATCCTCAGGCCGGCTTTCCAGCTTTATCCCGAGTACTTGCGCGAGCGGGGGCTGGGGCGACTGTTGGCCGAGTAGCTGGGGTCAGGGCATCGGCAGCGGATCGAAGTTGATGTCGTCGAGGAATGGATCGTCGGGCTCTGACTCCAGGTAGGTTCCGTTCCCAACCGTCGCCAGTGGGGCATACAGGGCTGCGCTGACCACAAGCTCGTTCTGGATGAGGTTTCCGATGCCGCATAGGGCGTCGAGCTCGGCCATCGGATCTGTCGGTGTACGAATGTGGAAGGTGATCTCCCCAGCGCCGGGAAGGTCGACGAGCTCGGCGATGCGGGTCGACAGCGACGACTCGAGGTTGTAGCCCGAGCAGTCCGTTGGATAGTCGACATATTGCCCTGGGGGGATGTTCGCGGGCTCAAACTCACAGATCGCGTAGATCTCAGGACCGACACATCCGGCGGTGCAGGCTGGCTCTGGCATGCCGCCGGTGACGGCGATCACGACGTACTTGGTGTACGGCGCGACGGCCTCGTTCAGGCTCGCGATATCGTTGGCGACGAAGACTCGTGCGGTGGCGATGGCGCCCTGTAGGTCCGACGCGGCACCGTCGTCCGGCAGCAGCAAGGGCGCCAAATCATCCAGATCAGTGGTGAATCCGCCCGTTGATACCATATTTGTGTAGCTGACATATCCGACCTTGGCACCGTCATCGATGAGGTCCGAGAATCTCTCCCTGATCTCCGCGAGGCGATCCCGGCTGGCATCGGTGCACTGATTGCTCGCTGACTTGTCGACCAAGACCAGGGCACGGACCGGTGCCACCGGAAGTTCGGTGTCAGTGTCAACCTCGACATCGGTATCCGTGTCAGGCCCGGCCTCCCGGATGGGGTGGGAGTCGGGTGGGGTCTCGGTGCGTGCGCAAGAGGTGATAATCACGGTGAAAACAATGCAATTCATGAGCCTCATGAACACCTCCCGCCCGATTATACCGCGGGTGCGCTCGGCCCTGTTTCGCGTGGACTACGAAGCGCCGACGAGCTGCGGGACCACCTGCTCGAGTGTGGGCTCGTCGCCGAAGCCGACCACCCGATTCCGACCCTGCTCCTTGGCCGTGTAGAGCGCTTGGTCCGCGAGCTGGAGCAGTTCCTTGAGGGTGGAAGCGTTGGTCGGAGACGACGCCCATCCGATGCTGACGGTGTAGGCGGGGCCGCCATAGGCCTTGGCTTTCGCCTCCACGTCGCGGCAGAACGCGGTCAGCAGTTTCGTGGCCTGTTCCGGAGGGCACTTTGCCAACAGGAAGGCGAACTCCTCGCCACCGTGTCTGGAGCGAAGATCCTGGCGTCTAAAGGCTTCTTTGGCGAGGCGGCCGAAGAGTACGAGGGCGCGATCGCCAGCCTCGTGACCGTGGGTGTCGTTGAGCAGCTTGAACTGGTCGAGGTCTGCCATGGCGACGATGTGCGGACCCTCGGTTCGCAGCACCGCCTCTGCCTCGGGGCCAAAAGCCCGGCGATTGGGCAGCCCGGTCAGGGTGTCGATCCGTGCCTCCTCGTTGGAGTTCGCAAGGGTCTGCAGCATGCCGAGCCGAATGCCAGCTTGGTAGGCCACGACGTTCAAGCGCTGCCGCTCGTCTGGTCCTGCTTGCCAGCCCGCATGACCGGTGAGATGAATCACTCCGATGCCCTGACCCATGCTGTTGATGGGTACGCAGCACGCCGCGCATTGGCCGCTGGTTCGACCCCGGAGCCGCGGGCAGGCATCGAGGTCCTCGCTGTCCCCAAAGGACATGGCGACGCTGTTTCGCACGGCAACACAGGCCGAAGCTTCTGTGACACCGCAGCCGGGTTGGTCGGCGAGAGGTACTGCGTGCGATGCTCTGAACCTGGCGCTGTCTCCATCCAGCAACAGGATCTCGGCCGCTTGTCTCGGTAGGACTTGGCCAATTGCGCGACCGATCACGTCAATGGCCTCTTCCTCGTTTCCGGCGAGTTCGAAGCCGCGCTGCAGCTTGGAGTCGAAGAAGGAGAGCTCGGATGAGCGCCGCAGCTCTTCGTGTTCGGACCAGGCGGATCGGGCGAGCTCGAGGATCGACGTCTCGATGTGACCGAGGGGATCATCCGTCGAAGGGCGGGCACCGGTGCCGGTGTCGTCTTCGTCGAGCATGATCATGCCGTTTGCGAGCTCCTGCCCCTGGGTGAGCACTTCGAGGACATATTTGACCCACATGCGGCGCACGAGGATCAGTCCGATTGCGGACCCGACGCCCGCGCCTGACACCAGGATGAAACTCAACCAGGTTGGGAGGAATTCACCTCCGAGGGCGATCGCGACGCCCTCGGTCGAGGCGACTATCCAGACCGGTGCGGTGACCAAAACGACGCTGTGTCGCAGCCCATAGCTCCGTGCCGCTCCGATGTCATTCATGCTGCATCTCCCAGTAGCCTTTCGGCTCATTGCACAGAAACGGACAGCATCACGTTATTTTTAGCCTCCTTCCGGCTATCTCAGGTCCTCGCAGTAGGCGGAGTTGTCAAACAAGGCACAGCCATCGATGCGTTCTGCCCGGTAGATACCGTCGACCTCGGAGTCGAAGGCCAGTCTCCACACCACCTCCTCGGTCACCCGGTCGACCTCGAGGAGCTGGCTGACCTGCCCCGGCGTGCAGAACAGGCAATGGCCGCGAGTGATGAACACATTGCCGTTCTCCAGCTGATCGACATCGCCCCACAGCGGTTCGAACCAGTCGTCCTCCGTCCACTGCCAGCTGATCCTTGCCGTGCGGGCCAGTTGGTCGACCTCCAGCTCGAGAATCCTGCTGTACGGAATGCCGCCGGGCCGGTCGTTGCCGTTGTCGTAGAGCAGCACCTTGGGCAGATGCAGCTCCGGTGCGTGGGCGGAGTCGAACCAGTCCTGGGAGGGGGCGCCGGTCTCGTCGAACAGCTGAAAGTCGCCGTCGGCACCGAGAATCCAGCTTGCTTCGCGGCTCTCCCGTGAGATGCGCAGGATCTGGTTGGGCGTGTACAGGTTCACCCAGAGCGCCGGTCCCTCGTCGTCGTTGGCCCAGGCGAGGGCGTTGGCGTGGTACGGGTCCACCTCATCGTCGTCCGGCGGGGGCAGGATTCCGTTGTCGACGGCCGACTGGCTGTTCCAAGACCAGAGGCTCTGGTCGCTGTCGGGGTCGAGCAGCCAGACCGCAAAGCCCTGCCAGGTGTCGAGCCCGTTGGTGTTCTGCGCGGTCGTCATGGTCAGGATCCCTTCGGACAGCATCTCCGCGTGGTGGTGGTATTCGGCCGGTGGCCCGGTCCAGTGTGTGTTGTGGCCGAGGTCGATGATCTTCGGCTCGAGAAACACGGCTCCGAGGGTGAGGATCCTGCCATCGCCGAGATATTGGGCGTCCGCCGTGCGAGATCGGCTGTCCTCGAACTTGTAGTGCCAGCGAAGGCGCCCGTCGTTGTCGATGATCAGCAGCTTTTGCTCCGGGTCGGCATCCGTGGTCGTGATGGCGTGGTTGACCAGGTTGTAAGCTCCCCATGTGCTGCCGTTCTCCTCGATGTGCCAGGTCGGGAGGCCGTCGGGGAGGGGCAGGGTGTCCACCGTGACTGCGATCTCTTCTCGGGGCGTCGAGATGGAGCACAGGTAGCGGGAGTCGGCCAGCAATCCGTCGATGTGAACCGGCTGCCGGCACGCTGCGGGTGCCGAGAGACGGTGGACCTCGTCGGGATCGCCGTCCAGGGAGCAGGCGATCTCCAGGCCCAGTGCCTCGCCAGTCGTCACCTCCAAGGTGGCTCGGTGCACCAACGTGTCGTCGAGCACCACATCGGCCGCGAGGGGCTCGGCGGGGTTGGGGCAGAAGACCGCGGCCTTGTGAGAGCCCGCCCGAGGACCACAAGCGGCCAATAGGCCTGCGGCACAGATTGCGAGGCGCATCTAGAGGTCCACCGCCATGCGGTCCTCGAGGTCCCCCGGCCAGCGGATACCGATGCGAACCAGATCGACCTCACCGACCCCGAAGTGCACGGGCCGAGTTCCCTGAGAGAACCGGTTGGAGGCAGCCACTCCCCATTGCTGCAGGAGCTGGGAGTCATCGGCGTAGTATCCGGTGATCTGCGCACCCCGAGGGGCATCGATGTCGACGGTCACCGCGTGGTTTGCGCCGGTGGAGACGTTGTGCAGGAACTGCCGCGTCCCGTGGTTGGCGTTCGACGTGATCAGATCGAGCCAGCCGTCGCCATCGAAGTCTCCGGGCAGCAGCACCCTGTTCACCGCGACCTCGAGATCCTGCTGGAGGGAGACCGGAGCGAAGGTCTCGGCGTTGTCGTTGCGCCACCAGCTGAATGTCGGGCCTCCGATGACCGCATCCTGGAGGCCGTCGTTGTCGACGTCCATCACCAATAATGTGCGGACACCCTTCTCTTCGGAGAGCCCCACCTCGGCGGTGACGTCGGTGAAGACCTCGCCGTCGCGGCGATAGAGGGCCACTCTGAACTCGGGGCCGAATCCGCTCGCCCACAGGTCGAGGTCGCCGTCGCGGTCGTAGTCGGAGAGCGCGATGGCGAGGGGGTTGAAGATGCCCTCGGCCACCTCCTCGGGGGTGAGGGGAGAGACGAGTCCGATGCTCGCTCCGGCCGCCTGTCGGAAGCCGTCTTGCCCCCCGTTGTAGGAGACGAAGAAGTCTGCGCCCGTGTTGGTGATGATGTCCAACCAACCGTCGTTGTCGAGGTCGTACCAGACGAAGGAATCGTCCTCGAGATAGTCGATGCCGAGCTCCGGCGCGCGGTCTGCGAAGGTCCCGCTGCCCTCGTCGTCGAGGAGCTGGTTGTTGGTGAGGGTGTTGGAGACGTAGAGCTCATCGCTGCAGTCGTTGTCCGCGTCCACCCAGGACAATTGGCGTCCGCGCCCGTAGTTTGAGGGGATGACACCCTCGGCGACCTGTTCGTAGACGGTGCTTCCTGCGACGTACTCGAAGAGCTGGTCTGTCTTCGGATCGTGAGGGGGAAGCAGGTTTCCGATGAGGCCGCCTCGGGTCACGAACAGCTCCGGCTCTGGGGATCCGAGCACGTCGACCCAGGCCACGCCGTGGGGATCGGGCTTCCACAGCGACACCTCTCCCGGAGGCATCGAGAGCTTGTCCGGACCCACGAAGATCGGCAGTGTGTCCACCGAGATCGCGAGCTGGGTACCGATGAGCTCATTGGAGATCTGGAAGTGCCGCCGAGTGGGCCCCAGGGTCACCGTCGCGTTGAAGGCATCGATCTTGTCGAGCTCGGCGGCGAGCAGACCTGGAAACCCAATCAACGGGCGATTGACCCGGATGTCGATGTCGCAGGATCCGGCCGCGGGAATCGTGTAGACGTTCCACTCTCCACTGCGGTTCGGGTCGTGCCAGACATACATGCCGGGCTCTACCACGTCCGCGAGCTCCGACAGCATCTGGTCAGATTCGGCGTAGAAGGAGGGGATCCCGCGGTTGTCGTAGACCCCGGAGCGATCGTCGGCGATGGGGTTCAGCTGCACAAACCCCGCTGGTGTGTTCTCAAAAATCTCGATGGGGCTGAGCAGATGCCGGTTGATGAGCACGTCCAGATCGCCGTCGAGGTCCATGTCGGCCGCAGTCATGGTGAACATGTCGGGGTCGCTCGGCACCGGGTCGCCGGTGAAGGCGTCGAGGATCTGCTCGAAGGTCACCGTCGCGGTTGGGTCCGGGGATCGGGCCTCGTGCTCGCGCACGGTGAGGGCAAAGTCTTCCTGGCAGATTCTCTCCGCCGTTTTGCCGGGGCGAGGATCGGGATCCTCCGCGACCTTGCACGCGACAGTCGTGCACAGGGCTGCAAGGAGGGCGAGACATCGCTTCATGAGCGTCAGTCTAGTCGCGCTTGTACATCCCAGCCGAGAATGTGCGGCATTCCTGTCGCGTTTCGGCTCGCGGTCACTGGCGAAGGCGAAGTTTCGGGCTGGCATGGGGGGTGCCTTTGTGGGGACCGAGCACGGTTCAGTGCTGTCTGTTCTGGAGTACGACCATGAGAAACGTTTTTGCCACGATCCTCGTCTGCCTGCCCCTCACGGCTCTCGCCGGCAGCGGTCTTCCCAAGGCGGGCTCCTTCGACGGTGTTCGCGATCACCTGAGCGCTGTGGAGACCAAGAGCAACGCCATCGGCAACAAGACAGATGCTGCCTGTGGAGGCGGCAACGTGCCGTTCAAGCGCACCGTCGAAGCTGCCGAAGCCATCATGACGCCGGTGGGTGGATTGGTGGACAAGCTCGGGGGCACCAAGAAGGACCTCAAGAAGATCAACCCGAACAGCTTTCCCGGTCCGACCTGGAATCCACAGCGACACGACCGGCTCACCCAGGCCGTGGTCGGCGCGAGGGGCGCCGCCAAGGACCTGCGCTCGATGGCCAAGCTCGTGATCGGCGCGGGCAAGGTCATCGGCGGCAAGCCCGGGGACGAGGAGGTGATGGGCCTGCTGGAGCCGATCACGCACCGGAACTGCAAGCGCAACGACTCCGGTGAGCCGGTCTGCCCCGAAGCCCAAGAGGCCATCCAAGCGGACTTCTGTGCGGCGTCCACGGCGGTCGGGACAACGACGCCGAAGAGGGACGGCGCTTGGTGATCCGCTGATCATCCTGGAGCTTGATACCAGGCGTGATGCGAATCTCCGAATACGACAACCTCGATGCCACCGACCTCGCCCGCCTCGTCCGGACCAAGGAGCTGGAGCCAGGCGAACTCCTCGAGGCCGCCATCGAGCGCGCTGAGGCCAGAAACCCCGCTCTGAACGCCATTGTGGCAAAGAGCTATGATCGCGCTCGCAGACGTATCGAGGACGGGCTTCCAGAGGGACCGCTGCGCGGGGTGCCCTTCCTGCTCAAGGACCTCATCGAGTGGGAGGGGGCACAGCTGACCTACGGCTCGAACCTGCTCCGGGACAACGTCGCCAAGGAGAGTCACGCCTGGGTCCAGCGCCTGGAGGCGGCGGGTGCGGTCGTCTTTGCCCAGACCAACACTCCGGAGTTTGGGCTGCTCCCGACTACCGAGCCGGTGCTCTTCGGAGCCACCAAGAACCCGTGGCTGCACACTCACTCCGCGGGCGGCTCCAGTGGCGGTTCGGCGGCGGCAGTGGCGGCCCGGATCGTGCCCATGGCCCATGCCAATGACGGGGGCGGCTCCATCCGAGGACCCGCCGGAGTCTGCGGTCTCTTCGGCCTGAAACCCAGCCGCGGCCGCAACCCGGCGTCGTCCATGGAGCCCCCCGACGGGTTTGCGGTGGAGCACTGTGTGAGCCGCTCGGTGCGCGACAGTGCGGTTTTGCTCGACATCACTCGAGGACCGCTGCCCGGCGACCGCTGGTGGGCACCAGAACCTCCGCGTCCCTATCTGGAGGAGCTCGACCAGCCCCACAGGCCGCTCCGCATCGCCTTCACCTCGGTGAACAACACCGGGAGCCTCGCCCATGCGGATTGTCGGCGCGCGGTGGAGGTGGCGGCTGAAAAGTGCCGAGAGCTCGGGCACATCGTCGAAGAGGCCCGGCCGGAGATCGACGGCGAGGCCTACAACGAGGCGTTTGTGATCTTGTGGTGCGCCGGCGTCGGCGTGGTCTTCGAGAGCGCGCGGCGACAGTTGACTGCCGAGGGAGCCATGAGCCACCTCGCCCCCCTGCTCCGCAGCCACAAGGCGATGCGCGGTCTGCTGCGTCTCGCCACGCTGCGTAGCGGAAAACCAGCGTTGGAACCGCTTACTCTCCGCCTGGCACACATGGAGTCCAAGCTCCGGCCCTCGGACAGCTGGCTGGCCTGGCAGGAGTTCCAGAAGGCGAGCCGGGCCATGGGCGAGTTCCTCACCACCTACGATCTGTTCCTGACGCCGGTCTTTGGGCAGCCGACGTGGCGTCTTGGACATCTCGACCAGACCGCGCCCCTCGATGGGCTCCGTGGCGAGCTGCTCGACTACGTGGGGTTCACGCCGGTGGCGAACACCTCAGGGCTTCCCGCGATGTCGGTTCCCGTGCATCGAAATGCCGAGGGACTGCCCATCGGCGCGCACTTCACCGCTCGCTTCGGCGACGAGAGCACGCTCTTTGCCCTCGCCGGCCAGCTCGAAGAGGCGGTGAACTGGGCCGACGACAGACCGGCAATGTGCGAGAACTAGACCGCCGGCATCGACCCGGCGTGGTGCCACCAAAAATAGCCTTTCCACGCCGCTAATCCCGACGTCCTCCACCCGCCAACGCCGTAGCCCACCAACCCAGCGCTACGGCCGTCGCTTTCCTCCACCTATGGAGGCCGTCCTTCCGAAGCCGTCGCAACTCGATCGTCGCCACACCTCCACCACGTCCTAGATTGTTGCCGCGTTTGCAAAGGCGGCGGAGCCCCTTTGCCGGGGGTCAAGAGGGGCGCGGAGCGTCATCGGCGAGGTAATGACCGTACTCGACAGTCGATCTCGAGGTTGTCTGGTGGCAGACAGCCATGAAAGTTGGCTGGCAAAGCCTTCGCCCGAGGGAGAAGACGCTGCGAAGGAGCTGGTAAGGCCTTCGCCCGAGAGAGAAGACGTTGCGAAGCAGCTGGCAAGGCCTTCGCCCGAGGGAGAAGGGAGCTGGCAAGGCCTTCGCCCGAGGGAGAAGACGTTGCGAGGGAGCTGGCAAGGCTCTAACAGCGGGTTTGCGGGCAACAGAGCTACGGCACTTCCACGGCGCCGATGTCGGGGAGGCCCGAGCGTGGATTGCCGAGGATGTCATCGGCCGGCATCTGATCGGGCCATCCCACGTCTATGGCGGCGCTGCCGGGGGCCGGCGTTCCGTAGTCGTCGACCAGCGACTCGTGCACTTCGCAGATCGTGCTCGAGCCGTCGGCGAACTGGTTGCCGTCCCAGCGGGGCAGGATCAGACCGGCTTGGGATCCAAGGAGCGGATCTGCTAGCGCCGCCGCGGGATCGTCGGTGTAGTTGATGGCTTCGGCGACCTCGGAGGGAATGGGATCTCCGCCGTTGAAGTAGAGGTTGTTCCGGATCTCGAAGGACAGGTTCTGGGTCGGGTCGGTGTCTGAGAAGTCCAGCCCGTCGGTGGGATCGAGGGCGCCCATGGAGCCAAAGGGATCGGACCAGATGTTGTTGTAGAAGTCGGTGCGCTCGTTGGGCGGGTTGTAGCCCTCCGAGAGCATGCGCATGGCAAAGGCCCGCGACGGCAGATCTCCGACCACGGTGTTTGCGCGGAAGAGGAGGTCGCGGCCGCCCTTCACGCTGAACGGCGCCCGCATGGTGTCGACACCATCGCCGATGAAGAGGTTGTTCTCGACGCGGATGTCGTAGCCCTCGTGGAAGGCGTGCCCGTCCTCTCCGACCAGGAGGAAGCCGTTGCCCGACGAACCCTGGTAGTGCAGGAAGACGTTGCGGCGCAGGTCGATGTCGTGGCTGCCAGTGTAGATGTCGGAGTTGCCGTTGCTGTCCTTGATGACGATGAAGCTGCTGGTGTCGTGGTCGTTTGTGCGCCCCGAACCTTCAAAATCGTTCATGAAGACGTTGTCGCGAACCACGATGCCGGCGGCGCTGTTGATGTCGATGTGCTCGTCGCTGCCGGTCTGGTTGTAGAAGAGGTTGCCCTCGATGACGATTTCGGAGATGCCGTTGTTGACCTTGAGGATGTCGTTGTCGTAGCTGTCGTGCAGGACGTTGTCCCGAAGCACCAGCCTTGTCACGGCCCCGTTTCCGTCGGCGTCGAAGTGCACGACGAGGGCTGCCGCACCTGGGTCGTGGGCGATGTCGAATCCCTCCAAGGTGATGCCCTCGACGCCGCGGTTGTCGGTGTAGGCAGTGACTACGGTGTCGTCGTGGCGCAGTCTCGCTGCGTAGCGGGTCTCGGAGCGCACGGTGACGCCGGCCGGGAACGTGCCCCTCAAGCGCACTCGCCCTTGGTATGTGCCAGGTCGTACCAGGATTGTCGCGCCGTCCTCTACTGTGTCCAGGGCCTCGGTGATCGTGGCCCATGGCGAGGCGTCGCTGCCGTCTCCGGAGGCGTCGTCCCCGTCGGTTGCCACGTAGTAGACGGCGCCCGGTGGGTCGGCGCGCTCACAATTGGGTGGAGCGGGGGTGTCGGTATCGGTGTCGGTGTCGGTATCGGTGTCGGTGTCGGTGTCCGCATCGGTCTCGTCTGGAGCGCGTTCTTTGGTCCCGCTGCAGGAGAGCAACAGCGCGCACATCGTGAGGATTCGGGTGCTCATCGGTCTCTGGGGGTCGGGGTCCTCTGGCAGAATGCCACCAAACTCAGTGCGATCCACACCCACGGCAGCGGAGTTCCCGGGGTGTTGCAGCCACAACCGGCGGGTTCGCGCTTGGTGTCGTCGTTGTCTTCGCTCGGGAACCCGGTATCAACCGTAGGAATGCCGTTGCAGTCGTCGTCGAGGTCGGGAGCTCCCGGGTAGACGTCGGCGTTGGTGTCGTCGCAGTCCGTCCCGTCCAACACGGCGTCTGCGGGCGGGTCACACAAGGCCACTCCGAGCGATGGATCGCCGAACCCATCGGCGTCGGCGTCGGTGTACCAGGTGTCCGGGCTCGCGGGGTCTAGCGAGTCGTCATCGTCGTCGATGAGCTCGTCGCAGTCGTCGTCGACGCCGTTGCAGACCTCGGTGGCGGCCGGGTGTACGGCCCCGTCGCTGTCGTCGCAGTCCGACGAATCCGCGACGGTTCCAGGTGGTTGCACACAGGCCTGTTGTGGATCGGCGAGGTCACCGAAACCATCTCCGTCGGAGTCGCCGTACCATGTGGCGAAGGTTGCAGGATCTACGCCTGGATCGTCGTCGTCCGCCAGGCCGTCGCAGTTGTCGTCGACGCCGTTGCAGACCTCGGTAGCGGTCGGGTTCACGGCCCCATCGCCGTCGTCGCAGTCCGACGAGTCGACGACGGTTCCGGGGGGCTGAACGCAGGCCTGCTGTGGTTCGGCGAGATTGCCGAAACCATCTCCGTCCGCATCGGCGTGCCAGGTGTCGAAGGTCGCGGGATCTACGCCTGGATCGTCGTCGTCTGCGAGGCCATCACAGTTGTCGTCGATGCCATTGCAGATCTCCACAGCGGCTGGATTGACTGCTGGATCAGCGTCATCACAGTCGTCCAACCACGTGAATCCATCTGCATCGACGTCGATGTCGCACGTGTCGGCCGCCCGCTCGGGGAACGGGGAGTCGTCGATACCGGCGACCTCGAACCGGTCGATCTCCCAGCCCTCGGCGTCGCCGGCTTGGTCGGTCCCGATGCGGAAGCGCACCTCGACGACGCTGCCCGCGAGGGCGATACCGAAGTCGAGGACCAGCTGCTCGAGTGCCGGCCAGCTGGCGTTGTAGCCGGAGAAGGCCTCGCGGTTGGCGAGCACATTGCCCGCCTGGTCCGAGATCGTGCCGTCGTAGCCTGGCACCACCCAGGTGTCGGCGTCCGTCCATGGCCCGCCGTCGACGCGGAGCTCGATGACGCCGCCGTCCCACCACACATCGCGGTTCTCCTCGAAGCCGTAGCGGTGGTCGATGGTGAGGATGAAGGCATCGACGGGAGAGACCAGCATGGGCGGCGACTGCAGGGCCGTGTCGGAAACACTGGCGAAGTCCAGACCGACCCAGCTGAAGCTGCCATTCCCGTTGTGCTGGTGGGACCAGATCTCGTCTCTGAGGGTGCCGGTCGTGGACCAGGTTCCATCGTGCAAGTCGAACGCGTCGACGGGTGCAGGGACGACGTCGACCTCGGTCCAGATCCACAGGCTGCTGCTCTCGTCGCTACAGGCGAGGGCTTGGCTCACGGTGACGGTTACCTCGGTTCCATCCATCGTCGCCCCGTGTGCCAGCGCGACGGGGAGACGCAACTCGATGTCGGAGAAGGGAGCTAGATCCGGGATGATGACCTGGGCGCCGTCGGGGAGCGTCAGATCCGGGATCACGGGATCGAAGGTGATATCCAGGGTGGCCCCCGCCAAGAGCACGCCGCCGGAATTGGTCACCGTGACCACGATCTCCCCGTGCTCTCCGTCGTCGAGGAACGCGTCGAAGTCGCAGCTCACCAACGAGTCGCTCACCACCAGCTCGGACACTCCGATGACTGGCCGCACCAGAAAATCCTCGACGACACCGGTGAGCGTGGTGCGATCCGTGGGGCCGCTCGCGCAGGTTCCCATGCCTCGATTCGCGAACGCGTTGGCGAGCACGGCGGCGTCGTCGGGATCGGTCGCGGCAGCGGCGACTACCAGGGCATCGCGAAGCTCGAGGAAAGTGGGATGTCCGGGAGCCAGCGCCAGTCCCGCCACCCAGATGTCGGACATGCGCCGGCGGGTCTCGTCGAAGGTGCGGCCCGCAGCGGGGGCGTTGGCCTGCAAGGCGAGGTAGGCGTCGAAGACGGCGGTGGACCACACGGAGCCGGCGTTGTGTACTTCGGAATTATCAACGCCTTTGTCGTCGACTGGATGTGTGGCTGGCAGCGGCTCGCCATCCGAGATGTGCCGGAAGGAGAGCGCGTTGTAGTTGGTGTCGCTGGAGTAGGGAACCCGTCGCAGTCCGAAGTACGTCGAGTCGGCGGAGATGCTCTGGGCTGCGTAGGCACCCACGGTATAGGTCCCGTCGACCGCGTCCCCGTCGCGGAGGGACATGTGCAGGGCCTGGAAGTCGGCAGAGCCCTCGTTCAGGCCACCGCATTCCAAGGTCCCACAGCCCGAGACCAGGCGTCCAAACTGGTAATGTCCCCATTCGTGGGCCACGATGGTGTTGTCCAGCGCGCTGTCCAGATGGGGCGCGCTCGTCCGTACCAGGTTGGCACTCGGGTTGCCGGCCGCCAGGTCCGCCCGCATCTGCGCCCCGTCCACGTCGCTCACGTGCAGCGAGGGAAGGGTCGCCCCAGCGCCGCTGTCGCCCATCTTGGTCGGGGGGCCGGCGACGTTGTTCACGATGATGACGCCGATGGCTCCCGCGTTCTCGGCTTCGAGGATCTTGTCCTCGAAGGTGCAATCTCCCCGGTCGATGAGCACGACCATTCCAGCGACGGGGGCGTCCACTCCGGTGCATGCCGTCGGATCGGTGCCCGCCTCGGCCATTGCGCCAGCGATGTCGAAGGTCGATGGGCCGAAACCCGCGACGGCAGCGGTAGCTCGCCACCCGGTGTCGACGTCGACGTGGCCCGGGTCCTTGCCGTTCCAGATGAACATCTGCATGCGAGGAGTGCCGCCGTCGGCTGGCGTGGACATGGTTGCGTTGTTGGTGCCCGAGAAGTCCTGGACCTCGACCAGCAAGGGGTCACCGTCTATGCCGCCGCGCCCGTAGTTGTCGGTCTGTGCGTTGCCCGCGGCCTCGGTGAAACCCGAGTCGTAGTACCAGTCGTGTAGCCAGTTCGTCGTGTAGAAGGCCTGGACGATGGCCGCTTCGATCTGGCTTGTCGTGTCCCCGGGATCCAGGGTCGGATCGTGGGTGTGGTCGAAGGTGTCGAGGGACGTGGTGCCGGCGCGGAAATCGCCGTTGTCGTAGCCGTTATCTGGGTTTTCATCGGTGTAGGCGTTGACGTTGTTGCCCCGGGTCTCGGTCGCTCCGACGTCGAGCCAGGGGTCGCCGGGGCCGTTCAGCCCGTCGATGCTGACCGGGGAGGCGGCGGTGTAGGCCGGCTGCCACAGATCCGGGAGCTGGGTTGCATGGGGATTGCTGTCCTCGAGAGGACTGTCCAGGGGCCGGTAGTCCCCCGATGTCTCCGCCCACACTCGGTAGGTGAAGGCGTGCTGGGTGAGGCTCTGCTGAGCGAGTACGCTGCCATTGGCGGCGTCGATCACCAGCCGATGGGCCTCGGAGAATCCGTCCGGCGCCGCGGCCGCTGCGCCCCAGATCTCGACCTCGAAGGCGCGCCGCAGCACGCCATCCACCGCTGTGACCACGGCGCGGACGCGACCTGGACGGGTGAGCTCGACCGGCCCTGGACGCAGCTGGACCACGTGTCTCCAGCCGTCGGAGCCCGAGGTCGGCGGTGCGAGTACGTCTCGACTCAAACGATGCAGGAAGAGCTCTTCGGCGCTCGCACTCACCGCGTCTCGCTCGTCCAAGGTCGGCGGCGGACCTTGCAGACCTCCGTCGAGGCTGGGAAGGGCGTGGCCGGTGGACCAGGCGACTACTCGGCCGTCTGTATCGAGTACCACCTTGAGGTCGCCCTCTAGGACGGGGAAACCGTCGATTTCCGCCCTCCAGAGCGCCATTCCGGCGTCTCCCTCTAGCGGGTGCACACGCCAGAGGTGGAGCGCCGCTTGGGCTCGGGGGCCGATGCCGATCGAGGCCGCAACCGCGCTCAAGGTCGCCTCGGCTCGCTCCTCGAGGGTCTCTCCCGGCACGGCCGCTCGATTCGATACCGCGCGATGAACCCGGCTTTCCGGGGCCGACATCTCCGTGGGGACGATACTCTCCGAAGGCGTCGCACACGAGACGAGAAGCAGCCCCACCAAGCAGCTGCTCTCAAATCGTCCCATTGGCGCCCCCGGGGGCAAGCATACAAGCCGACAGGGCTAGTTGCGCGCCCAGGTAATGAACAGATCGTCGAGCAGATCTCGTTCATTGCGGCCGCGAAAGCCGTCGGAGTTGGCCAGATCGACGAGCAGCGTGCGGATGAGTTCGCGGGCGTCGTCGTCTGTGATCAGGCCCGCATAGCGCAGCAGTGCGTCGCGGTCTGCGAAGCTCGTCCGGGATCGATCTACGGCCTCCGAGAGCGCGCGGTGGCGCATCTCTTCGCCCAGGTTCAGGAGCTCGACAGCTTCACCCTCGGCGACTCTTCCGTCCGCATCTACCATGTGGGCGAGAAGGCCGATCAGGGCCACCTTGGCTTCCAGGTCCAGGTCAACGACGTTCACGTCTGGCCTCCTTGTGTGTCTTCCTCAAGCTCGTCCACCATCATTAGCACGAAGATGTTCTCGAGCCCATTCTCGAAGCGTAGGGCACGAATGACCTCGTTACAGCCTGCAAACTGGGATGTGACGACGATGAGGTCGGGCCCCACGTCGCGCGCCATCTCCAGGCAGTCGTCGCCGCTGCAGCTCGCGACGACCTGGAAACCCTTCGCCTGCAGGACCTGCTGGACGGCGGCTGCGGTTGGGGCGCTCTCGTCGACCACCAGGACACGACTGGGGGAGCGGACCTGGGAGAGCTGCGTGCGGATCTCCGTCAGGAGCTGATCGGGGTCTGCGGGTTTGGTGAGGTAGCCGTCGACGCCGAGGCGGTAGCCGCGGTCCTTGTCTTCGATGATCGACAGGATGATGATCGGCAGGTCCTGAGTTGCCGGGTCGTTCCGCAGCATTGCCGCCACGTCGAAGCCCGTGAGCTCGGGCATCATCACGTCGAGGATCACCAGATCGGGTCGGTCTCGCTTGATCTCCGCTATCGCTTCGAGGCCGTTGCTCGCCTCCCGGACCTCGAAGCCGCTCTCCTCGAGTTGTTGGCGAAGCAGCTCCCTCAGCCGTGGGTCATCGTCGACGACGAGGATGCGCTTCTGCCCAGTGGAGACCGGTGTCTCTTCGACCCGCCGGGCGACGCGGCGCATCAGCTCCTGGAGGCCGGTGCTTTCGATACGTGTCGTTGCGGCCTGTCCCAGGGGTAGGGTCAGGCGCACTCTCGTTCCCTGGCTGTATTCGTCGTCGATCCAGATGCGGCCGCCGTGGTGGGTGATGATCTGGCGGCAGATCGGCAGCCCGAGCCCGGTGCCCCGGGGTTTGTTGGTGAGCGTGTCGCCGGCCTGTCGGAACTTCTCGAAGACTTCCTCCCGCATTGCCGGCTCGATCCCGACCCCGGTGTCACTCACCGAGATCTCGATATGGGCGGCTCGGGCGGTTGCAGTCACCCGGATCTCGCCGTCCGGAGTGAACTTCAGGGCGTTGGAGAGCAGGTTGATGAGGACCTGGAGGATGCGGTCTGCATCTGCCACCAGGGTGGGTAGGCCGGGGTCCAGATCGACGGCCAGGACCGGTCCGTCGGGCTCGAAGAGGGCGGAAGTGGCGACCCTTGCGCGCTCCACCAGCTCTGGCAGCGACACCGCGCCCATGTCCCATTCGAACCGACCCGACTCCATCTTGGAGATGTCGAGCAGATCGTTGATCAGCTCGCTGAGGCGGGTTCCCTCCGAGAGGATGATGTCGATGTTCGACCGGATCCGCGTCATCGCGCGCTGGCCCTTGACGTGATCGTCGGGCACGTGGGGAAAGACGACCCCGTCGAGCTTGTTGCGGATGAGCTTCGAGAACCCGAGAACCGAGGTGAGCGGGGTGCGCAGCTCGTGAGAAACTGTAGAGATGAAGTCGGTCTTCATCCGGTCGATTTCCTTCTCCAGCGTGATGTCGCGGAGCAGGGCCACGCAGCCGATCCGGGTCTGGTCCGACTCGGTGGGTCGCAGTGAGGAGGTCTCACGGATGGCACTCGCGACGGCTTTGACCACCCGATTCTGGCTGAAGCTGAACTCCTCGGTCATCGCGCCGTCGGCGGATTGTGCCCTTCGCATGAGCTCGAAGAGCCGAGAGGGCAGTACCTCAGCGGCTCCTCTGCCTCGCAGGTTCGAGCTAAGGCCAAGCATGCCCTCGAGGGCGGGGTTGACCACGACGATTTTGCCGTTGGTATCGACGGCGACGATGCCGTCCAGCAGGTTGTCCAGAACGGCGCTGAGGTGACCCAGGGCCGAGCGCACCTCGGCTGTGCGACCCACGACCTCGCGCTCCAGACCGTCGGCGAGGAGCTGCAGCTCGAGGTTGGCCTCGTAGAGCTCGCGGCTCTTTTGCTCCGCGAGCGCCTCGGCCATCTTGCGCGCTTTGCGCTCGCGATCGAGGCGCCTCTGCAGGCGGGCGGCCTGCGGATCCATTGGCTACTCCGGACGCAGGATGAAGCGCGCCTTCTGTGGGCCGTCGAGGTCTTCGCGGGAGACGGTGAAACCCCCACCATAGTGGGCGATGCAACCCGTGATCAGCCCCTCGGCGAAGTCGGCTAGACCGCGCACCGAGGTGTAGACCATTTCGAGGGAGCCGTCGTCGTTGCGCTTTGTCTCGAAGGTCGGCAGCTCGGCATCGGCATAGAGCTTGCGGACCTCGACATGCACACATCCCTCGACGTTCTCCATGAATTCATATGCGTTGTTGCGACCCTCGAACATTGTTGGGAACCCAAGCACGAAGCGACCGAACAGGTGCACTCCGAAGGTCTTGAGGAGGAGCGGCACCTCGAGCTCGGTGCGCTGGGACAGGGCACTCACGAGCTGCACCATCTCTTTGTGGTCGTATGTGCCGATAGAGGTGTAGGCGCCCTCGGACGGCAGCTCCGATGCGTCTATAATGTCGTCGACCATGTCGGCGGAGAACTTGCTCTCTACCATCTCCAAGAACTCGGTAAACACCACGCCCTTCATGGGTTCCTCCTGGGTTGAGCGCTGGTTCTAGCGCTTTGGTGGTGCCCTGCCCACATCTGGCTTCGAGAAACAACTCGCGTGATCGCCCCCTTCCTCAACTCCAGTGGATCCTCGCTGTGGCACGGCTGACCCTGAAGCGGGTTCTGCGGCGCCGAGGAGCGGGCGACCTGCTCGGTCAGATCGGCCAAGGCCTAGGTGTGCCCTGGGGAATCACGGATCCTAGCGGGGAGCTGCTCGCGGGCACCGTGCCGGATGCACCCGATGCTGCGATCGAGCACGAGGGCCAGGTGCTCGGGCACGCGCACGGCTCAGCTGCCGGAGTTCTCGCTTCATACCTGAACTATTGTGTATCCCAAGAGCAGGTTCTCCAGGGCCTCGCGACCGAGACCCTCGCTCGCTACAAAGAGCTGACGCTCCTGCACGACATCGGGCTGCTGTTGTCCCGTTGGATCGATGTGGGCGAGGTGGGGGCCGCCGCCCTGGACGAGGCGTGTCGATTCTCCGGCGCCGACGGGGGTGTCGTACTGTTGGTATCGAGCGTCGAGTCGCCCATGCTCGAGGTCGTGGCTGGACAATCCGCTGCGGTTGGGCCGGGGGACCAAGTGCCCGCTCAGGGACTGGTGGCGACGACTCTCTCCACGGACGAGTCACAGCTTCTCGACGCTGTGCAACCTCAGGGAGCGCTGGCGCGTCAGAAGCACCAGGGCGCGGTGATGTGCTCGCCGCTGCGCTGTGGGGATCGCACCCTCGGCGTGCTCTATCTCTGGCACGAGCGCTCCGGCGCCTGGACCGCCGGCGACGTGAGGATGGTGGGGTCGTTGGCCGCCTATGCCGCGGCTGCCCTCCAGACGGCCGTTCTGCACCGCGACCGACTGGCGGAGCGCCGAAAGGCCGAGCAGGCCTTGCAGGAGCGCAACCGGGATCTCGCCATGGCACGGGACGAGGCGTTGCGAGCAAATGCGGCAAAGAGCGCCTTTCTAGCGAACATGAGCCATGAGCTGCGCACCCCACTCAACGCCATCATCGGCTACTCCGAGATCGTGGTGGACGAGCTCGATGTCGACTGGGCCGTCGAGGACGTGAGTCGCATCCGCAGCGCCGCCCTGCATCTGCTCGAGCTCATCGAAGGTCTGCTGTGCCTGTCGAAGATCGAGGCCGGTCGCATGGAGATGAGCACGTCCTGGGTCGACGTTCCAAAGGTAGTGGGGGTCGTGATCGAGACGCTGACTCCCACCGCGGTGAGCAACCGCAACCGCTTGCTTGTCGAGGTCGGCGCTGACGTGCAACTGCTGTACTGTGACTCGACCTGGCTGCGGCAGGTCCTCCAGAACCTGCTGAGCAACGCTTGCAAGTTCACCGAAAAAGGTACGGTGAAGCTGACCGTTCAACAAGATGCCGATGTGTGTCGCTTCGTGGTCAGTGACACCGGCATCGGCATGAGCTCCGAGCAGGTCGGGCGCGTGTTCGACGACTTCACACAGGCCGACTCGAGCACCACGCGTCGGTTCGGTGGCACGGGTCTCGGCCTCGCCATCTCCCGCCGGCTCACGAGTCTGATGGGCGGCTCGATCCGGCTCGAGAGCAAGCTCGGGGGAGGCACGATCGCGACGGTCGAGCTACCTGTGGCGGCGCCGACCGAGAGCACCGCATGTCCCACACCATCCTGATCGTCGACGACGAACCGCACATGCGGCTGCTGCTCTTGGAGACCCTGGAAGACCTCGAGGACGAAGGCGTCGAGCTGTTGGAGGCCAGCGACGGGGAGCAGGCCCTGACGATGATCCGCCGCCATCGACCAGATCTGGTGCTGTTGGACGTGATGATGCCCCGGCGGAATGGGTTCGAGGTCTGCACCGAGGTCAAGGCCGATCCCGAGCTCGACATCAAGATCTTCCTGCTCACCGCCAAGGGCCAGCAGTTCGACCGCCAGCGCGGCGTCGAGGTGGGTGCCGACGCCTACATGACCAAACCCTTCGATCCGGATCAGGTGCTGCTCGCGGCTCGCGAGGTCCTCGGGCTCTAGTCGGCTACTGCACGAAGTCGGCCAACACCGAGAAGATGTCGGCTTCGTGTTTCGAGGCGATGGCTTTGTCGACGATGGCATCCTGGAGATCGCCGAAGCTCGGGCGCCCAAACTCCTCGTAGAAGACGCCCATGAACAGGGGATCCTGGAGCTCGGAGAGGCGGATCGCGCCATAGCGGTCGGAGCGGTTGTAGTCGTCCGCGAGGGGTTTGCTCAGGGAGCGGATCGTCTGGAAGGGCTCGTGCACCCCTCGGAAGGTGATGCATGGCGTCAAGACGTGCACCACGCTGAATCCCTTGTGCTGGATGGCCGACACGAGCAGTGACTTGAGTCCTTTGGGGTCGCCGCTGAAGCCGCGAGCAACGAAGGTGGCGCCGAACATCACCGCCATCGACACTGGCTGTAGAGGCCGCTCGTGCACGCCATAAGGGGCGAGCTTTGCCTTTTCTCCGGTGGGCGTGGTGGGGGAGGCCTGCCCCTTGGTGAGCCCGTAGATCTGGTTGTCGAACAGGATGAGGGTGAGATCGGTGTTGCGCCGACCCGCATGCACGAAGTGGCCGACGCCGATGCCGAGCCCGTCGCCATCGCCGGATGCGGCCACAACGGTCAGGTCTGGACGGGCGATCTTCACGCCCTGGGCGATGGGGAGCGCGCGCCCGTGCACGGTGTTGAAGCCGAACACGTCGAAGTAGCCAGGAACGCGGGACGAGCAGCCGATTCCGGAGATCAGCGCGATGTTTTCGTTGGGGAGTTCGAGCTCGCCGAACGCCTTTGCGAGGGAGCTCATGATGCCGAAGTCTCCGCATCCGGGACACCAGACCACGTCGGCATCGGTGCGGTATGTGGGATTGCTCACGCTCACTGTTCACCTCCCTGGTGCCCGAGGGCTTTGGCAATGACGTCGAGGACTTCATCGACGCGAAGTGGGTTTCCGCCGGGTCGGGCGTAGCTGATGGTGTCGTCGGGGAGGTTGACTGCGGACTGCAGGAGCTGGTGGAACTGCTTGTTGACCGACAGCTCCAAGACTGCGATCTGTCCCATGCCTTCGATGAACTCGCCGAGCTGCACCGCCGGCACCGGGTAGATGATCTGGGGGATGAACGCCGCGACGCGCCAGCCCCGGGCGATGGCGCGGAAGACCGCCTCTTTGACCACTCCTTTCGACGAGCCCCAGGCGACCAGGCCGAGGTCGGCTTCCTTGGGGCCGATCCATCGCAGGAAGCGGAACTCGTCGGCGATGCGCTCCAGCTTGCGGGCGCGGCGCCGGCTGATCTTGTCGTGCCAGACGTAGCTCGAGGTCGGTCTCCCGTGCCCATCGTGCTCGAGTCCGGAGATCTGGTAGGTGCCGCCGGGAGTGCCGGGATTGGTGATCAGGGGCACGTCGTCGGGGGTGATGGCAAAGCGCTTGAAGCCGTCCTCGCAGCTCTCGGGCTGATGGCGCTCGTTGATGGCCACAAATCCCTCGGTGTCGTTGACGATGCCCTCGCGATCGATGGCCTCTTTTCGCTGGCCGATGAGCTGATCGCTCAGCACGATCACCGGCAGCTGGTAGCGCTCGGCGATGAAGAAGGCTTTGACCGTGACATCGAAGCAGTCCTCGACATCTGTGGGCGCAATGACGACCCGGGTAGCGTCCCCGTGCCCGCCAAAGGCCGCGTGCAGCAGATCCGACTGCTCGGACTTGGTCGGGATGCCGGTGGAGGGGCCGCCGCGCTGCACATTGGCGATGACCAGCGGCAGCTCGGCCATGGCGGCGAGGCCCATGATCTCCGACATCAGCGACAGACCGGGTCCAGAGGTCGAAGTCATGGCTTTTGCACCGGCAAAGCTGGCTCCTACGCACATGCCGATGGCGGAGATCTCGTCCTCGGCCTGCACACAGCGGCCGCCGAAGCGAGGCAGATAGCGCGACATCATGTCGAGGACTTCGGTGGACGGAGTGATCGGATAGCCGGCGAAGAACCTGCAACCCGCGTGCAGAGCCCCAAGGGCGATGGCCTCGTTGCCGGTGAGTACACACTTCGCCTTGCCCGTCTGCTCCGGCACGTCGAAGTCGAGGCGCTCGTC
>PJEL010000146.1_pt1 | contig 82191 bp, 110 predicted proteins | sample 1853271 | NCBI WGS metagenome assembly PJEL01 (sample SAMN08108733, study PRJNA415343) | Invertebrate metagenome, whole genome shotgun sequencing project. | host: Globobulimina | place: Sweden: Gullmar Fjord | collected 2015-08
TGAAAATCGCAAGATTTTCATTTCATGATGCATCGAAATCAAAGAAATATCTTTATTCATAACAAAGCCCTCCTGTCGAACAAGTCATTCTTTAGTGCAAGCGTATCTCTAGCGAAGCGTATCTCTAGCGAAGCGTATCTATATAGAAGTGTATCTCTCATAGGCTAGGAAGCGGTCGAGGTCCATTAGACATAGCCGGTTGCACATTTTGAGGCATAGGGTTTCCCATGCGAGGCTGAGGCGCCATTGGCGGAACACCTTCACTTCTCCCTCTGAGTTTCCCCTCCATTAAAACCAATCCCTTTGCAATAGTCTTATTTTGATTAAGCAAAGAATCAATCTTCTCAAGCATCTCTTTATCATCAGGCTTACCACCCGAAACAAAATTCTTCGCACTCTCCTCAAAAATCTGCAATAATTTAGAAATATTGTCAGACAAAGACCCAAACTTAATAGACATATTAGTCATAGCGTGCTGCAATCCAACAAAATTTTCAATCAACAACTCCTCTCTCTCTTTCGCGGTCATCTTCTTTCCCTCATGACTCTTCTTGACCTTTTTAACAACATCCTTAGGTCCATGTTCCTTAACGACAGTCTTACGATTACCCTCATCATCCACAGTCTCCGTAGTAACCCGCTTAACCACCTTCTTCGTCATAGCACAACAACGAACACATTATTTATAAAAGTATTGACTCATGCGCAGTAAAAAATCAAATATTCAAAATAAAATATTACATTCTGTAAATCTACTCCCTTTCGTTTCTGACGAAAAGAGAAAATGGGCGCGGCAGGAATCGAACCCACTTCTGCCGGGTTGGAGCCGGCCATTCTACCACTATACTACGCACCCAATAAAATAAAATAACATCAACAACTTTTAAACATTCCTACAAGATCTCAAAGCAACGACAGCTACCATACCCTTTCCACCCTCCCAAAACCTCCTTTAGCCTAAAAAATTATTTAGCCAACTTCTTTATCTGTTCAATCTCAACAGAGCTAATAGCACAACCCTTAAACTTAACACCATAAAGCAAAGCATCCAGCAACTCCTTATCAGCATCAACTCCAATCAAATCCTTCTTCCAAGCAACATAAAGCAACTCAGCAGATCGAATAAATCTAAAATTCTTAAATCCAGCAACTAAGTCAGTGGTAGAATCAAGCGGAGTGTGCAACTTCCTCTCCATCATCTCTTCCAGTTTATCAGGCGCCTCCGTCAACATCCGAGTCGTCCTCTCATCAATAACAATCACCTTATCCCCCTTAACCAAATTACAAAACGCCAAACAAGCAACCTCCCCATCATGAATAATCTTTATCTTCTCCCCAGTAGCGCTCGACCTCAAAACACCATTTGCAGCCTTCATAACCTTCTTCATCTCACGAGCCAACTTCTGATCACTAACGATATCCTTACTCATCTTAAACACACCCTTATCAATCAAGCCCTGAACCTGCAAAGCCTCCAACTTAAACTTCTTAATCTTCATTGGCCGATCCACAACCTCCCGCTTAACATCCGGAGTCAAAATAAACTCTCCATCAAAAACCTCCTTCAACCTCTCAATAACAGGCAACATCCCATTCATAGTAAGAGATATTATGGGCCCCGCATCAAAAACCAAATACCTCATCGCCTCCCCCTTAAACATTTAACTAAATCATTTTTCTTCAATAAAAAATAAGGAAACTTCTGTCTCAGCTCATGAGAATAACCCCTTCCAACAGAAGCACTCAAAACATCTTTCCCATTCCTCTTAACCAAATCCAAAGCCGGAACAAAATCAGCATCCCCCGAAATCAAAACACAACAATCCACATCTTTATTCAAAGAAAAATCAACCATATCAACAGCAGCCCAAACATCAATCCCCTTCTCCTTTCGCTCATGATCTGCAATATCAAGCAAAGCATCCTCCACTACAGGCGTACAGATCTCACACAAATCCCAAGATTCAATCAATTCCACCTGTCTCTTCTTAAGCTCCTTGTTAGACAACTTCTGCAACTTTCTAGTAACCACCTTAACACCTCTTTTTCTAAGACTAGCCAGAAATCCCATATGAGAAAGATATTTCAGTTTATTATCTTCAATATCAGGAACCGAAGCATACCACCTAATGCCAGTAATCTCCAAATTATATTTTTCAGACAACAAATCCCCAAGCTTGCAAATGTCGATATCACCAGGCTTAAACATATGTTTCAGATTATGATACCAATTATTAGCATCAACAAAAACGATTGCTTTTCTAGTCATAAAAACCTCCAGGAGAAAATAAAGCCCAGCACGCCCGAGGGTAGCACTGGGGACTTAAAGTATTACTACATATAAAATCAAGTTTATATTGTTTTTGGTTTATCCCATTCATAGTAAGAGATATTATAGGCCCCGCATCAAACACAAGATATTTCATAATTTCTTCCCCATAGACACAAACTTCTTATTCTCCCTATATCCTATTTTTTTATAGAACTTGAAAGCCCCAGCAGTTTTCATGGTAGTAAGAGCAACATACTTAACACCCTTTCTTTGATAGAAATTCTCGATATATCTAACAAGAGAACGCCCAATACTTCTTCCATGACAATCCGACTTTACCCACAATTCCTTGACATGAGCCCTTTTATTATCATCAATAGCCATAAGCGATGCCAAGAAGCCAACCAACTCTTCGCCCTCAAATGCAACATAGAGTTCATTGTGCAAGTAGACTGAAATTTCTTTTATAGCTGTATGAATAGTATACTTTTCAAAATAAGGTTTTTTCGCAGACTCAATTCTAAAAAGTTCAGCAATCTTTTTCAGGTCCCCCTTTTTAGCCTTCCTAATTTTTACCTTAGTAAATCCGCGTTCATCCGCGTTCATCCGCGTGCCATTATTTCCCATCAAAAATACTTTCCGCAATTTTAATTCTCTCTCCAACCGGCATAGAAATAGCAACTTTAGCATCTCCAATATTCGACTGTCCAATATAACTCGCCAAATCCCAAAGCGAAACTCCCAATAAATCCGCCGTAGCTTCACTTGAAAGACCATGTTCATAAAGTTTAAACGCCTTATTGATCTCAGCCTTTCGAAAAACATCCTTAACATATCGCCCCAAATTTCCTTCAATTTTATTAAGAGAATTCCGAATCGCACCCAAATTCTTCCGAGCCCCATCCAAATCTTCATTCTCCAGTTTCTTAGCAGCCAGCCCCAAATTCTTAACAATAGCCTCATAAAATTCACTCCATCCTTCCATATGCCGATAGTGATCCCTCTCCATAACCTTCCCCAAAGAATAAATCAAAACTGCAACAATAACATTATCCGCATCCTGAGAAATCGTAGCAGCATGAACAGTCTGATTCGACAAACCCTTCAACTCATTAGCCCGATCCTCCTCAACAAACCTCTTAGTCTCACGCAAAATCCGCAAGACGTTATCAATCTCCTTCATACCAACCTAAGCAACCCAACTTATATAAATCTTCTTAACTTACGGGCAGTCATATTTAGCAACTTCAGAATCAATCAATTTTTTGATTAACCCTCTTTCTTTAGGATAATAAGCAGTAGTAAGCACCATCTCCTCAGGAAGAAATCCTATTCCTAAATCGATAGAGATATCTTTTTCCCCGCTCTCATCGCACTCAATAAGTCCTTTCCATCTAGCTCCCTCAATAGAAAACGAGATACCACTATTCTCCCTAGTGGATCTTACCTTATCAAAATAATTAATCGCAGCCCCGGTAGCAAAATAAGATCCTGCGCAAATCAAAGACGCGAGACCAATAGCTTTCATGGATGAATGAGAGTTTTCCTCTTTGATATAATCCGTTTTATTATCCCTCATAACTCCAGGCTGCAATAAAGCTTTATAAAAATTTCCATGCCTCACCGCATGCTTTTTATACAACAAACCTCTTATAGTCTCATGAATAAAACACCCAATTCGGGCGAATCCCTAAAAATCAACAACCAACAACCAACAACCAACAACACGAACTCTCTCCCCATCCTCCTAGACACAAACTTCATAATAACAACCACAAAACAAAAAATAGATATCCAAGAACAAATAAACCAAGCAACATCCAAAGAAGTAGAATGGATAGTTCCCCAAGACGTCCTAAACGAACTAGGCAATCTGAAAGACAATCCTCACACCAGCCCAACAGACAAGTCAGCAGCAGAGTTATCATTCCAAATACTCCAAGAAATAAAACCAACAATCATCGAACTCCCAACACAAAACCCAAACGTAGATATCAAAATCGTAAACTACATTCTAGACAAGCCAATAGTTCTAGCAACTCTAGATAAAGGACTAAAGCAAAGAGTCAGAAACCAAATCCTAACAATCAGAGGAAAGAAAAACTTAGCAATAGTATAAAATTCTCAAAACAAAATCTGCGTTTATCCACGTGTCAATTTTTTAACAACCACTCCCTAAAGCATAATTATTCTATAGTTCAAAAATTCGCGAGTATTCGTGAAATTCGTGTTTAAATTTTTAACAACTAATCCCAAAAAAACTAACAATTAGTTCTTTCCAACCTTAAACGGCAAATCCCCAATAATCAACTGAGGATGAATACCTTTCTCGGTCAAAATAATCTTAGAATTATTCTCCAAGCTTTTCTGAGTAACTTCCAACTTCTTCAAAATCTGAGAATTCCCAGTGAAAGTCTTATTAACCAAAGTAAAAGCCTGCGCCTTCCCTTCAGCTTCCAAAATAGCCGCTTGCCTACCACCCTCAGCTCTCTTAATCGCAGCCCTTCGATCCCCATCAGCCTCAGTCTCCTTAGCCGTAGCCAAATCCATAGCCGCAATCTTATCCTGTTCGGCCTTAACAACCTTATTCATAGAATCCTGAACATCTCTAGGCGGCTCAATTCTCTGAATCTCAACCCTCAAAATCTGAACCCCATAAGAAGAAGTCTCCTTAGTCAAAACACTCTCAACTTCACTATTAACCTCATTTCTCTTCTCATTGGCATCCGTCAAAGTCATCTTTCCAATAACAGCCCGAAGCGTAGTGCGAGTTAGAGAAGTCAACTGTCTCTGATGATCATGAACATTATACAAACTTTTTTTCACATCTCCAATCTTATAATAAACAACCGCATCAACCTCAGCATTCAACTTATCCCTAGTAATAACCATCTGTGGCTCAACATCAACCATCTGCTCAGTCAAATTAACATAACGTCCAGTCTGAATAATCGGAATAATCCAACTAAACCCTTGCCCAGCAGTTTTACTAAATCTACCCAAAGTTTCAATAACCAAATTATGCGTCGGACGAACTATTCTAACACCAGCCAACAAAAAAATCCCAACCCCAACACCAATCGCTACCTCTATCATACAAACACCAGCAAACCCTTCTTTAAATATCTTTCACTGCCTAAGTCCACAAACAACACAAATTCTCAAAACCCAAAAACATCTGCAAAACTAATTCCCCTCAAATGACCAGCCACAGACCACTTATACAAAACCCATCTTCTATCACCCAAAACTTATCATCCCGAAAAGTTAATCCTAGTCGGAAAAACAGTCCAGGTAGAGGGAAATGGCTAATATAATTCCAAAATAACAAATCTCGCCAAGTCTTCCAATTCCTAACCTCTAAAATCCAATCTCTATAAAAAAGAAGAAACTTTAAAAACAATTTAGTTCTTTTTCATTCACGCTCCAATAGTCTAGTGGCCAAGGATCCCACCCTCTCATATTCCGCGGAAAACCCTAGTCGATGAGACAACGGTTTTATGTTCACTTGAACAGCCGCTGAATCTCTCCTGAGATTCATTTGGAGAACGGTGGTGACCCGGGTTCAAATCCCGGTTGGAGCGTAATTTTCCCCGAAGACAAAATCAACTTTTCAGAATTCGGAGCGTCGAACCACTATTAGATACGACAATTGGAGGATATATCATTCATCATTCATTTCATAAAAACACAGCACAATCCCCAAAATCATGTCTACAAAATAAAATATGTCTACGAATATGTTTACATCTCATTTTCCAAAACCTTATAAATAAGATAATCTTACTTTCTTACATGGAAATGTCAAAAATGAGCTCAAGGGGGCAACTTGTAATACCTCAAACAATTAGAAGAGAATTAGATTTAGAAGAAGGTTCAATTGTTGGAATGGAAAATTTAAACGGAATGATTATAGTAAAAAAAATAGATACAGATTTAGCCTCTCAATTCAAAAAGAGTTTGCTTGATTTGAAATCCAAAAAAGTAAAAAGATTAGCTTAATAATTCTTTCATATAAATTTTAAATTCAGGAAGTAATTTTATTATTTCATCAATTGTATCTTGCTGTGCTTTTTTGCCCCCAACTGCAACAATAAGAACAGAAGAAAACTCTTCATAAACGATATAATAAATTCGTTTTTCCTTTATTCTCTTTTCTCTAAAAAACTTATACCTTATAGAATCACCCACATAGGGATTTTCTTTTAATTGCAAAAATATTTTTTTAATAGAATCCCCATAACCCTTTTCCAGTTTATCAAGTTCTTTTTCAAATGTTTCTGTTCCATAAATAGCGTAAGCCATATAATTTTTTGCTTAGATATTATTTAAGAGTTTTGAGAGATGGGAGATTTTTTAAAAAAATCTCTGTCACCCCAAAGTAGACCGACAAAACTTATAAATCCCAACACCCTCAAGCCAACATAAAACCAATAATCATTGGACAACAAAAATCCGTCTCCAGCGGATCACATTTTACTAGATTTCCCGGACGGAGCGTTATATTTTCTTTAGCAAAGATATCACTTTCCAAGATCAAGAGACTTATTTCCAAAATAGTAAGAGCTTCCATTATCTGTCCTTACAGAAACATAAAATGGTTGAGCAGTCCCCATTGCCTTATTTAGTTGAATTATATCAAGATTACGATTATTGCCACCACCACAGGGCACATCTATCCATGAACACATCTCATGAGTAAGTGAAGTCCCCATTGTCCCCCCCCCTATTTCCCTATGTTCTTCTCCAGATAAACCAATTTGTATTTTTCCTTTGGGACCCTTAGTATAAAGTGTATATCCAATCACCTTTTCCTCTGCCTTAAAGAACCCAGGAAATTCCATGATCTTGTCAGGCACCTCTGCCACAACATTACTAACCTTTGCCTCATTCATAGCATAAAGGTCCCCGCGACCTGCAGAATACCTTTTCCTCTCAAGCCAAGTAACTTTAGACATGGCCTCATTATCGGCAGAACGAAGAATCCCATCCTTACCTACCTCAACAGCATATTTATTTAACTTCCCCTCACTGTCCTCAGTATACATATTCATGGGCAACCAATCATTAGTAGAACCTTTAATATTGCTAGGAGCAATATCTCCCTCAGGCGTAATAATAAATTGGTCCCCACCATTTATCATCTCCACTCTATGTTCGCTGGTAGTAGTAATTCTATCCTTATCAATGATAATTCTAGAAGAAGGTCCAGCCGCAACTTTAAAATAATCCTTATCACTATCGCTCTCAAAAAAAACATTCTGCCCCTTAATTTCAACAACAGGACTAGGTTGCCTACCAGCCGCTCCAACCCCACTTCCCGATCCAAAAATAAGTTTTTCCTTACCTTCCTCACTCATATCTATGCACAAAAATCCCCCCTTCTCAACACAATCTCCCTCAACATCCCCAGAATACCCCTTGTAATAAACATTCGTATCACTAGAGCTAGATGCAGTAAAACCCTGATTAGCAAAATCTATCTTAGCATTTTTGAAGCTCGCAATTTGAGTTTCCTTATTAATTCCAATCTCTGCGTCCTCTCCCTCTCCCAATCCCTCAACAGTCACCATCTTATTAGTAACGCCATCATTATTAGCATCAGATATTTTAAAAGAAGATTCAGAAGAAAAAGTCGTCACATCATCACTCTTTTTGATGACTAATTTCCCGTCTCCCAATTTTATATCACTACTAATAGGATCATCGCCATTTTCCCTGACATAAGTAATTTCATCTCCCTTATTCTTAGGTGTTATAGTAGCCATTCCATCTACATAATCAATTTGAGTCCCCGCAGTCAAACTAAATTGATCTCCATTTATCCTCAGGGTAGCCCCATCCTCCTCGTCATTCACAGTCCCATGAAACTCCAAAACATTACCATCCTCATCCAATTTAACATTGCTTCCAGATTCAAGATCATTAAGATCCGTAGTAACCCTTCCTTCAGAATCTTTAATCTTAAATTCATCCTCCGAATCAGAAAACTCATAAAGATTCTTATTATTAGAATCCGCTTTAATTTTAGTAACTGCAGTAAAAGCCTCCCCTTCAACAGGCAAAACAAATCCTACCAACAAAACTCCAAAAACAAAACAGAATAACAAACACCTTCTCATTCCTTCATCCCAAATGCAAACTCAAATACATCACCATTTAATTCCTCATAACTTATCACATAAAAAACCTCGCCCTCTTTATAATCAACAATATCAATGACATACTCATTATCATCCGCAAGTCTCGCAACACAAGTCAAGCATACCTCATCAGCACCCTCATTCTCGACAATTTCTTCCGCCACCTCATGCATCTTTCCCACAGGTAAACCAATATTAATTCCTCCAAAGTCTCTCAATAATTCGGTCTTATCTCCCGCGGTTATAGTTATAGGAAAATCAACACCCAAAATAATTTCCTCGTATTTCACTTCAACAACACCCTTAATTTTCTCTGCATTAATATCAACGCCAGAAAGAGAAGAGAAATCATCAACACAAATTTCCATTTTTTCAGCCAATCCCTTTGCAATTTCTTTCTCAATATTTTCAATTGTTGGAACATTGGACCTATCTCCAATCTTGTAAAGAGGAATGCCATAACTAATAGATTCTCCGGGAGAAGAATAATACCCTCCTCTCATCCCAACATTATAAACCAAATCCAAAGCAACCTCGTCCATACAACCCCGAACAAAAGCATCAACCCCACTAGCCTCACTACCCATAACAACACCCCGATCATTCCCAGGCAAAACGAAAAAAAAACCAACAGCCCCAACAACCAAAACCCCAAAGATAATAAAAATCGCAACCTGACCTCTTTCTTCCATAAAATATCAAGGCTCACCCTCTATATAAGTTTTATTGAGCCCGCAGCAACTACAATCAAAAAACAAAAATCCAGGAATCCGCGCCCATTCACATCGCATCTAAACAAATCAGCAAAATTTCAAAAACATATAATTAGGTCCAAATTTACAAAGGCTCACCGAGAATATCAGCCCAAGACCACATATTATCCCAAAGCCCCCACAACCGAACAACTTATAAATCAATTTGCCGTTGCTAGAAAATTGCAACCAAGAAAAAACAAGCCATAGAAAAATCCCTACTAGGACTAGGGCTAAAAAAAGAACTAGTTTTAGTTTTTGACAGTTTCGTAAATGAAAAAGAACAAGCCGAAGCAATAAAAATCTTCAAGAAGCTCGAAATCTCAAAAGAAAGAATCGACACAAAAAACGAAAACAACACACTAATCAGATACAGAAACAAATCCTTCGACGTAAGCATAGAAGTAATTAACGACGAAATGTTCCACTATTGCACATGTCCTCACAGATCCGAAGCAAAAGCATGCGCCCACGCAGGAGCAGTCCTTCTTTACAAAATGCTAAAAAAAGAAAAAAACGAATTTAATTCCAAACCAAAAACTCTTCTAAAAAAACAAGAAACAGAAGAAAAAAATAAAGGCGGTATTAATTATTTTAAAGAACTATTTCCAAAAGTTGCATCGGACAAAAAGAAGAATATAATCTATTTCAACTTTGAAAATTTCAATGCAAACATACAAAGCCTAACACTCCAAAGAGGCGTAGTAAAAAAAGACGGATCAAACTCAACGCCAATGAGATTCACAGGAAAAGATTTCGATTTCAAAAAACTAAAAATAAGCAAAGAGGTAAAGTCTCTCCTAGGCCTCATAATAACAGAAGAAAATTTAGTAAGAAGTTATTCATCAGGCGGCTTCTCAAAAGAAAAATTCTACGACTCCTCAACAGACCTAATGATGCCAATATTCAAAAAAATTTATTTTAGCGAACAAGAATTAATTTTAGGAGCAACTTTCGCAGAAGAAAAATTCCACATAACATGGGAAGCAACAAAAAATTCCGACAAGACTTACACAATAAAACCCTACTTCGTCTCAGGAAAAAGAAGGTGCAACATCGTAAACATGCAACTCTCCGAATTAGGATTAAATAGCCTATGGGTATTCGACAATAAAGAAAGATGCTTCTATGAACACAAAGAAACCTCAGACATAAGCGCAGTAAAAAACATCGTTCGTTTCCCAAAAGAAATAACATTAGAAGAAAGCGAACTAAAAACATTCTTTTCAAAATATTACCAAAAAATACTAAACTCATTTGAATTCAAAGTTTCAGATGATTTGAAAAGAGAAGAAAAGTCCGTAATGCCACAACCAAACCTCTATCTAGAAAGGACAGGAAATGCAATAAGGATTAATCTAAGATTCGACTACGCAGGACGAGAGATAGATTATTTTTCTTCAACAAAAGAATTAATTCTAGTAGATAAAGATATTATTTATGATGTTTCTCGTGACATAGAAGAAGAAGATAGAGTAGCAGAAGTCCTAAATGGTCACGACGTAGTAACCTCCAAAAAATATGACGAGTTCAAGTTAGATGGAGATCTAATAGATTTCGTAGTGCACACTCTTCCAGCTTTAACTGATTTGGGAATAAAAGTTTCAGGAGAAGAGAACTTATTTAACTTCAAAGTTTCAAAGAGAAAAGCCGGAATGATGATGGAAGTAAGAAACGATGTTGATTGGTTCAACATTAAGGGAACAGTAAGATTCGGAAAAGACTCCGTGCAAATGGAAAAAGTTCTAGAAGCAGTCTTCCAAAATAAAAGATTCGTGGATTTGTCTTCCGGAGAAAAAGGAGTTATTCCTAAAAATTGGATTAGCGAATTAAGATCATACCGAGGACTTTTTTCCATGGACAAGAAGGGCTTAAAGTTGTCCAAATATCACATGCCAATCCTAGAAACACTAATTCAACTATCCAAGAAAACAGATATGGATAAAGAAGTAAAAGAAACAGTAAATAAATTAAAAGGCTTCAAAGAAATATCTCCAACAAAGCCTCCCAAAAATTTAAACGCAAAACTAAGAGACTATCAAAAAACCGGATATGATTGGCTAAATTTTCTAAGAGATTATGAGTTTAACGGTATATTAGCAGATGACATGGGTCTTGGTAAAACATTACAAACATTAAGCCTTCTTCAAAAAATAAAAGAAAAAGAAAAAGTGAAAAAACCATTCCTAGTAGTTGTTCCAACTTCCCTGGTATTCAATTGGAGAAACGAAATAAAAAAATTCACACCAGGACTAAAGCCATATATACATTACGGCACAACCAGAGAAAAATCAGAAAAACCATTTCTAAAAATCCTAAAAGAAAAAGACATCATCATAACAACTTACGGTATATTAAAGAATGACCTAAGCCTATTCGCTCTTGAAGAATTCGAACACATAACCCTAGACGAAGCCCACATGATAAAAAACCCTCAAAGCGTCAACGCAAGAACCGTCTCAGCACTCCGAGGAAAAAGCAAGCTAGCAGTTTCAGGAACACCAATTCAAAACAATCTAATGGAATTATGGAGTATGTTTAATTTCCTCTCCCCAGGATATCTTGGAACCTACGACTCATTCAAAGAAAGCTTCGTTATACCAATAGAGGTTGAAAAAGATAAAAACGTCGCAAAGAATCTTTCTAGACTAATTAGCCCATTCTTATTGAGAAGAAACAAAAGTGTAATTGCAAAAGAACTCCCCAAGAAAACAGAAATGATACTAAGAAGCGATTTTCTAGAAGAAGAAGAAGTAGTATACAACACATGGAAAGATCACTATAGTTCCGAAATATCAAGAAGCATCAAAGATAAAGGATTGAGCAAATCAAGAATGAAGATACTTCAAGGACTAACAAAGTTGAGACAATTAAGCCTGCATCCAAAAATGGTAGATCCAGACTACAAAGGATCAAGTGGAAAATTCGAATTACTAATGATGGAAATAGAAAAGATTTTACTCGAAGGGCATAAAATCCTAGTTTTTTCTTCCTTTGTTAAAATGCTAGATATAATCAAGGAAAGGCTAGATCAAAAGGGAGTAAAATACTCTTACCTAACAGGATCTTCCAAAAACAGAGAGCAAATAGTAGAAGAATTTCAAGATTCCAAAGAAGCAAGACCTTTCCTAATCAGCATAAAAGCCGGAGGAGTAGGAATCAACCTAACTTCAGCAGACTACGTATTTATAGTAGACCCATGGTGGAATCCAGCAGTAGAAATGCAAGCAATGGACAGAGCTCACAGAATTGGACAAACAAGGCCAGTATTCGTATACAAGATGATAGCAAAAGATTCCATCGAAGAAAAAATTCTAGAGTTGCAAAAATCCAAAAAGAAACTAGTAGAAGATGTTATCACAACAGAAGAAAGCTTGTCAAAAACAATTGATACAGAAACAATAAAAGAAATCTTCGGATAATATTCATTACCCCTACCTAAGAGCCATCATCCCAATAATCTTAAAACTAATCAGGCTCATAAAACATCATGATACAAAAAACCCAAATCAAAATCAACAACACAAATCACAACCTATCAATCTACACAGAACGCAGAAACTCAATTCGAGCCTCCATAACAAAAACAGGCATCAACATAAGAATACCTAGACATCTAAACAAATACGACAGAGACATCCAAAGAAGAAAATTTCTAGAGTGGGCAGTAAAAAAAATAAAAGAAAAACCACAAGTATCCAAGAAACCAAAAACATATACTCACAAAGATTTTCTAAGAACACATTCAAAGGTATACCAACTCCAAATTGAACACAGGGATTCCCAAAAAAACTTCTCAAAAATTTCGGGCTCTCATATAATATTCAAAATATCAAATAAATACGATGAACAAAAGAAACAAGAATACATTTCAAAACAACTCAAAAAACTTCTAGCAAAAAACCATCTTAAAGAGTTAGAATATCACGTCAATAACTTAAATCAAATACACATAAACAAACCAATAAAAAAAATATCTTACAAGTATACCATATCAAGATGGGGCTCATGTAACCACACAGATAAAGAAATCAACCTCTCAACAAGACTCCTTCTAGCTCCAAGACAAATCCTAGAATACGTAATTATCCACGAACTAGCCCATCTAATAGAACCAAACCACTCAAGAAGATTCTGGAACATAGTAAAATCCATAGATCCAAACTACAAAGCAAAAAAGAAATGGCTAAACGACCACGGAGAAACATTAAACATCTAAAATAACAATCCCTCGAAACCTTATATTGCATAAAAACAAAAAGTTATATATCTAATTTTAATAATAATATTCATGACAAAAAAGTTATATCCCTGCATTTTATATTTTGAAGAAAAAATTGAAAACGAAATCAGGAGCTTACAAAACAATCTATCAAAACTAACCAATGCAAAGTATGCACTAAGCACCTGGAGACCCCATATTACTGCCGGAAAAACACTTTACTTAGAGGGAAAAGAGTTCTCGGAAATATCAAAAGAGTTAAAAAAATTTGCAAAAACTCAAAGCCAATTTGACATTGAGCTAAAAGATTTTAAATTTTGGAGTAGCTCAAGGAACCATAAAAGAACAGATCGCGAACCCTATGGAATAAATATAGAAGTAATCTCAAATCCAAGCTTAATTTCTTTTGTCAACAGCTTAAACAAAATCCTAAAAAAATTTAATTACTTTTGCGAGGTTTTTCCATACAAGCCTCATATAACTTTAGCAAATAGAGACCTAAATAAAGAAGGCTTCAAAAAAGCAAAAGAATTCCTGAGAAACAAAAACTTCTCAAGGACCACAAATATCTCCAGTTTCTCATTCGCAATTTACAACGAAGAAAAGAAAAAGTTCATAGAGCTAAAAAACTTTAATTTACAAGATTAAAAATATAGGAATCTAAAATCCAGGTATTATTAAAAGTTAGTAGCTCACCTTACATAATTCAAACATCTAATTCTTCCCAACAAAATTCCTAACAATCTCAACAACTTCATCTTTCCTCATGGGAATAAAATTAATAGCCCCAGCATTCTTATGTCCACCACCTTCAACAAAAGCATTAGGCAACTTCTCCCTCAAGATTCCAATCAACTCATGAACAGAAAAATTAGCCTCATCAGTAGCCCTAAATGTAATCGCAGTATTCATAATCCCAGCACTAACTAACTTCTCAACACCTTCCTCTTTCAAAGAATCATGTAACAATCCAACACTTCTTCCAGGCTTAGGAAAAAATCCAAATCCAGGAAAAGCCTTGTCAATCTCAATACTTTGAAACGTAACCCCATTCAAATCTTCCTTAACAGCAGAAACCTTACCAATAGCCAAACCTTTCCGATCCAATTCTCTAATATGAGGTGCCATCAAATCAACCAATTCCTTCTGCTTATCTCTTGGCTCACCAAATAAAACTTCAACATATTCACGAGCTTCCATAAATCGAACCTTAGTAGAAACAAACTCAATAACCAAAGAAATATCATTCAACAATTCCTTAGTATACCCTTCCTTTTCAGCAAGCTTCATGTATTCTTCAACCAAAGGTGCATTAGCAATATCAATCCTATCAGCATAACCAGAAAGAGCCGGAACCTGAATCAAATTCTCAACGTCTTCATTGATAAAACGAGCAACCTCAACACAAAGCATACCAGCCGAAATGTGCGAACCTTCCTCTTCAACTAAATGCGGATTAATATGCGCCAAAACTTCCGAGCTAATAACATCATTATCAAAACCATGATGATCAATAACAATAATATCCGCCCCATGAATCCTAGCCTGCTTAATAGCCATCAAATCTTCCTCACCAGAACCATTATCAGCAATAATAATCAAAGGCATCTTGTTAGAAAACTTAGCAACATTTCGAAGACTCATAGCAGTATCCTTAATTGAATCCTCAAGTTCATAATAAGGAGCAGTAGAAGGCGCTCTCTTAAAAAATTCCCAAGCAGCCTTGGGTGCACTGTGCTGTTTCTCAATCAAAGGTAAAATAGCCCTCTCAAGTGCAAACCCAGAACAATACCCATCAGTGTCATTATGATGCCTAACAATAATTGGCCTATTCTGAATAACGGCAAGCCTAACTTCCTCAGCAGCTTTCAAAATCGGTTCCCTTAACTTTTCTAAAATATCATTCTTCAACATAAAATCAGTATTAACAACCTTAGCTCTTTCCCTTTGTTGGTGTTCAATATGCTTCTTCAGTCCATCAACTTCCTCGCCAACCTTAACCTTAATCCTCAAAATATTCCCTTCCATTTCACCCTGAAACTCATCAACCTTAATTTCAGCTTCAACAAAATCCCCTTCCTTAACTTCAGGATAAGCCCTTTCTCCAGGAGAAATAAAGCCCTTCAAAGATAATCCGCCAGTTCCATCTACTAATCCAAACACAGTAGGCCCACCTGTCTGCACAATCTTTTCAATTACACCAACAACTATAGCTTCCTTCCTTAGAAACCTTCTGTCGACTTCAACAATCGACGTTTGCTTTGCTTTTTCATATACCATCATAATTTACAGAATTCGTTCATTTTATATTTGAACACTGACTACATTCTTCATTTAATATTACATAAAGGAGTCAACACTTTAAAAACCTTTACATTGATAAAATATTTCAAAAATCATCCTAAACCTCAAATAAGGTTAAATTCCAAAGTTCGAGAATCATAAGCTGCACCATCCCGAGTAATCACAAAATCATACTTAACATTACAAGGTTCAACATCTCCAGGAAACGCAAAATAAATAGTCATTGCATCATACCACTCATTATAATCCTCTCTCCATTGTCCAGCAATCATACCAGTGCTAGCCCAGCCTCTCTCAATCCAACTCTGCGCAGTCTTAACATCAATTCCGCAATCTCCCAAGGATTCAACATTAGGAGCGAAATTAAAACTAAATTCATTCCCCTCAGGAACCTTAGGGTTTACATTCTGAATAACATATGCAACACCATATTTTGCACCTCTCGAAACATTAACATATCCAGTAGAAGGCAAATAAAAATCAGTCTTGGCATTTCCCATCCTTCGAGTTAAGATCCCCTTAACATTATCATTCATATAATCAATATTATAAGTAGCATAATTAACCGGCCTCGGAGTAGTAGGCGCGGGAGTAGCTGCAGGAGTAGCTGCAGGTGCCGGTGCAACAGCCTCAGTTCTAGGAATTTCATTAGCTGGTATAGAATCCCCAAGATCATCCCCATTATTATTAGAACTCATCATAAAAACAACCAAGAAAAAAACCAGAGCCCCAGCGCCCCAATACATCATCTTCCCCTTTTCCATCAAAATCAAAATCAAAAACCAAATATAAACCTATCCCCGAACACATTCTCAAAAATATCAAACATTCCCAAACCAACCCTACCTAATATCCAAAACCAAACCACCCTCATATTCCCCACATCTCTCCGCCAAATATCTCCGATGACAATATTCAGGACTAGGTTCCAAGCACAAAACGCTAACATCCTCCACAGCACTCCGCTTAGCCAACCGCCGAACCTCAACATCAACCTTAGGCAAAGAAAGATATCCAAAATACCTCTCTCTAAATTCCTCGTGAGAACAACTTTTCCTAATATACAAATCCCCAACCAACTTCAAAGGCGGCGCAAAAATCTTCATCCACTCATCATACATCCAAGGCTCAATAGAGGTCAAATCAGTATAAGTCATAATCCCCGCATCCCATTCATGTTTCCCAACAACAGAAATACGAACCCCGTCAGAAGATTTTATTGGCTCCAAAAATGATTTAGTTTTAAGCATGATACCCAAAGACAATGCAAATTTTATATATTTAATGAAGCACAATATTCTAAAAAATACCCAAATCCATCTCGCCATCAGAAGAAAAAACACTCACAATCTCCAAAATCCTCTCACCATATTTCAACAGCTTCTCAGGACCAATTCCATTAACCCGAAGCAACTCTTCAGCATTAACCGGCAACTTCTCAGCAATATCATTTAAGGTAGCATTAGACATAACAACAAAAGCAGCAACCCCAGCCTCAGTCGCAACAACACTCCGCCAACTCTTCAATTCACCAACAAGCCCCTCATCTAAGTCACTCGGGTCAGACCGCTCACCGCTAATCGTAACCCGTTTACCAGCCAGCTTTTTCATTTCTTTAGTTATGTAATAAGTTGGCTTCTTGCTATGTGTAATAACCAACTCCTCTCGAGCCCGGGAAACCGCAACATAAAACAATCGTCTCTCCTCCTCTTCCCGATCATAATCATCTATCTTCACCATCTCAATAGCGGGATGGTCAGTAGCTTTACACGGAAAGTTAGATTCGTTCGCCCCAATAACAAAAACCTTCTTCGCCTCAAGCCCCTTAATCGCATGAATCGTAGCAAGCGTAACCCCCCTCGCCCCTCCACCCTCGTTCCTCGCCCCCTTTCCCCCTGACTCATCAGCCCGAACATTATGCTCAATACCCTTCAATTTCATAACTCTAGAAAGCTCCATCAAAATTTTATTAGTCCGAGCCAAAACAAAAATCTCATCTAAAGCAGCATCTCCATCCCCAATCTCCCTCAAAATAAATTCCCTCTCACTATCCTCATTCGCAAAATCCTTAATCTTAATCTTAGCCTCACCTTCAAGATGACTTTCCAAATCAGGAAGCTTCATTTCACTAATAGCCATATTCATAAAATCCACAACCTCAGGCAAGCTCCGATAATTTTTCTTCAAATGCACAACCTCAGTCTTACTACTCGCCAAGCCTCCACAAAGTGAGCCATCCGCAGTCTTTGACTGTGAGTCATCCAGTGAAGCTGAGCCCCCCGTAAAAGGCGAGCCACCTGTTTCGTTTTTTCCAAAATCCAAAATAAACGAAACATCACTCCCTCTCCATCCAAAAATAGACTGCCGAGGGTCCCCAACAGCAAATAAATTCTTCGGCTTCAGTAATTCAATCAATTCAATTTGCATCGCATTAACATCCTGATACTCATCAATCAAAATATGCTCAAACGCAGGAGCTGCCGTCTCATTGTCCTTAAAAAACTTAACCGCATCAATAATCTGATCAGTATAATCCCGAAGCCCTTGCGTTTCCATATGCTCCCTTAAATATTTCGTAATACGATAAATCCTCTCAGCATTAGTCCGCTCTCTCGAGTCAACATCTCCAGTCCAATCATAATCCCTCCTTCCTGAAACCTTAAAATAATCCATGACAGCGAAACAATCATTCATGAAAGCATTCGACAGCTGAACTTTTGTCCGAAACTTCTTTTGCCCCGCACTAAAGTATTCATCAATAACACTTTCCATATTGAGCCCCATAGTAGCAACCGCCATGTTCATAGCCAAAATCTTGTCACCATAACTCTGAACCCTAACAGTACGACCATAAATATTGCCACCATTCCTCTGCAAAATCCTCTCGCAAAAAGAATTAAACGTATGAACATTAACCCCAAAAACCCCAAGGTCATCCAACCTCTTCTTCATCTCAAGTCGAGCTTTCCGCGTAAAAGTAATCGCCAAAATTTCCCCAGGATTAATACTCCTATGTCTAACCAAAAACTCAATCCTCTTAGTTAAAACCGTAGTCTTCCCCGATCCAGCCCCAGCAACACAAAGTAAATTCCGAGCACCATTAATAATCGCCTTCTTTTGCTCATCATTAAAACCTTCAAGAAAACTCTCAAAATCCTTAAACATTTTTCTATCCTCATCATTAATCTTAGACTCCGAAAAATCCACCCTGTTCCCCAGCTTCTTAGCCTCCATTGTCGGATGCGTAATCTCATTTCGCCCCTTAATTGTCAAGCTCATAACTTTGATAAACCGATTATAATCACTCTGAATCATTTCGATCATCCCATTGCTAATCAATTTATCAATCTCTCCAGAAACCTTAGTCTTGCTCCAACTTAGGCTATCAAAATTATTAAACTCATCAAGCCGATTCTTAGAAATAGACTTATTAGAATAATTCCCAGTCAAAAAATCAATAAGTAAAGTTTTTCCAACCTGAAAAGGCAATTCCATCAAAGCCTTCAAAATACGAGTATATTCTAGCTCACCTTCCATTAGCAGAAAAATAATAACTTACTTTTAAGTTTTATTGGGATTAACCAGCCACTACCTATCCTTAGCCCGATAAAACCAACATCCACCAATGCCATGCGCTCTAAAATCCAAAACCTCTCCAAACCCTGCCTGTTCCCTAAAATATTCAATATTTTCCTTGCAATAATTCTTTGGGCAATCTCCCTTAACATAAGACAAATTCCCAATCCCAAAACCATTCTCGATACGAACCGTATCATCATCAGAATTAACCGCATAGCCATGAAAAACACCATCCTTAGTTCTAATCATCAATTCATCCCCAGGGCAAATAGGAGATTTATCCCCAAGTTTCCAATCCAAAAATTCAAGCGAAACCAAGGGATCATTTTTCATAAAATTACATAGTTGTATTATTTATAAGAATTATTGTACTAAAAACTATGTCCAAAACTTACTTTCGAGCAAAAAGAAAAACACCAGCAGAAGCAAGTAGTGTCAAAATACCCATAAACATTCCAAATTCAGGAACAATAGGAATCTCAATATCACAGCTAGCCGAACACCCATCTCCATCAACAGTATTCCCATCATCACAAGTTTCTCCCGTATTAGTATTCCCATCTCCACAATATGAACAATCCTTAGTTCCAGCAACATTTCCACCACATCCATTACTACAAGTTGATCCAGTGCAAGTTGAAGCAGCACAAGCATTACTTGGAGAGCATGAAGGAGGCGCTGGAGCAGGCTCAGGTTCACCACAATTTCCAGGAGCACATTGTTCTCCTAGCCAAACAAATCCCCCACAATGACCATAAGTAGTACACGATTGACCTCGTGCTTCCCATCGATTAGTATCAGGATTACATTCGCAGTGATCAGGACAGTGCCATTTGTTATATCCATCTGAACATCTAAGCCAGTCTAGTGCAAAAACAGAATTAGTTAAAAGTATTCCCATGAAAAGAATCAAAAATAATACAGTTATGTTTTTCTTCATGTAACTTTAAAATGACAACACTTTAAAAGTATTTCGGTTATGAACAATAACATTGACATCTAACTAACAATCATAACCGCAACATTATCATCCTCATTCGTTTCCCTAACCAGCTCCTCAGCATCAACAATAAACTCCAACTTACTAACCTTCCCATTCAACCTCATATTATCAACCTTCAAAGTTCTCCCGTATCCAATATCAATCTCACCCAAATTAATAAAACCAACTTCCTCTCCATCTCCCAAGATAGTCAAAGAAGTGTTCTCAATACCAATAAGTCCCTCATTTAAAACCGAAATATTAAAATGAAGATACTTGCCTTCAATAAATCCACTAATGCTTTCAACCCTAACATTACTTAAGGCCTCAATAGAATAAATATCCCTAATAAAATCAATCATATCCTTACTCATCCGCTGATCACATGCACTCGTATTATACATAATATTTTTAGGATTAGGAGAATGATCAAAGCCAAAAACATGCGCCAATTCATGCAGTGGAACAATCGGATAATCACAGTTCCCATCATCATATAGCTTAATTTTCCCTTCTTCAACAACCTTAAACCCACTTGTATTAATTATCCGAGAGGGCCCGCCCTCTCCAGCAGCAAACAAATCCCCTCCAAGTTCAATAAATTCATTAGAACATCCAACCTTAATATCAGCACCGCTAGAATCATTTATCGAAGCCTCGTAAAAAGAAATAATTCCAACCTCAGAGCTAAAAATATTAAACGCCGCAATCATTCCCTTCTTTCTAACGCTGCCACATCCCCCATCAATAGAATAAGAAATCAAGTTATGATTAAACCTCAAATTCTCAGCAAAAATAGGAACATCTCCATATTCGACTCCACCATATTCAGATGACCCATTCCCAACAAGATCCAAGTTTTCAGATTCCAATCGATTCAATTTCAACGTAACACTATCCCTAGAAAGATTCTCAAATACAAACGAAACACTAAAAACCACCATAAGGAAAACCATCACCATTGAAATCACCTTCAAGACCATACTCACTAAAAGAAAATACCCTATTTATTGCTTCCGAATCAAAATCAAACACCCTTCATAATCTTCTCAATATCTCCAACATCCTTCGCCCCAATCAACCCCATCCTCAATTCCTTCCCACCCCTAATTCCCTTAGTAAAATTCATAGCCTGATACTTAACTTGCCGAAAAAATAATCCATACTTCCGAGCCAACTCCAAATATTCCCCAAAAGAAAACTTCCCACTTCCCACTTCTAACTTCCCACTGGATTTTTGCAAAGATGCAAAAATCTCAGGATTTCCAATAGCTTTTCTGCCAATCATAACAAAATCAAAATCTTCTAAAATCTTATCAGTTTCCGCCAAGTCCGAAACCCCACTAAAAATCACAGGAAACCTCGCCCTCTTCTTAACCTTCAAGGCAAAATCATAATCAACCTCGCCAGAATAACCCTGCCCAACAGTTCGAGCATGAATACAAACCGCGTCCACCCCAGCCTCCTCAGCCATTTTCAAAATATCAAAAGCAGATTCCGATTTCCTAATCTTAATGGTCAAAGGCTTCTTGGTATTAGCTCTCATGATCTCAAGTATACCTCGAATATCCTCAATCTCCGAAGCCATAAACGCTCCATGCTTTAATTTCTTAGAAAGTTTACTAGGACACCCCAAATTAAAATCCCAACCACTAACCCTAGAATCATACTTCTTCATAAAACCTTCAATCCCCTTAGAAGAATTCCCAAACAACTGCAGTATAGGCTTATCATCCAAACAAATCTTAGCCTTAGACAAAGCAGAAACCATCCCAGTATAAGTCAAGCCACACCCAGCCCTCTTACAAAGCAACCGAAAAGCAATATCATTCGGTTCAAGCATCGGAGCCAAAAATACCCGACTCTTCAAAACCAAATTTCCGATTCTTTTATCCATCAAAGATCATCCAAAGGAGACTTTATATTTTTGATTGAAGCCTGCGAAATCTGAGTATAAATCTGCGTAGTCTTAACACTAGAATGCCCAAGCAACTTCTGAATCACCCTCAAGTCCGTCCCACTCTCCAACAAATGCGTAGCAAAAGAATGCCGAAGCAAATGAGGATAAACTCGTTTTTCAATTCCAGCTTTCTCTCGAGCATTCTTCAAAATAGCTTGAATAGTCCTAGTAGTTAACTTGCCTCCACGATTAGACACAAAAACATATTCAGAATCATACATATCACAAATAAATTTTAAATCATCAAAAACAGACTCAGGCAACTTAACAAACCTATCCTTAGCACCTTTCCCAAGCTTTACCTTAATTAATCCCTCGGCAAACACAACCTCTGACTTCCTCAAGTCAACAATCTCACTAACTCTTAACCCAGTCCCATAAAGAAGTTTAATTATCAACTTATGCTTAACATTAGGCGTAACCTCAATCAAGATCCTAATTTCATCAACCGTCAAAATATCAGGCAAAGTTTTATTTCTTTTGGGGGCAATTAAATTAACATCCACTTTCAAAACATTAGAAAAGAAAAAACGCAAGATCGCAACAGAGTGCGCAACGGTCGAAGGATTCTGCCCATTATTTAACAATAATAAAATATATTCCTTAGCGCTTACTTCTGAAAGCCCCTTATTTGAAGAAAAGCCCAAAAACTTCTCAATCTCATAGATGTAAGATTTAACAGTTTTCCTAGCATAGTTTCTCAACATCAACTCCTTCTTCAACTTAGCCAAAAGCCCATTCATGAAGAAATACAATCCCTAAGAGATATATTTTTAATCACGAATAAGTTCGCAATTAAGCCCCTTCGGGAGTGGAAGACGAACAAAACTTCGTCCGCCAGCTTGTTATGTCTAATTCAGAATTCGAGCTAAAAATGTAATTATAGAAACCGAAAGATTTATTCTTTACTTTGTAAAGCACTTAAAACTGATTTCTCAAATTCATCTTGTTCAAGAGCAGAAAGTTTATGATATTTTTTTGGACACAATCCTCTTTCTGTTCCTCTTGTATTAATTCCTTGAGGAAGTTCATAAGTTATTTTTTGTCGGAAGTTTTCTCCAAACTGATATGCGATTGTCTCACCAAGATCTTGAACACTTCCATGTCCTCTCATTACACCTGATTGAGTATCAAAACTACAATAATCATAAGATGAAGTGTCTTTAACATGTTCGACAATTCCGACAAATTTTGAACCTTGATATTCTGCCATAAAGATAGATTTGATTAAATCTTTATAAATCTTTCGGTTATTTACTACTTTTAAGTTAATACTATGGCGCCCGAATTCTGAACTCAAAACCCTTCGGATTTTGCCACGCTGCGCTCTCCTCCTTTCAGTCGTCGGGAGACATAACAGGAATTTAACGGAAAAATGCTCGGCTCGCATTTTTCCCAAATCGCCTTCGGTGACTTCGCTAAATCCCGATGTTAAACGTAAGAAAATTATTAACACTCTAAAATATGTTTCACCCTTTTTTTAAGAAGTTCATATCCTCTTTGTGTTCGCTTACTTGAAAGTGCTTCCTTTCGAGAAATTATTTTCGATTTTACAAATTTTATGTTCTTTGGAAATTGATCTTTAGTTAAATCTATTTCCTTACCATTTGGCAATCTATTCCAATAATGATCCCACTTAGGATTTCCACGAACATAAGAATACATAATTTCCCCATCAAAAAAATCTTGGACAATTAGTGAAACAACTCTACAATGTCCTGCACTTTCAGATAATTCTTTGTCATCCCAAAGAAATTTATAATGACAAGTTTCTCTGTCCCAAGATTTTTTTATAGCACTTTCAATTTGCTTTAATGAAATCCCCATACAATAAAAAAAGAGTTGCACATATATAAATTCTCCGCGTTAATAATTTTCCTTCTCCGTTCATTTCATTCACTACGACCACGCTGCGCTCTCCTCCTTTTAGTCGTCGGGACGTTTAACAAGGATTTAGAGGTTCGCGCCTCAGCTCGGCACTCTCCCAAATTTCTCACTTCGTTCGAAACTTCTCTAAATCCCGATGTTAAACCTCATTTTTCTTTTGCCCTTTTCAGCTAGTGAGCCATCAGCAAATTTATAAATTAGTTCTCCCATTTTATTTTTATATGAAACTTCAACCAACTCGTAAATCTTTTGAAAATTATGTTAGATTAGGTTTTGAATATGCTTCAGGAAAATCTCTTGATAAAAAATCCTTGCTTGATTTAAAAAAAATTAGTTTGATTGATGATGCGGTTCTTATTGTTGATGATATTCTTGATAATTCCAAAACTAGAAATGGTAATCCTTGTCTATATCTTCAAAAAGGTCTTCAAAGCGCAATTGTCCAAGCTGAGTTAAGCAAAGTTGAAGCAATTCAAAGTTTAATCAAAGTTATGCAACTTAATAAAACTAAAGATTCGTTTCAAAAATTAGTTTTAGAAAAGATTTTTGACTTCTTCAAAAATATTTATCTTGGAGAAAAATTAGATTTGGAACTTTGCAAATCTAAATCAGATGTTTCAACTATTTTGAAAAAATACAACTTAATGATTAAACTCTTCACTGGGGGACATATTAAATTTGGGCTTGAAATTGGACAATTAATTGCTAACAAAAAACCTGAAGAAAACCTTAGCAAGATAGCAGAACACGCAGGAATTATCAGACAAGTAATGGATGATTTCAACGATTATTTCAACGAACATCACGAACCTTTTGGAGATTTCATTAATGAAGAAAACCGATTTCCAGAAATTATTTACAAAAAACTAAACGGAAATCGAAATCAAGCAATCAAACTAATCAAAGATAAAAAATTCAACCAAGCAAGAGAAATTATTCTAAACGAAAAAGCAAGAAAAGAAATTTTCAAAAAATGTAAACTTGAATTTAATAAAATTCAAAAAATTCAAACCAAATTCAATAAAGAGATTTTAGTTGAAGATTTCAATATAATTCTAACAAAAAAATAATCAGGTAGACAGCACGGGCAAAAGAAAAACGCTCCCTTCGGTCGGGGACGGTTTGCAACCTCTCACTTCGTTCGCCCAGGTTTAACAGGGCTTAAAGAGAAAATCCTTGCAGGATTTTCCCGAATTTCTCCCGTTGGTCGAAACTCTCCTTAAGCCCGATGTTAGACAAAATTTTCTTACTGCCTCCTGTGTCGGTAAACCAAAAATCTCTACGATGGGTGCCTTCCTTTAACGCTCCAAAATAAAATTAAAATTTCACTTAACAACGCTGATTAAACGAAATTGTTGAAAATAAAAATTGTCCGACCAAAAGATAGGAGAGCGCGAGTTTTCTTGCGAAAACAGATAGTCGGCTTCGCCGAAAATAAGTTATTTCTTTGCCCAAGCATCCACTCTGTACTTTAATCGCATTTTCACCTTTTCAAAGTCGCTTGGCGAAACTGGTATTTCCGGAGAAATTTCGTGCGACTCAACAGAACTAGAGTTGCTCATAAAAATTTCCTCAAATTCTCTCATAGTCAAATAAACCTGATCATTATCTTCATTATTCAATCCATCATTCATTTGACTAAGACCATTTCTCGATAATTCAACAACTGCCATATTTAGCCTCTTCTTTTCTCCATCAATATAAAATGTCACATCAGTATTTTCAGATAAATCAGCCTCAGAATTCAAAAAAGGAGAACCTTGCCTAAGTGCACCACTTCTACTACCAACAATTTCATAAGGTATTCCATTAATTTTATTTACTTTTATGTCATCAGAAAAGATTCCACCTATAATACAATTATTCATTCCAGCATTGCGGTACACTTCTGCATTTTCATCACTACCAAGCCAGAATTCTCTATAATTTGTTCTATCCCCTTCGTTCTCTTTCATTAATTCCTGTGTCGCAGAAGCCAAGATGTCAATTTGCAACTTATCTTCCAATCCACTTCTTTTTTTAGCCTCTTCCAAGATATCCTCCATTTTAACTGAAATATCTTTCGGATTATTATCTGTTATATATTTAGAATTCGTTGCCTGATATTTTTGCACAGCATCCAATTCTTCAGAAAACAAAACCCTTCTTTCGCTCAAATCCAACTCTTTTCCATCTCCATAGTTAATTTTTGCATCGAATACAGGTTTAACATTATTCCTTGTCCCCCTTATCATTGCGGGACCTATAACATTCGTAAAAGCAACTCCCGCTTTAATTAAATCATTAGCGGAATACGTTCCACTCATTGAATCAATACCATTTTTACTTAATCTTTCAGATTCCTCTGCAGTAAAATATCCAATATCCAAAGTTCTATTTTTCATAAAAAGATAAGGGCTTTTACCTTTTTATAACTTTCTATTTGTCACTCCTCTGGCAAAGTAACATAATAGGCAATATTCTTTTTCAGAAAAAAAAGAACCAAAAAAGCGCGCTCCAAACCACCAGACAGTTTTAAAACAATTTTCAACAACTACGGCACCCATCAGATTTTCGGCAGTAAGAAAACTCGCTTCACTCCGTTACGCGCCACGCCTTGCAGGCTCTCCTCCTTCCAGTCGTCGGGTCGGCTAACAAAAGTTATGAGGAAAAATCTTGCAGATTTTTACCCAAATTAATTTTACGAGGTCACTTCGTTCCGCTCTGTAAAATTAACTTCTCATAACCAAATGTTACCCAAAAAATACTTTAACTCCAAAAACATGCCCAATACATGACATTAAGCAAAATAATAGAAAAATCATGGATAGGAAACGATCTATTTGAACTCATAAGATACACAACTTTTAATAATAAAAAATACGCAAGATTTATCGCATCAGTTTCACGTCCCGAAGTAAAAATATTAATTTTCGACATACCTAGAAGCGCCCTATCCTTTTTACCAAAAAATTCAAATCCTACGGGAAACACCTTTCTCCCAAATTCACCCCTAGCTGGATATCAAATTATCCAAAGAAATAATAAGCTACAAAGAGTCTATCTTTTCAATGAATTAATCTATGACCGCATCAAGCACGGATTCTAAACCTAATCAGAAAAACCCCAAATCTTCTTAAGCCCCGCATCAGTATATCTATCAACATTCCTCTTCAATATCTCCACTCGAGCTTCAAGACTTCTCACATTGGGAAAATGCTTAACACTGTCAACTTCTCCATGAATCCACTTCCTGTCACTATACATATCATCCAAATTAACAATAGTATAATCCCTAAAAGTACCAAAATCCTCACCTTTCGAAATTTCATCCATAAGACTTTCTATTGTTTTATGTTCAGGTTTTACGTGAACCAATCCCAAAGCACCAAAGCCTTCATTCGTCCTATGAATTCCAGTCGCATGAGACATTTCGCTATTCGCCATCAAAAGAACATAAGGAGGATAACCATTGTCACTAAGTTTTCCAAGTGCCATCAAAGATTCATCAACACAAACTCCTTTCCCCTTATCATAATTATCTCCAAAAGACTCTCCCTTTGATCTAGAAATAACAAATATACTCGGAAACCTTACCACAAATTCCATTCTCGTCCTTTCTTCTTCAAAATCATATTCAAAATTTCGAATCATATCCCCCTCAACTTCCTCAGGAGTCTGAATCTCAGCAATATTTCTTTCATAAGGCTCCATTGCCAAAAGTTCATCCTGACTATATTCTCTTACAATAGGAATCACTGGCTTAATAGAAGAAGGTAAAACAGTTTTTGTTGCAAAAGTATTTATTCCAAAAACAGTATAGGCAAAAACGAAAGACAGTACAGCTCCAACCCCGGCTCCAATTTTTCCCCTAGCTTTCACACATCCTAGAAGAAATCAAACTTTAAATTTTTTATTATACCAGTTATAGCGAAATTTGGCATGGATTCAAAAGACTTGAAATTAAATAGCCAACTCGTGCGAGAGCCCTGTTCCATACCCCACACACCTAATGCCCACACCCCAGAAAAATCAAAATTTTTCTAACTCCTATCCCCAAAAAACCTAAGCAAATTAACAAAAATCATAATAAAATTAATATACATATGAAGAGCGCCTAAAACAACATACTTACCCAGCCCTCTCCCTTGACTAGAAGCATAAATCTTCTTGTAGGCCTGATTATCATAAACAGTCAAACCGCAAAATACAATAATAGCAACACCACTTATAATCATGTCCATAAAAGAGTTCTGCAACACCATATTAATCAAACTCGAAACAAAAACTCCAATCATTCCCATCCACATAACAGTTCCAAAACTAGACAAATCCTTCTTGGTAGTAAATCCAATAACAGCCAGTCCCAAAAACAAAACTGCCGAGATAACAAAAATCAAACTAATAGAAGTCGTAGTATACATAACAAAAATCCCGCTAAGCAAAATCCCACTTACAATAGCATAAAGAAAAAACAACAAATAACTAACCCTAACAGAAAAAGTATTAATCAGCAACTGAACACCAAATAAAAGAGCAAGCTGAATTCCAATTAATCCATAATAAAGCGCTTTGCTAGAAAAAATAATATAACCTAAATCTGTATTCAGAGTCACAAACGAAGCAATAGCTGAAATAATCAACCCAACAAACATCCACATGTAAATCTTAGCAAAAAATCCACTTAATCCATCATCTCTCATAAAATAAACAATTAACTTTAGCTTATAAAACTATTCACAATTTAACCCTACCATAATCCACATACATTTTCTCAAGAAGCGAATAAACTTTTTTATCCAAAAAACTAGAAAATTCCAACTTTTCCCGAAAAGACATTTTGGGATAATTATCCGACTTTGGAAAGAGTTCAGCGGTTTTCAAATCAGTCCTTCCAAGCAATTTATTCAAAACTAGCAAAGATATTCCAACATTTCTACCATATCTATTAATACCTAATTTATTATGTTCCTTGTGCCAATCATACTCATCCTCAGAAAAACCATGACTAATATCATTCATTTCTTTATGTATATCTGTACCCATATCTATTGGATATGTCCCTATCAAATAATATTCAATATTCTTAATTTTCTTAATAATTCTTTCGTCCGCAAAAAATTGACTCACATGAGGGACTTCCTTATACGCAGGCCCCAAAAACTGAAACTTATAATTACCCTCAAAATGCTTAACCCATTTCATATTCTCTCTAACTTGCTGAGGATTCAAGGATACCAATTTCATGAAAATAAGAGACTATCAAATTAATATAAAGCTTTTGATATTCTGATATTTCAGTCACAAGGCTTCAGTGAAGCTCTAAAGCGTAAAAAGTAAATTATAAAAATTCGTGTGCATTCGTGTTAATTCGTGGACAAAATTACCTTCCCCGTTCCTCATGTAAATTCATCCCAAACCTTAAATATCCAAACCCCCAAACAACAACATGAAAAAACAAGTAACAGAAAAACTCTCCACCCTAATAACAGCAGCATTCGGTCTAGTAGCAGCCTTAGCCTGGAACGACGCAATAAAAGCATTATTCAAAGGACCATGTAGCGCACAAGGAGCCGGAGCACTATGCAAACTCTCATCAGGAGGCCCATGGGTTTACGCAATAATCGTCACTATGATTGCAGTGGCAGTAACTATTTGGGTAGCAAAAATATCCGAAAAGAAATAATCTATAAATATGAAAACAATAAAACTCCTCCTCCACTTCTTCAAACTTCCAATCCTAGTCTTCGCATTCTCAATGACAATCAACCACTTCGGAGCCTACTCAGCTTTCCCCATAATCGACATTCCAATGCACATAATCGGAGGAGCCGCAATAGCCCACACCTTCACATTAATTTTCAAATCATGGGAAGAAAGTTCTATTCTTACAATCAAAAACAAACTAATCCACATTCTCCTAATCGTCTCAATCGTAGCACTAGTAGCAATACTCTGGGAGTTCTGGGAATTCCTAATGACACAAATCCTAAACTCATCTTGGCAAGGCAACCTAGAAGACACAATGCTAGACTTCCTAATGGGCCTAGTCGGCGGACTAACTGTCGCAACCTTCTCCCAAAAATAAAAAATTATCACGAATCATCCCTCCTTCCCCAATCTCCTTTTTCCTTCAGGCTCCTTGATATAATTCCCACCACTAATAATTCCCTTTCCAATCCTCCTCTCGGCATCTCGCCTAGCATCTCCAGCAACCTCTCCACCCTCACGAGCACAGCCCAAGCATTCATCAAATCCCTTAGAGCCCCTTTCTTTTGTAATCTCAGTAGAAACTCTCTCTCAGCATGGAAAAAATCAACTCTAAGTCTGTCATGTGATCCCGAAGATTTTCCCGCTTCAAAACCTTTAAACTTCTTATACTCCGAAGGATACATGTCAAAAGTAGCCTTACTAATTTCAGAAGTAAGAATGGAAAAATCCTTATTTCCACCAACCCCACGAGCCTTCCATTCATCCGTAAGTCCCTGCCGAACCACAATCCCCCGAATCCTCTTATCGATCCAATCCTTAGAATACCCCTTAGCCTCATAAAGCGTCTTCATTCTTTTCTGCGCCAACTCCGGATCCTCAATTTCCCTAATCCTATCACTCCCAACCTTAGCCAACCATAACTTAAACGGCTCAGCCTTCTTGGATGGAATAGATTGAATAATCCTAAAAATGCCCTCAGTATTAGCACAATTAATAGCACGCTTTCTTCCATCCTTCCCCAAGGACTCAACAGGGGTACAAATTGTACCCCAATTCTCATTTAGCTCCAAATTCCGCCGTCTCATTTTCTTAATGTATTGTCGAACATCAACACTCTTACTCAAAACTTGGACAACATCAACAACAGAAAAAAACCATTCCCCTTTATGCTAAACCCTCCGAATATCCCGACTCTCAAAAACAACCAACCCTTTCTCATCAATCATCCAAACACAAGCAATCAAATCCTTATATAATTATTCCTAAAAAATTAGTGTTTATTCGTGCAATTCGTGGTTAAAAATTTTCTTCCTCTCTAGCCTCTAATGTCTAAAACTTCTTCTCTTGGAAGAAGTTTTTCTTCCCCATTCCCCATATCTTTAACCTTAAACTTACCCATAGCAACCTCATCTTTCCCAATAAAAACAACCTTCTCCACACTCTTAGCATCAGCATATTCCATGGCCTTCGAAACACCCTTATCCATCATCAACATAGTCCGAACCCCTCGCCCTCTCAATCCCTCAGCCAAATCAATCGCAGCAGCATCCTCACCTAAAGACAAAACCATAACTTCAATATTATCCCCCTCAATCTCAGCCAACAAAGCAATAGGTTCAAACCCAAGCGAAACACCAAATGCCTGAACTTTGTCCACCAAATAAGCCCCACCACCAGCCAAAGAAACACCAAGCTCCTCGCTCCAAATTTCAACCACAGTCCCATTATAATAACTAAGCCCACGCGCCAAAAACGGTCGAAACTCTACCTCAATCCCATACATCCCGCAAAGTCTTTTTAACTCAACAATCTCACCATAAAACTTATACTTCTCAAAATCCCCACCGGTGGGCTCACCAGAGTCATCCCCTGGGGAAAAAACATCCAAAACCCTCTCGTATCCTATTTTTTTCAAATTATCAGCAACTTGCTTTACGGACAATTTATCCAACTTATCAACCTCGCGAATAACTTGCTCCCTATCCTTCTCTTCAACACCCTCAGAGACAAGTATCTCATTAATCAACTTCCGATTATTAATATAAATCTTAACAGGCATTTTCAACTTCTCAAAAACATTGCTAGCCATCTTCAAACATTCAACCTCATCTTTCACACTCGCCCCAACAACATCCGCATCACATTGAGTAAATTCCCTCGTCCTACCTTTCTTAATTGCTTCATCACGAAAGACCGACCCAATCTGAAACCTCTTAAACGGCAACTTCTGATTCCGAGCCAACCTCTTCAACTGAAAAGTAAACTCAAATCTCAAGGCAAGTTTCCTCTTCCCTCGGTCACTAAGCCGAAAAACATCCCGCACAGCCTCATCATTATTACCTTCCGGAGCAACAAAATCCTCAGCCTCAATCACAGGACTCTCCACATACTCAAACCCATAAACCTCAAACTCATTCTGTATAGTTTTTCTTATAGCCAAACGCTTAGCTGCCTCAGCACCCACAAATTCCTGAAATCCCTTAACTATACGACTACTCATTTATTTTTATCCTCTTCCAGGTTTAATAATCTTTCTTCTCGAATTGCCAAAAAACACTCAGAACCAATTTCCTTAGCCTCATTGGGAAATATAATTACATCGTTCTTTTCAAGAAAAACCTCTTTGTCTCCATCATATCCAATTAGAGTCTTTTTATCCATTTTTTCAAAATCTCTAAATTTTCTACTAAGTTTGAATTTTTCATTTGTATTTCTATATAGAAAATTGGAGTGATATATCTTCTTAGGAACATTCCTGTTAGTAAGGTAATTGATATTTCCAGTTGCAGCTAAAAAGTTCAAGATGGAATCCTTTGCAATTTTTACAGAATCCAAAGAATCATTTAGTCCACACTCAACACATACACCCGGCTTTCCAAGATTATACATGAATCCGTCACTACTTCCAGGCTGAAATCTATCAATACCAGTCAAAACTTTCTCAGATCCAAAAGAAGAAATAAAATCAAAACAATTGCCTTCACAAATAATATAATCCAAAGAGTCCGAACTATCCGAAGAGTGCAGGTCAAGCAAAGCATCAGCGTTCAAAAGAAAAGGCATTATCTCTCTAGCAGTAGAACCTTCCAAGCTATCCGAAATGCCCAAAGGTTGCTCATTCAAAAAACATCGATTGAGATTATATTCAACATATCTCTTATTTTGCCGAAGAGCTTCTAAGTTAGCCACAATAAAAGTCACCTTTCCATTATCAATATTCATTTCAGAAATTAACTTCTCAAAAGCCCTAACTCCACAGGCCTCATCTCCATGTACACCAGCCATAACAACAACATTCATTCCAGGATTTTTACCAATTTTTTCAACAACATGGATATTAGATTTCATAATTCTTTCCTAATGATTTAGATAGGTAAATGCGATTTTCATATTCAGGATCCCGCACATTAATTTCAGAAAATCCAAGCCCACGATACAATCTCAAAGCTGCAGGATTCCTTTCATCAGTTCTCAAAATTATTTTAGGAATTCCCATCTCTCGCGCCCTTTTCACATATGCCTCACCAAGAATCCCACCAACACCTTCCCGCCTATTATTAGGACCCACTGCCAACTCAGCCACATAACTAGTGTCTTCTATGTAATTATCCGCAAGAAATGGAAATTTGTCCAATGAGAGATTAAACCCCCATGTCATACCTACGAGTCTCGAATCCTTCTGAGCAATAATCGCCATCGAAGCAGGTTTGGATAAAGCGCTATTTAACATGCCAGCTATACTTTCATTAGACCATTCTTCATTCCATGGCGGCTCAGCAAACGCAGTCTTATAGATATTAATAATACTTGATAAATCACTATTTCGATAATCTCTCGTCAAAACTTTCCCAGCAATGAAGACACTCACGACTATTACAGTCTACCATAAAGGACCCCGGATATTTAACTCAGAATCAAATAAAAAATCACAAACAAAGCTATCACTAAAAAAATCAATATTTCGGACAATGCCGATAACTCCTGAGACTAATAGCTACCATATTAACAACAGAAATCTTATGGTTTTAAATTTATGGGTTACCCAAAATTAAAAATTCAATTTTTAAAAATATTAATAACTTCCAAACTCATCCATACCCAAGTATCCTATCATATTTCTTATGATCAACAATCTCCAAAACAAAACAAATAACCTCAACTTCATCCCCCCGAACAGTATAAAGCATCCTCCAAAAATTCGTCAATTCGACTCTCCAAAGATTCTGAACCTTATATTTCCTAGGTATCAAACTTTTCTTAATATTGTCCCATAAAAGAGATTAGACTTCACTAGCTCAATCTTTCCCTTAATGGAGTTCATCATTTGAATCTCAGTAGAATTATTCTTTCCAGCTTTCTTCTGAACCCCAACAATCTCATTCAACTTAATCAAGGCCTCCTTAGCATTCCCAACAGCAATAACCCGAGTCGGCCTCATAATTCCAGCCCACCTTCCATCATCCTAGTCAAATCCTCCCGTGGCGCATAAATCCAAACAACCCCCTTCGTTGAAATCAAGATCTTCCCACTCATTTGCAAATAATCCAAAATCGTCATCAAAGTAGAATGCATAATTTTTTTAGGCAATAGTCTTTTTAGCTCCGCCACCTTAACAGCCTCACGTGCACTTCTCAAGGCTTCCTCTACCATCAAAACACTATTCAAAGTCGGAGAATGTCCAACTCTTTGCATTAATCCATGTTTTACCATTTTCATACCTTTTAGCTATAAATATATACCAATTAGAAATATTTAAACCTTTCTCTTCCTAAAAAAACTTTTCCAAGCTCCCAAAATGCTATAATACTCCTTAGTTTATACCAGCCAAAAACTCCTCACTCACGCCCATTCCCCAAAGCCAACCTAACTAACTTCAAAGCCCCTTCCTTAGACTTAGCAACCGCAATAAACAATTTATTGTGACAAAAAGTAGCATCCTCAACTCCAGTCACCTTTTGCAACTCCTCTCCATCCAAACCACCCCAAGCCTCAGGTAAATCCTTCCTATTTCCAAACTCTCCAAGCCTCTTAGGAATCGCAATCACAGACCAAGTATCCACCAAAGGATTATATCTCACAACATATTTCAAATCAGATTCATTAACCAAAACTTCATTATATGGAATATTTTCCTCAATAACAATATATCCATCTAAATTCCCTTTCAACTTTTCTCGAACAATTTCTCTTGACTCAACCAATCTCTCAGCCTTAACAATTTCCCTCTTAAGCAAATCACGAACAATCTCAACAGCCCCATCAAAAGCCTTATCAGAATCTTCCATAGAATAATCCCCAATAGGATTCATGCTACCAATAAAATTTGCGATAGTATATGGTTTAACAATAGTGGAAGAATAAATATTCACACCCTCATCGTCAGCATCAATAAATTGAATCATCTTCTCGTCAATCTTTTCCCAAGATTCTTTGTTTGTTAATTGGAGCCCAAAATGTTTCCAAATCAAACCAGCCGAAGCAAATGGAATTCTATTATCTCTCTTTCCAGCTCCACCAACCTGATGATGATCAAAATCCATAGAATCAAAATCATACTTTCTTCCAACATCAACCCTCATATCAACACCTCTCATCTCCTCAATATCACGAGTCCTAACTACTTTCAAATCAGAATAAATAAGCTTCAACATAGCAACAGCAAAAACATCATCAGCATGAAAAAACCCATCATGAACAGCAACACTTTTTACTTTTACCATGAATCCTTACTGGGCCCATCCTTTAAATTATTTACCAAACCAATTTTCCAATAACATATATACTGCAATATACTACATTAAACTATATACATTAAAGCCAAAAAAAAAAGTTTCCTCAAAAAGGGTCCAATCCAAATTCCAAAAAGAATATGAAAAGGACCTTTTTTATTCAATCAATCAATTTTACCCAAAATCCAAGCCTCAGTCCGAGCAGCATTAGAAACAATATTATCAAGAAAATGCTTCTTTTATTTTTCATATTCATTACGACACTTGCCATAACAAGCCATATCACCATCAATGGAAACAATCACACGAGACATACTTTCCAATGGATCTTTGGAGCAATTTCTATTTACACATTTACTCATAATCCCTCCTTGTGCTTAACAATTAAGTAATGGCGGAAGCTGAGTTATTTTCAGCCCCGCCAAAACCCTATCTGTTAAGTATATCTATATTAAACTTCTTAGCTAACTTCAGCCACAGGTTCAATTTTTGGAACAATGAGACCTTGATAAACAAGGTGGTTGCGCAGCACTTCAGGTTCATTCTTGTCCACTACAAGCATCATATGATCCTGACCGACTTTATCCAAAAGGGCAGAGTCTCCATCTTCAAGCTGCTTGATTATGATATCAGTTTCTCGCCCAGATCCTCTAATAAGAAAGTTTGGCCATCCTCGCTCGGCAACCTTCAAAATCTCCTGCTTGGATGTATTCCCTCCATTCCAAGAAACAGCAAACAGCTGTTCAAAACTTCCGACTTCTTTCCAGTCTTCCATCATATTAAGATAGGTATCAACATCACCATCCCAGTCAAGATCGGAGTTGTCCGCACTCTGAACAATCATCATGGCTGACATGTCAGGATTTGGAGAAGTCCCCCATTCATCAAGGACAAGTCGAAGACGATCTTTCATTGCAAGTGTAGCGACTCTCGGAGCAGTACCCATGGCAACACAGCCAGGATTGGCAGAAGCAATTAAACCAGGGACATCAGTAACCATCGGATCAATCACACCGTCTTTTGCTGTGCGAGTTGAACCCGAGGAGACGACACCCTGATAGCCTTCAAATGCAGTAAGGAAAAATTCAAACATCTGCATTTTATCCCTATTATCCATCTCCTTACATCCACCAATGATTCTCACAGCAACATTGTGAAGCGCTTTCATGGCGTGCAGAGAAAATTTCCTAGGTACATCTTGACCAGCATTGATAATATGCAGTTTTATTTCATTTCCCGGAGCAGTTACAAGGTAAGGATCTATTTCTTGAAAATTTATAGCAGGAGTATTCGTGTTCATAATTTACCTCTTCAAATTAAATTAATTATTATTTTGCAAAATTCCTTATTCTAACTAAATAGACTTCACTCCATAGGCAACACCTCCTTTCCCGATGCCATCATATTTTTATTATGCATGTTTCGCCTTCCGAACTATTATTAATTTTTGTCTTGGCAAAACACCCACCTCAACTAGTTTTCTTCTTACAGAATTCACCTCTTTTTCTGCTACCACCACATTAGGGTATCTCACAAGAAATTCACGGTCATTTGCATAGTGCTCCGATTTTCCCCCGCTGCCGTTTATCAATAAAACTGGCCAGCCGCGTTTTGCTGTTGCAAGGATTTCCTTTTCTGTTGTTCCTCCGCCATTATAGCTTATGAGTAGCGAAGAGAAATTACCATTTGGAAGCTCCATTTCAAGAAGGTCCTCTGTTATTTGTAGGCATTCCTTATATTCTGCTTCCCAAATAACACCTCTATCCGCATTCTTTTGCAAAACAAGACATTGATCCTGATCAGGATGAATAATTGTTACAAAATCATTATCCTTCTCCTCACTAACAATAAGCCCAAAAGAATCCAACTTAAGATCTTTGTCTTTTGGAACAACGCCTAAAGTTACAGAATTTGGACAATTTTTTCGAATCAGCGGAGCAATCTCTGTAATGCCTGGAACAATTGTTTTGAAGTCAGACTTCAAGATCATTCTCGTGCCGCCAAATAATATTCCACCTGCAAAGTCATTGAAAGAGTTAACAAAGAGATCGTATAGCCCTATTGCATCTGCTGCCGACATATTGCCACAACCACCTGTTAATCTAACAATTGAGTGGTGCTTAACTGCGGCCAATCTTAAGGCAAGTTTAGTTGCCTGCTCACCCTCCTGTTTAATATAAAGGGAGGGCGTCGTAATTGCGTTTTTACTCACATTTACTCTCCTTCTTTTTGTGCTGTAAGAAAAACCCGAGTCACAAACAACTTCGTAGCCAGCTGCCGATAACCACTATCCCAAAAAGAACTTTCAGAATCAATACCTGAAGAATTCCTTGTTTTAATTCCTCCTTGACAAGGATACATATGAGCATAACCCCTATGCATCAATCTAAACTGAAGAGTGTTGCGCTCCATTTCTTTAAGCAGTAAAGGTCTAACAGCCTGAATAATTCCCCCGCTATCTGGCAAGAGAAAGCGTGAAATCAAGCCACTAAATATAGGCCTTACATCCTGGTGCTGACCAATCCAAGCAGACTCAAACAAAATATGTGCAAAATCATTCCCTCCTATATCCATATCTGGATCCTCAAAATCACGAATGCCCAAGAGACCAGATTCCCATTTAAGCCAAAATTCCATAAAGCTAGCTTCAACACCTACTTTTCTTGCAATCCCAACAAGAGCTTCCTTGACAGTATCCCTTAAATTAAGACCCGCCCATGGCCGAATCATAACTGCCAAATCAAAATCAGCACTACCATAACCCTTAGCTCGTGAGCCATAGAGAAGCAATACAGGATACAATATTTTAGAAAGCTGATCATTCATTTCAATCATCTTAACTATACTAGCTAATTGATCTAATTCTGTAGAATTAACAGCTTCCTCCAAAACAAAGCTCTCACCCGGCTGAGCAGACATTTCCCGATCAATCACTCCCAAAAAAGATAACCGAAGCCGAACACCTTTCAAGGCATAGCTAATTGCCTGACTATTCTGATTGCCAGCAGTAATTAAAGGATTCAAAATTTTATAGAGACTACGAGCAGTAGCCAAATCTTTACTGACCATAATCTCAAGAAATTTCCCAATAGCTTCCACGCTCACTTGAACCCATAATTCATCGTGAGCATGCTCTTTGACAAATTCCTTAAATTCATCTATAGATATTAAGCCTTCATCTAAAGCAGAAGAAATCCTTCCCGCAAAATTTTTAGCAATATTCTGAGAGCCTTTCTGACGCAGCCACTTAATCCTTCCAGCCGAAACATGCTCCTCTAGATTGTCAAACTCCTCTTCAAGATTTCCAAGTTCATCATTAATATTAGGTATCAATTCCTTAAGCCGACATGGAAGGTTTAACTGATTTGTTTTGTCTAGAGTTTTTATTCTACCCTTCAATTCTACCACTATTTTTTGCAGTAAAGGATCTCCCGAATCAATCATCGAATCCAAATCGACTAGATCCAAGTCGTATATAACCCTAACCGCTTCCCCCAAGCTCTGACGCAAAACCTCATCTCGACTAGCAGTAATCAGTTCAATAACTCTTTTACTGCTAATTAAACCCTTACTTACAAGAACCCAGGCAAGATGAGCAGCCTTTACAACTCTTGGCAAAGGCTCCTTACGAAGTCCAGGTTCAAGAATATCTCCATCTGTAAAGCATGCTCTTATGTCATAATGAGAAAGAAGTTCTTCCCATGCGGATAAATAAATTTCATGAAATTCAACAATGGCTCGAGTTAAGGATTTTGATTCAATTTTCCAATCGGCATCCGGTATCAGTTCAAATGGCAAATAAAGCAAAATTCTTTTATTGTGTTCACTAGTCTCAAAAAATTCAACAAGCTCCACGTATAACTCTTCAGCTTGCATTAGAGTTATTAGCCCAGTATCAATAGCTGTAGTTATTTCCATATCAGCACGCGGTAAAATGGAAAATATTTTTTTCAAGCAATCATTTAAATGTCTTCGAGTGCGAATTTCAATTTGTATTGCCGAATTATTTAAAATTAATTCTGGCCAAATAGAGTCGTTTCGATGAACGCCGAACAGCGACTCATATGCTGGGGGAACAACTGTGATATTTTTGCTGTTCATGTCCATCTCCTTTAGATAAGATTAATTAATAAGAAGGGAGTGGTCCTCAAATACATATGTAAACGAGGACCACCCGAACTTACTCTTTATTGCTTTAGTAGACTAGTGAAGACTAAAGCTGCACGTTGGTTTTTCCAATGCCAGCCTTGGAGTCAGTAATGCTGCCTATTAGACGGTCCCACGGAAGTGATGGTCGCAATTGCCACATGCCAACCAAAAGTCCATTGGTCTCTGCCCCCTCAGTTTTATTAGGTAGGTCAAGGATGGCCAAGGCCCACTGAACTAAGGCTCGCTCAGTCCTTTCATCAGCGATTGACACTAATTCTTCTCCAAACAATCCGCTCATCATGTCTTCTCGGTCAACATAACCAAGGGCCGCAGGCAGTTCCGGAAGCTGCATAGCAACGCGTATCTGTTGAGCATCATGTGCACACATAGCAGCAGCTCTTTCACCGAGGCCACCAAAGCACTGATTAACCCGCTCAATGATACGAGTTGCTTCATCAATAAGTAGCATCGCATCTGCCGGTGCTGCCGCGAATGCTGCAAAAGGGCTGGAAACACCAGTTAATTGCTGTTGCATCAATGCAGCAAGACCTGCCTGTCCCCCCTCAGAACTAAGGCCCGTATTAACCCAAGTAGAAAGGGCAGTATCGAAGTCACGCATGGCAGGAATCAATATTTCGCCAAGCTTTCCCTGCATTTCGTCAACATATTTCTTTGGAACCTTCTTGACACCCATTCCAGGAGGAACGCCAATAGCAGTCAGAATTTCAGCATATTTGCGCTGAGCAGCAAGGGAGCTAAAGTTGTCGTAAACTGCCGGAACAGGGTTTCCACGTCTCGTTGAAACATCGACGATTTGTGTTTCGATTTTCCGGACGATTCCATCTAAATTGAATCGATTTGCAAACCAAACTTGAATCCCTGACATAACAATACCAGGTTTGACCTTAAGTGTTCCACCTGCGCGTAGCACCCCGATGAATGATTCGAAGTCTGTTGGTACAGGCGGAAGTGAGGCTGCTGCCTGTTGCATTCCTGCCGTCGCCGGTGCTGCACTCGCTGATGCTGGAGCCGCCTCTTTCACTGCAGGCTTCGGACGCAGGATTGTGCGTATCGCATTGTTCAGTTTGGCCTTAGCAACATCGGGTAATGCCTTCTTGATATCACCTGTTTCACAGTCTTCCTCATTCAGCAGATATCCCAAAGCCTCATCTCCGGGCTCTCCAACCAGACTATTCAGCGCATCATTTACACTACCAAGCGACATGCCAATCGCTTTTGCAAACATGCCAACTGTTTTATTCCACTCAGAACTTTCCACCGCAGTCTCCGGAGCTTTCTCTGCTGTCACCGTTTCCACTACTTCACCAGTTGCTTTCTTTACATCGCCTTCACCACTTTTTACTTCTTTGTCACCTGTTGCCATGATAAAACTCCTTTCTAAATAATTGAATAGTTTGCTACTAAAATAACATCTTGTCATTTTCTGTAGGCCCAATCGAAATCATACAGACAGGGATTCCTAATTTCTCAAGCATCTCCGCCCTACATAATTCAATTAGACCTTCATCTACCTCTTTTTCCACTTTATGTGATTCTGTAATTGGCTTACATCCTCCAAGTGCAATGCCAAGTCTTTCTTGAAGCTTCAATTGCTTCTCATCCACACCATGCCTGACCCTAATCTCACCTTCCGCAGTGAATAAGTCAAGATCATTGGCGCCCTGATAACTATTACAAGTACCCCATTTACCATAAGCCGGAATCTGATCAAGCCAAGTTGCAGCCAGACCATCAAAAGCTTCCGGCCCACCACAGCAGTTGATAGCATAGCGTAAAGCCACAAAGTCCAAAGGACCTACCCTTACTTTTCCTTGCCAACGATTATCATCCTTATGACTACCCGGAAGCAATCTCTCAGTAAGAGATGGATCTTCTGTCACCATTGGACCAGCACCATGACGTATTGCAAACGCTCTACATACTCCAAGCTTGAAAATAGTACCATCATAATCAAGCTCTTCAAGCATATTCCAAATGGCAGTTGGCATAGTCCGAAGACGCGAAACATTGGGGTGAAATCCATAGTACCTGTCGGTCAAGATTCCATGAGAACTTTCAACCACCATAGCGCCATCATTGGACAGGAGTTTTTGCAAATACTCCCGTCCAACAATTTTAATAGAAGTCCCCATTTTCTGGAATTGCCTAGTGACCCTATTTACTAGCCCGTGATCATTGAGCTGCCGAATAATTTTTCTAGCAGCTTCTTGATCCTGAGGCCACAATCTAGAAGCATTGGAGATAAGACGGGATAATTCCACAATCTTTTGTTCCCTGATCGCTGCAATTTTATCGCGAAGATATGGTTGGACCAAATCTTTAGCGTAGATAGCCAAATCAGGATGAGATTGCGAGTCGACAACTGTTACTCCAGCACCTAATCCCACCGTTCCCTTTGGTTTCTCTTTGCGAGCTAACTCTTCGAGTTGACTTGCAAAGGTATGAAAAGGCGTTATACACAAAGCATCTTCATCGACAGTTATCATATTTAGAACATCCGTAATACCATTCTGATATTTAAGAAGTTCCGCTTCATACAGCAAACCATAGGGTTCAATTACCATTAGATTGGTAATATGTGTCTGAACTCCCTCTAGCGTACCACATCCAAATTGACTAAAATTAAACGCCTGACCCCCAGATGTTTTCACACCATGACTTCCCTGGGCTCCACCAATTTTAAGGACAGTGTGAGCTTTCAAAGTACTACATATTTTATGGACCACACCGCCCTTGCCTCCGTCACCACCACCAAGATCAGTGACGGTATACATGCGCTTTGTATTCATCGTCTTCTCCCAATAGTGGATGCAAACATTATTTCCACATATCAGAGGGTTCTTCTGACTCAATAATAACATCATCATCAGCCATAGGCCAAAGATCAGTTTTATTTGCGAAGCGGTCACCTGCCATGGGAATCTTATTGAAGTTTGGCAATTCAGTTTGCGCTCCAATAGGAATCCCTGCGACAGCTTTCAAAATCTGTGAAGCTTCACCGGATTTCAGGCCCCCTTGTTCAGTTAGGAAGGCTTCCAGGTTTTGCAAATTTAATGTACCTTCAGTAAGTCCAATAATTGCTGCCTGAAAATGAGGAAGGTGTTCAATATTATAAATATCCACAACTCGCTCATTGCCATAATACCTCTGCCAATAATTCGTAAAGTTTCCTCTTACGGAAAGAACAAATGCGTGTGAGCGCTTAAGTAGCTCCCGAATAATATCACCCATCTGTGGCAGATTATGTTTATCCATCTGGTGCCCGTTTTCTCTGACCTTATCCATGACCTTATCGCCAAATACATTTTTCAGCATGGAAAACTCAATGTTGCCATGTGCATCAGCATCAGTAACAGTAAAGTCATAGCTTTTTAGTCCGAGCTTGTGAATTTCTGCGGATGTCAAATAGGCACTGGCAAACATTCCATATTGTGGATCTTCGGGTATATCTCCACCCTGTCGTACAGGTATCATCATGGTTAATTGCCTAGCAATCTCAATATCCATTTCATATTGTGTTCGACAAAGAACCGGTCCGCGATCACGCACATCATTAAAGATGGAATTGCAGATTTGGGTATCGTAACGACCGAGCACTGCTTTTGGAACTTGAGCCAGTAAAGAGTATGTCTTTGGTAATGCAGAAAATGCCAAATCCACATTCTCACCCATTGATGATGTTGTATCTAAGCGAAATTCGATAGCCATAGCTGTCCCAACCGTTAATATCCAGTGCTCACCACGCTTATCCTTTCGACTAATCGATCTTCGGATAACTCCGTGTCCTGCCGGATCCACAAGTGGATTGATTGTTCCCGTATCGCGTTGCACCTGTTCTGCTTTGAAGGTGACGCTTGGACCAGCGGATTTTGCGGTTTTTTCAGCTGCTTTGAATGCATCTCTACTAAGTGTTCTTTCACCCATGATTTAAAACTCCCTATGTATTTGATTTTCTCATCCTAATGGATGAGTGGTAAACGGATAAAACTCACGTGGCCACAGTCTATCAACTAAGGCATAAAAGTCACGGTGAGCATTTTGAGCACTACTTTCCTTTCCAAGAGCAAATTTCCTAATTAATTTCCCGTACTCAGAATCGGACTGCCTATCTTCCAGCAACTTCCCCGTTACTACATCACCTCCTAGAGTTCGCGTTATCGCTTGAGCCGCCTGAGCTATTTCCTGAGCCCCCTTTTGCTGATCAATCTTATCTTGCATTTTCGCACCACTCCAATTAAAGAGCGCCACAAAATGTTCAGCCCTATTAATAAGGATGTTATCCCTATAAATCATATCATTAGTAACACCAATGCCATGAGTAAGAACAAGACTTTTGAGCAACTTTCCCATAATCCAGGCACTAGTTCTCTGGTCAATCCTAACATGCTCCTTCATTTCCAAATGAGATAATGGAACCAATTCTCCCACATTATTTGCAATATCATCTAAACTAAGAATCAAAACCCGGCGAGATTCTTGTTCTGCTGAAACAAAAGTTTCAACAATATTTGGAAACGTAAAATGATAATTCATTCTCATTTCTGTTCCAGGATTTGCCTTAAGATACGCTTTTTCCTGCCTTTCAGCTTCACTAAGCATTATCTTAAGAATATATGCCTCTTTATCAAGACTACTATTATATTTCGAATTTGTGGCAATCTTAAGGACATACCATTTACTAGGTTCAATATCACCAGGTATACTTGGAGAGAAACATTTATACATCGTAAATGTTTCTGTGCCCCCAATTTTTCCCTCTGCAATATAAGTTAGACCACTCTCAGGACTAATAATTTTAACTTTGGTGTCCATGCAACCCCCTATGCAGAATTATTAGTTTTCATTAAAGATACCCTTTCGTTTAATTATTAAGTTAACTACCACTAAAATTCAAACCTCACACATTACCCCCTTTCGCGCGCAAGGTGTTATTAAATTATAAAACATCGCTATTCACACGGAACAATATCACAATTCCCAAAAATATCGGCATCCAAACAATAAGTCACTTTTTTCGAACCTTCATTTACAGTAACCTCAGAGTAAGAAATAATATTCTTCTGAAGTTTTACAAAGGTAGCTTCAGGATGATCAATATTAATTTCTTTCATTGCACTTTCTGAAGAGATCCGCCAATTCCCTTCAGGGACAACTTTGTAAACTACTGCCCAAAATATAACTAGAGAAATAAATATTGTGATTATTATATTTCCCTGTGAAGCACCGTTTTCATTATTAATGTTCATTTTTATTACTCCTTCATTAAATTAATAGATAGCCTAATTCAAAACCAACAAACAACTATATTTCTCAGACACCTCCTCTTTAGTTTAATATTACCATTATAAACATCCCAATAAAGACCAGTCTACATCTCTTTATCAGAAATTTACCTATTCCGCAGAATTATCAAGCTCCAACAAGGTATTCCTTTCTATCCACATATCTCTCAAGTAATTAATTCAATTTGAATTACTGTTCGTTGTCGTTTCTGTAAGCGTGGATCATATATTATTGTATATTTTATAGTAGTAACAATACTTTTAAGGTTTTCCACTAAAAAATTTTACACCTCCATAAGCCCAATCACCCAAATCATTAAAAAACAATCCCAACTTCAAAACCAATGAACCAAAAACAATTCCAAACAAACCTAAAAATAATCTACAAACTTAAAACTGAATCAGACAAAAAAATAAACAAGTTCTACAAGGCAGTTACAAACCAAACAAAAGAAAGAGAAATAATAGACACATTCCTAGAAAACAACAACATCCCAAAAAATTCAGAATCCAGATTTACAGCAGTGAAAAGAATCGTTTTTCTAAGAGATGATCCACTAGTTCAATTCCTAAAAAAAGAAGGTATACCCAGTAGTAAAATAGAAGCAATAAAAGAAAACTCATATACTCTTGCAAGAAGAATCCATATGATCTCACATAAAAAACTAATAGAAAAAATAGAGTCCCAAAAATTACTGCCAGAATTCTACATCGAAGTCCTAAAAGGCGTACATTCAGTAGGTTCAAAAATGAACGACTTCCATGTAAAATGGAACAGCCACATAATTAAAACAATAAACAAAAAACTAGAAGCAAAGTTCAAAACACAAGACAAAATAATGACCTTCCTAGAAACAAGTAACTTCCTAGACAAAGGTCACAATAATGAAATAGCAGACAGAAGTTATTCAGCCCTCAAAAAAACATTCTTCGGATACAAGTCAAAAGCATATAAGAAAGCATTCCCAAAAGAAGTCAAACAAATAATAAAGACACTAAAAATATTCAGAAAAAAACTATCAAAATTAGAGGACAAAACTTACGACCAAAAGAAAGAACACCTTAATTATCTAGATTCACTAATTAGAGCATTCAAAGAAACTTCTACAAATAAGCTCGTAGAAAAATGGGCAAAAGTAGACAGCGCCTGGATGCAAATCACAACCCCATTACAAATAGGACATCCTCTAGAATACTACGAAGACCATTACCGAAAAGCAGTCGCCGCAGAATGGGACATAAGAATACAAAATCCTTCCTCTCTAAAAAACACAACGGGGAGCAAGGTGGTAAAAACATACGAAAAATCATTCAAACAATTCGGAAAAACAAAGTACGAAAAAATATATAAGCAGTCCACAGATAATCTAAAAAAAATCCAACTATATCTAGGAAAACCTTTGGTATACTACGGAGCACAATTTAACGGACTCTTCTCAGCGCAAGTTGTTCCAAATGATCAAATAATTAGTAAGCAAAAAGGAAAAAAAATATTCGCATTTGCAGATATGATTCTAGAAAACTCAAGAAGCAGCCCCATAACAAAATTAGGAAGAAAAGTTTACGAAAAAAAACACGTAGATAGTGCCAGAAAATTTCTTTATAATGAAACAGAAAAATGGCATAAAGTTTATGATGCAGCTACGATAGGACACGAATTCGGACATATTTTATGGTTAGAGGAAAATACTGAAATAGAGATGAATAAAACCGGGAACTTCAAAAACATAGAAGAATTCAAAGCAACCCTAGGCGGAATAATAACATTTTTCGAAAACGAACAAAATTCAATCAAAGAACATTTCATAAAAGACGTAGCGGGAAGAGCAGTAGGATTAATTTCCGCAATGGAAACAGGAGAAACAAAGCCATACTACATCGAAGGCTTAATTCATCTAAAGATCCTATTTGACTCGAAAATCTTATCATGGAACGGCAAAAAAATCAAAATCAACATAACAACAAAAACCTACAACAAAACAAAACAGCTTTACAAAGAAGTATTCTACAAACTAGCCAAACATTATCTAGACAAAAAAGACGCGAGCATGTTTCTACAAGATTACACAATAGAAGAAAACAAACTAATCTTACCAAAAGACAAAAAGATAAAAGAATTCACACTCTGGTTCTACGGCAAATACAAAGAATACGGAAATCAAATAGACGAAACAACATCCAAAGAAGACTACATTAATTAATTACTTTTTCTTAAAAAATACCAAAAAGTCCGTGTAAGTCCGTGGAGTCCGTGGTTAAAATAATCCCGTCACAATAACCCAAAACAAGATCCGTGAAATCCGCGCAATCCGTGAGCAATTATTACCCTCTTTCCATTTCCCCTTCCAAATACCCACCCAACTTAACAAGAGCAATCTTCCTCATACTAAACTTCTCCTTCTCACTCCTTTCCATCTCCCCAAAAGTCTTATCACTTCCATCTGGCAAAAACATCTTATCCCAACCAAACCCATTCTCACCACGAGGACTAACAATCCTTCCCCGAACCTCACCCTCAAAAAACAAAGTCTTAACCCCATCGGTATACCCAACAATAGTACGAGCAACAGCCCCTTTATCCTCATGCTTACTCACAAGCCCAGCAATCCCCTCAACTTTCATAGCATCCAAAAACCACTTTATCAAAGGCCCCGGCGACCCATTCAAACAACTGCCTGCTCTCCGAGGATTCTCCGAGGGAACTTTAGTGTTAGATGAGGTACTGCCAAAGCAGCAATATAAAGCGAAGTATCCTCACCAAAAAACTCGCCATCATTATGCTTCACAGTCTCATTCAACTTAGCCTCAATAATCTTCCTCACACTCATCTTCTGAATTTCTGGGGCTCACTAGAGTTATCCCTTGGGGACAAATCCAAATCAATCTGCTTAATCCCAGGAATAACACTCAAAGCCTCATCAAACTTCCCCGCATTCCCAGTAATAAAATACAACTTCTCCATACCAAAACATACCAACATAGCTTTAAATCATTTACCAATAGACTCTTAAAACAAAACAGCTTACCAATTCTGCCGCCCGCGGACTATCCGACTTAATACGTAGGGTAGTCCAACAGCTTTGCAGGGAGCAATCCCTGCATTATATTCCCAAAACAAATAACAAAACCTCGCAAAAAACAAATAACAAAGCATTCTACACGGGCAACCCAGTTGCCCTTACCAAAAACAAACAACCAAAAACCAACAACGCGAAACAACAGTTTCGCTCCCCAGAAGCCCTTATCAAAAACCAGCAACCAAAAACCAAAAACATTTGCGCAGCAAATTCCCCCCGCAGCCGAAGATATTAGCCCATAGTCTCTTATGTAACAATAGCCATAAACCATAAAGAGAAAATGAAAAAAACAATAATGGTCGTAGACGACGAAGAAGATATAAGAGAGGCCGTAAAATCCATTCTCGAGTCTGAAGGATACTTGGTCGTGACTGCAGTAAATGCCGACGAAGCATTAAAAAAAGAACCATCAGCCAAACCCGATTTAATATTAACCGATATAATGATGCCAGGAACCCCAATTAAAAAAATACTTCCAAAATTAAAAAGCAAGGTTGCCTATCTATCAATACTCAGAACATCAGAGGCAGAAAAAGAAAATTTAATGCGCCCTAAAAATATCGTAGATTTTATCCAAAAACCGTTCGACGTTGAAGAACTAAAGCGAAGAGTTGACAAGCTAGTTAATTGACATCAGAACCCACAATTAGAAAACTCATCCAAAATTACTTGCATCATAAGCTTTTTATATAAAGATTTCCCCTCAATAATACTACGATTAAGCCACAAGGTCCAATCGTAGCCAACAATGACGGTTGTAGTTCAATGGTTTAAAGTTTGTCAACTTACACAAACCTTATAAATATCATTAACCTGTTATTTTTATGAAAAATTATCCTATGTTTGAAAGTGGCGGACTAGAAAAATTTCAATCCAATCTATCCAAGGAAGATAAAAAAATTTTAGAGGAGTTTAGGAGTTACTGTTCCATCTCTGCGGGAAAAAATACTTGTATAGAAATTGGTAGGTCCATTATACAATTAATGTATGTGATAGACAAGCCAATTAAAGATTTTGGGCTGGAAGATTTACGGGGATTCCTGGCAAAACTTAGTAATTCCGGAAGAAGCGTTCACACTTGTAATAAAATCAAGACTCATATTAAAAGATTTTTAAGATGGAAATTCAAAGATTATCCCACAAGATTTAATGATCTGGAAGATATTAAGCAAGTAAACAATAAATTTAATGAGGAAAAGATAAACTCTGATACCTTGTTGACCCCAAAAGATGTAGAAAAAATTGTGAAAGATGAGCCGAATATTTTTTGGAAAACATTTTTTATTGTTCTCTATGAAAGTGGATGCCGTCCAATAGAGCTGAGATTATTAAAGTGGAAAAATATTTCATTCAATATAGATAAAGATGATTTATCAAAGATACATATCTTCGCAACCAAAACTTCTAAATCTAGAGATATTTATGTTCAATCTGGAACCAAATTTCTGAAAGAGTTAAGGGAAATGAGAAATAATCCAGAGTCTTCTTCACTTGTGTTTTCTGCGGTTTCCAATAAGAATGAGCCTATGGATAAGAGTACTGTTTCGGTCTGGCTGAAACGTCGTTCCAAGTCTGCATTAGGAAGAAGTGTTAATCCCTATTTACTTAGACATAGTAGGGCCACAGAATTATATCTTAACGCCAATATACCAGATAGCGTAGCGCAGAAGTTTTTAGGGCATGGCAAGGATATGAAAGATGTTTATAATCATTTGAGTTCTGAGGATGTTAAGTTGGCAGTCTCTAAAACCATTTATAATTTTGAGATAGTCTCTCCGGATAAAAAAGCAGATTATGATCTAAAGATAAAAAAATTAGAAGAAGGTGTAGAAAATTTGAGGGCAGAAAATCAAGAAATAAAAAAACTTTTGAATCAGGTTTTAGAAAAAGGTATACCTGCAGTCAAATAATAGTTTTATTTAATATAAAAATATTATTTTTTGGGAAGTTTTTGAAAACTATTTTTTGCCTTCACATTTAATTCTTCCAAAAAGTTCTTACCTTTTTTAGTTATTTCATACCTATTGCGAATAATTCCAGCTTCTAAAAGCAAATCAATAGCCATGGAATTATATCCAAAATTTTTAGCAAGTGATTGTTTTCCCACATATCTATTCTTATCAATAAAATCCAATAAAGTTCTAAAATATTTAGACTTAGATTCTGCCGAAACCCCTACTAGCACAGAAAGTTTTCTTGAAGCCTCCATTATTCGATTGACCTCTTTTGCTATTTCCTCCTTATGTTCCTGATTTACTACTGGGAAATCTTTCAAATGTTTTTCCGAAGCTTTGCTTTGAAGGATATTATTTTTTCTCAAATCCTTTAATCTCAAAAATATGGACTTGTATGTTAGCCCTATTTCCTTTTGGATATCTAATACAGAATGCTTCCCATCGCAGAAAAATATAATTTCTGCGTTATATGGCTTCCATATTTCTTCAGAATTGAGACTCATGTATATACTTAATATCAGAAGTATATAACAATTATGTATGTACTTTTGATACAATAAAGTAAAGACTTATAAAGTCTATTGATGTAATAAAAGTATCAGAAGTACATACACATGAAAAAGACAACTATAACACTAAAAATTTTTGAAAAAGATAAAGAGGTAATTGCAGAGGAGGCGTTTGTGCAGAGGAGATCTCTAACTTCTTTTATGATAGAATCGGCATTATTACGAGTAGAAAATAAATATTCAAATAAAAAGAAAAATGACACTACATCAAACTGAAACCATACCCTCGCTGGAACAGCTCAGAGAAAAAGCAAAGATATTCCTAGAATTATGTGATAAAAAATTAAATTCAATTCCGACCGACCGGGCAATTTAACAATAAAATGGGAAAATCAAATCTCAGCAACGAAAATTCAGAAGATGATAAAAGTCCTGATTTTAAAAAAATGGATAGGTCAACCCTACTCGAAGAACCAAATAAAACAATATTGAAAAGGTCTTTGTGGTATAAGAAACTCAAAAAAATTCCAAAGGGAACAAATATTTATCAAGCAAGCATTTTTTTAGGGATTTCCTATACTTCATTAAAAATATTCCTTAGAGACTTGGAATTCTGTAGGCTTGTTAGGTTAAGAACTGAATTTCATAATGGTCGAAAAAATAAAATTATTATCATAGAAGATTTTATGGAAGAAGGGGGAGAAAAAACATATGGTTGACGAGGCATTAAAAAAAGTTTTTGATAGTATTGATAATAGAACCCCAGAAGAGCAGACGCAAATGGATGTAGAGTTTAAAGAAAAAGAACAGATGGACAATCTCGCCCAAGTTATACATGACGCACGAGACCATCTTGTACAAAGACAGGAAGATCATGCCAGTGAAAAAATAGTTAATTATCTTCTGAATAATTATATTATATATTCTATAAAAAATGATAAAGTTTCGGAAATATATTATTATGAAGATGGAGAAATAAAACCAAATGGGGAATCTTTTTTGAAAGAGAAAATCAGAAGAATTCTCCTGCATGCATTCACTCCGCAGCGCGCCAATAAAGTTATATCTAAAATTTGTGCGGACAGAGGAATCGATATTGAGGAGTTGCATCAGAGTGAATCAGATAATATTTATGAGATACCTGCACGGAATGGGATACTAAATATTAAAACTAAGGAGCTTTCAGAATTCAGTCCTGATAAAATATTTTTTAATAAAATAAATGCAATATATGATCCCGATGCCGATTGTCCAAACATTAAATTTTTTTTATCTGAAATTGTAAAAAACAAAGAAGACATCAACGTAATATTTGAGATGATAGGAAGTACTCTTTATAAAAAATATTTTATTCAGACTATCGTTATGTTTTTAGGGGATGGTGAAAATGGCAAAGGAGTTTTACAAAATTTAATAAGAAGTTTTTTGAGTGCTAAGAATTGTAAATCATTGCCATTAAACCAACTCACGTCAGAATCTTTCGAGGTAGCGGATTTGAGAGGGGCATTGGCAAATATAGCCGGAGATATTTCTAATACTGACTTGAAAGACACCGGAAGAATAAAAGAATTGTCATCCGGGACAGATCAGATAACCGCAAAAAGAAAATTTATGTCCGCTTTGTATTTTGTTAATTACGCAAAATTAATATTTAGTTGCAATGAGCTACCTCGTGTCTACGATTTCTCTCATGGATTTTGGAGGAGGTGGCTATTATTAGAGTTTCCTTTTTTGTTTTTGAGGGATAATGAATATAAGCTGCGCAAGAATGAATCTAATGTTAAAAAAGCCAATCCGGAGATAATAGACAAATTAACGACAGAGGCAGAGTTTAGCGGTTTGTTAAATGAGGCACTAAAGGGGCTTAGCAGATTAATGAAAAATAAACAATTCTCAAACACAAAATCAACAGAAGAAATAAAAAATTTATGGATTAGAAAAAGTGATTCATTTACTGCTTTTTGTTTTGATTTTTTAGAGGGAGATACAGAATCCTTTATCACTAAAAAAGAATTAGCCAAATCTTTTAATAAATTCTGCAAAGAGCATAGGCTCAGAGGGGCATCATCTCAATCCATGAAAAGAACCCTGCAAGAGTTATTTGGATGTTTAGAGGATAAAAAATATATTGAAACGCAACAAGAAAGAGTATGGGAAGGAATAAAATTTAAAAATAAGTCAAAAAAGACGGAAATTTTACCCTATATACAAAATAAAAATTCTCATATAGAGTCTAATAATATGTCTTTTTTGACTAATCCAAAAACTAAGAAACAAAAAGCTATATTTTCAGATGAAGAAATAAGAAAAAATACTGATTGGACAGATGAAGAAATAGAGAATTTTCACAAGGAGGGTATTCTATGAAAACCTGTCCTAACTGTAGAGCCATTGGGAAATTATTGGGTAAATCTATTTGGCTTGTGAGATGCTTAACTGGAAGGGAATTTAGGTTAAATAAATATAAATGTAAGGAATGTTGTTGCAAATTTGTCAATAGCCCAAGGTATTCTGTTGTGGAGGTGGAATAATGTATTTTAAAAAAGTTGAAAGGAGGTTGTGCAAACAATGAATGAAAAAAGCGATATCCCCTTATCTGATTGTCCTACAGAGGAGAAGGTGGAAGATGGTCTTAAAAACATGGTTCATGAAGAATTAATCGAATCACCAAAAGTAGCAGAGGATCTCTATGGTACATTTGAGAGATTTATGAAGCAAGTTGAGGAGATGAAAGAATATATTTTCGAATTACAAGAATCAAATAAGATATTGACAGCCTTCAAAAAGAAGCATGAAAAAGAAGCATGCAAGGGATGAGTCAACAAAACAACACACCATTGTCTGGTTATCCCATCTGTGAGTGGATAAAAAAGAGTGATAAAGAAAAATTGGAGATTATAGAATCAGGAGATTTAACGATAGGAGAATTATTTTCCTTCAAAGAGGATTTTTGTGATAATTTTGAAATAGAAATAATTCCAGGAAGGATTGATTTGGCCATTGCCAAGCTGGAGAGATTATCTAATGGTGTTAGATTGCTAACAAAGAGGGTGTTGGAAGATATAAGACAAAATAACCCCAAAGTATACCCTAAGGATTTAAGTTTATATAATGAGAGTAGGTATGATGGACAGAATGATTAATAAAGAATGTTTTGATTCCTGTGTCCGAACTGCTCTTCTGAAAACCTGGGAAAATGGAGATAGAGAAGCAGAAGAGTTCAATCTTGATGAATTTGGTAAGCATTATAATGTTTTGAGGGATTGGTTTGATAATTTATATGTCGAAATTGGAGATATGGAATTATTTTTAGATTCTCCAGAAAAGCTTCTAAAATTAGAGAAGGAAAGGGGGAGGAAGAAAATCGCGGACCAAAAAAAATTTGACAAAATATTTTCCAGCAATAAAAAGACTAATCAAAAGAAAATCAAACCTAAAAAATAAATTTTTATTTTGCCTCTTTATTTTTCGAGGCCTCATACTCAAACAAAATGGTATATCAAACATTCAATAACAAAAGACTAGTAGAAGAAGGAGATCTTTTTATTTGGAATAATGGCATGCGATATATGTCTCAAGAATTTTTTAATTCCCTAGTTGGACGCTTTGTCCCAATGGAAAATTTAGAGATGATAAATACATACATAAAAAATATAGTGAGAATTAAGGAAGATATTGAAGTCCTAGAGCTAAGTCGAAAAGATAATATTCAGAAAGAGTTTGAATCAATTGCGAGAGATGTATTAAATTTTAAAGCAGAGCTGAAAAACGAAACCAACAGAGCTAAAGAAGATATTAAAAAATTCAAAGAAGACTGCAAAAAGGATCTTAGCAAAAAGTTTCTATTGGAATTAGGGAGCCCAATTCCAGAAAAAAATAAAGCAACTAGAAACGCACTCGAGGAGTTAAGGATTGCTTCCATTGAGGGAATTGAAGAGATTGCAGTAAGAAATAAATTCATAAAATATGCCAGAGAGGTACTGCCAAGATTGGAATTAACAAAAGATACTAAAAATATTCTTTTAACCTTGGCGACCAGCGAAGAAAAATATTGGGAAAGGAGTCCAGAGAATGAATATTTATGGAAGAATCTAAAGTTTTCTTTCAGTCTTAAAAAAATCATAAACTTGGTTGATAGTGGCGAAGAGCCTAGTAATATACAATTGGATACAACTAAAGATGGAAGAATTATATGTAAAGAGGGGAAGGGTGATATGGTAGATGTCTTGGAAAAAGAACCGATAACCAAAAAAATAAGTGACAAAAAGGAGGATGAAGATTTAATAATATGAGTACAGCATTGAAAATAGGAACCGGATGGATATACCTAGCTAAAACAGAGAAGGCTTGCATAAACAATATATTTAAGATATTAAAAGTAGCCCGGACAAGTGATCGTCAATTATGCATACAAGACTTTTGTCAAAAGATAAGCATGGCTGAATCTACTATTTCTCACTCACTATGGATATTAGTATCTGCGAGGATATTAAGGATTGAGCAGAGAAGTAGGAGTAGGTTATTTAGCTTTGTGCCTAATTGGGAGAAGAAAGCTAGAGAAAAGACTAAATATTATAACAGGGAGGCAGGGAGGTACTAATAAGTATACTTATAGCTCATTGGGTATATGCCTTGGGTATACACCCAAGGCATAAGATAAGAATTATCAAAAAAAATGAAAGTTGCACTATATCTCCGGGTCAGCACGGCCGATCAAACGACCCTTAATCAAGAATTAGAATTAAATCAATTCTGCAAAATGCAAGGATTCGAGGTTTTCAAAATTTACAAAGATGAAGGAATTAGTGGGTCTAAAACAACCCGGCCGGCTTTAGATTTAATGCTTCAAGATATGCGGAAGGGTTGTTTCGAATCTGTAGTCGTTTGGAAGTTTGATAGATTGGGGCGAAGCGCCCAACATCTTCTCCAAGTTCTTGAAGAAATGAAAAACAAGAAAGTAAGGCTTATTGCGACCGCTCAAAATATTGACACTTCGAACTCCATGGGAAAATTCTTTTTCACGATTTTGAGTGCGATTGGTGAGCTGGAGCGGGAGATGATTAGGGATAGGATTAATTTGGGTTTGAAACGTGCAAAAATTCAGGGAAAGAAATTAGGCCGGCCTACGGGATCTAAGGATAAGAAAAAACGGAAGAAAGGCGGGTATTATTTGAGATATCAAAAAACTAAATAAAAACTTAAGTAGTTAACTTTCAACAATAGTGCATGGAATCCGTTCACACTATTGACAGGACTAATGACAGAATTGCTGAAATAATGTTGGGATACTTGGAGGCACTTAGAATGGTAAAATTTGCGAATAAAAAACATCCAAGCCTATTTCATGGATATAAGGATAAAGAAATTGATTATTTTTCTAAAGAATTAAAAAATATTGAAATTGGAAAAAGACTTGGCCATCTGGTTAATTGCATGAAAAATATTTCAAATAAACCCCTCCCCTGAAAATAGCTACTTTTCACCTCTAAAATTTTAAAACAAACAATCATGTGATTGTTTGCATAAATCATAAAGTTAATTATATCCCATAACTTCTAATTCTCTTAAGCCAAATATGCTTATATTTAAGCTATTTGTACATATGAGATTGGGATCATTAATATCTAACCCATCTTCATAGAATATTTCTTGTGTAAGATGTACAGGTGCACCCATCCCCTCATAAAATTCAAATTCTTCTTCAGGAGTTTCAATGCTAATATTCCAATAGCAAGTACCACAAACAGAAACAGTTTGATTGGAATTTGGAACAATAAGTTCTCCGGTTCTTTTATCCTCACATAATGGAATGGTCATCTTCCTTTTTTCTTCCCAATTCTCAAGAGGATTATCTCTGCAGTCTATCAAACTGAAATTAGATAGGGTTCTATTATCAAAAAAATAAATTGTTATTCTTTCTCCAGAAGGGATATTATCGGGATAACGATAAACCCATTCATCCTCTCCCATATTGCAGGACTGAATCTTAACCTTATTTATCTCCAAATCAGTATCACCATTATTTATCAAATTTATTTCAAATTCACCTCTTTCGTTATAATTACTTGGCATAATTATATCAAGAGATGATTCGGCTCTAATTACTTCATAAACGTCATTTAGGATGAATCCGGCAAAAAGAAGAAGAATCCAAAGAAAGATATTCTTTCCAAGTTCCAAATATTTCTCATTTTTATTATTAACTTTTGATACTATCCTCATAAAATCTAAAAATGTTCTAAATTTTTAAAACCTGTGCTTTTGCAAAAACCAGTGATCATTCACACTTAGCAAGTAATATTATGACATTCCTTCATAAGCATATTTGGAGAATAATTTAAACCAGGTAGTTTCTCTAAAAAATATAGAAATAAGAAGACAAACAACTGAGAAAATAAGATAAACTACTGAATAAATAGTTACAAACTCTAAGCTTAATTCAAATTCTGGTATTTTATGTGCCCAAAAAATGAAAAAGATTAGCAATGAATTCATAAAAAGTAAGATTAGGTATCCCGTCCATTTTCTAACAACCACTGGAGACATTGAGGCCACCATGCCCACAAATAGAGAAATAGAAAAAACTAATGAAGGAATTAATGATATCCTTACAGCAAAATAATTCAAAAAGAAAAAGATTGATAATGGAATCAACAATACAATTGATGATTTGAAAAGATATAGAAATCCATTTATTACTCCTTTTTTAGAAACTTCTGGAAGCTCTATTTCACTAAACCACTCAGAAAACAAAAACAAGACGAAGGCAACAATAATTAAAAATAATGATATTAAATTTTCCGTCCATCCTTCAAGCTTATTCGGAATTAATACAAAATAAACCAAAAAACCCGCAATTATAACAGAAATAAATTTGGACACATACCTTAAAAGATGTTTCTTTATGAAAACTTTTAATTCTTCTCTAGTGCTTCCCTTAATTAAAAAAAAGGCCCAAAAAAATATTGTAATCAACATTAAAAATACAAAGTGAAGGTTGTCTGCCAAATAGGATACAACATCACCTTCTCCAAATTGATTAGATAACGAGAATACAACAGAGGTTAATATTAAAAGCATCAACAAATAACCAAGAGCCCTCTCCTTATGGATATTTCTTTCTTTCATGCAAATTACTGTATTCCATGATTTAAATAATTACATATGATGATTATAATATGTTTTAGGTAATTTTATTGGATATTAGATAAAAATATGATAAATTAGTATATTCTTGCAATATTATGCAAAATACGAATGTTTTTAAAGGATAAAGGCACTAAATAAACATGTTAATCGAATTCAAGGTTGAGAATTATTTATCGATAAAAGATGAAATTTGTTTAAGTCTAGAATGTTCTAGTTCGACATCAATTCTAAAGTCAAATTGTTTTGAAAAAAATAAATATAAATTATTAAATTCCATAGTTATATATGGGGCAAATGCTACAGGAAAATCGAATCTAATAAAAGCGGTATGGTTCCTAAAGGCCATGGTTCAAAATTCTCAGAATCATAAATTTGGTGATAAAATAAACGTAGAACCATATAAGTTAGAAAGCAAAAATGCAAAAGAGCCTTCAAGATTCGAGATGACTTTTATATTGGAAAAGAAAAAGTATATTTATGGATTTAGCTGTACTAAAGAAAAAATAGTTGACGAATATTTAACTGAAACATCTGGACCAGGAAGACCAAGGGAATTATTCAGAAGAAACAATACAAAAGAATTTACATTCAACTCTGATATTCCTCAGCAAAAACGAATAGGCCAAGAAACAAATGAAAATCAGCTTTATCTTTCTAAAATAGCATTACATAATTATGCCCCACTGGAAGAGATTTATAATTTTTTTAATAAAAAAATAGTAGCGGGAAGCAATCAGCAATGGGGAGCTTATACAAAACAGTTACTGAGTCAAGATAAAGATTTTAAAAGTTGGGCTATAGAAATTTTAAAAAAGGGAGATTTCGGGGGTATAAAAGATATACAATCAGAAATTAAAGAAAGGGACATACAGCAATTTGAATTTAAGTTTGGAGAAGAAACCTCACTAGAAAAATCTGAAAGAGGAAAAGAGAAATATTTGGATTTAAAATTTATACATAAAAATGAGAAAAATGAAAATATTTTATTTGATGAAAATGAAGAATCCGTAGGAACTCTAAAAACTTTTAATATGCTGGGCCCAATCTATGATATCCTAAAAAATGGAATGATTGTCTTTATCGATGAATTTGAAATAAATCTTCATCCCGAGATAACTCGTTTTCTAGTAAAACTTTTTCATAGTGATCATAATAAGATGCAAGGCCAAATTGTATTTACAACTCATGACACCAGCCTTCTAAGGGGCAATGAACTTTTTAGAAGGGATCAAGTATATTTTACAGAAAAGGCCCCAAATAAAAATACCACACTCCATTCCTTAATGGATTACAAGCTAAGGGAGAGTATAGATTTTCAGAATGCATATTTAAACGGAAAAGTCGGGGGCATGCCTTTTGTAGATGAAAGTTATTTATAATCTACATCTATTTTTTAATGGCGCGAAATTTTTTAAATAAGAGCTCAAAGACTCTTTGGATTTTATGTGAAGGTCAAACAGAAAGACGATATTTCCAAAATCTTCAAGCAACAGAAAGAAAAAGCAGTATAAGAATAAGACCATCCGCCTGCAAAGACAGGAGGGCGGATATGATTATTGATGAGGCGATAAAATTTAAGAATTCTCCAAATTTCGAGAAGGGAGATATTATAGCTTGTTTGTTCGATAGAGATAATAATTCAAATGAAATTTTAAAGTCTGCAAAAATAAAAGCTGAACATAATGATATTCTAATCTATTTTTCTAATCCTTGTTTTGAGGTATGGATTTTATGTCATTACGAAAATTGTTCTTCTTTTGAGCCAAAAGAAATATATTCTCATTTAAAACAAAGATTTAACCTAGATACGAAAGCTGAGAAGTCATTATATGAAGTTACAAAAACAAAATTATCTAGTGCGAAAGCAAGGTGTGCCTCTTTGTCACAAAATATAAAATCAAAGGGAATAGAATTAATTAGCATCAATTCGAATCCAATAACTGAAATATACAAGCTTTTAGATTTAATAGAATCATTTGATTAATCTATCTCGTGGGCCTAAATAATAATCTTTAAGTAATATAAGTAACCATAATAAACATTCATACTCAGTACGAGTTCAATGGCTCCACTGCTAATTTCAGTATTAGTGGTGTTTACTTCCCATCTGCTCCAAAAGAGTAAAATGGAAAAAGAAGAAATAAAAAAATGGATTCGAATCGGAGGGCTTATTGCTGAGGGGCTTGGTGGGAAAAAGTGCCCTTCCGATACCGGAAAGATCATTGGAAGCTGTAGAACTCATGAGAGCAATAGGTCTGGTTCGATTCCAGCCCCCCTCGTTTATTATCTCAATGCCCTATGCTTTTTTGCATATCTCAGGGCTTATATGAGCCATGATACAGGGTTTTGTAGACATAAGAGTGAAACCCTAGAAGGGACAATAAAAAACTAAACACGATATGTGCCCACTTTCTTATAAATAACAAATGCCTATGAATAATATGCAAAAAAATAGAGGAAAAGAAATTTGGGGAAGTTCAGAATGGAAAGAAAATAGAAGAAAATTGATAGAGGAAAGAAAGAATTGTGAAAATTGTGGAGGCACAAGAAGATTGACACCAGCACACCCAAAACAAAGAAATCATCTTGACATTTATACAGAACACTATCGAGGAAAGGTTTGCCCTAATTGTTCTCGTAAAAGATTATATTATAGGCAAACAATGAAGCCTCACGTTATTTGTGGAAGATGCAAAGAACCATATGATGAAAAAGAAGAAAGTGAGGAAATAAAAAAAAGGTTATTTGAAGATTATGTTTCTATGAAGGACTGTGTTTTGCTTTGTAACACTTGCCATTATAACAGTGAGAGGGATTATGACCTCTATAGAAAATTGTTCGAGCCTGAGCAATTCAGAGAAGAAGAAGAAAATGCCAAAATTAATCGAGAAATAAACGAGTCAATAGAAGAAGAATTCAAGAATCAAAAACCCACAAGATATCCTACAAAGGAAGAATTGGCCAAACTGTATAATCGAGAGGAAGAATATTATAGATATTATGGTGCTCATTATTCAGTCTGCAATGTTTGTGGAAAACTTATGCACAATGGAGATATGGAAGCAATAGAGGAATATACTGAGGACTATAGTGATTCAGCGACATTCTGTTTTGAGTGTGTTAAGCTTCCAAATAGAACAGAATTAATTAAGGACTATATGATAGAAGTAGAGGTTGGGTATTGGGATAAGAGTGCTGAAAAATGAAAAAAGAATAAATTACTTAATAGTCATTGGCTTTAAATAAAGATGAATAATTCAAGGTATATTCCAATAGAGCCCAGCGATGAAGAGCAATTCCAAATATTTAAAACAAAGTCATTATGCTGGAGCTGTAAATCTAATGTAGAATTTATTACCTATCATTCTCAAATAGATGGCTATGATAATTATTTAGGGGGCTTTCCTTTTGTTGATGAAATACTACTAAAGAAATATCCAAAGCATTTGATAAAAAGATTATCCAAAATGCAAAATGAAATTGTTATAAGTAATCTGTGTAATAATTGCAATAAAATTCAAGGTAACTTTTTTCAAAAAGAACTTTGGAGAAACGTACAATTTGAAGATAATAGCATGGAATTTCTTGAAGTCATTGAGGCAAAAGTTTCTGATATATTGAATAAGGACAGATTAGATCATCTAAACGAACAAGAAGAAGAGATATTTTTAGAAGATAATAGATAGAGTGAAACCGTATAGGGTTGCGGAAGTTTTAGACAAACATCACGAATGTAATAATGCATTTTGGAAAGGTATAGGCATATTTAAATCAGGACGCTCAATATAATATCATGTTAATCAATGTCTTAGTTTTAATGGGAATTGGGTGGCTAATAAGTGAAGTATCAAAAAAACTCACTGGCATGGATCTTCCTAGCGCGAAATTTTACATATTTAGTTTTTTGATACCACTCTTCTTATTTCTTCTAGGAGTAACGCTAAAATTCTACACAGGAATTGAAATTCTACCAGAATTTGTGAAAAGCTTTCCTGATGATTTTGCGATAACAATCTCTTACCAAATATTGTCACTAATATTTGGATCTTTTTTAAGTAAATTCACCTAACTAATCAGTAACAAGTAAATTTAAAAGACAAAACTCCCTTCTCAAATTACCACATTTAACCTCTTTATGGGGTTCTAAGAAGTTGACAACTTAATGACGGTTGTAGTTCGATAACCTCAAAAACTTCTCTATATCGAGCTTTTTCTAAAAACAATAGACGGAAGGCGAGAATCGAACTCGCGTATCCCGGACCACAACCGGACATTTTACCATTAAATTACAACCGTCATTTAACTAATTATACAGAACCACTTTAACTTTTAAATCTAACTCTTGGGATTTTTTGCTCGGTTGGGACGTAAGGTAGAAATGTTCAATTCACATGGGCTTTTGGCTGTTTTCTAGATAAATTATATAAAAAACTATAAACGAGGGTACTTTATGTATTATAATGGCAAGTCTTAGAACAGAAACAGAATTAGTAAAAGATTTTTTCAAAAACAACTCAAAATGCCAAAGACTTAGGTTAACTATAAATTTTAACGAGTTAAAAAACTCTGGGGGATTTGTTCTTATTGAAGACAACTTACTATACAAATTAGATTTGCTTAATACATTTTTGGGAACCAATAACGGGCTTTTCCACAGTGGCGCTACTGGTCGAGAAAAAGAAGATTCATATTTATTAAACTATAATCTAATAGGATTAAATCCCGCATTGGATGAGGGGTCGCTCAAAGAATATTTTGCCCAGATAAAATGCAAATTTAAAGAAGACGAGATAATACTTTATGACTTGGAAAATGATTGTTTTGTTTGGATAGGCCAAACAAGAGATTTTTTTATGATTGATGTTTTTTATTGTTTGGAAAATGATGCTATAAAAAACATTAGGAAGGATTTCAGTATCTTAATGAATAGTTTTGAGTCTATATTTCATTTAGACGACTCATCTTCGATAGATCCGAAAAATTCAATATTATATTATTTATTATTAGAAAGGCATTCTAACATCTTCTCAAAACAGGATCATGGAACAAAAAAACTAATTAGAGAAATAGGATCCCAGTTTTTTGATGCCCAAACTGGTGAAAGAGATTATGCTTACTATAGTATAATTGCTTTAATTGCTTTAATTTTGGAGCAAAATTTAACTAAGATATATTATAGCCAAACTGGAAATTTTCCACCAGAGGCAAGCACAATTGGTTCATTAAATAGAATTAATACTGGTCACGAATATTGTAATTTGAGAGATACGGGCGGTGGGAACTATGAATTATTGTTTAGATCAAGTGGTATTCAAAGCTACTCTAAAAGTGATAGGATCTATAATTTATGTAATAACTTTGCCTCAAATATTCGTAATAAGGTTTTTCATTATTTAGATGGCGCAGTATTAAATATGGAAGAAACTTCATTCCAGGCCATAAGGTATCTTGTAAATATATTAATGGAGGTTGAAGATAATGACTACTTCTGATATCGAGAAAGTTAAAGAGAAAGTTAAAGAGATTTTAAATGAAGAATATGAAAGAATGCATCCCTTTGAAATTGAGAAAAAATTAGGAAAATTATGGGAACAATTTCAAGGAGATGAAGAAATAAAAGGAATATTCATATGGGAATTTGCACTACTCAATAGAACCTTCGGGCACACGGGAGAGTACAAAGGGGAAAGAGTAAATGAAATAAGCAATAAATGGGAATCCATACTTTTGAACAGGGAAGACATTAAAGCTGGTGGAAGAGTAGATCATTCAATACTACGAGAGCAACCAGAAGATAGTGGCATGTTTTTACATCCATTAAAAAATATTCCCTTTTGTGAATGGGATATTAAAGCAATAGAATATTATGAAAAAAGATACGAGGAAGCAAGTAGCCAACTATCTAAGGCAAGGTATGCATTTGCTATCGCAGTTTTAAGAAAAGAGAAAAGAGAAGAACATTTTGAATGGTTTGGAAAATCTATAAATTCATGGCTAGCTGTCGCTGAGAAGTATATTGACGAAGGTGTTTACGCAAAAGATTATTATGATGTTCCAAGTTTTTCATATAAATTTTCTCTAAAATTAGCATTATGCTTAAATCAAAAAGAGCTTGCTGAGAAAATATTAAACTCATTGCATCAAAAGATAATTCAAATAATAAGATCTGGAGAAGATAGATGGTATTTGGAATATCTTGAAATTGAATCAGATTTCATTAATAGATTAAAAGTTTTTGAGAAAGAGAAATTGGAATCCATGAAAGAAATAGAAGGAATTATCAGGAAGTTAGAAGCTACCCCATTTAGCCAATCAAAATACCATTTTATTAGGCATCATATAAGAATATTGTTAAAATATAATATGGAACGAATTTATGATTGGGACAAAAGAATTGCTGAAACATATATAACAGAAGCAGAAGACAGAGAAGAGCATTTATTGAAATCCTCTTTCTATACGGATGCAATCAAACATTATAAAAGGATGCAAGGAAAATATAATAATAAGGTGCAGAAAGAAGAGATTAGCAAAAAAATTGATGAGATAACATTAAAGATAAAAGAGTCAACCAAGAAGACAAAATATTCCGAATTAAGAATAGAAACATCAATAAAAAATGAAGATATAAAAAAAATAGTAGGAATTCTCAAAAGGGGAAATATTTTTGAAAACTTATTAGAAAATGAATTTATCACGCCTAACTATAATCAAACAACCAAGACAACAGAAGCCATCAAAAAAGAACATCTACTCCCATTTATAATCCCTCGCGTGATTAGTCGTGAAGATGCCCCGAAGATTAAATATAGCTCCGAGAGGGAGCTTTTTGATCATTCGGTGAGACAAAATATTTTAATAGGCATAAAGATTGGAGGCATTATGCTAAAAATGACCATTGAAGAATTAAAGAAAGATTCCAATATAAATACTTTTGAAGAAGTTGAAAAGTTACTTTCAGGGACTAAAGAGTTGGCAGATATAGAAGAAATACTTCGAAGGGGGTTTTATCATGTCTTCGGAGAACTAGAAGATCAAATAGCTGGAATACATATTCTTATTCCATATTTTGAGGAAATACTTAGGAAAATTATTGTTAAGGCTGGAAAAAGGGATTTGGTATTGGAAACTGAAAATCAAAAGTTCTTTAGATCAATTGAGTTAGGGGGACTTTTGCAGAATAAAGATGTAAAAGATGTGATAGGAGAAGACTTACAAAATACATTAAATGTATTATTATGTGCCAATGATCAAGCTAATACCAGAAATAATTTAACTCATGGTTTATTAAAATCAAATCAAATTAATGGAGCTGACGTTTCATATATTGCTTACTGTCTTCTTAAGTTGATTAAAATATTAAGAGATTCTAAATTAAAAGAAGATAACTAAGCCAGCTCTTTCCCATACTCACTCAACCTAACACTAGTAGATGGTCTGCCAGTAAACTTATTTTTATCATGCCTAACAATCTCAATAATATCCATATGTCATGTTATTTACTAAGAAATCTGAGCAATCATAACTTTCTCTGTTTCTGAAATAAATTTTTGAATATTTAGAACCAGATCCCTTATGTCCCTAGAGCGTATATCTAATTCTTCACCTGACAGGTCTCTTCCATTACGATGAAAGATGTCGTGCCTTTTTTGAATTGAGCCCCTGAAGTCTCTCAGATTTGATTGTAGGTCGATATTTAATATATCCTTATAGAGATCTGTAACCAAGTCTACTTTGTGAAAAATAATATTGTTTAAGTGCTCCTTTACTTTGTTCATTAAAAACTCATCCATGTTTCTCCCTTGACATCCTAAATCATTTAGGGTATACTTTTTTTCTGTGCTAAATTTATAATTTTCTAAAAAAGAATAGTAGTAATTTTCTTTATTTAAAACATGATACTTGAATGCATCTCCCAAGTAAGATTCTAAAGATGTAACAGCTGAACCAAATAGTAATTTTTTCATTACCTTCTGTTCTTCTTGTTCTAATGAGGATATTGAGCTCAAGCATGATAATATTTTATCCAACATATCAATAGAATTCTTAGCATATTGAGAGGATATGTCTGATTCGCAAAAATCTTCTCGAAAAAGGGAGTTAGTATAAGGGAGAATTAAATTGGGGTCAGCCTTAATAATATCTTCTTGACTATAGTGATTAAGATGTATGTCGTTTAATGCAGAGAGAACCTCTTTTTTTAAATTATCTTCAGACTCAATGTTGTTGTAAAATACTAATTTTCCCCTAGAAAAGAATTCCCTTTTTGCAAGATTTTCAAATTCAAGAGGCAATTCTGTTTTATTATCTGGAGCGTTTGATTGAATTATGCAAACAGTTCCTAGTATTTTTATCTCGCCTTCTTTTGGAACAAAAAACGCATTGAAGTGACTAAAAAAAGTATAATCATTCCAACCATTCTCTCTGATTAGGATTATGCATGGGAAAACTATATCTTTATGTGTCGCTAGAAAATATTCACAATTAGAATATGTTGGCTTTTTACTACAGTCGAGCCAGCTATAAAATTTCATTTATTAACGCCCCTTACTTTTGCCCCTGTTTTCTTTTCTCTTTTTATAAGAAACGGAAAGAGCAACATGAAATCCATCATAATGATAAATAAAATAAAAGAGATGCCAAGTAGAACACTTGCGTATTTCATAAAGATAAATACACCTCCTATCGAGGCAATGTTTAAGGAGAGCGCAAAGCTTACAAAAAGAAACATTGGAATCCACCTATAAGACAACAATGGGGAATTACCCACTTTTTTGAGACGTGAATAAACAAGGTAAAACCAATAAGAATACATAAGGGCGAACATGCCCACAAAAAGGAGTGGAATCTCTATGGGAGGGAGATTAAGAGTAAACCTTACAATATTAATCAATTCTATGGAGATACCTACCACAAGAAGAGAGAACCCACCAATAAGAAAATTAATTACCGCCTTAACCTTCTTGCTTTCGTTTTTCCAATGAGAGTATTGTGCCTTTGTATTCGGGAAGATGCTGTATATTAACATGGTAAATAAAAAACCAACAGCGAAAGATATGAGTATAAAAAGTAAGAACCCCGAAGGTTCGAAAGCAACTCCATCATCTCCAAAGACTTTAATCAAGCTCTGATTAATGAAATTATTGTCAATAAGATTCCCCAATACCATATAAGAACAATTCAATTAATCCTTAAAAATGTTTAGAACCTATCTCTTACCCATTCTATAATCTCATTAGCTACATCCACAAACGTGCTTCCAAAGAGTCTGCATACAAAATCTATCAATGATATAAATCCTGTAATTACGATGAGTGCAAATATTAATGTCAAAACCACTTTTAACGAACCTGTCGATTGAGAGAGAATCTCCCCCATTAAAATATCTTCAAGAGTTTGGTATCCAAATACTAATGCTAAAACACCATAGAGAAATTCCCCCGTTTTTATTCCTTTAGCTTTCATAAAAATACAATACGGTTTCTATTTAAATATTAGAGGTAGAGTTGCAGCTATTCATTAATTAAGTAGATATTGAGATTAATTCTATTTATTGCAATAGACTATACAAAAATATATAATCAAAACATAAGAAAGTTTATCTAAAATGGAAAACGAAATTGAAAAATTAAGAAATAATCAGGAGTTTCTAAATCTTTGTAGGTCTTTGAAAATGAGTGGCATAGTTAAATCAAAAGAGGGATATTTTAGATTAATGATAAATATAACAAAAGATTATTTCGCTAAAAATAATATTTCTAAAAGCTAACTTTAGATATTTCTTTCAATATCTCTTTCCCTAATTGGGTTATAGAATAAAACTTAAATGCACGATCTTCAGGATTTTCACAGATAGCCAATTTTTTATCGCATAATTCCCTCATAGTTCGAGATGTGTGCGCCTTATACATTTTTGTTATTTTCATTATTTCGGGCTGACTTATCTGTTTTGCTAGCAATAATTTTAAAACTTCTTTTCTTCTTTTGCTTCGGGCAATAAAACTGATTATTGTTGGATCAACCATATACCGAATGAGTAACCATTATTTATATTGAGAGGTTACCTTTCGAGTTACCATAATATTTAAATAGGCTCTTTATCGAGTATAAATATGAAAAGAAATGTAGTTTTCCTAGTTGCATTCTTGCTCATAATTGTTAGTTCTTGTGCTCAAGCTTATGAAGTTGGAGTGGATTATCCCGATTATCACATTTACGAAGGCAATAATTTTTATATTGATAGCTCAACGCGCCCTATTCTATTAATTCATGGATGGAGCAATGAGGCAAAAAATGAAACTTCTTCATGGGGAAATTTAGAGTATGTTTTAGAGAGAGAAGGTTATGATATACTGCGACTAGAATATTGGCCTGCAAACTTAAGCAATGAAAAAAATGCTGGGATGATTGGGGATGCAATTGAATATATTTTAGATAATTATGATCTTTCTAATGGGGAAGATAAAATAGATGTTGTTGCACATAGCATGGGAAATCTAGGAATCTTGGGATATATTAATGGCATGGGCATAGATGAAACGGGAGACACAGTTGAATATAAGGGCAATATCGGGAAATACGCATCTATTGCAGGACCAATTCAAGGAAGTTATTTTGCGAATATTGTAGATAATACTGGCAATAGAGATATTTTGAAAGAGCATCCTCCGTGCCAACAATTTGTAGAAGGCAAAGATTTAATATTTTTGAAAGACGGAAATAATTTAGAGGGCAATACTGAGGCAACAAGGGATATGCAAATTGGAAGTGATTTTACTTGGGATCTTAATAAAAACATAAATCTAGTAGATGTGGATTTTTTATCTATATCTGGTAAACATGCTGGATCTGGCGCTTTTAATGAATATCTAGCTTACTGCGTGTCCAATGATCTTGAAATTAATGATGGAATTGTTTCGTTAATAAATTCAAATTTACTTAAAAAAAATTATCCTCTTTCAGTTTTTGATGAATTTCATTCGGGAGTGCAAATTATAACAAATCCTATAAATAAGGACAATGATGTTGGAAAAATGATTTCACTTTTTTTAAAGGATAATTTAAATTATTCAACTGCCTGGGATGGAGTTCTTTCAAAATCAGATGGAGAGTCATATTACAATCCACTTTCAGGAGAAGGAGAGCTTCCTGATGAACTACAAAATAAAGGCTCCATAATTCTCCAATTACTAAAATCCAATGAAGACAGCCCCCAAGAAATAACCAATGTTTCATTAAAGAAAATGGGTGGGAAATACCTGGGGTTAGAAAAAAATAAGAATACAAATAGGTGGTTTTATGTATATATGGAAAGCAATGCCCCCAATAAAAAATTAGATTTTACAACAATGCTTCCAAAGGGGGAATATTATCTTTCTATTAATAATCATGACAACCTGATTTATGATATTCAAATAAATAAGGAAGTGCAAGAAAATATTATAGAAGTTAAAAATGCGCAAGTAAGTTTATTAGAACTGAATTTTGATAAAGATGCGGATCTTTTTAATTTGGAAGAGGTTGGCGGAACGGATTGCAACGATTCCAGAAGCCTAACCTATCCTGGAGCATTTGAAGAGTGTAATTTGATTGATGATAATTGCCACTTAGAGGTTGAAGACGACGGAATTAATGAGACTTGGTTTAATGAGTCTACGGGCTGTGGAATTGGTGAATGCAAAAGTAAGGGAAATCTTTTATGTATAACTGGGAACCAAAATGATACATGTGAGCCAGGAGAACCTCAAAGTATTCCATCATCAGCTTGTTCGGGAGGGAGCAGGGGAGGAGGAAGTGGAGGATTAATAGGTGGGTTATTTTCCTTGTTCGACTCTGAAGAAGAGATTATATGTGAGAAAATTCTGGAAGAGAAAGATTATAATTGCGATGGACTTGTGGGTCTAATCTCTGAAATAAATAAGAATCTCTCATTGAGTTACGAAAGGGAGGATACAACTTTGATGTTTAAAGAAAACGGAAGTATGATTATTGAATTTGAATTTGATATTTTTAAAGAATCATTAGATATAGAAAATCTTTCTATACAGAAAAATGGAGAAAATGATACCTTTTCATATTTAGTAGTGAATGGACTAGATTTAGAATCCCATGATCAAACCAAGACGCTTTACTTAGATAGAATTGCGAATGGAACTGGGATTTGTGTTAAGGATGCTGAAGTTGAGTCCATTGAAAATATCTCCAATAGATGTGACGGGGAAGGCGAATATTGGTTGACTTGCCCGGGTTCTAATGGGGATTACTCATGTAATTTGATAGAAGACGAAGCTCGATATGCCATCGGGGGATTGAGACATTCTGGAGTCAAGGAACAAGAAACTTATTGTGGCGACGAAGTTGTTAACGGAGATGAGAATTGCTTATCTTGTGCTGCAGATGTTGGGATATGCCCTCCTGAGGATAAAGAGATCAATTCTAACAGCGGCGGAGGTGGCGGAGGGTCTTCCTCAAAAAAGATCATTCCTATAAAGAATCAATCGGATATCGTAATTAACCAGACCGAAGAAGTTACTTTATTATTAGATGAGATAGTAGAAAATAAAGGAAATGAATCCGAAAGAGAGAAAGGGGGATTTGTGGGGATAACTGGGGCGGTTATTGGAGCCACGATGAATAACTTAACTGTTTCTTTAGTATTTATTTTAGTAATTGTTGTGTCTATAGTGGGACTGAGAACACGGGGAAGAAAAAGGAGAGAGGACGTACCCAATTAATATCCTAATCTTTATAAAAATCTGCCGTCAAAAACTTCAAAATTATAACAAAAAACACCTCTCAAATAAAGGAAACTCCATAAGTCAATTCTCTTAAAAATCTCAATCGAAAACCTTAAAAGCAATGTTACTACTATAAAATGTATATATATCACAAAAATCCACTACCTCAGAAAAAGAACCAGAAACAACAATTCAAATTAAACCTTGAATTTAACAACTCCCTAAAAATAAGTGGATAAAAAGAAAGAAATACCTCGTGGAAAACAAAAATTTTCGCGGAATAAGTTATTTCAAAAGAAGTTTTTACTAGACTTGTCTCTAAGAAAATCTTTAATTATAGTCGGAATATCTAAAGTTTTACTAATTTAATAACATTCCATAACGGAACACTAAACAAAAAGGAGGCAAAAGAGTAAATAAGTATCCACCCGGTAAATAATCATAAACAAAAGTAGTCAAATCATTCAGCAGAGGAGAAAACAATGAAAATCACTTTCATGTTCACCGCCGCTTTAGTTCTATCGGGATTTATTCTCATAGGATGCACCAATGATTCATCTGAGTCAAGAGACGCAAAAATTGTTGCCAAGCAACAGGCAATATACCAAGACACCCAACCAGTTCATATCTACGACTACAGTATTCCTCGGGATATCTATCAGCAGATTTACGACGTCATTACCACCAAAGTTGTGGCGACATATTCTGTTATTGAAACAGTAATGGGTATGACAAAATTTCAATGTCCGTCAATTGGATATGCAATTCCAGCTGATACCAGTTTAACCAATCCACTGCAGGGCACCAATAACAGAGATACTCTTGGAGTAGATAAATATGAGATTGTTGTTGAGCAAGCAGAGCCTAATGGATTATTTGCTTCAAAGAATACAGATGGTACCTGGGTCTTATGTGTCGACATGCAAACCAGTGAAGTTTATCCGGTTTATACGGAACACAAAGTCACAGTATTCCCCTTTATTGCTGAGAAAAGTGATGAAGGTGAATGGAGCCGGGCCGACAACAAACCAATTGCTTTCAAAGTTGAAATCAGAAATAGCCCAAAATAATCTAGATATATTTTAGGCTACATTCCATTAATCAAAATTAAAGAAGGAGAAAAAAATGAACAAGGAAGAAAGAAATGAGTATCGTGACGACATGAATCGTGTGGCTAAAGATTCTGCGTGGACATTATGGCGGTTCCTGCCTCTCGGGCTTCTAATTGTTGTATTATTGACATTTCTCGGCTGGGGACTCAAATCAGCAGGAATTATCGGTAAGGATATTGACCGTGAAGTTGTTCAACATTCTCGTCAGTATACTGAATCAAAACAGGCCAAATTGCAGAACCTTTATACCGAATACACCAATCTGCAAACAAAAGCTGCCCAAGCCGAAGCAGGTGGACAAGAAAAGGTAGCCAATGCTGTTAAGGTTCAGCAAAGAGCAATTCTCGCTCAAATGAAAAGGGAAGCTACCAACATTCCCAACAGCGAACTTCCTAGTGAAGTACATCGTTTGATTCGCTAAACCTCAAATTCAATCAGGAAGGAGAAATGTGTTATGAAAAACAAAAAAATTGCCTTATGGAGCCTGATTCTGATCTGCGTCTCTCCAATTCTTATGGGTAGTGAGTCTGGTTGTGATGGAGGTTCGGAAGGTAAGGATCGCGCAATTGTCCAAAAACAGCAAGAGATTTACCAAGACGTCCAACCAGTTCATATCTACGACTACAGTATTCCTCGGGATATCTATCAGCAGATTTATGATGTTATCACAACCAAGGTTGTAGCGACGTATTCTGTTATTGAGTCGATCACCGGTTTAACTCGCTACGAATGTCCTTCAATTGGATATGCGATTCCGGCAGATACTAGTTTGACTAATCCTTCACAGCCAGCACATACGAATGTTAGCAGTGGTGTTATCGAACAAGCAGAGCCTAACGGACTGTTCAGCTCGAAAAATACTGATGCAACCTGGGTATTATGTGTTGATATGCAAACCGCTGAAGTTTATCCGGTCTATGCAGAGCACAAGGTTATGACGTTCCCATTTATTATGGAAAAGGATGAGGGTGGTCAGTGGACTCGAGCCGACAATAAGCCGATTGCTTTCAAGATTGATGTTAAAGAAGGCAATGGAGTTCTGGAGCAGGATCCGCCTGTTGCAAAATAATTCGATCAATCTCAACAATAAAAAAAGCTCTCTCTCAATCCATCGGGTTAGAGCTTTTTTTTTGCCCTAAACCTATATGCTACAATATAGTATATTAGAACATATAGTTAAGTTTGCAAAACCACACCTAATAGAAACATCATACAAGCAGTCTTTTTTATTTCATAAAATAGCATATTCCACAAGACAGTTATACAAGAAACTATAAAAACACCAACTTCCTTAACCAACCATCAAAATCCAAGAGAAGAACAAAAACGTCTCGTGGATTTCTAAAGATATCTATTTCATTAAGTCTCTTTCTGCAAACCCTTCCATTCATTTTTCCATTTCCCAAGCGTAACATAACTAAATCCAAAAATTTCCGCCAACTCTCTATTCGCAGGTATCTTATCGCATTTATCAAGATAATTAAACAAAGCCTTTTTTATCTCCTCATTATTCTTGTTTGAAGCTGCCCTCTTATTGAATATTTCTTTTTGTGCCTTGAGATTTCCCTTTTCCCTTTTCCCTTCTTTTTTCTCCTCTTCTTTCTGAATAATCCTTTCTCTATCCTTAATTGTTTTGTCTTTAAATGTCTGAAATTCCAAATCATAAGATTGTTTCATTATATCAAATAAATCATGATAATTTTTCATTTTTTCAGGGATTAATTTTTTGCACATATCAAAATATTCATACCTTTCCTCTTTTAGCATTCCGTGAGGCATATGTGGCAAATGTCCCATAGCTTCATCATTCCCAACATATACAAAACTATATGGATAATCTGGAGACAGCAGAACTTCTCTAATAGGCTTTGAATAGCTGAATGCCTTAGAGATTCTATCTATATCTGTTAGTGATAATGCTCCAAGAAATACATCGGTAAACGAGTTCCTAACGTTTTCACTTATATCCATAAACACCTGCGTACATGCTATTGTGCTAACACCGCCCTTCCCAGTAGATCTGCAAAGAGAAAGCTGCTTCTTTATATTAGCTGCTAAAAAGCTCTTGAATCCCTCATTCTTTGCCGGAGTAAGAGTTCTTATTTCGGGTATTATGATACAAACTGGCTTGGATGAAAGATGTCTGTTTTTCATTATTTGCGTAAGTAATGTTAACGTACAAAAATCTGATAATTTTTCATCCTCCACAAAAGAAGAATTAAAAATATGAACATGTTTATTATCATTCAGAATATCTCTCCATTTAAGATTGAGATCAGAGTTTTCAGGGGACAACATATAATCATGTTTGAATGGTGTGAAGTGCCTTGATATTTCACTTATACTTTTCATATTACCAACCGTTCCTGATAGGAAAAAATTAGATGGGTCTGCCATTCGCTTATTCCCATCCTTTTTCCCTTGTATAGAACTTTGAATTTTATGCAAGAAAGTGAATAAGCCATCATTGTTCGTAATTTCCCTAGCACCTTTCAGTAGAAGCCCAACGCTTTCAGAATCTGCCTCAGCTTCAAGCAAGAATGAAAACTCTGGTCTCCCTAATTGTTTTATCGGAAAAGTAAAGAATTGTATATCTGATAATTTCTTATTTTTAGGTGTTGAAAAAGTAAAGGGCTCATAATGTTTTATTGGTGTTATCCGTGCAGGCTTCCCTACTAATTTCAAAGAGAGGAGATGTTCTTTGTCTTCTGGAAGGAAGCGCATAAAATTAGCTTCTTGAGTTTTTTTTGGATCCGCTATGTAAATACAAACATATCCTTTATTAAAAAATTCATCTTGCATCGTTCTAGTGACTACCGTCTTCCCATTTCCCGATTTGGCAACTACACATATTTGCTGATTATTAACCATCCCATTCTTTCCAATGATCCCCAGGTTTTCATTTTCATTAATTATTCGATGCATTCTTAACCTCCGACATTCCAGTATTCCTTTTATCGATCTTATGAATGCCCCGATGTTCATTTGTTTGAAGAGCATCATTTGGTATACTCATTGTTTTTACGTCTGTGTAATTAATCAAAAATACAAACAGATTATATAGCTCAGGCAAATAAAGAGGCAATCTTCTCAACTTTGTTATAAATATATCAGAAATATTTGCCTCCACATCTCCTCCTTTTATTTTTGATTTAAAACTTTTGTCCTCTATCGTGTCATAAATCATTTTTAAAGAATGCAATCTTTTTGAATAAATATTCATTTTTTCTTTAGTATCGTTAAAATTAAGTCCCTTTTCTGCATACTTTCTAATAATCCAATTCTTACCCTTTGTGATAGTGACTTGAGACAGTAATAATTGAGTGGCCTTAAGTAGATGATAATCGTCAACCGAAAGTCTCTCGGTTGCGCACATGCCAACCTTGCGAACGAAAAAAGTCTTTAAGGCTGGAGGAAGACTCACTACTTTATCCTGAGAATCCTTTATTATTCCATCCTCGCAATATTTTGAATAAAGTTGTGGGTCATCTTTTCTAAGCTGGTTTATTAATTTATTTTCCATTTTACCTATTCATTGGATGCTCATACGCTGCTACGAAAACCAATCCCTCCTTCCATATTGAAGCGCCGTAGTAATCCATTTTTTCTTTTTGTTCTTCTAGTTTTGTCAAAGCTCTAATGACAACTAAAGAATCTTTTGTTATCATAGATAATATTTTTATTAAATATCTTTTTTTATCTTCAGCATCAGAAGAAAGGTATCTTTTCCATAGCCTATTTCTTTTTTGATAATTGAAGGAATCTTCAGATTCCCCTAAAGCAGATAGCGCAAGTCCATAACAACTATAGAAAGAAGAGATCGCTCTTGGGTAGTATCGGAAATTCATCCACTCATGATATAGCTGCCATTTCTTCTCTATTAAAATTTTGATTAACATTTTCTACTCCTTGATTCATTTGTTTTTTGAACCTCTTCAAAGAGTTTTTTTGAGATTATCGGCTCATGATGACCTTGATAAATTATGTCCCTATATCTCAATTTTCCAGCATAAGTCTTGTTCCTAAGAATTTTATATAATGTTGCTCTGCCAATTTTAAATTCCTTTTCCAAATCTTTAATACTAATATTTTGAGAGGTTAATTCAAATAGTTTCTTAACAACTTTTGCCTTCTTCTTGTCAATAATAAACACTCCATTATCTTTCGCATTGTATTTGTAGCCAATTGGGGACCTATTTATCGGTTTGCCCTCTTTAATCTTTAGTTGATGAAGCTTCTCAGTATCCTCGCGATTTTTATCTATCGACCACTCATTACTTAAGCCAATAACTTGTCTAGCCTTCTTGTCAGAAACCCCATCACAAGAAATTATTTCAATTCCTAATCCTTTCAATTCCCTTACTACTGTTTCTTGATCTATAGAATCTCTTGATAGTCTGCTCCAATCTTTAAGGTATACCACTTCGAATAATTGCCTTTTAGCATCGTTCATAAGTTTTTGCAATTCTTTTCTAAATAGATTCGTTCCACTTTTGTTTATATCGCGGTACACTTCAATTATTTCATTCCCATCACCCATAGCCTTATTTCTGTTTATCTTCTCTTGATTCTCTGGACTCAATGAGGGATTCTTAGCATCATCCTTACTCAACCTGACGTATATAACTCCCCTCATCTTTTATCCCAAAACCAGAATCTATAGATCCTATCTAGTTTGGTTATCCTTGCAGAGATGCCCTCTTGATTAGAGGTCATCTTTACAGAAAACAATCGCACCCATTTAATTTTTGTTTTGGTCTTTGGGGTTCCGGTGCATCCACGGACAACGAAAGAGCCAGGTTTCTGAATATTGTTAATTGCCCAGGTTTCTAACCTATCTTTATTTGAAAGTTCTGCAACTAGGCTATCCACTCGGCTATAAGGCTTATACACGGTTCTGGAAATTTTATGTCGAATTTTTCTGTTCCAATTTTGAATGTTCTCCATTGGGCAGACTTCCCATATAAATAATTTTAGTGAATCTTTATTCCCCTTTCTGGAGGTAAATTTTATTGGCTTCACTCTTTTTTTTGGCAAAATTTTGCCCCGATAGGTTTTGTGCAATTTCCCTTTATCTGATCTTGTCCTTCTTTTCCTAATTTTATCTATTGATCCAAAAGTCTTTACCATAGAAACAAAGTGGGGGTCTTAGTATATATTATTTGTAGGCGAGATGTGGAACATTTGTACTTAACTCTTACCAAATTTCTTACCAAGAAATAATATATTTCCCTACTTATCCCCGATTTCTTCGCAGGGGTAGATATTTTATATCTGGTAATTGATTATCAAACAACTAAGCGGACACATGGTATACATAAATTGATGGACTGATAACTGATAACGATTCTGGTATACCTTCGGTAAAATAGATAATATATTGACTTATTATTGTTTTAAATTAGATATGATAATCAAATAATTTTTTCTCAAGTCTTACACATTACCATAGTGTGCATGGGCGTGTGAGCATAAAATGAGATACTCACCGTTCTTATTAGAATTTATTTTCATAGCTATTAAGAATCAACAACAATCATTTACCAAAAAATTCATGGCGAGATAGAGATATTTTTTATTCCATTATTGCTTTCATATATTTTTTATTTTTTAATCTTCTCAAATTTAATATTTTCGGCAAATCATTTGAAAACATCAAAAACCGTGCTAAATCTGAGACCCCACTAAATCCGAATTGATTTTTGACTTCCTTAAGCCTATTTTTCTCCTTCTGTGTTAGCCTTACTCTTATGCTTGCGTTACGTGGCATTGCACACCTCCCGTATTAGTTGTCAGACAATCTTCTATCATTGCTAGGGCGCCTTGTATGAAACGATCTTTATTTTTAAAGGCAAATACTATACTAAAATTATTCTGGGGCATAGGGGCCTTTAGTTCCCATAAAACCTTCCCTCTCTGAAATTTTGTTATTATTCTAAAATCCATGAAATCCATAGTTTCTCTAGAAGTACTGAAAAATCCATTTCCTAGGGTTGTGGGAAAAATATGGATTTCATGGATTGCTGAGGTTCTCATTTTATTTCACCTCGTAATTTTATTCCTTCCCAAACTCTCTCCTGTATCCCAGCTGAAGTCCATTTTCTAGATTCAATAACTCCAAACATATCTTCTAAAACCACTTTTATATTTTTGTCAGAAGTTCCCTTAACTCCATGAGTCTTACAATATTTATTAAATATGCTCCTAAGAATTTTTTTAGAAATATATCCCTCAATATCATTCTCTAAATTATCTAAACAAAAAGCGGTAAATGAATCAGAATTTCTAATCCAATAATCCTTTACTTTTGCAGTGCCCTTTGAATATGAGAAATCCTTATTTTTTTTCAATCTATCTAATCCACTAACAGCAGCATTCAGTAAGCCGCTTAATTCTTCATCAGTAGTTAGCTTATCCAGAATTAGAGGATCTTGAACTTTACAGAGTCTCTTCTCTTTTCCAGATTTATCATTAATTTCCTTTTGGGGTAAAAATTGATATGGAAACTCTAATAAAATCCATCTAGACCAAAATCCCTCACTTAAATCATATACTCTTGGTAGTTCATTGCAAGCAAAAATCATTTTTGCATAATTGGTAAAAATTAAATCTCTCAAATATTTCCTTTTCACCTGAACAGAATCTCTCCCGGTAAGCTCCTTAAACAATCCAGTATTCTTCAAAGCTGTATTATCTAAATCTCCAGCTAGGTTAACCAGGCGATTGTGCAACTCGCACAATCCAGAACTATTGGATTCCATTTGTGCAAGTCTAACTGAGCAGGTATTTTCTGTGCCTAAAAATTTTTTAAATAAGCCCAATGTTTTCCCCTTTCCATTTCTTCCTCCCCCAAGAAGCATAAAAGCTTTTTCGATGAAATATTCCTTATGTAAACAAAATCCAGTAATTTCAAATAAAACTTTTTCATCTCCTTTCTCTCTAAGAATTTCTTCAAAAAAGGAATTAATATTTGGGCATTTGGCACTGGGATTATATTTAACAGGTAATTTGTTGAAAAATATTTTTCCAGGTGTAAATTCTAAAAGTTCTTTGGTTTCCAAATTCAAAATACCATTCTCTACACAAATTTCATTCAAATACATAGTATCAAAAAACTTACCCGAATCAATCATAGTATCAGCTTCTATCTTTGATATAATCTTATTAGCTCTTTGCGGAGTATAGGCATGTAATAAAAGAGTTCTAACTACTTCCTTGATAAAACTAGCTCCGTTAGGTCGATATATCCCATTATTATAGATCCAAATTTCCGATTTAATATCGTCTCGAGTGGTGTAGATAAAATTTCTCTCTTCTATGAAGTCAACTATTCTCTCTGTGGCATGGTCCTCGTCTCTAGCCATAATAAATTGCCAGACATCGTGCCGAAGCTGTACCAATCTTTTATTCTCCTGATCTTCTTCAAATGCCTTATCCATCTCTTTCTGTTCTTCTGGGGTTCGGTTATCTATCCTATCAAAAACTTTCTTTAATTCTTTGTCTACCACTACTCTTTCGCCTCCTCTTTTATTTTAGAAATATTTTCAATCCTAAAATAAACCTTCTCTCCGAATTTATCCCTGATGGAAAAAAATATTTCATCAACATCTAAAGCATCACCAGAATAGACTGCTCCATCAACCAGTTTTACAAAAATTCTCTTTCCAATCCAATTTTTCCAATCCATATTAGTCTCCTAGAAAATTATTTTTCCAAAGCCCTCCTCTGATAACATTTTAATAAATATGCGCGAATGCGCGAAGAAACTATTATCTCTGCTTCGGAATATTGAGCTTGTCGCAAAATTTCATTATCTATGCCGCACTCTTGAGACCTTATTATGTTAAAGATTCGTTCAGGACTGCTCATCGCGCTATCTCCCCAGAAACAACAAAATCATGTGACAGCAGCTTCTTATTTTTTAGAGCTTCTACTAGGTCATCAACCGCATTCTTCCCCCTCTTATATATATCTTCATCTCCCATTTTTATTTTCAAAGTATATTTTTATTAATGGAATTAACCAAGAGTTCCAAGAAAAACCATTATGCTTTGATATTTGGGATAATCCACTTTCAATTTCCCTTAGGCTATATCTCTGTATTCGCTCCATAATTAATATAGTTTAGATAAGTATATCAGTCTTATCATAACACATAGGGTGGATAAAAAGATTACCAATTGGAATGATAAAAAAATTGAATGGAATAAATCAAATTTTTGGACGAATAGCCTTGCAGCCACTTTCTTCATGCTGATTCTGTTTAGGCAAGTAATCATTCCCAGATATAAATGAGTTTTCAGATTCACACATGTCACGCCTAAGATTTTTTCCAATTTTCTTAGCCCTTTCTATCAATATATCTAATCTTTCTAATCGATAAAAAAGCTCCTTGAGTTTAGGGTCTGCTAATTTATTCTTCTTGGAGTCTTTTTCATACTCTTTAAATATGTCATTCTTTAATTTTGCATCGCTGTCTATGGCTATCCCTATAGCAGAGCCTGAGAGTAGTATATTTTCTTTACTCTTTCTATTGATTAATCGCTTGATGACTCTATTGTCCCCTTTGATTATATCGTAAATATCTCTTCTTGTTTTAAAATATTTATCTCTTAGAGAATTTTCTACAGATTTTGCAAATAGGAAATTATTAGAATTTTTAATTAAATCAAAAATAAAGTCCTCATCTAAAAAGGGTTCTAACATACTACTATATTCTAAGGAAGGGTTGCAAGAAGATTTTATCAAGAAAATTGCTCTACTTAAATCTTCAGGTGTTCTTTCTCTATTAATTTTCTTGCCGAATTTAATAACAGATCCTCTTTGAAATGTCTGTCCCGATGCCCAGTCCTTGGCAATTGGTTCAATCATTTTTTCTAGATGGGTTAGCACAAAATCATGTATTATAAATTCCATAAATACCTTTTCTATGTCTCTCTCGAAAAATTCAAACCTATTTTCTCTAAAAAGCATTTTTCTCATTGTTCTCGGATAACACAAGGTTTCTAATATTTTAAAGGTCCTATTGGAAAATTTAAATTTAATATATTTACATACATAGTCTTGGATCCTTATTCTGTATCCCTTAACTTTTATCACATAAGGATTAATATTTCCTTTCCTTACGGTTTCATGAGAATCAATCATTTTTATTTCACAAAGCGATTTAATTAATCTAAAATTGAATTGAATATTAGGATGTACCTTTTGTTTTTTATATTTTGGAAAAATAAGTTTTGTCAAAGAGGTCTGTGTTTGAAAATCCTTTAATAAATGGAATAATACAAGATTTCCAGTATCTGTTTGATTTAAATTTGATTCATTAATCTTTTTCATTTTATCTATTATATAATAATATACCACTTATATAAATCTTTCTCATCATTCAAACATCAACCTAATGTATATCTATTGCAAGTCCCTCAATATCATTTCATTGCCTTAGTAATATTTTCTATACTCTTAATTAATTGAGCTGTCTTCTCATCACTTTCTATTTGCTTTTGTTTTAATTTTGCAAGTTCTTTTTCCAACTTATGCTTCTTCTCTGGAGAAAGCATCCCCTTCCTCTCCCAAACTTTTTTAGAACGAGCAATTCTTTTTCCCTCATCTAAATGATTATAAGTTTTTTTCATAGATTCATTGTGTGCCATATGCTCGGCAACAAGGTCGTCAGGCAGTTCATCTGTATTATACAAGATGGTAGCGACGCTGTGACGGAAAATATAGGGATTTACGTGTTTTCCAATTGCCCTTTCTGACACTTCAGCCAAATGTTTATGTGGGCTTTTTTCAGAGATAGCTTTTCCCTTTCTTCTCGGATCTCCACTTACAAAAATTAATTCAGATGTAGCCTCTTTCTTAAATTCAGTAATAATTTTGGCGGGCTCAACTGGGATACATTTGTAAGCATATTTTCCATTCTTTTCTATTCTGGTTTTTATTATTATAGTTCCATCCTTCTCAAACATCAACTTATCCCATTTCAAACGAGTAACTTCAACGGGTCTAAATCCCCCATAAAAAAATATAGCCCAAAAAGCCCTCCAAAAAACCGTTCGCTCTGCATTCATAATCTTACCTACTTCCTTCTCTGATAGCATATCTTCGGGATTATAAGTCTCAACTGCTTTCTTGGTTCTACACAACTTATCCAACTCCCTAAATCTTAAGGGATAATCATACCATAACCATTTCACAAAATTTTTCAATAATGGCTTTATCACATTTAGAGTTGTTTGGGAGAACTCGTTTGAAATTTTATTTGTATAAATTGTTAAATGTCTATTGTCTATTTCTCGCAAAGGTTTCTTTATTGATTCTAAAAATTTTGTAATATATCTGGTATAATTATTGAGAGCATCCTTGCTCTTGCAATCAGTGCTACGAAATATGATATAGTGTTTTATAATTTCTTCTTTAGATTCATCTAAAAGAGGATTCTCTGTCTGCAATTCAAACTTCTTAGCCATAAAAAACATAATAAAACTATATTTATAAATACTTCGATATGGAGAAACTATTTTGAATATTGTAGTTCAATGGTAGAATGTATGGTTGTGGTCCATGAGACGCGGGTTCGATTCCCGCCTTCCGTCCTTATTATCGAACCCCCTGGGGTTTAAAGGAAATCTTTAGATTTTCTTTAGAAAATTTTTAATTTTCGTGTCCGAGCTTCT
>PJEL010000147.1_pt1 | contig 82066 bp, 78 predicted proteins | sample 1853271 | NCBI WGS metagenome assembly PJEL01 (sample SAMN08108733, study PRJNA415343) | Invertebrate metagenome, whole genome shotgun sequencing project. | host: Globobulimina | place: Sweden: Gullmar Fjord | collected 2015-08
CCCGTATTCAGCTTGGGAAGCTGATGTTCTGCCATTGAACTACACCCGCGTACAGGCAGAAGTCTACCGAGGGACGTCAGCCAGAATGATGTCAGCTGAGCAGGCTCGCAGCACCCCAGATGGCGATGAGCGCACCGACGGTGAACAGCCACCACGCCCTTCCCGCTCGGAATTTGCCTTCCTCACCGCTTGGCGACTTGCCCCGCCTGTTTTGGATGATCGCAAATCCGTTGCCAAGCAGCATCGCGAGTCCGAATGCGAGTGCCATCTGCTTGACCAGCACGTTGAGGTTGAGGATTTCCTCCATGGCCGTGAACTTACCGGTGTGGTAACGCATGGCGCAGATACGCTCTCTGGTTATGCACAGGCCAATGCCAGATCAATCTCCGACAACTTGGCGCACATCAGCGCGACGAGGCACGCTCTCTGTCGTCTTGTGGGCATTCGGGCTCGCGACGACGCTTCTGCTCGTCGGGTTGTGGGGGAGGGCAGTCACGCACGATCAGCCAACGATCCAAGCATCCGCACGGTCCGCTGTAAGCGCCGACATGGCTAGCGATCGGATCTATGGATGGATCGAGGACGCTGTCGTGTCGTCGGGAGATAACGACCCAATGGCAGCTCGACAAGCGGTAGCTGGCCTCGAAGACCGGCCAGAGTTCGAGGAGGCAATCGGTGGGCTGGTTGACCAGTTCGTCAATGCGCTCTTCGTCGACGAGGGCGAGGAGGCAAGCGTGGAACTCACCGATACGTTGGCTCCGATCGTGCCTCTCGTTGTATCGGCTCTTGCTGAGCACGACCAGGCGATCGACGAGGCAACAGTCACTGCGGCTATCGAACAGGCAGAGGCGATTGACCTTGATTCGGGCGACGCTGCCATGATCGCCAGCGTCGCGAACGATGCCCGATCTCTTCTCTCAGTGATCGTTGTGCTCGCAGCACTCGTGCTCGTGTCAACCGGATCGTCAGCCGTGTGGCTGTCCACCGACCGCGCTGCAATGGTCCGGTTGCTTGCGACCAGAGTGGTGCTTTCGGCTCTGTCGTTCGCCGTCCTGTTCCGTGTGGGAGCCTGGGTGCTCGATCCGTATAGAGGTGGCAGTCCGATCGCATCCGGAACCTCCATCCTTCTCGGAAGCAACGCACACGTGTTCCTTCTCGTTGCAGCTGCAGGCGGTGTGGTCGCGAGCGGCATTGGCTGGTATGTCTGGCGCGCGAAACGATCCCGTCCCGGACCAAGTGATGTGTCCGAAGTCGACTCTGACACCAGGGAGCTTGTCAACGTCTGAACTCCGGCACGGGAAGTTGTGCAAGCTCCCGCGTGATTCGATACCATCGCCCCGATGCGGGAGGGCCGATGAAGACGTACACAACACCAGGTGCTGCACAGGTTGCCGAAGAGCTCAATGTCGTACAACAGCTGATCAAGCGAGTTGAAGAGTCACCAGACCACGCCGCATTGGCATACCGCGAGGGTGACCGGTTCGTTGATGTCTCGACGGCCGAGATGTGGGAGATGGTGCGCGAACTTGCGGCGGGACTCGTCGCCGCGGGAGTCAACCAAGGCGACCGAGTTGCGCTGCACACCGGAACTCGCATCGAGTTCACCTACTTCGATTATGCGATATGGGCCGCAGGAGCTGCAACGACAACGATCTACGAGACGTCATCGGCCGAACAGGTTGAGTGGATTCTCAAGGATTCAGGATGCGTGGCTCTCATCTCCGAGAATGCCGACACCCTTGGCGCATATGAGGAAGTAGCCGAGAACGTCTCGACCTGCAGGAGTGTCTTCGTCATTGACGATGGCGCTGTGGACACGCTGCGAGGAATGGCTACCGACGTCACGCGTGCTGAGGTCGACAGTCGCGTTGCCGCCATCAAACACAGCGACTTGGCAACGCTGGTCTATACCTCAGGAACCACCGGCATGCCGAAGGGATGTGTTCTCACCCACTACAACTTCGCATGGGAAGTCGCCCAGCTGGATGGATCCATTGAGGGGCTGCTTGGTGAGGGATACCGAACGCTCATGTTCCTGCCCCTGGCTCACATCTTTGCCCGAGCAGTCCAGGCGGTCTCCGTCTCGACAGGAACGACCATCGGCTTCTCCACGGGCATCCCGAACCTCCTCGAAGAGATGCCGATGTTCAAGCCGACCTTCGTGTTCTCAGTCCCGCGTGTGTTCGAGAAGGTGTACAACGGAGCGAAGCAGAAGGCGGAGTCAGAAGGCAAAGGGAAGATCTTCGATCGCGCTGCGAGCACCGCAATCGCGTACTCCCAAGGCGTGCAGCGAGGCAAGATCAAGGTGGGGACGAAGGTCGCCCACAGTGTGTTCGACAAGCTCGTCTACGCCAGGATCCGTGCCCTGTTCGGTAGCGATATCAGGTACGCAATCTCTGGCGGTGCGCCGCTCGGCGCTCGTCTTGGCCACTTCTTCCGCGGAGCTGGCGTGATCGTCCTTGAGGGGTACGGCCTGACGGAAACGACAGCGGGTTCAACATTGAACCGACCGGATGCGATCAGGATTGGAACGGTTGGACGTCCCCTGCAGGGGTCATCGATCCGGATCGCCGACGACGGCGAGGTGCTGATCAAGGGCGGCCAGGTGTACTCCGGATATTGGAACAACGATGGCGCCACGGCAGAGTCGTTCACCGACGACTGGTTCCACTCGGGCGACATTGGAGTTCTCGACGACGATGGCTTCCTCTCGATTACGGGCAGGAAGAAGGAGATCATCGTCACCGCTGCGGGCAAGAACGTCGCACCTGCCGTGCTAGAGGATCGGATGCGATCAAGCGCGCTCATCAGTCAGGTCATGGTGATTGGCGATGCCCAACCCTTTATCGCAGCCCTCGTCACCCTCGATGCCGACGCCATAGGCCCGTGGAAAGAGGCACACGAACTCGGGGAAGCGTCAGCAGGCGAGCTTGCAGGCAACCCAGCGCTGATTTCGGAGGTGCAAACCGCGATCGACTACGCCAACAAGGCTGTCTCCAAGGCCGAGGCGATCAAGGCGTTCCGGATTCTCGACGAGGACCTTTCGATCGAGGGCGGCGAACTCACACCAACCCTCAAGGTGAAACGATCGGTCGTGGCATCAAAATATGCCCGCGTGATCGATGAAATCTACGGCTAGCGGGCTGACAACAGACCCACGCCACAAACCTTCCACGAGATATCGCTCACTCCTGGCAGTACTCCTCATACTCCGAAGCGACTGAAGATCGAAGGTCCTCTGACTCGCTCAATTGCACCTTGAAGTCGTTGTATTCCGCGACAGTCATCCCAGCGGACGCGATCCTCGATTCGAGCTCGGCATTGAGATCCGAGATGTCAACGAAGGCCACGCGCTGAACGTCGCACTGCCAGTGGGCTTCGAGTACAACTTCCGGCGCCGCGGTCGCACCACAAGCTGTGATGAGTGAGCCAAGGACGAGGACCCCGGCTGCCTGCGAGATGGATGTTCGATTCATGTCTTCATTATCGAACCACCAGGCCGCCGGCTTGAGGAAAGCGCTGAGGCTCGGGGCGTCAATTGACTCATGTAGCCCCCAAGTGACACCGACATATAGGGGAGAGGTTCTCTCATTCCACAGAAAGGAGAATCCGTGACAGAACTGCGCGAATTCTACCTGGCGAGCCTCAGTCCCCAGATCGAGGCTCTAGAGGCAGCGCTCGCCTTCTTGGAGGAGGGCAACGCAGAGGGCCGCGACTCGATCAAACGTGTTGCCCACCAACTCAAGGGTTCGGGCGCAAGCTACGGGTTCCCTGAAGTCACTGCGTTCGCGCAGGAGGTGCTCAGTGCGCCAGGGCGGGATCTGCCCTCGGTCACGCGTCGCCTCATCGACCTTCTTGTTGAACTGTCCGCTGGCGCATCAGGCGGAGCTTCCACGATCCTCGTCATTGACGACGATCGGGTGATTCAATTGTTGCTGCAAAAGACTCTTGAAGCATCAGGGCACAAGGTGGTCACCGCCTCCACGATGGAGGAAGGTAGGGAGCTTCTGAGCTCGGAACCTGATCTCGTCCTTCTTGACCTGTTCCTTCCCGACGGAGACGGACGCCAACTGCTCTCAGATATCCGAAGGGACCCCGCGACAGCTCAGTTGACGGTTGTCGTTCTGTCCGGCGCCGACAACGACTTGGCGAGGACTGAATGCCTCGCCCTCGGTGCCGACGCCTTCCTGGCGAAGCCATTCGAACCCAATTCGCTCAGCCCGCTGATCGACTCACTGCTACAGGTCGACGCGACAGCAGATCGCCACGGCGTCACCGCAGCCGTGCCCGCGCCCGCCGATCCGGACGACCTCATCGAAGAGAGCGGTGCGCAATCAGTACTGCTCGCCGAGGACGACGATCTCGTAGCGGCCCTCATTGTTGATCGGCTCAGCAGGGACGGTTTCGAGTTGGTGCGATGTTCTGACGGAGAGGCAGCACTCGAAGCGGCGAAACAGAATCCACCGGCCGTTGCGATTCTTGATGTGAAGATGCCGAAGATGGATGGCTTCGAGCTACTCGGTCGCTTCAAGGAGATTCCCGCTCTTGCAGACACGCCGGTCATTGTGTTGACGGCAATGGGCAGCGAGCATGACGTCGTCCGAGGGTTCGACCTCGGTGCAGATGACTACGTTGTGAAGCCGTTCTCGCCCACCGAACTCGCTGCGCGGGTCCAGCGCCTGGTGCTTGAGTCATGATGCTTCCCGCTGGCGATGATCCGTTGACCTGTGTGCGTGGCGCGTTCGCACCATGACCGGACTTGCCGCGGTTGTCGCCGCTCTCATGGCACTCAACGTCATGTTCGCGTTCATGGTTGTTCTGCTTCGGATTCGCAGCAATCACCGCGCGAAGCGCTTTACGCGAATCGAGGCTCGTTGGGAGCCCGTGATCGTCGGTGTAATCGGCGACGGCGTCGAGATCGTACCGAGGGTCCCTGGTAGCGAAATGCGGCACGTACTTGAGATCACGGGTCGATTCGCTCGACGCCTGCGCGGCCCCGACCGCGACCGGGTCATGGGCTTCAGCGCTCCCCTTGTCAGTGTTCTGCTGCCGGATCTCACAGCCCGGTCTGCGGGGAAACGAGCGGCAACCGTCGAGCTGCTCAGCGTGCTTGCCCTCGATGAATACAACGCCCTCATTGTTGCTGCGCTGGACGACCCATCGCCGCATGTGTCGCTCGTGGCGGCGCGTGCGCTATCGAATCCCGCACACTCGCAGCATGCGGTAGCCGTGCTGGACCACATCCATCGGTACTCGGACTGGAGTCCATCGCTTCTGTCCGCGATGTTGGCGCAGGCAGGGTCTGGCGCCATTGTTGGTCTGCGAAGCTACCTGGGTGATGAGGCTCGACCCGCGAGATCGCGTGCTGTCGTCGCCGGCGCCCTGCGTCTCCTCCGCGATCCTGAGGGCGCACCGATCGCCGCAGATGCTCTTGAATCGGACGATCCGGACCTGGTCGTTGCTTGCCTGCGGCTGCTCAGCGTCGTTGGAAGCCTCGAGCAGGCCAATGAAGTTCGCCCGCTGTTGAGTCATCCAGCGTTCTTCGTTCGTGCTGAGGCAGCGACAGTGCTCAGCCACATCGGTGGTGAGCAGGACGTCAACTCGGTTTCTCGTATGATCCATGAGGACTCGCCGTGGGTTGCGATTCGATCAGCACGGACTCTGTTGGCGCTCGGCCAGCGCGAGATGCTCGAGGACCTTTCAGTGGGTCAGGGTCTGGCCGCCGACAGCGCACGCGAGGTGCTGTGCAAGGAGGCCGTGTGACATCCGCCCTCCTGTGGTTCAACGCATTCGTGATCGTGTACTTCGTGGTACTCAACTGCTTCTACTTCGTCCTGAGTTCGATCGCCTTCAAGAGCCTTCGAACGTACATCCTTGGTCTCCGTGCACTCCACATTGACGACCTCGTGTCTTCGAGTGGCGGGCTTCCCATGTCGTTGCTCGTTCCGGCGTTCAACGAGTCAGAGACAATCGTCGATTCGGTTCGTTCCCTGCTGACCCTTCGCTATGCCGACCATGAGATTGTTGTCATCAACGATGGATCATCCGACACCACGCTCGTCAGGCTGATCTCCGCATTTGACCTTCGCAGGGTTGACCGAGTCGCGACCTCGAGCATCGAGACACAACCAGTACGGCATGTCTACCAGAGCCGTCGCCACCCGAACCTGCTTGTCGTCGACAAGATGAACGGCGGGAAGGCAGACGCTCTCAACGCAGGGCTGAACCAGGCACGCGGAGCAATCGTGAGCGCTATGGATGCTGACACACTCCTGGAACCTGACGCCCTCGCCCGTGTAGCTCGTCCGTTCCTTGAGGATGCTTCGACTGTTGCTGTTGGTGGAATCGTGAGAATCGCAAACGGCTGCCGTGTCGAGGCCGGATCAGTGGAGGACATTCGTCTCCCGAAGACTCTTCTTCCGCGCTTCCAGGTGCTCGAGTACTTGCGTGCGTTTCTGGCCTCCCGTGTGGGATGGAATGCGCTCGGCGCCACCCTCATCATTTCAGGCGCGTTCGGTGCTTTCCGGCGGTCCATCGTTGACGCAGTTGGGGGATTCGATACGCACACCGTCGGAGAGGACATGGAGCTGGTCGTCCGGATCCACCGTCACTGCCGCGACAACGGGATTGACTATCGCATCACGTTCATCCCAGATCCGGTCGCGTGGACCGAGGCTCCCGAGACCATCTCCCAGTTGGCCAAGCAGCGCAACAGGTGGCAGAGAGGCCTCGCTCAGGTTCTTGGTCGTCACAGGGACATGATCGGACGGCCGCGGTATGGCGCACCTGGGTTCATCGCTATGCCCTACTTCGTCGCATTCGAGCTACTCGGTCCCGTTGTTGAACTGTTTGGTTGGGTGGCCTTCGTGCTTTCTTTGGCGCTCGGAATTGCCTCAATCGGATATGTCGCCCTGTTCCTGGCGCTTGCGGTGTTCCTTGGATCTGCGTTTTCGATCGCCGCAGTGATGCTCGAGGAACTGTCGTTTCGGAGGTATCGCCGGTCCAGCGATCTGATGCGCCTGCTTGGTATCGCACTTATCGAGAGCTTCGGGTATCGCCAGCTATCTACGATCTGGCGGCTGCAGGGCCTCGTTTCCGCGGTGCGGAAGGATGGAACGTGGGGAGAAATGGAACGGACCGGGTTCGACGGTGCGACCTCAGAAGCGGTTCACTCCCCATGATTGCTGCCCATGATGCGGATCTGTCGTCGACACGACACAAAACGGTGCAGCTGACGCGCGAATCGACCGATACAGCATTCAGTCGTCAACGAACTACGGCGACGGATCAGGGGAGACTCCGGTGAATGGCAGCGTGAACGGATCAAGGCTCGGCGAACGCTTGAGGTCGAAATCCGTTCACTCCGAGACCACCGATGGCCTCTACCCGATGCGTGTTCTCCTTATCGATGATGGTGGGGCTGAGTCCCCGGCGCACCTGAGACTGACCGGTCCGGAATCGACGGGTAGGTACATCGTTGATCGTGTTGGTGCTCAGGCCGACGCCTACGAGGCGATCAGGAGTGGTGACCACGACGTGTACGTGGTGGACCATCTCGTCGGTGCCCGTACCGGCTTCGATCTTCTCTCCTGGCTGAAGACCACCGGTCTCCGCATCCCGATTGTGTTCGTGTCGGGTTCAAATGACCACGGAACGGGCGTGATGGCTGTGAGCGCTGGAGCGTCGTGCTATGTCGTTGCCGACGCGATCGAGTCTGGACTTCTTGAGAACAGTCTGAGCAATGCGATCGAACAGATGCGAGTACTGGACCGCCTGAGCAGCGCTGGGATTGCGGTTGACCTTGACGCTTCGAACAAGACTCGACTGCTCTTCCGTATCGCTGAGAAGCTGAGAGAGCCATCGACAGCGGTTCTCGATGTGACGCGCCGGTCACTTGACTCAGCACTTCCTGCCTCCGCCCTTAGGGACTTCGGTCTCATAGAGGACAAAGCGAATGCCCTGCTCACGCTGGCGAACGATCTCAACGATCTCGCGATGCTCGAGGCTGGGCACCTCCGATTCAACAATGAGACGTTCAGCCTCAGAGGGCTTGTCTTTCATATCAACCAGAAGATCAGTTCGTCACCATGGAGCCGTGATTCCTCGATCGACATATCGATCTCTCCTGACGTCCCCGATGCCGTGATAGGTGATCCCGGTCGCCTTCGAATAGTGCTGATCGCCTTCATCGAGAGCGTCGTTGCTCGCAGCAGCGCACGTCGGATTCATGTGGCGATCTCGATGACCGATCGAAGACCGGACACGGTCACTCTGCGCTTTGAGATAGAGGCGCAAGGGAGTGGCACCGCGGAGAACCGGTCCCCGATGGCGGAACGATCGCCGGTCGTCGGAGACGACAGTGAGGAGATTCTCGCCGACAGCGCAGCACTCGAGTTGCCTGCTGCCCTCGAAATCGTCTCCCGTATGGGCGGAACGGTCACCGTAGATGGCGACCAGGCCTCCGCCGCTTCTGTTCAGGTAGCCATCCGTCTTCAGGTCAGCGAGGAGTCGTACGAATCGCGACCTGAACTCGACGATCACCATGTGCCGGATGGCCCAATCCTCGTGATTTCGGACGATGCTGAGTCCCGACGGTCGCTTGTGAGCGCATTGGGTGGAGCGAACCTTCCTTGTCTTGCTGCGCCGAGCGCGGAAGCATGGCGCGCTGGTCAAGCTGCAGCGGGCGATGGTCCTGACCTTCCACCCCTTGCCATCATCGAGTCAGCTGAAGACAGCTTCTCGGCCTGTGATGAATTCCTAGAGATCACGTCTGGCAGAGTGCCCGTCGTTGTCGTGGTCGGATTGGGCAGGCGCGGCGACGCAGCCCGATGTCGCGAACGTGGCATTCGCGGCTACCTCCCGCGTCCCATGAGCTCTGGTGATCTGATCGATGCGGTTCGTTCATCCATGGCCCTCACCTCCTCTGGCGACTCGGCCACATTGGTAACGAGGCATTGGCTCAGAGAGGGCAGACAGAGTCTGCATGTACTCGTGGTCGATGACAGCTCGACGAATCGCTTCCTCCTTACGCGAATGCTCGAGCAGCGCGGTCACTCAACGGTTTCTGCTGAGGACGGTGCTGCCGCCGTCGAGGCGAGCGAGCGCGAGAGCTTTGATGTAGTCCTCATGGACGTGATGATGCCTGTCATGGGTGGCTTCGAGGCGACCCGCATCATCCGTGAGAAGCACTCCGGTGCCCAAGTCCGGCCGTCGATCGTTGCTGTCTCCGCCTTTGCCGACCCTGCGAATATCGAACGGGCCGAAGACGCCGGCATGGACGGGTTCCTCGCAAAGCCGGTGAAGCCTGAGAAACTGTTCGCCGCTATCGAGCAACGACGTTCCGTCGTCTCTGCCTGAGAGAACTGCCCTCTGACCCGAGAGTTCACACGCCCTCTGACCCGAGAGTTCACACGCCCTCTGACCCGAGAGTTCACACGCCCTCTGACCCGAGAGTTCACACGCGAGAACGCCCCCCTCGATGATCTCGAGACGGGCGCCCGTGTCTACTTGTCCGTCACTCTTTGACAGTGAATGAGGCCTTGCCGTCAACCGTCTCGCTGGAGCCAGCCTTCGTGTAGGAGAGTTTGAGTTGGAGTGTGTACGTGCCCGGCTCCATTCCTGAAGCGTCGACACGGACATTTGCGTCGTCGGATTCGCCCGCTGTTAGCACGTCGTCGTACACGAGGCTTGTGTAGGTGCCCTCACTGCCGTCCTTGGCGTCTGGGTAGGTGACGGTTGCGCCGTCTGCGTTCGTAACGGTCATCCGAACATCCTGGACGCTCGGTGCAACACCGGTCCACTCCACCGAGAGCCAAGCGAATCCGTCGCTCAGAGAAACCGTTCCAGCATCGTCCGATGACTGGACGACGTCCTCGTCACCCTTGAACTTCGCGACCGGAACTTTGACGGTGTGCTTCTTCGACTGCTGCTCGCCGTTCGCGGTCCAGGTTGCTGTGACGGTGAGCTTGAAGCTCTTGGTTCCATAGGGAACCGACAACCTGAGGGCGGTGAAGTCGATCTCGCTGCTGGACAGCGTGTCGTCGACCATGAGGCTCGTGTACGCACCGGTGTTGTCCGGGTACGAGACCGTCACACCGCGCGTTGAGGTCGTTGCTTCGACGCGAAAGTCTGAGGCCTCCATGTTCTTGGCAGCCCAACTGAGGGTCACCCAGGAGTTCGAGCCCTCCAGTACCGCCGCGGTGCGCTTTGTCTTGAGATCGACTTTTCCCTTCGGCGCAGCGAGCGCGGGGGAGGCGGCCAGGGTGAGCAGGATTACTGCCATGAGGAGCGTGAGTGTTCGTTTCATCATGAGATATGTATCGACATCTCATCCCGCACCTTGATACCACCGAGGGGTGGAATCGGCGCGTACGGAGTGACTAGTGCTTTGCATGGTCACGGTCCTTCCCCGTCCGGAGGCTCCGGCGGCGCCATTCTCAAGCAGTACCCGTAGTGGACGGTATGTTCCAATCATGCGGAAATGGGTACGGCTATCAATCGTGTTGGGTGTCGGCTTGGCACTCGTTACTGCTGTGCCTGGTTCCGCCCGGACTCGCCCGTCCGTGAGCATGCTCCCAGACGGCGACACTCCACCCATTGTCACCTCGGCGCGGCTCCTTGACCCTCAACGGCACAATGCACTCCTCGAAGCGGATCTTGAGGTTGAAGCAACAGACAACGATGGGGTAGCGCTCTACGAGTATCGATGGAACAGTGCCACGTTCGGATCAATCCAGGTGGCTGGCGTTGATGCACCGACCGTCGACTACTCGGGAACGACACCGGAGTCTCGCTACGCACTTGAGGTGCGAGCTGTCGATGTCCACGCCAACGCATCCGAGTGGTTCCCCGTGTGGTCCGGTGTCACGCCGAGCGTTCCCAAAGTCATTGTTGCCGGAGACTCGATCGCCTCTGGCTACGCGCGTAAGTGGTTCACCGCCGACGCCACGTGCAGGGACAACCGCCTGTCGTACGGCACAGGTGTAGCAGCCGGCGTTGCGGCCGGCCTACCCAGTGCATGGACTCCCGAGTACGTCAACATCGCATGGGCGGGCGCAGGTATCAACTCGATGCTCAACGGTGGGTCCGATTCGTGTGGCGTCTCCCACAAGGCACAGGTGACCCAGATCCAGGGTCTCGTCGACGAGTCCTCGTGGAGCATCGTCACAATCACGGCAGGTATCAACTCGACGAACTGGACCGATGTGATCGTCGAGTTGACAAAGGACACAGCGATCTCTCTCACAGACAACGGAGACAAGAAGGCGTGCGACCTCGCGCTCCACACCAGCTGGAACATCGACGAACGAGCCCCGAGCATCAAGGAGGGAGCGCGCAAGATTGCAAACTTGCTGGCGAGCACGACCAACGCATCGCTCTTGTGGACCGGTTACTACGACATCACTGGTACGGAGCTCGCACCCCTGTGGGTGCCGATCGGCGACGAATGCTCAGACGAGATGTCTGAGGCCATGGGGGTGTTGCATCTTGCATTGCGGGCAGGTCTGACAAGTGATGTCACGTGGGTGGACATTGATGGGGACATCACCACCCAGTCGTGGGCCGGGTGGCCACATCCGAACGCTGCGGGTCACACTTTGATCGCTAACTCTGTGCTCGAGGCTCTCCGCCAATAGACCCTCGGTTCGTCGCCCAACATGTCGCTGGTATATGCGACCATGTCCACATGGACATCCCCGGCATTCTGCACGCCGATATCGATGCGTTCTACGCGGCAGTCGCGGTCCTTGAGGACCCAACGCTCGCGGGCAAACCCGTAGCCGTCGGCGGCGGCGTGGTGCTCTCGTGCACGTACGAAGCCAAGGCCTTCGGCGTTCGGGGCGGCATGCGACTTGTCGACGCAAGAGCGCGATGCCCACAGCTGATAGTCGTAGATGGCACCTTCGGTGCCTACACCGACTACTCGAGAACCGTCTTCGAGGTCTTCGAGTCGTACACACCTCTGGTTGAGTCGCTGTCCATTGACGAGGCGTTCATGGATGTCACCGGCTCCGTTCACCTCTTCGGCTCGCCGACCAACATCGCACGCAGAATCAGGGTCGATGTGAAGGACCAGACCGGTCTCTCCGTGTCTGTTGGTGTTACACCGCGAAAGTTCCTTTCGAAGATCGCAAGCCAGGTCGCCAAACCCGATGGCATGATCGTCGTCCAGCCCGGTGACGAGTTGGAGTTCCTCCACCCGCTCTCCGTGTCATATCTGTGGGGCGTTGGCCCCGTTACTGAACGCAGGCTCCACGAACTCGGACTTGAGACAATCGGTGATATCGCCGACACGCCCGTTGAGTCTTTGAAGGCGATGCTTGGCGCAGGCGCCGCTCGACATCTGCATGCACTCTCGAGCAACCGCGACCCGAGGCCGGTTGAGCGGACGAGGAAGGCGAAGTCGCTGAGCGCGCAGAGCGCAATGTCCACCCAAGTAAGACAGATGGATGACCTGCTCCCAGTCCTGGCCCGGCTGACGGACAGGGTCGCGTCGAGGCTGAGGAAGAAGCAGCGATCGGCACGAACGGTGACAGTCAAGGTCCGGTTCGGAGACCTCAGCTCGGTCACGCGCTCGGCAACCGTTGCGGCGCCAACGGCTTCCACCGGCGCCATCGTGGAGATTGCCAAGCCACTCCTCCAGAAAGTGCTTGACGAGTATCCAAAGCACGAGACGACCCTTCTGTCTGTTGCCGCCACCGGTCTTGGTGTCAACGAACCAATACAACTCGCTCTCGGGGTGGATGATGCCGCCCAAGGCGGAGGCACCCCAGACGAGCTTGAGTCCGATGCTCTCGACCGATCAGTGGACGAACTCAGAAGACGCTTTGGCCGCGAGATCGTTCTCCATGGAAGTGATCTGCTGTCCGGACGGTCTGACTTCACCGACGGCCTGAGCGACATCATGACGAGGGATGACAGCCGCCTCTCAGACGAGGAGTGATCGCCGACCGGTAGGGTGCCCCGATGCGGGGAACCTATTGGTTATTGATTGCCGTGGCCGCGCTCGGATGGGGATCCGGCGGTGTGACGACGCGCGCTGCCTTCGCTGAAGGCCTGGACCCGTGGACCATAATTGCGATGCGGGTCGTGATCGCTGCTCTCCTTGTCGCTCTGGTGCTTGTAGCAATGCGCTCGCCGCTGCCCACGAAGGAGGTGCTGGGATTCGGGCTCGTTCAGTCGATCTTCAACCTCACCGTGCCGTATGTCCTCTTCACCTTCGCGTTGGAGGAGGCATCTGCAGGATTCGTTGGATTGATCACAGCGTTGATCCCGATGGCGACATCCGTGTTCGCAAACTACATGCTGCCGAACGAGCCGCTGACGCCGCGGCGGCTCTTTGCTCTTTTTGTTGCTTTCACGGGGGTCGCCGCCCTTCTCCTGTCGGGTGACTCGGGCTTGGCTGAAGGTGGACGGCCACTCGTCGCGATCGGTCTCGGGCTGATCTCGGTTGTCTCGGTTGGATTCTCTGGCGCGTTTGCGAAGAGGCATGCTGGGACGTATGACCCGATCATGCTCTCCGGTCTGCAGTTCGGCATGGCAAGCGTCTGGCTGATTGGTGCGATGGTCGCCGTCGAAGGACTCCCAACCGACGTCTCGACGAAAGGTTGGTTGCTGATACTCAGCCTCGCGATAGCGGCCACCTTCTTGCCATTCCTTCTGTACTTCTGGCTGCTGCAGCACATCTCTGCAACACAGGGCTCGCTCGTCGGCTACATCGTTCCCTTCGTTGGTTTGTTGGGTGGCATCGTGCTGCTCGGCGAACAACTGCAAGGCGGCATCGTCATCGGGGGTGTCCTTGTCGCCATCGGTCTGTACCTCTCGGATCGGGAGGCACGCAAAGCAGCCGTGGAGCCCGCCTCACAGCATGTGCGACCCCTTTGACAGTTCCGTAGTCAAGATGTTATGATTAGGAAACCCTAATAACAGACGACCCGGAGCTGTAGGCATGGCTGATAACACTACAGGCGTGGTGACATTGGAAGACCTCGCCATCGGTGATGATGCAACAGTCGTCGGTTTCCTGGACAAGGCGCCGTCCCGAAGGTTGCTTGAGATGGGATTCGTACCTGGCACCGTCGTAACCGCGCTGCGGTCGGCACCGCTTGGAGATCCGATCGAATACGCAGTGATGGGTGGGCGTGTTGCCATGCGCCGGATCGATGCATCGGCGATCCTCGTTGAGCCTGGGTCCTGATGGCGGGCTGTGCCCATTGTGGGCCGGTCGACGAGACCACCGAGAGGGACGGTTCGATTGTTGTCGGCCTGGCTGGCAATCCGAACACAGGCAAGTCGTCGATCTTCAACCATCTGACCGGGGCCAAGCAACATGTGGGCAATTGGCCAGGCAAGACCGTCGCCAAGGCGCACGGTTCACTGACTCACCATGGTCAGGAACTCCAACTGGTCGACCTTCCGGGCACCTATAGCTTGAATGCTGCATCGCCTGAGGAGATAATCACACGCGACTTTCTCGTCAGCGAGCAGCCGGATGTCGTGATCGTCGTGGCCGACGCATCGAACCTCGAGCGCAACCTCTATCTGGTTGTCCAGGTGCTCGAGATCGGCCTTCCAACTGTTGTGGCGCTCAACATGTCAGACGTTGCCGACTCGCGAGGACTGGCTGTCTCTGTTGCCGCGCTCTCGGAGCGGCTTGGTGTTCCCGTCGTCCCAACGGTGGCCCGCCGGGGCACTGGCCTGGCAGAACTTCAGCATGAAGTACTCGCAATGGCGACGGCACGGAGCAGATCGTGAGCACGCTCAGAATCGATTACGGGACTGCAATTGAGGAGTCGATTGATCGGCTGGCGGAACAGATCGAGGCGGCTCCCGAGATCGCGGACCTCTATCCGACACGGTGGCTCGCCATCGCCCTCATAGATGGTGATCCCGGCGTCGACGATCAGCTGCGAACGTTGGAGGACGGTGTCGCGCTGGTGGAACTGCGCGATCGGGTCGTGGACGAGCTGAGGGCGACCCTCGGGGAGTCTGTGGACACCGCGATTGCAGGGAAACGCTTCGATACCGTTCATGCCATCGCGTCAGCGGTGACCGAAGGCTCAAACGATCTTCGGGTCACGAGAACCGATCGGATCGATTCGATCGTGACGAATCGATACCTCGGCATCCCGATCTTCCTTGCTGCGATGTGGGTTGTCTTCAAGATCACGACCGACATAGCCGGTGCGTTTCTCGATTGGGTTGATGGTGCCATCTCAGGACCGATCAGCAGCATTGTCACAGGACTGGTTGCCGCGGTGGGACTCGGTGGTTCGTGGGTCGAGAGTCTGCTGGTTGACGGTGTCGTTGCGGGTGTCGGAGCGATTCTCGTGTTCGTCCCCGTGTTGATCTCGCTGTTCCTTGCCCTTGCATTCCTCGAGGACACCGGGTACATGGCGAGGGCAGCGTTCGTGATGGACCGTCTTATGCGCGGCGTCGGGCTGCAGGGCAAGAGCTTCCTCCCGATGCTTGTCGGGTTCGGTTGCACAGTTCCAGCCGTCTATGCGACGCGAACGCTTGACAATGAGCGGGACCGAATCCTGACGTCGCTTCTGACACCATTCATGAGCTGCAGTGCCCGGCTGCCTGTCTATGTGTTGATGTCCGCGGTCTTCTTTCCCGCCCACGCTGGGCTAATCGTGTTCGCCATGTACCTTCTCGGAATCGCGGTGGCGCTCGTTCTCGGTCTGATCCTGCGTCGTACCGCGCTGCCGGTGAAGGAGTACGCCCCCACGATCATGGAGATGCCACCGTATCGGATGCCGACGGTGCGCTCGATCTGGTTTCACACGTGGGTTCGTACGAAGGCCTTCCTTGAGGAAGCGGGAACGATCATCTTCGTCACGATGCTCGTCGTGTGGCTGTTGATGGCGATCCCTGTGTCTGGTGCAGGGACGTTCGCCGACACGGATGTCGACGATTCGGCATTCGCCGCCGTTGCAGGCGCGGTCTCCCCGGTCTTTGAACCGGCAGGCTTCGGTTCGTGGGAGGCGACGGGTGCTCTCATGTCCGGCTTTGTCGCCAAGGAGGTCGTGATCGGCACGATGGCCCAGGTCTACGGCGTCGAAGAGACCGAAGGTTCCGACCCTGACCCTTCGATCGTGGATTCGCTTGTGGAACTCGTCGGCGGGCTCGGCGACGCCGTGGTCGGTGCCGCAAAGGCGATACCCGCGATGATTGGCATCGACCTGGCCGGTGAGGATTCCGAAGATGAGCCATCTGCACTCATGGCATCGATTGAGTCAGGGTTCGACGAGAGCAGCGGAGGTCGTGGAGGACTCGCTGCCCTCGCATTCATGGTGTTCGTGCTGCTCTACACGCCGTGCATGGCTGCCGTCGGCGCGATCAGGCACGAGATCGGTACCCGGTGGATGTGGGTGAGCGTGGTCGGCCAGACGATCGTTGCCTGGCTACTTGCCGTATCCGTCTTCCAGGGCGGCACGATTCTGGGCCTTGGATGACGGGATAGAGATGACGATTCTCGACTCGGTCCTTGTGGAGCTTCGGAAGGAAAGGGGTCCGATTCGCTCGAACGAGTTGGCATCGAAGCTGGGTGTGTCGGAGCCAGCTCTGGAGGGGATGATCTCCGTACTTGTTGGCAAAGGGAAGCTGGCAGGAACCGAGTCGGCAGCGATGGAGGATGTGGTCGCCTGCTCGGGTATTGCCTGTGGGATCTCGTGTGTTGGACTCGAGAAGTGTCCGTTCATCGCCAATGTACCGGAGTCCTACACCCTCGTCATCGGGTCGGCGAGCTCCCAGTGACGACATGAGTTGCCTCGCTCCACCCGAATGTCTAATCTCTTAGTAGCCAACTAGGGATTACTATGGAATCGTTGATTTGACGATGGCCAAGGGTTAGGGAGAAGAGGAAGACATGGATCAAGCGGACGGTACGGCAAGCATCGAGTCCCCACCGAAGCTGCTGGACTTCAACCAGGAACGGATTCGAACGCTCCACTACACGTGGATCGCCTTCTTCATGACGTTCTATGTCTGGTTCAACCTCGCTCCTCTGTCGACGACGATGCTCGACTCGGTCGGCTGGCTGACGGACGAGCATGTGAAGATCCTCCTCATCGCCAACGTTGCGTTGACCATCCCTGCGCGAATCGTGGTCGGCGCGCTCATCGACCGCTTCGGAGCCCGCATCGTGTTCTCTGCCCTGATGGTCGTGATGGCGGTTCCCGCTGTTGCGTTTGCCATAGGCGACACGTTTACGCAGTTGTTGGTCGCACGGTTGGTCCTGAGCTCTGTCGGTGCCGGTTTCGTCGTCGGTATCAAGATGATCGCGCAGTGGTTCACACCGAAGTACATCGGAAGGGCCGAAGGCTTCTATGCCGGGTGGGGGAACTTCGGTTCAGCATTCGCGGCGATGACGCTGCCTTGGTTTGCGATCACGTTCCTGGGCGATTGGCTCGGCCTTGGCGATGATGCATGGCGCTGGGCGATGGCCGTCAACGGTCTCGTCATGGGCATCTACGGCGTGATGTACTACTTCCTGGTCAAGGACGTGCCGGCGGGCGAGAAGCTCCACAAGTCGAAGAAGGCAGACCCAATGATGGTGTCTTCGTACGGCGACCTTGTGCAGTACCTCGTTTGGTCGATCCCGCTTCTTGGTGCTCTCGGTGTTCTTGCGTGGCGCATCGGCAACGTTCTGATCGATGGCAACCCAGTGCTGTCGACGACGGCGCTCACGGTCATCTACGTCGTACTGATCCTCCTGTATCTCGCCCACGCCATCCAGGCCCTTCGTGTCAACCTGCCGCGTCTCAAGGTGGGCGTACCCGACGATGAGAAGTACCACTGGGGCAGTGTGGCGGCACTGAATGCCACATACTTTGCGAACTTCGGAGCTGAACTTGCGGTCGTATCCATGCTGCCAGCTTTCTTTGAGCACACGTTCTCCGGACTCACGAACAGCGATGGCTCGACCCTCGTGACGGCAACCGTTGCGGGGTTCGTGGCTGCATCGTTTGCATTCGTCAACTTGGTGGCCCGTCCTCTCGGCGGCTACATCTCTGACAAGATGGCGAACCGCAAGCGAACCATGCTCATCTACATGGGAGGAATCGTTCTCGGATTCTTCTTCATGGCGTGGATCGGTGTGTGGGGCGACGGTGTCGATGCAGATGGTCTGCGGACCGTCGTGCCAGCATTCGACGGCGTGTGGTGGCTGATCGTCGCGGTGGCGATTACGGTCTTCGCTTCGGTATTCGTGCAAGGCGCCGAGGGTGCAACGTTCGCGATCATCCCGATGGTGCACAAGACCCAGACCGGGCAGATTGCAGGTATGGCCGGTGCCTACGGCAATGTCGGCGCAGTGATCTACCTCGTGCTGTTCTCGCTGGTCGACGCAAGAACGTTCTTCTTCATACTTGCTGGCGGAGCGCTGATTGCGTTCGTTATCACGCTGTTCATGCTTGAGGAACCTAAGGGTGCGTTCGACGCCGAGCACGTCCGTGATGAGGCTGGCGCGATCGAATAGAAGCAGTCAACTGACCAATTCGCGTATGCGAAGGGAGTGGCAATGGCCGATATCTACGAGTGGGATGTAGAGGACGAACAATTCTGGGAGGAGACCGGTAAGAAGGTCGCCAGCCGGAACCTCTGGGTCTCCATCCCGAGCCTCTTGGTCGGCTTTGCTGTCTGGCTGTACTGGGGAATCATCACGGTCCAGATGGTCAACCTCGAATTCGGGTTCACCACGAGTGACTACTTCACACTGACGGCGATAGCCGGACTCACTGGAGCAACGCTGCGGATTCCAAGCAGCTTCCTCATCCGAATCGCGGGTGGTCGGAACACGATCTTCTTCACTACGGCGTTGTTGATGATCCCTGCTGCGGGAACCGGGTTCGCGTTGATGGCCACCGACACTCCCCTGTGGGTGTTCCAGGCGCTTGCGGTTCTCTCCGGTCTTGGCGGCGGTAACTTCGCCTCTTCGATGTCGAACATCAGCTTCTTCTACCCGAAGAGGAAGCAGGGTCTTGCGCTTGGTTTGAACGCAGGCCTCGGAAATGCCGGAGTGACAACGATGCAGATCGTTGTTCCTGCTGTCATGACCATCGGCGTCATCGGTGCAGGACGGGTGCTCGCGAACACCTCCGGCTGGATCTTTGGAAAGATCCCCGAGGGAACGACGACCTACATCCAGAATGCTGGATTCGTCTGGCTCGTGTTCCTCATTCCGTTGGCGTTCCTTGGCTGGTTCAAGATGGACAACATCCGTGCCGATCACGTGTCCCCGAATATCAGCGGACCATTCGGCTCGTTCGCCAAGATCAGCGGCATGTTGGGTCTGGCCTTCATCCCTGCTATCGCAGGCCTGTTCATCATTCTGCCTTCCCCGACAGGGTTGGGTTGGACGTGGGCGAAGTACCCGACGATTCTCATCGTGATACTCGCGACGGTCATGCTGCTGAAGCTGCTCAGGGGTGACGTCAAGGCGAACCTTGACCGTCAGTTCAAGATCTTCGGTCACAAGCACACGTGGATCATGAGCGTCATCTACACGATGACGTTCGGGAGCTTCATCGGCTATTCGGCAGGTTTCGCCCTCGCCATCAAGGTCATCTTCGGCTTCCAGCACATCCAGGATGCCACAGGCATGTGGGATCACACGCTTGTGAATGCGAACGGACCGTCGGCGCTTGCCTTTGCGTGGATGGGACCGTTCATCGGTGCTTTCATTCGCCCGTTGGGTGGTTGGATTGCTGACAAGGTCGGTGGCGCAAAGGTGACACAGTGGGTGTCTGTCACGATGATTGCCAGCGCTCTGGGTGTTGCCTACTTCATGAAGCAGGCCTTCCAGTCAGCAACGCCTGAGGACTACTTCGTTCCGTTCTTCCTGCTGTTCCTCCTGCTGTTCGCAGCGACGGGAGTTGGCAACGGTTCGACGTTCCGAACGATCGCCATCGTGTTCGACAAGGAGCAGGCCGGTCCTGTACTTGGTTGGACATCAGCGGTGGCCGCATACGGAGCGTTCGTTGTACCGGCAGAGTTCGGTGCCCAGATCAAGGGCGGCACGCCTGAGATTGCGCTGTACGCATTCGCGTTCTTCTATGCGATCTGCCTCGTTCTGAACTGGTGGTACTACCTCGGCCCGAAGAAGGAATACGACAACCCGTAAGCCTCAACAGGCTCCAACCAACTTCTGGCGTCGCAGTCGACGGAATACCGTCGGACGGGACGCCAGAAGTCTGTGCGGGATACAGCCTCACGCGCGCATCCCCGCCCATATGTCGCAATGACCCCCTGAACTCGCAGTCGATACGGGCGGGTCAGTCCGGTGTTGTGTTGTAGACGAGTCTGGTTGCGCCGTTCGGGAAGACAGTGGACTCCATCAGACGCATCGGACCGTCGTAGGCATCACTGAAGAGGGGTAGCCCGCTTCCGAGGGCTTCAGGTATGACGGTGATGTCAAGAGTGTCAACGGCACCGCCGATTAGGCCGTCGGTCACGACCTTTCCGCCACCGAAGACCCAAAGCCGTTTCGGTGTCTCGGCTGAGAAGCTTCTGATAGTGGATGCTGTCGGGGCATTGGTGAAGCGGATATCAGCTCCATCTGGAACGCTGAATCCAGTACGAGTAGTGAGGACGGTGGTAGGTCTGACTCCCCAGGTCCAGCCCCATCCAATGGTCTGGACATAGGTGGCGCTGCCCATGATGAGCGCACCAATGGAATCAGTGAAGGCATCGAAGTCGAAATCGGAACCGAAGCCCTCATGCGGGTACTTCTGGAGAAAGTCGACGTTGCCGTCAGTTGCTGCGACATATCCATCGAGAGTCACTGCAAGGCTTGCAACTACATCCGTATCCGTCATTGCCAACTTCGTCTAGTCAGGGGTTCTGGTCAATCACATCCTAAGCGCCCAACCACCCACCCATAACCGGCATCACCGGCGGTTCCAGTTGAGTCCGATCACGTTCTGAGAGGGGAAGGGATTGCTTGTCAGGTTCGGGCGGTGATTCGACTCCAGCCGCTGGACCAACGTGTCTTCAGGTCAGGCAACACGAGCGTTGATGAGTTTTTGAATCCGGCCGTTCTCAACATGTCCTCGACATCCTGGGCACGAACCTCTCTCCGGCGGGATTCGGAGAGCGAGCGGAGCAGTGCCCAATGGGCTCGCGATGGGTGGGGCAACCCGGCCTCGGTGCCATACTTGTTCACGATCACCACGAGACCACCTGGCTTAAGCGAGGAGCGGAACTTGTCGAACAGGATCTTGTTGTATTCGCTGACGTCGCAATAGAGGATCATGTCGAATCCGACGGGAAGATCCTCCTTGAGGAAGTCGCAGTGCTGATAGTCGATCCGGTCCTGTAGATGGTGTTCGGCGGCGATCTGCCGACCGACGGCGCAAACGGTGCTGATATCCAGAACCACTGCCTCAAGTTCCGGGAAACGGCGAAGAAGCGCGAAGGACATGACGCCTGAACCGCCACCAACATCGAGAAGGCGACCTAGCCCGCTGACCGGCAGCGTAGTTGCCAACTCCTCGGCCAATGGGAGGTGGATCTCGTAGAGCATCCGAGTGAACTCTTCGGCGCGTCCTGGGTTCTCGCGCATCTTGGTGACGTAATCCGCAGGGACCATGTGCTGGATCCCGCTCGACACGTCAGGATCGCAGAGGCGTCGAGCCAGGTCAGTCACGACCGCAAGACCCTCGCGGGCCTCCCTCGCGAGAAACGACCAGGTATTCCTACTCGCCGCGTCCAGGATCGCGGTTCGGGCGGTGGCCGACGTCACGTATCCTTCCGCGGAGCGATCGAGAAGGCCGAGTCGTGCCACCAGTTCCAGCCAAGGACGGCAACGCTCCACGGGCATACCCAGGGTGTCGGCAACAACTGCTGCAGGCATTGGCTCGTCGGTCAGAATCCAGAAGAGTCCACGTTCCATGGCCGCACCCGTCGCTGCTGCTGCCGCGTAGCCGTCGACCAGATCAAAGACATCGTCCGGTGTGCTTGGATTCATCGGCTCACCCCGCTTCTCCGAAGGACCTACAGCTACCCGACCATCATATCCGGTGCGTTCTCAATGCCTCATTGCAACGCTTCGGCGAGTTTCTGTGATGGTGTCATCCATCTGAGGGTTTGTCGAGGTCTGCCGTTGAGTTGGTGGGCTGCGTGGTCGAGGTCGTCTTGGGTGAGAAGTGACATGTCTGTGCCTTTCGGGAAGTATTGACGTAGCAGTCCGTTGGTGTTCTCGCTCGATCCACGTTGCCACGGCGACTTCGGGTCACAGAAGAACACTTGGATGCCTGTGTCGATCGTGAACTGGGCGTGTTGGGCCATCTCTTTGCCCTGATCCCAGGTCAACGATTTCCACAGATGCTCAGGGAGCTTCGGCACTGTGGTTTCGAGTGCGTCACGGACTGCAGTGGCGTTCTTGCCGTCAGGGAGTGCGAATAGCATCACATATCTTGACCAGCGTTCCACAAGTGTTCCGATTGCTGTCTGGCGTTTCCCCATCACCAGGTCGCCTTCCCAATGACCGGGCACCGCACGATCAGCAACCTCAGGGGGCCGCTCAGAGATCATCACCGGGCTGAGAACGTTGCGAGCCCGCCCCGGGCGCAGGAGCTGTATAAGAAGCTCGATGAGTTGACTTTGGACACCTGGATCGAGCTTTATGAGCTTATGACACCCGAAAAGATGACCGACGTCGGCTAGCGGCCGAGAGGGTCGATCGCCGCCGGAGCGGTCGGCTGGGGTGCCGTGGCCCGATTGGACCGGATTCCGACCATTGGTGGTGCGGCCTCGCCCTCGAATGGGGGCTGCATTTGGTCCGCGAGACCTCATAGAGGCGAGCGGTATCTGCCTGGGTGCGGCCCTCGACAATGACGGACATGATGATGGAACGGGTTTTCGACATCCACCCACGAAAGCACCCGCCGAGTGTTTCCTATGTCGCGCGACATGTGGTTCCTATGTCCTGAAACAGCACACCGCCCCCGCTACGAAGAAAGCCCTTGGTATTCCTATATGTGCCGAGGGCTTTCTCGCGCCACACGTGTGAGGTTGTCCCAGCGTCGTAGGGACGATTGCCACTCCGTCGATCGGCTGGCCAGGCTTCTAGGCCCCGATTTCGCACACCGAGTGCCGCCATCGCTGGAAGCCACCTAGTCCCGTGGTGCAGCTTCTTTAGCGCTGGTGCGATCGACGAACAGCTCGAGCAACGTCGCTACCTCCACGTCGTCCTCGAGTGGGGTCTGAGATTAGCGTTGGGTCGAAGTGCTACTGGTTCCTTCGACCGATCTTCTCGTGGCCGAGATACTGTGCCGCCTCGAGTTCAGCGACGATTCGTGAGCAACGCGCATTTCGTGTGTCGGCAGCATGAGTCGCCCATCTCCGCGCTGGCCGTCGGTAGGCTCCGAAACCGCTGGACCGGAGAAGCATCGCATGTCTGACCGCCCGATTTACATCGACGGATTCACACACCAACTCAGAGATATCGATCCAACCGAGACACGAGAGTGGCTCGATGCCCTCGACGACATCGTTGAAGTCGATGGCGATACGCGTGCGCGGTATCTGATGGCCCGTCTGTTGGAGCACGCAAGGAAGCACAACATCGGTGTGCCCGGGTCGGTGTCGACACCCTACATCAACACGATCCCTCCGGAAGCTGAAGCACCGTACCCGGGGGATGAATACTTGGAGAAGCGCATACGTCGCTTCATTCGATGGAACGCGGCTGCAATGGTCATTCGGGCGAACAGGAAAGCAGACGGTATCGGGGGGCATCTTTCGTCGTTTGCGTCTTCCGCCCTGCTGTACGAAGTCGGGTTCAACCACTTCTTTCGTGGCAAGGCAGATGGGACACCTGGAGACCATGTGTACTTCCAAGGACACGCGACACCGGGAACATATGCTCGAGCCTTCCTTGAGGGACGCCTGTCAGAAGACGACCTCGATCGGTTTCGCAGAGAGATCGGCACGCCAGGGCTTTCGAGCTATCCGCACCCGCGCCTCATGCCGGACTTCTGGGAGTATCCGACGGTATCAATGGGTCTTGGACCCATCAACTCGATTTACCATGCCCAATTCCTGCGATACCTCGAAAACCGGCGGATAGCGGACACCAGCAGCTCGAGAGTCTGGAGCTTCATCGGTGACGGTGAGACCGACGAGCCCGAAACCCTTGGATCCATCTCGGTGGCCGGTCGCGAGAAGCTCGACAACCTCACTTGGGTGGTGAACGCCAATCTGCAGCGACTCGATGGTCCGGTCCGTGGGAACGGGAAGATCATCCAGGAGCTCGAGGCCATGTTCAGGGGCGCCGGATGGAATGTGATCAAAGTGATCTGGGGCTCCGATTGGGATCAGCTTCTCGCTCGAGACGTTGACGGCGCGCTCGTGAACAAGATGAATGCGACCGTCGACGGGGAGTACCAGCGCTACAAGGCGGAATCGGGGGCGTACATTCGGGAGCATTTCTTTGGTCCCGAGCCAGCGCTCCAGAAGCTTGTGGAGGGGATGTCTGATGATGACATCTGGGACCTTCGTCGTGGCGGTCTCGACCATCGCAAGGTGTATGCGGCGTATCGATCTGCCCAGCAGATGCGGGGAGCACCCACCGTCATCCTTGCAAAGACCATCAAGGGGTGGACACTTGGAGCCGACATCGCAGGCAGGAACGCCACACACTCGATCAAGAAGCTAAGCGGGGATCAGCTCAGGAAACTTCGAGACCGACTGCACCTTCACGACGAGGTTTCGGATGTTGATCTTGAGTCCGGTGAGCCGCCCTATCTTCGGTTCGAAGGCGGATCACCAGAGCTCAACTATCTCCTTGGGCGTCGCGAATCACTCAACGGTCCGCTTCCAAGTCGCGGACTCCCTATTCGGCTTCCTCTTGATTTGCCGGACCACACACCCTTCGCTGAGTTCGATGGTGGCTCCGGCACGGTCGAAGTTGCCACCACGGGCGCATTCACGAGATTGCTGCGTGCCCTTACGAGAGACCCGAACATCGGCGACAGAGTCGTTCCGATCATCCCGGATGAGGGCCGGACGTTCGGCATGGATGCGCTGTTCAAGGAGATCGGAATCTACGCCCCCGAAGGACAGCTGTATGAGCCGGTCGACCACAATCTGATTCTCTCCTACAGGGAGTCGATGGATGGCCAGATGCTCGAGCAGGGCATCACCGAGGCTGGGGCGACCGCCAGTTGGATTGCTGCTGCAACGTCGTACGCGACACAGGGTGTCCCGATGATCCCGTTCTACGCCTACTACTCGATGTTTGGTTTCCAGAGGGTCGGAGACGCACTCTGGGGGGCCTCCGACTCGCGAGCCCGTGGATTCCTTCTCGGTGCTACGGCCGGTCGCACGACACTGCAGGGCGAGGGACTCCAACACCAGGATGGGCACAGCCACTTACTGGCATCGACGATTCCTGCGTGCGAGGCCTATGACCCCGCGTTTGCCTATGAGGTGGCCACCATCATCGAACGGGGGATCCAGCGCATGTATGGAGACATGGAGGATGTCTTCTACTATCTCACGCTGTACAACGAGGCGTATCTCCAGCCAGCCAAGCCCTCTGGATCCGAAGATGGCATTCTCGAGGGCCTCTACAAGTTCGCTGACGCCCCGCCCGGCCATCAGCACAGCGCAACGATTCTGTTCTCCGGTCCCGCACAGATCGCAGCACGAGCTGCCCAGGGCGAGCTTGCTGACCACTTCGGAGTTGGTGCGGAACTGTGGAGCGCGACGTCGTACAAGAAGCTGCGCGAGGAGGCAATGGCGACGGACCGCTGGAACATGCTGAATCCCGAACGTGATCAACGCATCCCCCTCGTGACGCGACGCCTCGATACTGCCGATGGACCGATCACTGCAGTGACGGACTACATGAAGGCGGTTCCTGACCAAATTGCTCCGTTCGTCGAGAAGCCCTTCACGACCCTCGGAACCGACGGCTACGGAAGAAGCGACACGAGAGAGGCGTTGCGATCGTTCTTTGAGGTGGACACCGCACACGTTGTTGTGGCGGTGCTGGCGTCTCTCGTCCAGCAAGGTGCGATTGGTGCCGATGTGGTCGTCGCCGCCATCGAACGCTATGAGATCGACCCAGAGGCGCCCGCTCCCTGGACTGTGTGAGCGAGGAGTCCCTAGCCTCGCCCTATGAGCGACCTCTCTGAATCTGCGCGTCGGATCGCCATCGAGACTGGGTCTTCTGGTGTGACTCGTATCGATCACGCAGCCCACCAACTCAACGGCAGACCTCGACAAACCCTCAGATGGATGACACCATCACAGAAACTCGCCGAAGCGTTGCAATGAGGCATTGAGAACGCAGGCAATATGGGCGGCTAGACCTGAACTGAGAGACCTCCGATATGTGTTGTTATGGGAGGTCTGTGGAGTGACGGGTAGCCGCGGTCCGGCGGCTCTCAGCTCGGAAGCTCGAGCCGCAAGGGCGGGAGATTCACTGGATCGAAGCTGGAACGGGACCGGTGATATTTCGATCCGATCGTGACCGGCTCTCGACCGCGTGCACAATTAGGAGAGAGATGCAGAACACGGCGATGCCGACGACTTGGTGCAGGAGCGCAAAGTACTTGGGTACACCAAGCACGATGACGGTGACCCCGAGCGAGATCTGAGTTGCGATCACCACGAGAAGCCACATTGTGAGCGGTTCGAGGTGATGGTCAGACTTGGTCTGTCGGCTGACGACCACGAACATGGCTACGGCTAGGGCAGCGACGACGAAGGCGAACCATCGGTGTATCCAATGTGAAGCAAGTGGCTCGAACAGGCTCAGGAACGCGGAGTCGGCGGTCGTGAGCATCCCACCGGGAATGAAGTATCCGAACATGTGGGGCCACGTGTTCGACAGGTGCCCGGCCTTCAATCCTGCAACGAGGCCGCCGTACGCGATCTGGACGTTCACGGTAGCGAACACCGCCCACGACAGCACCCTGATCGAGCGTGACGGTCGATATGCGGAACGGGTGCGTGCCGCATCGATCCGGTCCAAGGCCATCCACAGCACAATGCCGAGCAAGGTCAGGGCTGCGAGCAGGTGAATCGTCAACCGGAACTCGCTCACTGCGGGGCGGTCCTGGAGCCCGCTCGACACCATCAGCCAGCCGATCGCTCCCTGGATCCCGAATCCTGCAGCGACCAGCCAGTACTTAATCGACTCACGAGGTGTGACGATGCGTCTCCACATGAACCACAGAAGCGGGATGACCACAAGCATGCCGGCGATGCGACCGATCAGACGATGTGACCATTCGATGTAGAAGATCTGCTTGTACGCCGAGACAGTCATGCCGGTGTTCACGAGCTGGTACTCGGGCGTCTGTTGGTACAGCTCGAACGATTCCTCCCATGCCTCTTGACCGATCGGCGGGAGGATGCCGGTGACAACGTCCCACTCGACGATGGACAGCCCGGCTCGAGACAATCGTGTATAGCCACCGACGATCACCATCACGACCACAAGGAGTGCGACGAGGAGAAGCCACATCGTTACTGGATCCCGAAGGGTTCCCCACCGTGTCTTGTCGAGAGCTTCGACCTGAGACTCCATGATCGTTCAGTGTAGAGGCAGGGGGACTACGGACCCTTGCGGCCAAGCGGTGTACCGCCCGACGATGTTACCCCGGACTTCGTTGGCACACTTGTGGCAGATCCACCGCTGCGCATCCTCCGATCGACCAAGCGCCAGCGTTGTGTGTTGAGCTAGCCGATGCGTTCGAACTCACGGTTGGCGATGACCCGCTGCCATGGCCTCACCAGATAGGGCAGTGGCAGCGTGATCAGGTGGATGAGCCTGGTGAACGGGAAGATCAGCAGGAAGACCCAGAACGACAGGATGTGAATCTGCAGCACGAGCGGGAACGGCTGGATGAGTTCCGGTTGCGGGTTCAGAGTGATCAGCGACCACACGTACGGCACGACCACACCGGTTGCCCACAACGCACCGAAGCGGAGTGCAGCGGCTACCCAGATGCCAGAGACGACTTGCACCAGCAGGACGAGAAGCACAACGAAGTCCATTGGCGTCGTCACAACCTTTATCCGTGCCGTCGTCATGCGGCGGTACAGGAGCACGACGATTCCGAACGCTGCCCAGAGTGCCAGAGCGAGGCCTGTGATCTCAAGCGCATACAGCCGCAACGGCACGCCGCCCCACCACGCGACAGTGGATGGGAGGAACAGTGTGAAGAGGTGCCCCGTGAGAATCAGCACGATGCCCCAGTGGAAGGGAATCGATCCCCAGAACAGCTTCTTGCTCTCGAGGAGCTGCGACGAAATGGCAGACACAGTGAATGGTGCGCGTTTCCAACGCAGCACACTGACCACGATCGCGATAAGGAGTGCGGCATACGGGAGTGCCACGAACAGCATCATGGAGAGGGTGTCTGACATTGCTTCACCTCATGCTTTCTTCTGTGGCGATACGGGCTGCCGTGAGTACATGCAGATACGGGTTCTTCGAATCTGCCTTCTTGAGCGTCTTCTCCATCTTGACCACAGAAGGCACAAGCACGGGTTTCAGCTTCTCGATGGGCTCGTCCGTCGCGGCGAGATACCGCAGGATCGGCTCAAGATGGTCGGGGAGCTCTCCCTCCGGATTGATTCCGATGTCTCGCATGGCACCTTGGATCTCGGCCATGAATGCACCCCGCTCGTAGCTGTCGCCCCACGCGAGATGTCCGACGTAGGGTGCGACGATCGGTGACAGGTCGAACGTTGCTGTGAACAGCTCCTCGAGGTCCTGGATCTCGGAGTCTGAGATCGCCTTCGCGAACCGGCGCATCTCGCGCTCGGCGCCTCCCGTGGGAAGTGCCTCAATGGCATCGAGCATCACTGCCAACCGATCCTCTGTCGGGTAGCGCAACGCCAAGGCAATGACTTCCGGAGTCTTGAGTCCTGTGATGTTCACCATCCTCGACGTGGCTCCTCGATGTATCCAACGCCAACCGCTCCCTTGTAGGCGAGCGGATCGTTGAGTGACTCGATCGACATCTCCCTGTGATAGGGAGGAAGCACGAACCGCTCGTCGAGCGTCGGGATCGTTGTGAGTTTGTAGATCGCTTCTGCCTGCGCCTCGTCGAGGTTCGCTGTTGCCAATGTTCTACGAATCGAGTCGTCGATCGTGCCTCCGTTGAGGCTCTCGTGGCGCTTGAAGATGCGGACTGCGTACATCTTTCGAAGGATCTGGCGGATGACCTCCTCGTTCTTCACAGAGAAGAGGTTCGCCAGGTACTTCACAGGCATTCGCGCCTTGTCCAGATTGTCGAATAGTGCGAAGTCATCGAGTTCATCGGAGATGTCGAGGCGCACGAGTTCGTTCTCGATCGTTGAAACGACAGGTGAGAGCGGTGGAACGTAGAACATCATCGCCATCGTCCTGAACTCAGGATGAAGCGGCAACGCAATGCCCCACACCTTCACGAACTGGTACACAGGAGAACGCCTGGCCGAGTCCATCCAATCGTCGCTGATGCCTGACGCTCTGGCCGCTTCGATCACCTCAGGATCGTTCGGGTCGAGGATCATGTCGAGCTGTGCAGCGACGAGTTCATCCTCTGGCACCGATGCCGCAGACTCGATCTTGTCAGCGTCGTACAGCATGACACCCATGTACCGGATCCGTCCGACACAAGAGTGTGCACACGCAGGTGCCTGACCGGTCTCCATGCGGGGGAAGCACAGGATGCACTTCTCTGACTTGCCAGTTGACCAGTTGTAGTACACCTTCTTGTACGGGCAGGCAGCCACGCACATCCGCCACGCCTTGCACTTGTCCTCGTTGACGAGCACGATTCCGTCCTCAGCGCGCTTGTAGATCGCGCTTGATGGACACGCTGCGACACACGCCGGATTGAGACAGTGGTTGCAGATCCTCGGCAGGTAGTTGAAGACGACCTGCTCGATCTCCTCCATCTGCTCGCGCACACCCGGATCGAGGTCTTGCAGGCTCACGTCGTTGCGGGCATAGATGTCGGACCCGCCGAGGTCGTCGTCCCAGTTCGGGCCGCTCTTGATCTCGGTGGGAGCTCCTGTGATCAGCGAGATCGGCATTGCCGTCGGCTGCTGATCGCTTGCGGGAGCATCGAACAGATCTTGGTACTTGTGCGTGTAGGGGTCGTAGTAGTCCTCGAGCTGAGGGAGTGCAGGGTTGAAGAACAGATTCGCCAGAGCACCGGGTTTCGATTGGAGCCTCAGGTCGATCTTCCCGTTGTCATTGGACTTCCAACCACCCTTGTAGTGGTCCTGGTCCTCCCAACCGGTCGGATACCCGGTTCCTGGGCGGGTCTCGACGTTGTTCCACCACATGTACTCTGCGCCTGGACGATCCGTCCAAATGTTCTTGCAGGCAACGCTGCAGGTGTGGCATCCGATGCACTTGTCCAGATGGAACATCATGCTCATTTGTGCGCGAACCCTCATGCTGTTCCTCCGTACGCGTTGCTGGGTGTGTGTCCGTGGTGCATCAGAACTCCGGGTTCTCGACTCGGCGGATGTACACGAATGTGTCTCGGTTCACGCCCGTTGGTCTCCAGTAGTTGAACGCATAGCTGAACTGGGCATAGCCTCCGCTCATAAGGACCGGCTTGAGCCTGGTGCGTGTGAGCGAGTTGTTCATCCCTGCCCTGTTCTTGCGTCGAGGCGAGAGCGGTACGCCGAGCGTTCGCTCCGTTGCGTGATACACGAAGATGGTTCCAGTGGGAATGCGAGCCGACGTGGTGCACCGCTGGACGTATGCGCCGTTGTCGTTGTACAGCTCTACCCAGTCATTGTCCTGGATTCCGAGCTCAGCTGCGTCCTTGTTGTTCAGCCACACCGGATACCCACCGCGTGACAGCGTCATCATCCGGTTCGTATCTGAGTAGGTCGAGTGGATTGACCACTTGCCGTGTGGAGTCAGGTAGTTGAACAGCTTCCCGACCTGACCCTCAAGCATCGTCTGCTCTGTTTCTGACAGCATCGTGTGGTCAGGGCGTGGCTTGTACACGGGCAGATGCTCTCCCCATGTCAAGTAGTTGTCATGGTCGAGATAGAAGTGCTGTCGACCTGTGAGTGTCCGCCACGGGATCAGGTTCTCGACGTTGAGCGTGAACGGGGAGTACGCCCTTCCCTTGTCGACCTTGCCTGACCATGTTGGTGTCGTCAGAATCCTTTGGGGCTGACCGACGATCTTGTCGAAGTCGATGCGGATGTCGCGAGATCCCTCTGCCAGATGTGTAAGGCTCAGCCCAGTCTTCTTCTCCTCAGCCTCGAAGGCCCTATATGCGAGTTCGCCGTTTGACGCAGGGTCGAGGGCGAGGATTGCCTCACAGGCATCACGGTCGATCTCGAGAGATGGGAGCACCAGTTCCTTGCCCTCGACTTCGACAACGACGGGTCGTTTTTCGACCAGCTCGTCGTAGAACTCCTCAACGTCCACCCGCAAGCCATGGGCACCAACTCCGTTGGCCCTGATTCCTGGTCCGAGTGATGCCCACTTCTCAGCGAGCTTGGAGAAGTCGCGCTTGACGACCTTGAACTTCGGCATCGTCTTGCCTGGTATCGCTTCAACCTCTCCGGTCCACCAGTCCTGCTCGGTTGGCTGGGAGATCTCGTCGACCGTGTCATGCTGCAGCGGCAGCATGATGACATCTTCGACCGGCTCTGGGAAGGTCTGCGGTGCTAGGTCCGACACACTCTTCGCGAGGGAATTGAATATCTGCCAATCGGACTTCGACTCCCACGCAGGGCTGACTGCAGCCTGCATCGGATTGATGAAAGAGTGCATGTCGGTCGTGTTGAGATCGTCCTTCTCGTACCACGTTGCCGCCGGGAGGACGATGTCCGAGTACAGCGCCGTCGTATCCATGCGGAAGTTGAGGTCAACTACAAGGTCCATCTTCCCTGTCGGCGCCTCGGGGCGTACGTTGATCTCAGAGATCCCAAGATCGTCCGGCTCTTTCGCAATCGCGTTCGAGTGTGTACCCAGATAGTGGCGCATGAAGAACTCGTGGCCCTTGGCTGATGTTCCGATGGCGTTTCCACGCCAGATGAACCACACGCGTGGCCAGTTCTCAGGAGCGTCTGGATCGTCAATTGCAAAGTCGATCTCGCCCGCCTTGAGCGCGTCGACAACGCCTGCAACGACCTGTGAATCCGTGTCAGCGCCTTCGGCACGGAGACGGCGTACGACTTCGATCGGGTTCTGTTTGAACTGCGGATAGAACGGCAGCCAGCCGCGCCTCACGGCTCTCGCCTGCTGGTCGATCGTATGGTCGAACCCGCCGTCCGACTCCGGCAACGAGTCGTAGCTGGAGTAGCCCTTCTCGTAGCGCCACTGATCCGAATGCACGTAGTGCCACGATGGCGTGTTCTGGTGTCTTGGGGCATATCCCCAGTCGAGACCAAACGCGAGTGACCCCCACGAAGCGTGCATGACAAGCTTCTCTTGACCCACGTAATGGGCGAGGCCTCCGCCGCTGACGCCGACAGATCCCGTGAGCATCAGAGCAACGATCGCAGAGCGATACAGGAGGTTGTTGTGATACCAGTGGTTTGCTCCGGCACCGATGATGACCATGTTCTTGCCGTTGGTTGCCTCGGCGTTGGCTCCCCATTCACGTGCGAAGCGCAGCAGCGTGTCCCTGTGAACACCGGTGTGGATCTCCTGCCATGCAGGCGTGTACGCAGCGGTCTCGTCGTCGTATGACTCCGGATAGTCGCCCGCCAGTCCGCGGATAACTCCGAAGCGAGCCATGAGAAGATCAAAGACCGTCGTGACCGCTATACGGCCTCGGTCGGTCTCCACATAGCGCACGGGGACCCCCCGATGCGAGACATCGTTCGTCACGAAGTCATCGAAGGCGACCTGGCGGACCTCGTCGCATCCTTCGGCAAAGGAGAGCCTGGGATCGATGTTCTCCCCTGTCACCTCATCCTTGAGTTCGAGGTTCCATTTCCCCTTGGTTTCTTCCGCCCATCGGTGTCCGATGGAGCCATGCGGGAGTAGCGGAGCATCAGAGGACGTGTCCCACGTGAGGAGCTTCCACTCGCCGTTCTCGACATCTGCGTACCTGTCGAGCTCGTTGGCCCGCAACATTCGACCCGGCTGGTCGTCTGTGATCTCGACGAGGAACGGGAGATCGGTGTACTGCTTCACGTAGTCCTGGAAGTATGGCGTCTCGCGCTGCTCGTAGAATTCGGTGAGCAGCACATGGTCGACGGCAAGCCAGAAAGCCGTGTCCTGCCCCGGATGGGTCGGAACCCACCAGTCGGCGTACTTGGCGACCATCGAGAAGTCAGGGCTGAAGACCGCGAGCTTTGCACCGGCATGGCGCACTTCTGCGATGAAGTGTGTGTCAGGGGTGCGTGTCATGTTGAGGTTCGCGCCCATGACGGCCACGAATCGAGCGTTGTACCAGTCGGCTGACTCGTGGACGTCTGTCTGCTCGCCCCACACCTCTGGCGATGCCGGCGGAAGGTCGCAGTACCAGTCGTAGAAGCTCATGACTGTGCCGCCGAGAAGCGACATGAATCGGCTGCCAGCTGCGTAGCTGATCTGGGACATTGCCGGAATCGGCGAGAAACCAGCGACACGATCGGGTCCGTATTTGTCCACGGTTGACACGATCGAAGCGGACGAGATCTCAAGTGCTTCGTCCCACGAGATACGGCGGAATCCACCCTTGCCTCGAGCTTGCTGATATGACGCGCGCGCCGTTGGGTTCTCGGTGATGGAGCGCCACGCTGCGACAGCGTCGCCAGGATGGGCTCGTTTGGCTTCGCGCCAGAGATCGACGAGGGCGCCGCGACCGTACGGGTACTTGACCCTGATCGGGCTGTAGAGATACCACGAGTACGAGATCCCACGCTGGCAGCCACGAGGCTCATACGGTGGGAGGCCGGCTTCGAGTTGCGGATAGTCAGTGGCCTGGAGTTCCCAGGTGACGATCCCGTCCTTGACGAATACTTCCCAAGAGCAGCTCCCCGTGCAGTTCACACCATGTGTTGTGCGGACCCGCTTGTCATGGGCGAAGCGGTTGCGATAGAACTGTTCCCACTTGCGTTCCGTCGCATCGACGATCTCCAAGCTCCACTTCTCGGTCATCGGCTGCTCCTCAACTTCGTTTCATACATATCTTGCGGCCCTCGGATTATCAAAGCGGTGATCAGGATCAGGATGAGGAAGCCGACGAATCCGAGGATGTGGAACAGATCGAACGACGAGTCGTCAGCATCATCCGCCGATGCTGTCTCAAGGAACGCGGCAAGGTCATTCGCTTCCTGATTCGTGATGGCATGGTCAGCGAACACGACGATCATTTCGTCCACGACGGGATCCGTGATCGCATCGACGAACCCGGCTGTCCCGAATTCATCGATGATTCCGTTGAGATCCATGCCCATCCCTGATCCACCGAGCCGGTCATACTCACCTGCGCTGTGGCATGCGATGCAGGCAAGACCGCCGTTGGACAACAGCGTTGAACCCCTGAAGAGATCGTTGCCAGCAGTGTCCGTTCCGGCGACGGCTGGTGTGGTGGTCGGTGTCGTTGGCGCAGGCCCTGACTCTGAGAGTTGAACGGTATACGCGGAGACTTGTTGGATCTCTTCTGCGGTGAGCCGGTCGTTGAACGCCGGCATGTCCCGCTCGTAGTCGACACCCATGATCGTCTTTCCGGACAGACCGTTGGTGACGACGTCCACGACGTAGTCGAAGTCCGCAGAATCAGGGTTGCCAGCGAGAGGTGGGTACTTGTTCTCGACACCGAGTCCATCGTCCTTATGGCAGCGGGCACAATTGTCGGCGTATATGGGGGCACCATCGTCGGGGGACTGGGCCGAAGCCGGTGCCGCGAGGATCGTGAGGATCGCTGCAAAAGTGAGTGCCGTGAGCGCGGCTATGGCTGTGAGCAATGGTCTTGTGGTCCCTGCCGATCTCACCTTGTCGTCCTCCTCGTCAGAGTTTCTTCGCGAAAGCTCGGGGCGTTCTGCCTTGTTGCTCACGCCATGCTACCTTAATCACGTAGTGCTAGAGTTGCCTATTAAGGAATTATCCGAGTGACGAGAAATGAGGAGGTCACAGTCCATGAGTCGTGAGCGGATCTCGCATCCACGGGCCGTCCTATCCGCGATCATCATCTTCTTGTATTTCGCCGTCTTCACCACATGGCTCCCATCGGCACTTCTGCGCTCCTCGCTCCTCTCGAGTGCTCCACGAAACGTCGCAGACGGAGTCACGCTTGTTGTCTGGGGCGGGTTCTTCGGAATCGGTCTTCTCGCCCTCCGGTGGGCCCAGAATCGAGAGCTGATCTGACATGACGGCGTCCGAGTTGGGGTTCTACGACTTCAACATCCCCTGTCTCGCTGCGTGTCCGGTTCACACGAACGCTGGCGCGTACGTCGCTGCTATTGCCGATGGCGATGACCGGTATGCATATCTCACTGCCCGTCTTCCGAACCCATTTGCGTCGGTGTGTGGGCGAATCTGTGCTGCTCCTTGCGAGGATGCATGCAGGCGGGGCAAGATCGATCAGCCGATCGCGATTCGGGCGCTCAAGCGGTTCGTCACCGAGAAGTACGGTCCGGAGTCTGGTGAGAGCCACACGTGGAGTTCACTCAATCCGCGCAATGCACCGAGTAGAGGCAAGAGCGTTGCGGTGGTCGGCGGTGGTCCCGCAGGACTCTCGTGCGCTCACGACCTGATGTTGCAGGGATACGACGTGTCGCTGTACGAAGCCTCCAGCCGCCTCGGTGGAATGATGGTCCTCGGCATCCCTGAGTATCGCTTGCCGAGAGAACTCATCGACCAGGAGATACAGGGAATCGTCGACCTCGGACTCGACGTACATCTCGGCGTTCGTCTCGGAGAAGATATAACCCTCGACGAACTGCGGGCAGACAACGATGCGGTGTTCCTTGGTATCGGGGCGATGCTGGGTAGAGACCTCGACATTCCCGGCCACGATGCCGACGGCGTGTTTCGCGCTGTCGAGTTCCTCCTCAACGTCAACCAGGGGTTTCAGGTCGACATCGGCGAGAAGGTCGTCGTCATCGGCGGAGGCAACGTTGCCATGGACGCCGCTCGAACAGCCCTGCGGGCGAGTGCGTACGGGGATGACGCGGAATCCGAGGTCGAGAGTTGGGATGCTGACCCTGCGGAGGTGAGCCACCCCCTCGACGCCGCTCGAAGCGCTATCCGCGCCGGAGCCACAGACGTGACCATCGTCTCGCTTGAGTCCCGCGATGAGATGCCAGCGCAGGAGTTCGAGATCGTTGAAGCCGAAGAGGAGAGCATCTCCATGTTCGGGCGGCGGGGACCTCAGCAGATCATGACTGACGACCGCGGTCGGGTATCGGGTCTCCGGACGGTTGGCGTGAAGAGCGTGTTCGACGATGAAGGACGTTTCTCCCCCGACTTCGACGAAGAAGACGTGGTTGACTACGAGGCAGACACGGTCATCCTCGCGATCGGTCAGGCAATCGACCTCGATGCGCTCGGTGAGGCCGGACCGGAGGTCTCGCCTCGTCGCACGATCTCGACGGACCCGAGCACCTTCAGAACGTCACTTCCAGACGTGTGGGCCGGTGGCGATGCCGCCTTTGGTCCGAGGCTGCTCATCACGGCGGTTGCCGAGGGCCGGAGTGCCGCCGCGTCGATCCACGAAACGCTCTCGCCAGCGGATGTCACCGCACAGCGTCGGCCGGGCAAGATGAGCATCGTCGAGGACTTCAACCGGATGATGGATCGGTACGACGAGCAACAGCGTGTTGAGATCCCCACGATCCCGACTGATCGCCGCATCGGGCTGGCGGAGGTTGAGACAGGATTCACAGAGGAAGAGGCAAGGGCTGAGGCGGCGAGATGTCTGCGATGTTTCCTCGACATCCAACTCGATGTCGAGTCCTGTGTCTTGTGCGCCCTCTGCGCTGACGTGTGCCCCGTAGACGTCATCTCTCTCGTGCCATCCGAGTCGATCGGAGGCCTTGCAGGGAGTACCGCTCTCATGCTTGACGAGGAGCGGTGTATCCGGTGTGCCTTGTGCATCGATCGGTGCCCACCGAAGGCGCTATCGATGGGGATGTGGACGGGTGTGGGCGTCCCTGAGAGTATTCCACTGACGATTGGAGGAATGGCATGAAGCCGACGCTCATGGAGCGGGTCAAGGACACGACGGTTGGACGGTCCATCTTTCGCGTTCCCGCAAGGAACACGCCAAGGGAGCAGGCCGAGGGGCATTGGTCCAACTTCTTCCTCCACATCTACCCGGTCAAGATCAGGGAAGAGGAACTCGGATTCAAGTATTCGTGGTACCTCGGAGTTGTGAGTCTGACGCTGTTCATCTCGCTCATCGTTTCAGGCATCTACCTGATGTTCTTCTACGTGCCATCACCGACGACCGCGTACGGAAACATCCAGTTCCTCCAGACGGATGTCCCGTTCGGTCAGTTCACTCGCAACGTGCATCGATGGTCCGCTCACCTGATGGTGGTCGCGGTGATGGCTCATATGGCGAAAGTCTTCTACAAGGGCGCATACAAGCCGCCAAGAGAGTTCAACTGGGTGGTCGGCGTTGTCCTGCTCCTTCTGACGTTCTTCTTGTCATTCACCGGCTATCTGCTTCCGTGGGACCAGCTGGCGTACTGGGCCATCACCGTCGGTACGGCACTCGCTGCCTACGTGCCGTTCATCGGAGATCAGGTTTCCCAGTTGTTGCTCGGCGGACCGCAGGTGAGTTCCGCGACCCTGCTCAGGTTCTACGTATTGCACGTTGCGGTACTCCCAACGGTGCTGGTGATGGGCATAGTCATCCATCTGTGGCGGTGGCGCAAAGATTCGATGCTCGATTCGGGAGGTGAGTGAGATGGCTGACGATCCTCAGATCATCGAAGGTCAGCGGGTTTTGGGCGTCGTGCCTGGGAAGCCGCCGATCGGCGAGGAGAAGGTACCCAAGAAGCACAAGATGGTTTTCGTGTCTCCACACCTCCTGGTCAGACACGCTGTGGCTGGGCTTGCGATCCTTTTGGTCGTGCTCGTGGTGTCGATCTTCTTCAATGCTCCTCTCAAGGAGATTGCGAATCCGGTGGTCACTCCCAATCCGGAGAAGGCACCGTGGTACTTCATCGGTCTCCAAGAGCTACTGAGCCTCCTGCACCCGATGATCGCAGGTGTCCTGCTGCCGACTCTGTTGGTCGGAGGTCTCATGGCGCTCCCATATATCGACAGGAATCCGCAGAGAGCGATCAAGTTCCGCAAGGTCGCCGTGTGGACGTTCTCACTGTTCCTCGGCGCCTGGGTCATCTTCACGGTGATCGGATTCGCCTTCAGGGGAGCGGATTGGCAGTGGGTATGGCCCTGGGTTGAATGGCACGGTGAACTATGAAGAAGTACATCGAACGGCGACAGTTCCTCTCGAGGATGTGGAAGTGGGGCCTTGGCCTCGCAGCGGTCGCGGCGGCATGGACGTCATGGGACATTCTCCAACCCATCAACCCCGGCGGATTCGGCGGCCAGATCTCGGCCGGATCCGTTGACAAGGTTCCGTCAGACGGCGTCGCGACCATCCCGGCAGCTCAGGCGTATCTCACCAAACACAACGAAGAGGTTGTCGCGTTGTGGTGGCGGTGCCCGCATCTCGGATGCAGAGTCCCCTGGTGCGAGTCATCGGGACAGTTCGAGTGTCCGTGCCACGGAACGTCTTTCAACCGCTTGGGTGAGTACCGCACGGGGCCGTCGCCGAGAGGCATGGACCGATTCGCCACAGAGATCGTCGAGCAGGATCTCGTGATTGACACCGGATCGATCACGAATGGACCCCCTCCAGGTCCAGAGTCCATCGATGAGCCGCCCGGTCCCTCGTGTGGGGGAGGAGGTCACTGATGACGTATCGCGACGAAGATCCTGATCTCTATCAGTCAACCAACAAGTGGATGGCGTGGGGAGTAGTGCTGCTGTTCCTTTTCGTGCTCGCGTTCCCCGCCTACTGGCTCGTTCAGCCAGCAAAGCTGGAAGCGGCCCAAGAAACGGCAGACGCGAACTACGCGTTGCACGGCGAAGAGCTCTTCAGCACGAGTTGCACCGAGTGTCACGGGTTTGAGGCGACCGGTGGGATCGGTCCAGCATTGAACTCTGAGCAGTTCCTGCTCTCCGTCTCTGACCTGCAGATGCACAACCTGATCTCGACAGGAGTTCCTGGAACCCTCATGGGGGCCTACTCGGCCGACTTCAACGGACCGTTCACGCAGCAACAGATAACTGGCATCGTCAAGTACCTCAGATCGTTCCAGGACACGGCACCGGACTTCCCTCAGTGGCACAGTCCGCTCGCCCAAACTGACCTGGACGGTGGTGAGCTCTACAGCATCGGTTGCAGCTACTGCCACGGGATCGATCTTGCGGGCAACGTCGGCCCAGCGCTCGGCGCTGGATCAGATGCCGCGTTCGAGGACGATGCATTCCTTGAAGAGCGGATCCGCGACGGTCTCGATGAGATGCCAGCGTTTGGACGCGTCTTCACCGATGATCAGATCCAGAGCATCATCGACTTCCTAAGGGAAGAACAAGGCAACTAGCGACAGAGGTACTGAGGACCGCGGCTGATTCAGGTAGCAAGATCTCGTGAGTCGAAGCGCCAGGTCGCGACGGCAGTGAACGCGAGCGCTCCGATGAGCAGCAGCAAGTATGCGGGTTCGATCCCTTTGGCGAGTGGTGCCGTGTCCCCGATGTACCAGTAGAAGGGCGAGAGCGGTCGCACGACCCCTATCGGTTCAACGACCGAGCCCAATCCATTGACGAAGTAGCTGATGATGGCGACTCCGGACGTGATCGCGACGGCCGAGCCACCCGATGCCATGAGGGACCACAGCGCAAGCGCCATTCCCCCGAAGAACAGGCCGATCAGAACGAGCCCAACGTTGGCGCCGACCATATTGATCGGAACAAGTTCGGTGTCCCAGATCGTGTTCCCAGCGAAGGCGACGATCGTCAGTACCAAACCGATGAGTGCTGTCTGACCACCAAGCGCCGCGACCTTCTGTACGAGCACTGACCTCCTCGTGAGCGGATTCGATAGCACCATGTCGAGCACGCCTGAGCGCTCCTCCTTTGCTACGAGCGCAGAAACGCCTCCGACGGTGAACACGATGATGATAAGCGGTCCCATGTTGAGATATGCCCGAGACGAAATGAACCCGGCAGGTGTTGTCAGCGACGATGGATCGGTCATTCCGAACATTGCAAACATCTCTGTCGGGAGGGCGTTGACCATTGACTCCATCGCAGCGGAGTTCTGAGACAGCGCGGGCCACGCTGAGAACGTCACAAGCAGAAGGCTTGCGATACCCGCAGCCCAGTAGACCAGCGTTCGTCTGCGGTCCCACAGCGACTTCCCCGCAACCGAACCAAGAAGGGCTGGCCGACGGACACGGATATGCCTCGACCTTCTGCGAACCAGCGAGATGTCCGGAAGGACTGCGAGCTCGGTCGCGATATCACGTCTGGCGAAGAGCCAGATCGCCGTGAGCGCGAACCCTGCGGTGGCGGCCGTGAGCCAGATGATGGCGCTCGACCACGGTTCGAGGAAGAGATTGCGATCCATGTACCAGGTGAATGGACTCAGCTTTGCAGGGAATTCCAACCAGCTGAAGAACGACTCGAATGCCGTCACGAACCATGACAGGATCGCCAGGCTCAACGCAACTCCTCGCGCTGATACGGGATTGCCGGTGAAGGAACCCGTTGCGGCAGCGATAGCCCCGAACAGAAGGCCGAGCAGCCACAGGCTGGTGTTCATTGAGAGTATCCCGTTGACGGAGAGCTTCATTTCGAAGGGACCGTTCATCGCGGCGAGCACCAGAGCGATCGTGATGGGTATGACGCCCAACGCAAGGATGCTGGCCGCAAGCTTGGAAAGAATGATGCGCTTGCGCGAGATCGGAGCGGACAGCAGCATGTCCATCGTGTTGTCGTGCTCCTCTGCTGCGGTGATGGCGACACCGAGGCTCACCCCGAATCCGATGATCAGGATCGGTGCAATGAACGAATACAGCTGGCCTGAGAGGTATCCCGCGCCAGTGGTGAATGTGAGCACGTCGATCCCGAACGCTGACATCATGGCTGGTGGCATTTCCTCGAGCAGTTCGGCCATTGCGTCGGAGTCCCGAATGAACGGGTAGAAGGCGACCAACCAGATCGCGAGGAGTCCCGCACCGATTCCCCAACCGAGAATCTGTCGCGTGGCGTCGTGGAGCGTCTTGGTAAGGACGCTACGGAGCATCGGTCGAGTCCTCAGAGTAGAACGAGAGGAACACGTCCTCGAGATCGTGGGCCCGTGTTGAGATCGATAGGACCTCGGCGCCTGCAGCCATCTTGATCACGGAGTCGACCGAACCTTCAACGGTGAGCACCAGCGTGTCACCACCGTTCCGCGTGTCCACTTCCGCCACCGAGTCGAGCGTTCCATAGGTAGCGGGATCGACAAGACCGGCAAATCGGATCGTCACGGTCGCCTTGCTCATCCCCTTGAACGCTTCAACGGAGTCGACCGTGATGAGGTGCTGATCGCGCACGATTCCCACGCGGTCAGCCAGTCGCTCGACCTCAGGGAGCACATGGGACGAAAGGAACACTGTTCGACCGGCGTCTCTGACCTCTTCGAGCACCACCTGGAATTCCTGTTGCATGAGCGGATCGAGCCCGGAAGTTGGCTCATCGAGGATCAGCAGGTCAGGTTCGTGCATGAGAGCATTGACGAGGCCAACCTTCTGCCGGTTTCCCGTCGAGTAGTCCTTGATCGGACGGTCGAGATCGAGATCGAAGCGCTCGGCGAGGTCAGCAACTCTCGCGGTTGTGTCAGTGTTTCGGAGATTGGAGAAGTAGAGAAGGAACTCGCGTGCGGTCATTCGGTCGTACATGGCGAGATCGCCGGGGAGGTAGCCCGTTCGTCCGCGGATCTCGACGCTGTCCTTGACGATATCGAGCCCGAAGATGGACCCTGAGCCGCTCGTCGGCATCAGAAAGTTGAGAAGCGTTCGAATGGTGGTCGACTTTCCAGCACCGTTCGGCCCAAGGAACCCGAAGATCTCGCCCTCACGAACCTCGAGGTCGAGGTCGATGATCCCGGGCGACTCCCCGTAGAGCTTCGTCAATCCGCTGGTTTCGATAACAGCCATGGGTCTCCATTGTCGATGCGCGAACACTAGACGCGTGCGTGTTCGGTAGTCTCCCCGACCATGGCATCAGAATCACGAAGGCTCATTCTCCTCGCCCTGACGGCGAACGCCCTGATCGCGGTCACGAAGTTCGTCGCGGCTGGAGTCTCGGGCAGCACTGCCATGCTTGCTGAAGCCGTCCATTCGGTCGCTGACACGGGGAATCAGCTGTTTCTCCTGCGCGGCGATGCCGTGTCGAGGTACAGGGCCGACGTGACCCATCCGTTCGGACGCGGCAAGGCGATGTACTTCTGGTCGTTCATGGTGGCGGTTGTCCTGTTCGTTGGTGGTGCGGTGCTCTCGATCGTCAACGGATGGGAGCGGGTCCAGAATCCTCACGGCCACGAGGGTGATGGTCTTGTCTTCTCGCTTGTTGTTCTCGCCATCGCGGCCGCCTTCGAGATATTCCTCGCCCTGATACCGGCACTCAAACAGTTCAATCGGCTTCGCGGTACCAAGTCGTCGTGGCGGATGATCAAGGAGTCGAAGGACTCTGCGCTCATCATCGTGATATTCGAGGACACCGCTGCAGTCATCGGACTTGTCATTGCGGCCGCAGGGTTGATTCTCACTGACCTCACTGGCACGGCTGTGTGGGACGGACTTGCGTCGATCCTGATCGGAGTCGTCCTTGGCATCGTCGCCATGGTGATTGCGCGAGAGATGAGTGCGCTCCTCATCGGCGAAGCCGCTGGTCGGGAAGACCGAACGGCAATTCGTGTAGCGATCCTCGGGGTCGAGGAAGTGCACCACGTCGAGCGGCTGCTCACGATGCAGATGGCACCCCACGAAATCTTGGTCACAGCGGATGTCGCATTCGACGAGAACGCGGACGAGGTCGCTGCGATCGAGGAGGTCGAATCGATGATCAGGACGGCGTGTCCCGACGTGGGCAAGGTCTTCATCGAACCGGTGCGCAGATGATCGGAGAGGCTTCAGCCCCAGGTTCATCTGGCAATCTCGGGCCGGGATTCGATACGCTCGCACTCGCGATTGCTCTCCGATGCACCGCAACTGCTGAGCCTTCCGACACGATGACCATTTCCGAGCACGGCTCAACGAGAAGGCTCGACGCCGATGACATGATCTGCAGAGCCGTTGAGATGGCGGTCGATCGGCCTATGCACATCACGCTCTCCAATGAGATCCCTCGGGCTCGTGGCCTCGGATCGTCAGGTGCTGTCACGACATCAGTCGCGGCAGCCGCTATGAAGTCCGTAGGCGATGACGGCGGAAGAGCCAAGGTCTTCAGGATTTCGAATGAGCTAGAAGGTCACGCAGACAACCCTGCGGCCTCGGTATTCGGCGGATTCGTCGCTGCGACCGCCACAGGGATCAAGCAGATGAGACTTCACGACTCACTCAAACTCGTCGTTGGGATACCTGACGCGAGGCTGCGTACGGCGGATGCCCGCAAGGTCCTTCCTGACTCCGTGCCCCTCGACACGGTTGCCAGAACAATTTCGAGGCTCTCGTTCCTCATTGCCGGCTTGGCTGATGGTGATCTCGATGCGCTGCAACAGGCAGGTGGGGACGAGATCCATGAGGGTCCCCGCGCCGATCTCTCTCCCGTGTCTGGTGAGTTGATGGAAGCTGCGAGAGGGGCAGGCGCAGCCCATGTGTGCTGGTCGGGCGCTGGACCGACGGTTCTTGCCTTCACGACAACGGCCGCCAGGGGTCGGGTGATCGGCGCCATGGGTGGCGTGCTCGGGATGAATGGCGAAGTGCTTGCGCTCAGACCCGACTACGAAGGCCTCATCTGAAGTCGGCGGACTCCAGAGCGCGCATGATCACCCCAACAGTCTCCCGATATGCAGCAAGATCGAGGCCGTACGGATCCTCGACTTCTCTCGGATGATCCAGGAGCCTGATATCGGCCGCAGGGAGATCGGGGAATCGGCGCGATGCCGCGACCAGATGGTGCCCCTCCATCCCGAAGACGAGATCCGGTCGATCGCAGTCCCTGAGCGCGGTCGAGCGATGGGTCGATAGATCGATTCCGAGCTCGGCTGCCGCAACGCACATCGTTGATGTCGCTCCGTCGCCCGTCATCGCGTGCGTGCCAGCGCTGTTGAACACCACGCCAGGGGTCTCGGAGAGGGATTCGGCTGCGGCTTGAGCAACGGCCGATCGGCAGATGTTGCCCGTGCAGACGAACAGGACTCGAGTGGTCAACCTGTCCGTCTCCCTCTACTTGCTTGGATCAGGCGTTTGCGGCGTACTTGGCAGCGGACTCCACGAAGGCGGAGAAGAGATCATGGGAGTCGCCGTGATCGCGAACCCCGAGATACTCTGGGTGCCACTGCACCGAGATCAGTGGCCAGTCGGTGTCTTCATGTTCGAGCGCCTCAACGGTGCCGTCGGGCGCTGAGGCGACGACCTTGAGGCCCTCGCCCAAGTGCTCGACGGCTTGATGGTGGATCGAGTTGATTCCGTGGAGACCACTGCCAATGATCTTGGCAATGCGAGAGCCGTCCTCGATCAATGCCTCAGCATGCGGCTCGTAGGCACCCTCGCCAACGATGTCATGTCCGTGTGCGCCGGCGTGACTCGGCAGATCCTGGATCAAGGTGCCACCGAACGCGACGTTGAGTACCTGGTTGCCACGACAGATCGCCAGCGTCGGCATCTTGCGTTCGTAAGCCTTGCGCATGAGCGCGAGTTCGAATTCGTCGCGCTCATGGTCCACCATTTGCACGGCTTCATCCCGTTCAGCGCCGTACCGTTCCGGGGCGATATCTCCGCCGCCCGTGAACACCAATCCGTCGACGCGGTCGAGGACGCTATCAATGAGGCTGTTCTCCACGGGAAGAATGAGGATGGGGACGCCACCACCGCGGAGTACCGAGTCGGAGTAGGTGTGAAAGACGAGGTAGGCAAGGATGTCATTCATGGCGGAGGGGACGTTCTTTGACCGCGCCGTGATGCCGATAATCGGGTGCATCTGGCGATCATACAGACTGCTGACGGGTCTACGAGCGTCATCAATCCCTAAATCTGCCTATGCTTCCCATAGCGCGGCCCGCTCGGCGGAAGTTCCGTGCTACCACGCCCCGATTTCACAAACGAGGATCAACCTGCATGGGTTCTGTAGTCAAGAAGCGTCGCAAGAAGATGAGTAAGCACAAGTACCGCAAGCGTCTCAAAGCGAATCGCCACAAGCGTAAGAGCAAGTAGTTCAACGCCAGTAGATCATGCAGACGGCCCCCACATCGTGGGGGCTCTCTGTGTTTCTGGCCTCGGTAAGGTGACCGAACTATGAGGTACCCGGGAGCAACGTAGCCATGGCGCTTTCTGACCAGAGACCACTGTTTGACGTGCCAGACGAGGTCGCGTACTTCAACTCGGCGTACTTCGGGCCGCGTCTCAAGAGCGTGACTGCAGCGGGAGAGGCTGCACTCGGCCTCACCGGAGAGCCATGGAATGTCGGTCCACCAGAGTTCTTTGAACCTGTCGAGCGGCTGCGTGCCACCGTTGGCAATCTCTTTGGTGAATCAGCGGATGGGGTGGCGCTGATACCTGCCATTTCGTACGGCGTCGGTGTTGCCGCGAACAATCTCCCTGTGGGAGCGGGTCGCACGGTCGTCGTGCTCGATGAGCAGTTCCCTGCCAACGTGTATCCGTGGCGCACAAAGGTGGAGATCGAGGGTGGCGGCATCGTCACGGTGCAGCGCTCTCCGGAGGGCTGGACCGCCGGCATTCTCGATGCGATTGACGATCGCACGGCTGTGGTCGCGGTTCCCAACTGCCATTGGACTGACGGAAGTCGCGTTGATCTCGTCACTGTCTCGAAGGCTGCGCGTGAAGTTGGGGCGGCTCTTGTGATCGACGCAAGCCAGTCGTTCGGCGCGATGCCCCTTGACGTGACAGCGGTGCAGCCAGACTTCGTTGCGACCGTGGGATACAAGTGGCAGCTCGGCTTCTATGGCCTTGGATACCTCTGGGTCGCGGAGGAGCACCGAATCGGACTGCCGCTCGAGGAGGGATGGATCGCCCGCAAGGGTGCGGACGATTTCGCCGGCCTCGTCGACTACACGGATGCGTATGAGTCCGGTGCTCGCAGGTTCGACATGGGGGAGCGTTCGAACTTCATCGGCGTTGCCATGGCGAACGCCGCGGTCGATCAGATCACCGAATGGGGAATCGCAAACGTCGCGTCGTCGCTGGCAGGAGTCACGGAGACGATCGCGCAAGGAGCGTCGGAACTGGGGTGGGTAACTGCTCAGGCGAGTGAACGTTCACCCCACCTCATCGGAATCAGACACCCAGACGGTCTGCCGGACGGGCTCGCAGAAGGTTTTGGCAGAGCGAGTGTGTCGGTCAGCGTTCGTGGCGACTCCGTACGGATAGCGCCGCACCTGCACACCACCAACGCCGACGTCGAGCGCCTGCTCGAGGTGCTCAGATCTCGTTGAGCGCGTGGTCGAGATCGGTGAGGAGATCATCGATATCTTCGATGCCAGTTGAGTATCGGATGAGACCTTCGGGGATTCCGAGTGCCGCACGTTCCTCGGCTGTGCATTCGACGTGGCTTGTTGTGGATGGGGGACCAACAATCGTCTCGACGGAACCAAGATTCGCTGCGGAGTGAGCGAAGCGAAGCTTCGACAGGAAGGTCTTCACCGATCCAAGGTCGTCTCCGATGCTGAAGCTCAGCACTCCACCGAATCCGCGCATCTGACGAGCGGCGACTTCGTGGTGCAGGTGGGTTGGCAGGCCGGGGTAGTTGACACTCGCGACCTTTGGGTGGGCGACGAGGAACTCGGCGACCCGTTGTGCGCTCGTGTTCTGTCTCTGGACGCGTAGGTCGAGTGTCTTCATGCCCCGCAACAGAAGATACGCGGCCATGGGATGCAACGTTGCGCCGTTGATCTCCCTGTAGTGGTAGATCCTCTCGACGAGTGACTTCTGCCCAACGACGACACCTCCGAGTGCATCGGCGTGCCCGCCGAGGAACTTTGTGGCGCTGTGCACGACCAGATCGGCGCCGAAGGAGATCGGATTCTGGTTGATGGGTGTGGCGAACGTGTTGTCCACGACGACGGTTGCACCCTGGGCGTGACCGGCTGCAATCAACCGGTCGAGATCGAGAATCTTCAACGTCGGATTCGTAGGCGTCTCCAGGTACAGGAGGTCGCACCCTCTTCCGATCGCGGACTCAATCGCTTCAAAGTCTGTGGTGTCGCACAACTCGACTTCGACACCGAGTGCTGGGAGGAATTCGGTGAAGAGGACGCTCGTCCCACCGTACGTGTCCTTCACGCTCACGACGCGGCTCCCATGTCCAGCGAGCGTATGCAGTGTGTTTGATATTGCTGCCATGCCGGTCGAAGCGGATGTCGCAGCCTCAGCGTCCTCGAGCAGACGAATCTTCTCCTCAAAAACTGCGACCGTCGGATTCGTGTTACGCGAGTAGATATGGCCTTCGGCCTTGCCGAGAGCGACGTCCGTCCACTCGTCGAGGTCGTCGTAACCGAACGAAACGCTGTGGACAACCGGGACTTGCGTTGCTCCATCGACGAGATATCTGTCCTCGCCTCCCCATACCGAGGTCGTTCCGAGGGATGGCGTGCGGTCGTCCGTCATGGACGGACCTACCCGTTGCCTTCGAGGAACTCGTGTATCTCGTCGACAAGCGACTGTGTGCTGTCAGGGTCGATGACAGGCATCGGCTTGTCATCCCTGTCCCTTCGGCTACCGTCGAGCGAACCAAGAAGGGGTTCGTTGTACGACTCGATCTCTTCGAGGAATTCTGAGACATTCGAGCCGGCATCCTCGAGTGCGTCGTCCACCCTTTGGGTGTATTCGGCATCGACGGCAATGAGTTCGGACGTGTCAATATGGAGGTTCGTGATGTCGGAGATCTTCTCGATGATCGCGAGCACGGCCTTTGGATACGGGTTGCCACCGAGATATGGAGGCGTCGGCGCCCAGATACTCAGGGCGTTTGTACCTGACTTGATGAGTGCTCCGTGGACCACTCCGACCATGCCGGTTGCTCCCTCGTAATCTGCGGAATCGAGACCATGACGAATGAGGCTCACCGTGTTCTGTCCCACGCCTGAGAGTCGGACGGGCTCTGTATGGCTCACGGCACCAACGTATGCGCCGACGAGAAGAGCCTCTTCGACGCCGACCTCTGAGAGAATCTCAGAGATGCCGAGCGCGACGGATTTCCAGTGAAAGTTCGGTTCGGGGCCGGATACGACGACGAGGTCGCGGGTGTCCTCTGGTCGCATCAGGGCGGTGAACCGGATGGTGGGCCAACGGAGCGACTGCGTGACGCCGTCGCCGATCGTGATCGTTGGACGCTGCTGTTGGAAGTCGTACAGGGAGTCGGATTCCATCTCGGCGAAGACGACTGCTTCCTCATGCGCATCGACCACGAAATCCGCAGAGGTCGAGGCAACATCGCAGGCGTCGTTCCACCCTCCGAACGCGATAATCGCGACGGGGTCCCGCAGCTCAGGCTGGTGATGGCGTCTCAACAGTTCCATGGCGGGAGGGTACAGAGGCCCAAGCGTTGCTTTCTCCCGATCTTGTGTTCGGTTTCGCGGTCTTCCGTCTGATGTCAACTGATCGTCACCGCAAGCGAGCCCCGTCGGCTACCTTTCGAGCAGATTGGCAACCCACGATCAGGACTCCGAGGCGGCTACCGACGGCACACTGCGCCGATCCCTTGGGCTGTACGCAGTTCTGACGATCTCCATAGGAGCGATGGTCGGGTCTGGCATATTCGTGTTGCCGGGGCTCGCGTTCAAGATCGCCGGACCGGCCGTCATTCTCGCATTCTTCCTTGCAGGAATCGTCGTGCTCCCTGCCGCCCTGTCCAAGGCGGAGATGGCAACCGCGATGCCAGAGGCAGGTGGCACGTATCTGTATATCGACAAGGCGATGGGGCCCCTTCTCGGCACGATCGCAGGCTTCGGGGTGTGGTTCTCGCTTGTGTTCAAGGCGTCCTTCGCACTCGTGGGCCTCTCTGCCTACCTCGAATACTTCGTTGAGCATCCGGAGCGTCCGGTCGCTGCTGGTGTTGCCCTGCTGCTGATTGCCATCAACCTCATTGGCATCAAACAGACGGCTCGGTTCCAAATAGCTCTCGTGACTGGAGTCATCCTTGCACTTATCGGATTCGTCGCTGTGGGCGTTCCGAGCATCGATCAGAGCAGTTTCGAACCGCTCATGCCCCATGGCTTCAAGGGACTCATGTCAGCTGCCGCGGTCGTCTTCGTCTCATATGCGGGAGTGACGAAGGTGGCGTCGATCGCTGGTGAGGTACGGCGACCAGGGAGAAACATTCCCACGGGCATGTTGATCTCTGTCGGCTTCATGATGCTCCTGTATCCGGCGATCGTGGCAGTAATCGTTGGAACTTCGCCTGCAGACGAGTTGTCCCGCACGGAGACACCGATGACGCTTGCAGCACAGAACTTCCTCGGTGAGTGGGGCGTCGCGGTCATTGCCGGTGTCGCTGTCATTGCCTTGATTTCCATGGCGAACGCTGGCCTGATCGCCTCGTCGAGGTACCCCTTCGCGATGGCGAACCATTCTCTTGCACCTGGGGTGCTTTCGAAGATCGGCAAGAGATCCGGCGCACCCGTTGTTGGCATTGTGGTGACCGGTGTCGTGCTGGTGATTCTGGTGTTGTTTGTCCCACTCCTTGAGTTGGCGAAACTCGCATCCGCATTCCAGCTGCTCGTGTTCGCGCTGGTCAATCTCGCTCTCATCGCGTTCCGCGAGGCGCACCTGGATTGGTACCGCCCCGAGTTCAAGTCTCCGATGTATCCGGTTCCGCAGGTCTTCGGCATTGTTGCGGCTCTGCTGCTGCTCACGCAGATGGGAATTCTCCCGATCGTCGGGGCAACACTCTTTGTGGTCGCCGGAGTCGGCTGGTACCGCGTGTTCGGGCGGACCCGTGCCGTCAAGGAATCCGCTGCACGGGATGCGCTCCGGCTCAGGGAGGACGCGAGGCTTGTCCAGAGCAGCGCAGACTCGATCGCGACGGGTGGACGGAACCACGTCCTTGTTTTGATTCGCAGACCGACTCGACCGAGCAGACAGCGCACCCTCTTCCGATTGGCGATGCGGCTGACAGCCGCTGATGGCGGTCGCATCCATGTGATCAATTTCGACGCGAGGACACGGCGCCTGATCCCAACCCAGGAGGACCTCGATCGCGCAGCAGCGCTGGGTATCACGGTGACGACCCAGCAATACACGGATGAGGATCGCAGGGGAATGGTCCATTCGTTCGTCGAGCGCGAGGGTGTTGACCTGTTCATCGCCGACCTTCCCCAAGAGCTCAGGGCAACTCGACACATCATCCGCGATCTGCATTGGCTCCAGCAGCACGTCTCATGTGACTCGGTGTTCCTCCGGAACCGTTCGGTCGAAGAGATCGATCGCATCGTCGTCCTCGGAACTGGTGGTCCATACGATCCGGTGAAGATCGAGATGGCGGATCACATCGCACGCTACGAACACGGGTCGATCCGTTTTGTGCATCTGACACCGCCGGACGCTCCGCCTGAGCAGGCGGCGTCGATCCATGAGTACCACGAGCAACTCGGTGAACATCTAACCGTTCCATGGGATGACCGTGTCGCGCCAACCGAGCATCTCGTGGAGACGTTGACGGAGCTATCTCGGGGTGCGAGCCTGGTGATCCTCGGAGCACCGTCGCACCGATTCCACCTCGTGACGGACCTTGCCGATCGGATTGCCGAGTCCGTCGACTGTCCAGCGCTTCTCGTGCACACGCCGACCCTCGAACAGCCAGGGCCGATTACGCGTGGTGTCCAGTGGCTCGTGAACTAGAGGAGGGTTCGATATGCAGATCGACGGCAACATCATCTTCCTGCGAGTGTCCGATATCGAATGCTCGCACACGTTCTATGTGAAGGACTTGGGCCTTTCGCTCGTTGTGGATCAGGGAGACTGTCAGATTTACCGGCTCACCGACACCTCCTATCTCGGTGTTTGCGAACGCCCCGAGCCTGTTGCCTCGAACGTGATCGTGACAATCGTTAGCGATGATGTTGCTGGTTGGCACGAACGGTTCGTTTCAGCGGGAGCCGATGTTGATGGCCCTCCCCGAGACCATCCCGAGTATCGGATTCACCACTTCTTCGCGAATGACCCTGACGGCCACCTTATCGAGGTTCAGCGCTTCTGGAATGCCGATTGGGCAGGGTCCGCGATCTAGCGAACCTGCGTTGGCAAACTTGGGAGTCTGTTCCTCTGGCGCCAGCCTCGAGAAACGAGAGCCTGAGGACACCTCAGCCGAGATCGAAGCCCTGCTGCTCCATGAATCCGCGGAGTGTTGTGTTTGTCTTCTCAGAGACGCCTCGTGCAACTGGTCCGCTCCAGGCGTCCTCGTCGAGGTTTCGCCCGCGCCGTCGATAGAAGTCGGCCAGCTCTGTGTTGTGTGAGCGGATGATGTCCTCGTAGCCATTATCTGAGTAGCGCTCATCGTGCACCACCAACTCAGCGGGGAGCCGTGGTTTGAGCCCTGGTGCCTTCGGATCGCCTTCTGGCCAACCGATGCTCATCCCGAACAGGATGAACACACCTCTTGGGAGACCGAGCACCTCGGCGACCTCCTCAGGATCGCGACGCATGGCACCAACCATGACCGCGCCAAGACCGAATGACTCTGCAGCGATCTGCGCAGCTTCGCCCACAATTGCAGCGTCCACGATCGACACGACGGTCTGGTTCAGGCCACCGGCGGGTGTCGAGTCATGGAGGGATGTTGCTTGGTCGAGTCTTCGGATATCGGCGGCGAAGGCAAGGAACACCTGGCTCTGTTCGACATGGGCCTGATCTCCCGATAGCTCCATGAGACGGGCCTTCGTCGAGGGGTCACGGATCACGATGATGCTGTAGGTCTGCCAGTTGCTACTCGTCGGTTGCCGGCGTGCAGATTCGATGATCGCATCAACCATCTCGTCGGGAACCGGCTCGCTTGTGAACGATCGAACCGAGACGTGGTTCATCATGAGATCGATCGTGGGATTGGTGAGTGTTGTGTCTGCCATCTGGAGGGAAACCTAGGAATGGCCGCCGACATTCCTCCCTTGCGTGTGGCGGTATCTCGGCACGCACGTGCCGAGGTCTATTGGCTAGGTCGCTTCCGGGATCTCGACGTCTCGGTCAGCTAGAACGCCCTTGATGACTCCGATGCGGGCCTGGATGCGACTGGCACCGGATGCTTCTGTCATCCGTGCATTCAGCGCTACACCCCCAAGATTGCCCATGTTCGACATGCCAACAGCACCGCCGCCCGCCTGTACGACAAGGTCGATCTTCTGACCGTCCAGCTGAGCCAATTGGGACCGAAGCCCAGACAACTCAGACAGAAGTGCTTCAGTGGAGCGTTCCTTGTCGGCATCAACGGCGAACTGCGCCGCACGCTCACGAAGTTCGTCTTGCTTCTTCAGCAGTTCGTACTTGTCTGCGAACGCGTCATCTGGCAAAGCTCGGAGTTGCTCGTCGACGTCGGCAAGCTCCTGGGTCAGGCTTGAGATATCGCTCATATGGACAACGTATCACGAAGCCAGCAGCGCGGAGCCGCCAAAACCGCTGTGTGGTGAGGGGTGCAGCGTCAGCGTGGGTCGTATCTCCGTAGTCGCACAGAGTTGGTGACTACCGACACGGATGAGAAGGCCATGGCAGCCGCAGCGATCATCGGATTCAGGAATCCGAGGGCTGCGAGTGGGATCGCAGCCGTGTTGTAGCCGAACGCCCAGAAGAGGTTCTGTCTGATCGTCCGGAACGTTCTCTTGGCCATCCGTATCGCGGTGACAGAGAGCGCAGGGTCGCCCGACATGAGCACCACGTCGCCTGCTTCGATGGCGACGTCCGTCCCTGATCCCACGGCCATGCCGAGGTCCGCTGCGGTGAGCGCGGGAGCGTCGTTGATGCCGTCTCCGACAAACGCGACCTGTCTGCCTTCCGCTTGGAGCTGGGTGACAGCACTCGCTTTGTCGCCTGGGAGTACTTCTGCAACGACCGACTCGATACCGAGCTGGTGTGCAATGGCATTGGCTGTTTGCGTTGCATCGCCGGTCAGCATCGTGACGTCGATGCTCTCGCCGCGGAGGTCTGAAATGGCTGACTTCGACGACCCTCTTACGGTGTCTGCCACTGCGAGTACGCCGCGTGCCCTGCCGTCCCATCCGGCCATGAAGGTGGTGTGTCCAGACTCGAGTGTTTCGTTGAACTTGGAGGACCAGTCGGCGACTCCGGACAGTCCGTGTTCAGTGAGCAGCGCAGGCTTGCCAACCACGATGGTGTGGCCTTCGACCGATCCGAAGGCGCCCATGCCCTGAACAGCCTGGAAGTCGGCAACGGGGGACAGTTCGATGTCGTGCTCCTCAGCGCCGAGGGCTACGGCCTTGCCGATCGGGTGTTCTGAGCCGGCTTCGAGGGACCCGGTGAGTCTGAGGAACTCGGCCTCGGTGGCATCCGTGTCGAACATTGTGAGCGTCATGGCGCCGCGGGTGAGGGTGCCGGTCTTGTCGAAGACGACGGTGTCGACGTTGTTTGCACGTTCGAATACGTCTGCGTTCTTGAAGAGAACACCCATCTCTGCGCCTCGACCCGATCCGACCATGATGGCTGTGGGCGTCGCAAGTCCGAGTGCACACGGGCAAGCGATGATCATCACCGCAACCGCGTTGCGTACGGCGATGGCGGTGCTGCCATCAATGATGAGCCAGGCGATCGCGGTGAGCAGAGCAATACCGATGACGACTGGCACGAAGACCCCGGAGATCTGATCCGCGAGCCTCTGCACGGGTGCCTTGGACGCCTGGGCGTCCTCGACCAACTTGACTATTTGGGCCAACGCAGTATTCGGTCCGACTTCCTGTACCTCGATCTCGAGCCGGCCCTGTTGGTTCACCGTTGCGGCGAAGACCTTGTCCCCGGCTTCCTTCGTCGCCGAAGCGGACTCGCCGGTGAGCATCGACTCATCAACGCCGGACCGCCCGGCGGTTACCGCTCCGTCCGCTGGGATCTTCTCACCGGGGAGCACCACAACTGTCTCGCCCGTCCTGAGGTCGATAGGTTCAACCATGACCTCCTCGCCTTGGCGGATCACTCTTGCCTGTTTCGCACCGAGCTCGGCGAGCTTTGCGATCGCGTTCGAGGCTTGACCTTTGGCGCGAGCCTCGAAGTAGCGGCCAAGGAGGATGAGCGTGATGATCATGCCCGCCGTCTCGAAGAACAGGATGCCGTCGGTGAAGAGGGCCACGGTCGAGTACGCCCATGCGGACAGCGTGCCGACGGTGACCAGGGTGTCCATGGCAAGGGACATCGACGTGATCTGTTTCCAAGACGACTTGTGAAACTGCCATCCGAAGACGAAGACAACGATCGTTGCGAGAACGAATTGCGTCCAGCGGTTCCACTCGGTTTCTGGACCGAACATAGCCAGCAACATGAGCGGCGCTGTCAGGACGGCAGAGCCAATGAGCACGCGCCGTTGCCTGTTCGCCTCCTCGTCGTAGCGTTCGACGAGGGACCGTCGGTCATCGTTGGGATCGATGGTCGCGATGTTGTAGCCAATCTTCGCTACCGCTGCTGTCAGAGCCTCGATGTCCGCTTCTTCAGCGATCGTCGCTCTGGCCTCCTGGCCGGCGAAGTTCACAACGGCAGTCTCGACGCCGTCCTGTTTGCCGAGGACGCGTTCGATCCTGACCGCGCATGAAGCGCAGGTCATTCCCTCAACGTCGAAGCGGATCTCGGTGTCAGGCATGGGTCAGCGAGCTACTTCGTAGCCTTGCTCGTCGATTGCGGCGACGATGGACTCCAGCGTCGTCTCTGTGCCGTCGTAGTCGATGGCGACGTTGCGGTCGTCGATTGCAACTACCGCCGCATCGACGCCTTCGAGCGGGTTCACGGCGCCCTCGATGGAGGACTTGCAGTGTCCGCATGAGATGTCGGGGACCGACAGGGTGATCTGGGTCATGGTTCTAGCCTTTCTGGGTGGGGAGACCGGGTGCGTATCTGAGCGTTTCCAGGAGCTCGTCCACTACCTGTTCCGATCGACCCTCTTTGACGTGGTCGAGGACGCAGGTTTCGACATGATTCTGGAGCAGCACACGGTTGACTCCCTCGAGCGAGCCCTGTAAAGCAGACACCTGTTTCATGATGTCAGGGCAGTACCGCTCGTCATCGACCATTGCGATGACCGCATCTATGTGGCCTCTGACGGTCTTGAGTCTGTTGAGTGCAGACGTCTTGTGTTCCGGTTTCATACGACGAGTATACCCCTCCCCCCCTGGGTACGGGACGCGTGGAGTTGCGAAGAATGCCGTAGGCGTTCCCGGCGCTTTCTCTGGGCTCCCATTGCCGAATGCGGCACTGGCAACCCTGGGTTCGTATGACCGGTGCTTCTCTGGGCTCGCATTGCCGTATGCGGCACTGGCAACCCTGGGTTGCAGTGACCGCTGCTATTTCAGGAGGACTTGTCCGACGCGTCGGGACGTGATGATCGACCCGATGATGCCGAGCACGGTGAGATACACGATGTTGATGAGCATCGTCCAGCTCAAGATGCCGAGTGTGAGCCCTCTGATGAGCTCAACACCATGAAAGAGGGGAGACACCCACGTGATCTTCTGCATCAGCGGCGGGTAGACGTCGATCGGGTACATCGTTGCCGAGAACAGGAAGAGCGGCAGCACGATGAGTGTCACAAGATCGAGGTCCTGCCACGTGCGCATCCACGTCGTTGCGGCGGTGCCCAGAGCACCGAACGCGAAGCCGACGAGCAGCGACGCTGGGAAGGCGAGAATCGCAAGAGGTGAATGGATCAAACCCATGACGGTCATCACGACCAGGAACGCGGCCGAATACATCGCACCCCTTGCAAGTGTCCAGGCGATCTCTCCCGATGCCACCTCGGTTGGTTCCACCGGAGTGGCAAGGACGGCGTCGTACACCTTGCCGTAGCGCAGCTTGAAGAAGATGTTCGTCGATTCGAACACGGCGCCATTCATGGCCGAAGCCGCAAGCATTGCTGGAGCAACGAACGCCTGATACGGAACCATCACGCCCCCGACCTCGACGTCACCAACGAGTTGGCCGACACCGATACCGATGGCGAACAGATAGAACACCGGCTCGAAGAAGCCAGACAAGAGCACGGGCCAGAACGACTTCGTGGAGAGGACATTGCGCTCCACGAGATAGCGCCCCCGCCACTTGCGAGTCAACGGGGGGATGACTCTTGCGGTGATCACTGGGGCGGTCACGGATTCAGCTTTCTTCGCATCGGCCCAACACTCATGATGCCGAACCCGACGACCCATGCCGTCAGGTAGAGGACGCTCACCCACCACGCAATGGCTGGGCTCTGGTCAACGACGATTGCGCGTGCCAGTTCGACGCCGTGGAACATCGGCGTCACAACAGCGAGGGGCTGTAGCCAGCCGGGGAGCTGGGTGACAGGAAAGAACGCTCCGGAGAACAAGAACATCGGGATGACAACGAATCGGAAGAACATCGGAAGACCAGCAGGCGACTTCAGCCGGACGGTGTAGGCCGTGGTTGCGCTGAGCATGGCGGCACCGACGAGCACTGCAGGACCGACGGCGAGTAGAGACTCGAGGAGCGGAGCCACTCGGAAGGCAGCGATGATCACAGCAAAAACAACAGACACGAAGAACACACGCGCTATCGCCCAGTAGATGTGGCCGAGGAGGAGCCCCTCGACGCTGATCGGGCTCGCAACCCGCGCCTGCCAACTCTTCTGCCATTCGATCCCACCCATCACCTTCCAGGCGCCCTCGCCTGCTCCGGTCTGCATTGCAGATGCGACGAGGATTCCGGGTGCAATGAACGTGAGGTAGGAGACGCCGTCCACGCCGCCTGGCATGTTGGCATCGACGAGCGACCCGAGTCCAACTCCCATGGCGAGCATGTAGAGGATCGGGTTCAGGAAGGTTGAAACGACCGAGCCGCGCCACGTGCGGCGGTAGATCCTGGCTTCGGCTTCAACGATGCGCAGCGACAGCGGTGTCGCCATCACTCAACCAACGTTCGGCCGGTGAGACGGAGGAAGACGTCCTCTAGGGTTGACCGTCGGGCGAGCACCATCTCGGGTTCAAGGCCGTTCTCGTGGACGTTCGCGATCGTCTGCTCGGAGTCGTCGGTGTACACAAGAGCGCGATCCGCGAGAACCTCGGTGCGTTCGGCAAGATCTTCGATCTGCCCGTTGAGGGTCTCAAGCACGCCGACAGGGAATCGTAACTCGACCACCTCACCAGGCGAGTGCTCGTCGATGAGCGCCCGTGGTGACCCTTCGGCAACGATCGAGCCCTTGTCCATGATCACAAGGCGATCACAGAGCTGTTCGGCCTCATCCATGTAGTGGGTGGTGATGATGAGCGTGACGCCCTGCTGCTTCAATCGGTACAGGCGGTCCCACAGGATGTGTCGTGCCTGAGGATCAAGGCCGGTCGTTGGCTCGTCGAGAATGAACAGGTCCGGGGTGTTGATCAGGCCTCTTGCGATGACCACCCGTCGCTTCATGCCGCCGGAGAGGGCCGATATCTTCACGTCCTTCTTCTCCGTGAGCTGAACGAATTCGAGGAGCTCCGCGATCTTGTCTCGAATGTCCGACCGGGACATGTCGAAGTACCGGCCATACATCATGAGGTTGTCGTAGAGACTCAGTTCCTCGTCGAGATTGTTCTCCTGAGGCACCACACCGAGTCTTGATCGCAGACGAGGTCCTTCGGTTCGTGGGTCCATCCCGAGCACGGTGAGCTCTCCGCCAGAGATAGGGCTTGTCGATCCGATCATTCGCATCGTCGACGTCTTGCCAGCACCGTTCGGCCCAAGAAAGCCGAACGTCTCGCCTGGGGGAACAGAGAAGTCGATGCCGTCTACGGCGACGAGATCGCCGAATGTCTTGGTGAGGCCAGAGGCCTGAATCAGTGCGTCCATGAACGGGCAAGGCTACCAACAGCCGACCGCGTGGCCGTCGGTACCCTCTGGCCATGATCCATGACTCAATCGTTCACGCCATCGGCAACACGCCGCTTGTCAGGCTCTCTCGAATTCACCCCCACGGCAATCTCGTTGCGAAGGTTGAGTCCACCAATCCTGGCGGTTCGATCAAGGACCGCATCGGGATCGGCATGATCGAGCGTGCAGAAGAGAATGGATGGCTCAAGCCAGGGGACACGATCGTTGAGCCGACCTCTGGGAACACTGGCGTTGGTCTCGCAATGGCCGCTGCGATCAAGGGCTACACACTGGTCTGTGTCATGCAGGACAAACAGTCCAACGAGAAGCAGGACCTTCTCAAGGCATACGGTGCAGAGGTGTATCTCTGCCCGACGGACGTCGACCCGGATGATCCGCGGTCGTATTACTCGGTTGCTCGGGAGCTTTCGTCGAGGCCGAACCACTACCAGCCAGACCAGTACACGAATCCTGCGAACCCGACGGCGCATGTCCTCGCCACGGGACCAGAGATCTGGAAACAGACAGACGGCGGCATCGACATCTTCGTCGCGGGAGTAGGAACTGGCGGGACGATCTCGGGCAATGCCAAATACCTGAAGGGAGTCAACCCCGATTTGCTGGTCGTTGGCGTTGACCCTGAGGGATCGATCTACACGGCTGCCTCGGAAGCCGACGTCACGACGTACCTGATCGAGGGAGTTGGCGAGGACTTCTGGCCCGGCACGTACGATCCGGACTTGACTGATCGCTACGAGATGGTCAGTGACGCGGAGGCATTCGCGATGACGAGACGTCTCGCCGTAGATGAGGGCATCCTTGTTGGGGGTTCTGGCGGCATGGCTGTTGTCGGCGCCGTCCGTGTTGCCGAGGAGAACCCGGAGAAGCTCACGGTTGTCATCATCCCCGACTCCGGTCGGAGCTACCTGTCGAAGATCTTCAATGACGAATGGATGGCGGCCAACGGGTTCGACGTCGAATAGCGGTGGCGTAGGATGACGCACACATGACTGAAGACCAATTCGAGACCATTGCAATCCATGCGGGCCAGGACCCGGACCCGACGACCGGTGCCGCTGTCGTTCCCATCTACGCAACATCGACCTATGTGCAGGACGCCCCTGGCGTGCACAAGGGGTATGAGTATTCCCGCACGGACAATCCGACTCGCACAGCGCTTCAAACGCAGCTCGCTGCACTCGAAGGTGTCGGGGACGGTGACGACGGTGGATGTATAGCGACTTCGTCAGGGCTCGCAGCGTCGGCGATCATCGGCTACATGCTCAAACCGGGCGACCACTTGGTGTTGCCGAACGATGCGTACGGTGGAACCTTCCGATTCTTTGCTCAGGTGCTTGCCGAGCACGGAATCGCATGGACAGCGGCAGACTTGACCAAGACCGACGGAATCGCATCGGCGATGACGCCGAACACCAAGTTCATCTGGGTGGAGACACCAACCAATCCACTTCTCAGAGTGGTTGATATTGCTGCCGCTGCCGACGTCGCGAAGGCCCAGGGCGCGTGGCTTGTGGTTGACAACACCTTCGCGACTCCGTATCTCCAGCAGCCCCTCAGCCTCGGCGCGGACATGGTGTTGCACAGTGCGACGAAGTATCTCGGTGGGCACTCGGATACGGTTGGTGGAGCCATTGTCACAAACGATGCTGCACTGCTGGAACGTCTTCGGTTCCTCCAGAACGCCACGGGACCCATACCGGGACCGTTCGACGCGTATCTCACACTGAGAGGCATCAAGACCCTCGCGCTGCGGATGGAACGGCACAATCAGAACGCAGCCATGATCGCCCGCTTCCTCGAGGACGATCCGAGGGTTGCGCGCGTTTGGTACCCGGGTTTGCCTTCTGATCCCGGTCATGAGATCGCTCGGAGGCAGATGGCTGGGTTCGGAGGCATGATCTCGTTCACGCCAACCGGTGGTGTCGAGGCGGCCGAGTCGATCGTGACGAAGACAAGGCTCTTCTTCCTCGCTGAATCACTTGGCGGTGTTGAGTCGCTCATTGAGATGCCAGCTGCGATGACGCATCTCTCTGTCGAGGCCACGCACCTCGATGTTCCACATGACCTTGTCCGGCTGTCGGTTGGTGTTGAGCATGCAGACGATCTGCTCTCCGACCTCGATCGGGCACTTGGTTGAGCGGAGCCGCTGACCTCGGTTGGAGCGAATCCTGGCAACACGAGCGCGACGCGATGGATGCCGCAGGCGAGCCGCGGCGGGTTGTACGGCACGACGGTGTGAAGGTTCTCGTATCTGACGGAGACTCTGTTGAGCATGTTCTGTTCTCTCGATCGACCCAGCTCGCCGTCGGCGACTGGGTTCTTGTGCAGAACGAGACGGTTACCGAAGCTCTACCGCGCAGGACACTCCTCAAGCGAGACCACGAGGAGCGCGGTCCCCAGCTGATCGCCGCGAACGTTGATGTTGTCATCGTCGTCTTTGGCGCCGACCGACCGTTGCGGCGTTCGAAGGTCACCAGATTTGTCGCCCTCGCATGGGACATCGGCGCACAGCCAATCGTGATCGTGTCGAAGACCGATATCGCTCAGGATGTGGACGGTCTCGTCACCACGCTCATTGAATGGCTCCCCGGTGTTGAGATTCTCACGACATCGATAGAGACGGGTTCTGGCACCGAGGCTGTGGCCGCTGCTCTTGCGGGGAGGACTGGAACGTTCATTGGTGAGTCAGGCGCAGGCAAGTCCTCGCTCGTCAACGTGCTCATGGAGGACGAAGTCGCGTGGACTGGAGAGGTGAGGGAAACGGACTCCAAAGGCCGCCACGTCACGAGCCATCGGGAACTTCACTTGTTGCCCAACGGCGGAATGATCATCGACAATCCGGGAGTGCGATCGTTGGGACTTACCGCACAGGGTGAGGGCGTCGATGCCCTGTACGCGGACATCGACGAGCTCACCTACAACTGCAAGTTCTCCAATTGTGGTCATGAGACAGAGCCGGGGTGTGCAGTGCTCGCTGCTGTCGAGGCGGGCGAATTGTCAGACGATCGCTGGCAGGGCTACCTGCACTTCGTGGATGAACAGTTGGATGCCAAGCAACGGGCACACAACAAGGATATCGCAGCGCACTTCCGCCGCGAGGCCGCCGCAGCAAGGGACGCCCGTGAAGAGCGAGATGACTCGGACTCTGGCGATGCGTAGGTCCGAATACGGTGCTGAGCAGCGCCGGACTCACTAGGTCGAATCTATCCCCAGCTGCTGATGCTGTCGATCTCGATTTCGTAGTTGACCCGGACTTCGCCTGGTTTTCCGAACTGGTAGGACTCATGGTCGAGGTACTTGTTCGCCAACTGGTCGATCAGCCATGTGCCGTCGGTGGCCACCTTGGTCACCGTCCCCTGCATCACGATGTTCTTGTACGGCTCGTCAGGCGGCGTCCACGAAAGAGCGACTCGTGGATCTTGTGCGATGTTGCGCGGCTTGACCCTGCCCTCAGCGGTTGAGAAGAGCACCGTGTCACCGCTGCGATCGATCCACACGACGGAGACTTGCGGTGATCCGTCAGGATTGAGCGTCGCGACATGCACGTACACCTTCTCGTCGAGTGCTGCCTTGATGTCTTGTGGTAGTTGCATGGGACCAACGTAATGCCACGTCCACAGCAACTGTTACGTTGATGAACATGATCGATGTAGACCAACTTCGCGCAGAGACACCAGGTACCAAGAACGTAATCCATCTCAACAATGCCGGGTCGGCGCTCATGCCGCAGCCGGTCATCGATGCTATTCATCGCTACCTCAATCACGAGATCGCCTACGGCGGATACGAGACGTTTCGAGCCTTCGGCAACGAACTTGATGGTGTATATGGCACGCTCGCCAAACTCATCAACGCCGAGTCATCTGAGATTGCGATCAGCGACTCGGCGACACGAGCGTGGGACATGGCGCTCTACTCGATGCCGCTCGGGCAAGGCGACCGGATACTGACAACGACCACGGAGTACGTCTCCAACTGGGCGGCGTATCTGCACCTTCGTGACACGAAGGGGATAGCAGTCGACGTCGTCCCGAACGCCCCGACGGGCGAGATCGATGTCGAGGCACTTGAACGGATGATCGATGGCTCTGTCAAGCTCATCACCCTGAATCACGTGCCGACAAACAGTGGCGTGGTCAACCCGGCTGTCGATGTCGGCATTGTCGCCAGAGAACACGGCATCCCCTATCTCCTCGATGCCTGCCAGTCAGTTGGTCAACTGCCGATCGACGTCCACGAAATCGGCTGTGACATGCTCTCCGCAACCTCCCGAAAGTTCCTTCGTGGACCGCGCGGCGAGGGTTTCCTCTTTGTGCGATCCGACTTCATTCCCCGTCTCGAGCCTGTCTTTGTCGAGCTTCACAACGCTCCCATCGTGCTTCCGGACCGATACGAGCTTCGAAACGACGCCAAACGCTTCGAGACATGGGAGAAGAATCACGCGAATGTGCTCGGGATGGGGGTCGCTGCCGAGTACGCGATGGGAATCGGCATCGAAGCGATCTGGGAGAGGATCCAGATGCTCGCTTCCATGGCCCGTGAGCTACTCAAAGACATCGACGGTGTATCGGTGAGGGACCTCGGTGCGGTCAAGGGGGGCATTGTCACCTTCGAGGTGGAAGGCCGACAGGTCATCGAGGTACGTGAACTGCTCTCGGAGCGTTCCATCAACGTATCGACATCGACACTGTTGTCCGCGCCAGTTGACATGCACGAGCGCGACATCGAAGGGTTGGTGCGAGCATCGTTCCACGCATACAACACCGAAGATGAGATCGAGGCTCTGGTTGAGGCCCTTGGAGTTATCGCCTAGGCGAACTAACCCTGAGGGAACGGTTCTCCGGCGAGGAAGGCGTTGATCACGGCCTGCGCTGCGTCGGTGGGAACCACATACGCTCGCCCATCTGAACCCTTCGAGTTCTCTACGGGAAGCGTGACGTTGTCGATGTTCTTCGTTTGCAGCGTCAAGGCATCCCTTCCGAGATCGGCCATCAACCCGAGGCTCAGGCCCTCGTCTGCCGTGATCTGATCCGCGAACGTCGGAAGGAAGCTTGGTAGGTTGAAGGCGGCCGAAGGCGATGTCACCTGATCGAACATCGCTACAAGGATCTCCTGCTGGCGACCGGTCCGTGAGATGTCCCCGCCACTCGTGCTTGTCCACTCGCCGTTCTTGAGAATCTGATAATGCCTCGACCGTGCGTAGGCAACGGCTTGCTCGCCGTCGAGTGTGTGGCGACCCGCCTCTGTTGCGAATCCCGAAGTCGTGTCGCGACCCGGGTACGTGAAGCCGAGGGTGACTCCACCGAGAGAGTTGACCACAGCGCCAACACCTGCGAAGTCGATTTCGACATAGTGATGAATCGGGATCCCTGTCTCGGCCTGAATCGTTTCCACGAGAAGGTTCGGCCCGCCGAGCACGTAGGAAGCGTTGATTCGATTCGTGCCGTGACCGGGGATGTCTGCCTTGAGGTCGCGGGGGATGCTGAGCATCTGAATCGACTCACCGGGAACTAGGTGAGCGATGATCATCACATCGGTCCGGCGTCCGGCGAATGTTCCGAAGTTGTCCTCCCAGTCGTCTGGGAGAGTCGATCGGTCATCGACGCCGACGACGAGCACGTTGACGATGTCGTCCGATCCGCCAGCAACCGTGTTCAGTGATGTGAGTTCGCTTGCCTCGATGCGGTCGATCTTTCCCTCTGTGTAGGCCAGGTAGCCGTACCCAGCGAACACGACGAGCACCATGAGCCCGAGAAGGCCGAGCAGGAACCGCTGTGCGCGACTCCACCGCCTCTTCGGCGGTTGAGGATCTTGGGGGCTCCCTCCGCGGACGCGCGGGATCTCTGGGAATGTTTCGGTAACCGATGGCATGGTCGTTGAAGCGTAGATACCCATGGTGAATACCGCGTGTGGTGGATGACCTACCCTGACGCCATGCCAAAGAAGATCAACTCTCAGGAAGTAACAATCGGCCCAGCCAGCGCAGGCGCACGGGCGATGCTTCGTGCTGTGGGCCTCGGTGAGGACGACTTTGCCCGGTCCCAGGTCGGTCTCGTTTCTGCAGGCAATGAGGTCACACCGTGCAACATCACGGGACCAAAGCTGACCGGATTCGCGAAGATCGGAGTCCGCGAGGCCGACGCTGTGGGTCTCGAGTTCTCGACCATTGCGGTTTCCGACGGCATTTCGATGGGCCACGAAGGTATGCGTGCGTCACTCGTATCGCGTGAGGTTATTGCCGACTCCGTCGAGCTCGTGATGCACGCAGAACGCTTTGACGCGATGGTGGCAGTTGCGGGTTGTGATAAGTCTCTTCCCGGCATGCTGATGGCCGCAGCCCGCCACAACCTGCCTTCTGTGTTCCTGTACGGCGGGGCGTCCCTGCCGGGGAACATCGACGGGAAAGACATCTCGATCGTCGACGTATTCGAGGGGATCGGTGCCCTGAACGAAGGTCTCATCGATGATGAGCAGCTGCTTCGTATCGAGCAGAACGCGTGCCCAGGCGTTGGGTCGTGCGCTGGGATGTTTACAGCGAACACGATGGCGTCCATCGGGGAAGCCATCGGCATGTCCCTCCCAGGCTCAGCGTCTGTTCCTGCCGTCGACAGTCGGCTCGAGGACTTCGCCCGCGAGTCTGGCCAGGCCGTTGTCGCCCTTCTGGAGGCGGATGTCCGCCCTCGCGACATCATGACGCGCAAGGCATTTGAGAATGCGATCACAACAGTGATGGCCCTCGGCGGTTCCACAAATGCTGTGTTGCATCTCATGGCGATAGCCAACGAAGCCGAAGTCGAGATCACCCTCGAGGACTTCGACATGATCTCCCGTCGTACCCCACACATTGCCGACATGAAACCGTTCGGTACGTATCACATGGTCGACATCGACCGCATCGGGGGCATTCCGGTCGTGTTGAAGGCACTGCTCGATGCCGGCTACCTCCACGGTGACGTCATGACGGTTACCGGCAAGAGCATGGCTGAGAATCTCGAAGGAATCGAGTTCCCAACGGACCAGGACGTGGTGCAGTCGATTGAGACCCCGATCGCCCCCGAAGGCGGGATCGCGATCCTGCGCGGATCGCTCGCACCAGAAGGTGCCGTCGTGAAGATCGCAGGCATCGAACTCGTCGTCTTCGAGGGCACGGCAAGGGTGTTCGATGACGAACAGCACGCACTCGAGGCGCTCAGCAACCACGAGATCAAACCGAACGATGTTGTCATCATCCGGAACGAGGGCCCCAAGGGCGGTCCTGGCATGCGCGAGATGCTCGCGATCACTGCCGCGATCAAGGGCGCAGGTCTCGGCAAGGACGTGCTGCTCATCACGGATGGACGATTCTCCGGTGGCACCACAGGGATGTGCATCGGGCATGTGGCCCCCGAAGCCGCACGAGGTGGTCCTATCGGGATTGTGAACGATGGGGACACCATCAAGGTGGACATTCCGAAGCGTTCGATCGAAATTCTGGTCGGCGAAGAAGAACTCGCGCAGCGCGCTGCTTCATGGACACCGATTCCGCCCCGCTATACGAAGGGCGCATTGGCCAAGTACGCCAAACTTGTTGGCTCCGCCGAGTCGGGTGCGGTATTGAGCTAGGCCCGAACCGCTAGGCTCACCGGATGCATCTATCCATTGAATACTGCGCAGCCTGAGGCTATACCGACCGTGCCGTGAGCATGGTTCAGGCAATCCTCGGCAAGTACGAGCACTACATCGGTGACGTCACCCTGATCCCATCGAAGGGTGGTGTCTTCGAAGTCATCGCTGGCGACGATCTGGTCTTCTCCAAGAAAGAACTCGGCCGACACGCAACGATCGAGGAAGTCATGGACTCCCTCGATCCGATCATCGGACCCATCCCGAGCCACGAAGGCTGATCGCCGCGTATTGGCTCGCTGAGTATTTGGTTACCAGCGATACCGTTCACGCATGCCCACAGGACACTCAAACACCGTGCTTGTTGCCGATCTCCTCACGAAGGATGGTCCCCACGGACGCGTCGCGGACGACTTCGTCTCGTCGCGTTGCACGAGATGTGGCGTCGAGCTCTCCCACGACCCTCGTTACGGAGAATGGGGTGCCTACTGCCCCAACTGCTGGGCAGAGTCACGCTCTGCGTAGAACTCAGCGCTGGTCAGGCCAGACCGCACGCGTTCGGTCAATGACGACCGCAATCCCGTCGACGTATGTGTCGATGACTTTCGCGTCGTGGACCTCGTCGGATGTCGCTGTCGACGGATCGATATCGATCACGACGATGTCGGCGGGGCTTCCAACGGCCAGCGGCTCAGGTTCCCTGAGGGCTCGCGCAGCGCCTGACGTGAACAGCGCCAGCGCCTCGGTTCCTGTCAATTGCTCCTCCGGCGCGACTCCGTGTCGATCCATCGCAGCTGCGATCCCCCACAGCGGTTGGGGAGGTTCAACAGGACAGTCAGAGGACCCCGCAATCGGCACGCCTGAGTCCAGAAGTGAACGGAACGGATACAGCCACCCAACTCGCTCTTCGCCAACTCGGTCAGATATCCATTCGGATTCCGATGCAAGGAAGGCTGGTTGAACGGCTGCTGTCACTCCGAGATCGGCAAAGCGCGCGATCTGATGCGGACTGATGACCGAACCGTGCTCCATCCGGAGCGCCGCGGGATCGGCACCCTCAGCAACGAGATCGTCAAATACGTCGAGTACTCCATCGACAGCGCGGTCGCCGATCGCGTGAATGGCCACCATGCCACCGATCTCAAGGCTCTTTCTCGCCACCGCTGTGTCAGCGTCGGAAAGTCTGAGCGTGCCGCGGGTGTCCACATCGGCGAACGGCTCATGCATGGCGGCCGTGTGGCCACCGAGGCTGCCATCCGCGAACCGCTTGACGCCGAGCCACCTCAGGCGTTCTCCTGTGTTGTCGAGCAGCTTCGCCGCATTCTCCAGACGATCGGCCGTATCTGTGATGGCGAATACCGCCACGTTGATGGGGAGTCTGTCCGAAACGCGCTGCCACAACCCGAGCTCCGCCTCCAACTGCTCAAATGGTCGTTCGCCGTATCCGACCATCGCTCCGATACTCGTGATGCCGACACCGGCCAAGCCGTGAAGGGCAGACAGCAGCGTCTCTTCTCCAAGTAGCGCTCCTCCTCTGGCGAGGGCCGGAGCTACGAGTCCCGCGGCCGTCTCGCGCAGAACGCCGGTGGGGTTTCCGTCTGCATCGCGATCGATTGAACCACCTTCCGGATCTGTTGTGTCGGCCGTGATGCCAGAGGCGTCGAGGGCTTGAGTGTTCGCAACGGCCACGTGCCCGCAGTAGCGGTAGATCACAACAGGGCGGTCCGATACCGCCTCATCGAGATCCGCTCGTGTTGGCAGGCGTCTCTCTTCAAGCGATTCATCGTCAAGTCGCGTCGCGACAATCGGTTGACTCTCGCCAAGTGTCGATGCGTACGAGGCAATCCGACGCTGGAGATCAGCGATGTCGCTCGCCTGTTTGAGCGAGCAGCCGTTGAGCAGAGCCGCGTAGGGGACGGGATGCATGTGGGCATCCCTCAGCCCAGGGATCAGTGTCGCTCCGCCATAGTGCTTCTGGACGGCGCCCTCAACCTCGAGTGTTTCGCGCATCCCGACCGCGGCGACCATTCCATCCACCACAAGAATGGAGTCACCAATGATGCCGTCCCCGGTGACGACGGCATCTGCCGTGAGGAGCAACCTCACGGATTGATCATGGCAAGTGGCATCCACGATTCGACGATTGTGCGAATCTCGCCGTGAAGATGCCCGTTGGAGGCCACGACTTGACCCATCATCGGCGTTGAGTCCCGGCCGAGCGGGTCTGTCACGGTGCCACCGGCCTCGCGCACGATGATCATTCCCGCGGCGCCGTCCCATGGCGCAATGCCGAGTTCCCAATACGCGTCGAAGCGGCCCGCTGCGACCCACGCGAGATCCAGAGCAGCTGAGCCGAACCGCCTGATGCCGTTGACGTGGCGAAGCATCTCCCGTACGACGATGGCGAGTTCATCTGCCTTCTCGTCGTGGTCGTATGGGAACCCGGTTGCGACGACCGCACGCTCGAGTTCGGAGGTTGCAGAGACGCTGATGACATGACCGTTGAGACGAGCACCCTCTCCATCTGCTGCCGTGAAGAACTCGTCGCGCAGAGGGTCGTAAACCACGCCGACGAGACCGGTTGTTCCTCCATAGAGTGCGACCGATACCGACACCTGCGGTATGCCGTGGACGAAATTGACGGTCCCGTCGAGCGGGTCAACGATCCAGTGGCGGCCTTCGTGAACGGTTCCTCCGCTCTCTTCGGCCATCATCTCATCAGCGGGTCGGTGCTCGTCGATGACTGCAAGAACCGCTGTCTCCGCAGCGCGGTCAACTGCTGTGACTGGGTCGAACTTCCCCTTGTACTCCGGATCGGGAGACAGCCCGAAGTGCTGTGCAACGATCTCCCCACCGGCCTTCGCTGCAGCCATCGCCACATGTAGATCATCCATGGGGCCGATGCTATCCCAAATCCGGCGTCCGAAGTCTGGCTGTTGATGCCCCCGGGGCCAAAAGCGATATCCTGCGGCTCATGGTTCAGGCCGGTCTTGTACTCCTCAGCGCGCTCTTGATGTGGGCCGCCTTCCCTCCCCTTGGGTTGGCCCCCCTCGCGTTCGTCGCTCCGGTGCCGCTTTTTGTCGCAGTCCGTTCCGTCGAGCGCCCGATGTGGGCGTTGATACTCGGTTTCGGTTGGGGTGCCGTGTTTTTCGGCCTTCTCCTCAACTGGATCATGGTGCTCGGATTCGTTGCGTGGTTCCCACTCTCGATCCTCATGGGAACCTTCACCGCTCTCTATGCCCTCTGGGTGTGGACCTTCAGGCTCTGGACACCGTGGCGTTGGTTCTACATCACGATCGGCGGATGGATCGTTCTCGAATTCATTCGCGGCCACTTTCCATTCGGCGGATTCCCGTGGGGTGACATTGGCTACCCCGCGGGTTCGCTTCCCGGTGCCATCGGATCCGTGCAGTGGATCGGACCGTCTGGGTGGTCCGTGCTTGCTGTCGCGGTCGCTGCAGGCATCACTCTGGTCTTAGAGGACCACAAGACGTGGCGGTTCGTGGTCGATGCCGCCGCTGTCGTGGTACTCCTGATGATTGCAGGTGCCTTCCTTGCACCCGCCCCCGCTGCACAGGTCTGGCGAACGGCCATCGTTCAAGGTGGATCTCCGTGCCCCCAAACCCACTGTCAGAACGAGACCAGCCGAATATATGAGCGGCATATCGAGCTGACGCGCTCAATCCCTGAGAACACCGTCAACTTCGTCGTCTGGCCAGAGAACTCGGTCGGGACTCCCTATGAGCCGGACACCAACGAAGAGGTGCGGGCGGAGATCATCGAGCAGGCACGACGCCTTGAGGCGTACATACTCATTTCCGGTACGAGGATCGTGGGCGAAGACAACTTTATCAACTACAACGCTCTGTACTCGCCTGATGGACTCAAGGTCGGCGAGTACCACAAGCGCCATCCAGTGCCATTCGGTGAGTATGTTCCCCTCCGCGGGCTCTTCGGATTCGTGCCCCAGCTCGATCAGGTGCCGAGGGACATGATCTCTGGCACGCAACCCATCGTCTTCCCTACCGAGTTCGGCGTTGTTGGATCGGTGATCTCGTTTGAGGGCGCGTTTGCTCGATCGATGCGGTCGGTAGCGAAGGCCGGCGCACAGATGATGGTCGTAGCCACCAACGAAAGCAGCTACGGGAGCGAGGTGCCCTCTGACCAACTCATCGGCCTCGTGCGTGTCAACGCTGCCGCTGTCGGTCTCGACACGGCCCACGCAGCCATCACCGGTAAGTCGGTGTTTATCACGGGCGGTGGTGAGATGGGTGATGAGACTGAGCTGCTCGAGTCCACGGTCCTGTATGGGCTGATGCAGTTCTCGGTTGATGTCCCCACCGTGTGGGTTCGGTTCGGGAATTGGCTGGCCGTGCTGGCCGTTGTCATTGGAGTGCTCGCCATCGCCGTTCCGGGTGTGCGAAGCAGCGAGCCGACGGAGCTGTCGGGCCGAAATTCCTGATCCGGTTTTGCACCTTCGCGATAGTGGTAATTAGACTGCGGCAACCGATATCTCCCGGCGATGGAGTCGCGTGCCTCTGGCACCGTCCAAAGCCGTACCAACGGATCGAAGAAAGGCACCAAATCTATGTCTGACATTCTCAAGGCATCTCGTCCGAAGGGCCGCTCACGCCGCCCGAAGACGTACGAGGAAGAGCGCACCTGCGCGAGCGTTGAATGCACAACCCAGCTGTCCAAGTACAACCGTGCGGAGTTCTGCCACAACCACCGCCCCGTTCGCTATCCCCGCCTCCGTGGAGTTCTCTCCTCAGAGGAATAGGAACGGATTCCTAGCTCTCGTACTTCTTGATCGCATCCTCGAGGATGTCGATGCCGGTATCCAGGTCTTCCTGGGACACATTGAGCGGCGGAATGAACCGAATCACGTTCCCGTCAGGGCTGCAGTTCAGGATGAACATTCCAGCCTCGTAGGCGTACTTGCCGATGGCACCGAACGCCTCGGTGTCCGGCTCGTTCCCTTCGGTGACGAGTTCGATACCGATCATCAACCCGAGCCCACGGACGTCTCCAACGGTGCGGTGACGCTCCTTGATCTCGTTCCATCGGCTGAACGCGTAGCCAGAGAGGCGGCCAACACCGGGGATGACTTCGGCGAGTGCATCGACGTTCGCTGCTGCTGCAGCGCACGACACCGGGTTCCCACCAAACGTGGTCCCATGGGAGCCAGAGGGCCATGCGTCGAAGAGCTCTGAAGACGCGCCGACGGCGGAGAGCGGCAAACCGTTTGCGATCGCCTTGCCCATCACGAGGATGTCTGGACGCACGTCGTAGACCTGGCTCGTGAACCAGTCTCCCGTCCTCCCGAAGCCTGTCTGGACCTCGTCGAGGATCAACAGAATCCCGTGCTCGTCCGCGATTGTTCGCAGAGCGTGGATGAACTCATGGCTTGCCGGGTAGTACCCGCCTTCGCCCTGAAGGGGTTCGACGAGGAACGCAGCAACCTCGCCGGGTGTCACTTCGTGCTTGAACTTGAAAGCGAGCTCTCTGAGGGCGTACGCGTTCGCTTCTTCCTGCGTCATGTCCCATCGGTATGGATGTGGGAACGGTGCGACGAACGTGGAAGGCACGAGCGGGTGGTAGCCCTGTCGGTACTTCGCCCTCGATGTCGTATAGGTGACCGACCCCATTGTCCTTCCGTGGAATCCTCCTCGGAACGTGACGATTCCCTGGCGGCCCGACACCTTGCGGGCGAGCTTCACGGACGCCTCAACCGCCTCTGCGCCTGAGTTCATGAACAGGATCTTGTCGATGCCGTCGGGCGCGACGCCTACGATCTTCTCCGCAGCCGCCACAATCGGTTCGTACATGAACGAGCCACCTGCATGCCAGAGTTTGTTCAACTGGCCCTGAGCTGCAGCGACGACGGTGTCGGGTCTATGGCCCATATTCGTGGTCGCGATACCGCAGGCGAAGTCGAGATACTTCCTGCCATCGGCACCCGTTACCCAGCTGCCTTTGCCTTCGACGATCTCGGTTTCGTAATCGAACTCGATCACCGGGGCGATGATGTCGCGGAATCGTTCTTGGATTTCAGTCATGGCGTTGCTCCCGTCAGGGCCGAAGTTTCTACCCGAATATTAGCCCTCGCCACTGACCGGAGATCACTCGGCGGTGCGGATCAATCTCCAGAGAACTCGGGTGGGCGCTTCTGTAGGAACGCCATGGTTGCCTCGACGAAGTCGTTTGACTGGATGAACGCTGCGTTCCACAAGGCTATGTAGTCGAGGTTCTCCTCGACAGAACGGCCCTCGCCGGCCACGAGCACAGCCTTTGCCCCTTGCACAGCGAGTGGCGAGTTGGCTGCGATCTCACCAGCGAGCTCGAGCGCCGCCTCGTACGTGGCGTCTCCGTCCTCGAAGACACGCGAGACGAGCCCCATCTTCTCGGCTTCCGTAGCGTCGAAGTCTTTGCCCGTGTACACGACCTCGGCGACCCGGCCGGGGTCGATAATGTTCGGGAGCCTCTGGATCGTTCCGACGTCAGCCACCATCGCGATCTTTGTCTCTCTCACCGAGAAGATGGCGTCCGCCGACGTGTATCGAATGTCGCAAGCCGTGATGAGGTCGATCCCTGCGCCGATGCAGTGGCCGTGGACTGCGGCGATGACAGGCTTTGGGCACGCGGCGATTGCCGTGAAGGTCTCTTGCAGCTTCTTGACTCCCTGATACAGCGCGCGCCGCTTTGCGACCTCTGACGTTGGCTGAGGATCAAGTTCAGGGTCGACGCCGCCGTTCATGAACGTTGGACCGAATGCTTTGAGATCGATGCCAACGGTGAACGACTGCCCCTTCGCTGCGATGACGATGACCCGGGTCTCGACGTCGTCTCCGAGGGCCTCCATGATGTTGGGAAGGTCTTCCCAGAAGTCCGGAGCGAAGGCATTCCGTTGCTGCGGTCGGTCCAGCCAGACGGTTGCGATGTGGCCGTCGAGTTCGACGGAGAGGACTTCGGACCGGGGGACATCTGTTCGGGTCATTGGCACAACGTAGTACCGCCGCGGGAACCCGATGGGCAGGTCTCTCCGTCCTAGCGATAGCCGGTGTGGGAACCGGCCCAACTGAAAGAGAGAGAACATGGCACTATCGAAAGCATTCCGTAAGCGCACAGTCATCCGCATCACCATCGCCATATTGGCGATCTCCGTCGTGACAGCAGCGTGCAGCAGCTCTGACATGAGCTCAGATGTCGAACAAGCAGGCGGTTCCACCGATGTCACTGTCGCCGCCGGCAGCGAGGAGTTGGAGGCGGGCAATGATGAGGCGTCCACGGCGTTCAAGGCGGTCGCCGAAGACGGCTCCGTCGTGTTCCAGGCGACCACATCTCAGATGTTCGATGCGAAGATCATCAGGGACGGCAGGCTCGACCTGCGGGTCGATGTGGGTACGTTCGGATCGAACGCAGAGCAGATCCGCGTGATCGCCTCTGACCTTGGCGGGTACGTGGCAGCTGGTGAGACGCGCATCGAAGAGTTCGAAGACGACCGCTACGCGGTTGGTTGGTACACGATACGGATCCCGTCGGATCGTTTCGACGATGCAGTCGGACGGATCGAGCAACTCGGCGAGCGGGTGTCTGCATCCCTCTCGAGTCAGGACGTGACCGAGGAGTATGTCGACCTCGAGGGTCGTCTCAGCTACTGGGATCAGCAGGAGGCTTTCTACGCAACGCTCCTGGATGAGGCCACGACGGTCGATGAGATGATCGCGATCCAGGGACAGATGCAGAACGTGCTGCTCACGATTGAACAGATCGAGGGTCGTCTGCGTTATCTCGACAGTCGTACCGACTTCGCAACGCTGACCGTTGGCCTCACAGAGGTGCCTTCCGGTCCCGTGGCTCCCCCTGTGGGAACCGATCCCGGCACGATCGAGCAGGCGTTTGATCAGGCAGGAGAGGTACTCCTTGCGACGGTTGCGTTCATCATCGTCGCGGCTGCAGTCGCCATCCCAATCGGGATTCTTGTCCTGATGATGTACGGCGTGCTCCGCCTGTTCCTTGGTGCATTCCGTCGGAAGGAATCACCAGCCAAAGGCTGACTCAATCCGTTCTGGCGTCCGTGGGCGAACTATGCGTCGCTCACGGACGCCAGAACGCTCAGGACTTGAGCGTGAACGGTGGGTATTCGTCCGTGAGGGCTGCGATCCACGCCCACGTTCTGGCCCACCAACGGTGGAAGCCGACGAAATACCAGTGCAGGCCAAGCGGCAGGTTGCCGTTGATGAGGATCATCAGGTAACCGAACCAGGCGGCCACCAGCGTCCCGATCGTCAGCCACAACAGGATGAACAGATGCGGCAGGGCGAGCAACATGCGGATGAAGAGGATCCCAGCGAGGGCGAGCCAACGGTTCTGAGGTTCGGGAGCTTCGAGAACCGAGACCTGTGCGGGGTGATTCTCATCGGTTCCATAGGTCGGGAAGACATCAGTGGTACTCGTGAACCATGCGAACACCCTTGATGACCATTCGAGGAAGATGATCTCAAAGTTCTCGACCCAGAACGGCTTGCCGCCCTGGATAAGGATGTACCAGTAGCCGATCCACACGATGAACTGCAGCGCGATGAAATAGGCGGTCAGTAAGAAGAGGTGCGGGATGAGCAGCAGCGCCTTGGCAAACAGCACCAAACCGAGCGTCGCGAGGCCGCGGTTGCGGTACTCGTCGTCGACGGGGACGGTGAAGTCAACCGGATATGCGGGTTCTGTCATGTCCACCTCGATCGCTGGTACTCGTTGAACTCGTCCGTGAGCATTCTGCGGGTTGAGTTTCCCATACGCACGTAGAAGTCTGCAGTTCTGCCGCCCTTGGGTTCGTCAAGGAATACAGGCCGGTCCGATGGCTCGACGGTAGCAACCACCACGTGCTCACCGGCATACGGCTCGATGGACACCGCCACGTCTGCCAGCGCGGGCTTTCCGAGCGTTGTCTGGAGATGGTCGTGGAGCCAGAGTTCGTATCGGTCGTGATCTGCTGCCTTCATGGTCGCGAGATCCTTGGCGAGGCCAACAGCGCGTCCTGCGTCGTCTACGCCGATGATGAGTACTCCGCCGTCGCCATTGAGGAAACCGGCAACGGTTCTGGCAATGGCGAGCTCCATCTTGTCGTCTCTGGCGCCGGTGTGGGTGTTGACCCGAGCGGTTGACTTGAACTCGACGGTCGCTGACTCTCCGTCGGCGATGACTTCGGCAATCGGTCTCGGTGGTTTGTCATGCCATTGGAAATGGTCGGCAAGCCAGAGGAAGACCGTAAGCACGATGACGGAAGCCGCTATTGCACCGATAGCAGTGCCGACATCGAGGCGGTCGGCGTCTGCGTTGCCAGTGAGGAGATTCACGGCACCACCGCCGAACGCGGCGCCGACCATGCCGATGATGGTCGTTTCGGCGAGGGACAGTCGTTGTTCACCTGGGACCAGGAACCTCGCAATGCTGCCGAGAAGCAGCCCTGCAACGAGGATCGCCAATATGAAGAGAGAAGTGCCCACGTGCCGTCAGCCTACCCACTCAGCCTTCTGTGGGCCCCCAGTGCCGCATGCGGTCACGGGAACCCTGGGTTGCCACTGCCGAATACGGGCGTACGGGCCCAGAGAAGCGCCGTTCTAGCGGATTTCGACGCCGCGGTCGCCTTCGGTGACGTGGCCGATGACGACAGCGTCGATATCTGAAGTCTTGTATGCCTTGAGTGCGGCGTCGACGTCATCCTCGGCAACGACGCAGGTGAAACCGATCCCCATGTTGAACGTTCGGAACATGTCGGCGAGCGGTACGCCACCGAGTCTCTGGATGACGTTGAATACGTTCGGTACTTTCCAACGTGATCGCTCGATCACGGCACGGGAACCCTCGGGCAAGACGCGAAATACGTTTCCTGGTAGTCCTCCACCGGTGATGTGAGCCAGTCCGTGTGGGCGCACGCGCGCGACCATGTTCAGTACCGCGGGCGCGTACACGACGCTCGGAGCCAGCAGCACTTCGGCCGTTGACGTGTCGGTGTCTGGGAACGTGCTGTCCAGCGGTAACTCTTTCGCAACGATTGCCCGAACGAGACTGAACCCGTTGGATCGGAGGTTTGGCGAAACCACACCCACGATCACATCGCCGGGCGCCACGTTTGACGGGTCGACTTCCTCACCGAGCTCGACGATCCCGAGAGCGGTCGCCGCGAGATCGAACTGATCGGGCGTCATGACGCCAGGGTGCTCGGCTGTCTCACCGCCAAGCAGCGCCACGTCCGCGTCGTTGCACGCATCAGCGATCGATTCCACGATTGTTTCGATGCGATCCACGTCAAGCTTGCCGGTTGCGATGTAGTCGGTCATGGCAATGGGTTGGGCGCCAGCTGCGGCAAGGTCATCTGCGACCATGGCAAGGAGGTCATAGCCGAGCCCCTCAAGAAGGCCTGCCTGGCGAGCGATCTCTGCCTTCGTGCCAACCCCGTCAGTTGACATCATGAGAACCGGGTTCTGGAAGCCCGGCGGGAGCTGAATCCCTGCCGCAAATCCGCCGAATCCGCCGACGACGTCCTCGGTCCACGTGCTGGTGACCCGCCATCCGATCCGGTCGATGAGTTCGTCCGCTGCGTCAAGGTCAACGCCAGCGTCTTCGTAGCTCGTCATGTCGACCTTTCGAGTAGGAACTTGCTGTCGGTCAGGGGTACGTCTGTCGGGTACTCGCCCGATAGACATGCGGTGCAGAACGTGTCCCCTCCGACTCCGGTCGCACCGACGAGGTTGTCCAGATCGAGGTATACGAGCGAATCAACATTGAGTTCGGCGGCGATCTCGTCGACCGATCGATCGGTTGCGAGCAGCGTTGAGCGGTCCCCTGTGTCCATCCCGTAGAAGCACGGCCATCGATACGGAGGCGAAGAAATGCGGAGGTGTACCTCTGTCGCTCCTGCCTCGCGAACCATGGCAACGAGTTGTTTGGTTGTCGAACCGCGAACGATCGAATCATCAACGAGGACGACTCGTTTGCCGTCAATCATCCCCGGCATCGCGTTCAGTTTCATACGCACGCCGCGCTCGCGCATGGCCTGGGCAGGCTGTATGAACGTGCGGCCGATGTATCGGTTCTTGACGAGGCCGTCGACGTACGGAATGCCAGAAACCTCGGAGAAACCCTGCGCCGCAGGGATACCGGACTCGGGCACTGGCACGGTGATGTCGGCGTCGAGAGGCGCCTGGTCGGCAAGCATGCGACCCATACGTTGTCTGGTCTTATGGATCGTCTGGCCGAGAAGCGTTGAATCCGGCCTCGCGAAGTAGACGAATTCGAAGATGCACAGACGCGATTCGGCTGGCTCGAACGGGAACATGCTCCGCGGCCCGTTCTCGTCGATCACGACCATCTCTCCGGCCGCGACCTGGCGAACAAAGTCTGCTCCGAGGATGTCGAGCGCTGCTGTCTCTGATGCGATGACCCAACTATCGCCGAGCTTGCCGAGACACAGAGGTCGGAATCCGTGCGGATCCCTGACACCGACGAGTGTCGTCGTGTCCATAACGGTGAGCGTGAATGCCCCCTTGAACCTTGGGAGTGTCTTAGCCAAGGATTCGGGGAGGGACAGTCCCTCTTCGGTCATCGTTCGAGCGATTGCTTCAGTCATCAGTTCCGAATCGGTCGTGGCAGCGAGCGGTCCCATTTCTGTGGCGAGACGGTCGGTGTTCGTCAGGTTTCCGTTGTGCGCGAGCGCAATGGCGTTCCATCCGAAGTGCCTGAAGACAGGCTGAGAGTTTTCCCATGAGTTCGAGCCCGTGGTTGAGTAGCGCGTGTGGCCGATGGCGAGGTCTCCTGGAAGCCCGGCAAGCACCGTTTCGTCGAAGACCTGGGCGACGAGTCCGAGGTCTTTGTACACGGTGATGTTGTCGCCGTCGCTGACCGAGATTCCGGCACTCTCCTGTCCTCGATGTTGGAGGGCGAACAATGCGAAATAGGCCAAGCGGGCGGCTTCGATAGCGGGGCCGGAGACACCGAACACACCGCAAGCTTCGCCGGGTCTGTCCTGGAGAAGAGTTGGGTCCTCAATGGGATGCTCGTTCACGGCGCGCAGTGTACCGCGAACCAGCTGGCCGGGTCAGATGATCATCGTGACAACTGCGGCACCCACGGCGACTGCCACGGCAATCACCGTCCGCACTGCGCGGGCGTTTGGTTTGCCGACCGCAAGGACCGACCACAGCCATGCAACGAGGATTCCACCCGCGAGTCCGCCAAGGTGTGCGCGCCAGTCGATACCGCCAACGAAGAGGGGAAGAGCGAGGTTGATGGCAAGGAGTACACCGAGCTGGTTGAACATTGAACGACCTCCAGGCGTGTGCCGCATCTTCCATGCAACGAACATCCAGGCGCCAAGCAATCCAAAGATCGCCCCTGACGCTCCGATTGAGACCTGCCCTGTTGCGCCGAAGGCGTACGAGACCAGTCCGCCGGTTCCTGCGGTGGCGACATATAACGCGGCGAATGCAGGGCTACCGACTTGTTGCTCGAGCCTCGGCCCGAAGAGGTACAGGGCGTACATGTTGAAGAGGATGTGCATCATCCCGCCGTGGAGGAGCGCGGCAGTGAAGATGCGCCACCACTCGCCCGCGGCGACGAGGAAGTTCGCCTGGGCGAAAGTCTGGAACAGCCACCTGTCAGCTGCTGGCGAGAGCAGCCCCATGACGAAGATGCCCGCCGTGATCGCCATGATCGTGAACGAGACCGGCGTCGTCTGGAACGAAGGTGCTCCGAATGACTGGCGTGCGTTCACCACGCGTGATCTGCCTGTGGGCACTGCACATTCTGGGCACTTCTGTCCTACGGACGCGTCGTGGCTGCACTCGACGCAGATCGCCTTGCCACATGACGTGCAACTCAAACCCGTGATGCGATCTGGGTGGCGATAGCAGGTGGGGACGGTTTGTTCGGTCATGGTTGTTGAACGGTAATGCTCAACGCCCTGTTCCCGCGATGCTGTCCTCGCGGGAATGTGCTGCGTCAGGAACCATTTGCACCTCGCGGGTTTGCAAACGGATGGCTCCACATGGGCGACGCGGCTCGAGTGGATGAGGATGGCTATGTGTATATCGTCGATCGCTGGAAGGACATGTACATCTCTGGCGGCGAGAGCGTACACCCCGCCGAGGTTGAGCAGGTGTACTTCCACCATCCGAATGTCGTTGATGTCTCGGTAATCGGTGTGCCCGACGATCGGTGGGGCGAGTCCGGTCTGGCAATTTCCGTGCCGAGGGATGTCGACGCGTTCGACAAAGGCAAGGTCCTTTCGCTCGCCGAAGGCAAGATCGCTCGGTACAAGCTCCCGAAGGCCGTGTGGGTGGTCGACGAACTCCCGCGAACAGCAGCAGGCAAGGTGCTCAAACGTCAGCCACGCGTCGAGGCTGCTGACAGATAGCCCGGCTCAGTGTTCCATCCGGCGCGGAAGTGCGTTCCGCCAGACATTGGCGGCTTCCTCAAGGGTTATCGACCCTGAATCGCCAAAGTCGAGTGCGCCGCCAGACACTGTGCCGATGTGGCGGTGCGGTGCGGCGATCTCAAGCGTGTCTTCGTGACCCACGGCCACGAACCGGAGCGGTGTTTCGTCAAAGAGTTCCGGACCGGCAACGCCTTCGATCGTCACGCCGACGCCAGACTTGATGGCGATTTCGGCGAGGGAGACGGCGAGTCCACCCGTGGAAATGTCGTGAAGAACCGGTGTGGTGAACGCTAGGGAGACCGCTGCGTCGATGACCTCGCGAGCCATCTCGGGATCGGCATCGGTCGGCCTGCCTCCGAGATTGCTGTTGATGATCCGGTCGTACGCCGATGCGGCGAAGTCGCCAGCGGCATCGGGGCCGACAATCCAGATGGCCATACCCACCTCAGCCCTGTCGAGGCGAGGTGGCCTCAAAGGCATCGGATCGCAGAACCCCAGCATGCCCACGACCGGGGCGGGATAGATGTCGACACCATCTGTCTGGTTGTAGAACGACACGTTGCCACCCACGACAGGCACGTTCAACTCCTCGCAGGCTGCTGCCATTCCGTCGACAGACTCGATGAACTGCCACATGACGCCCGGCGCTTCCGGGTTGCCGAAGTTGAGGTTGTCGACGAGTGCGTACGGGTTCGCTCCGGTGACCGCAATGTTGAGGGCAGATTCGTATACGATCCGTGCCGATCCGCGCCTCGGATCGAGATACGTCCGCAGCGAATCGCCGTCGGTCGAGACCGCCAGTCCTTTCTCTGTGCCCTTGATTCGAAGGAGTGAGCCGTCGTGGCCCGGCTCAACGACCGTATTGAGGAAGAGCATGTGGTCGTACTGGCGCGAGATCCACGAGCGGTCGCCGATTGCAGGATCGTCGAGGAGAACACGAAGGACGGCACCGGCATCGAGATCCGCCGGAACCTGCGGTTTGTTCGTCCACGCGATGTCGAGGTAGACGGGTCGCTCCGCTGGCCTGTCGTACTTGGGAGCGTCATCAGCAAGGGACGCAGCCGGGACTTCGCCGACGAGCTCACCTTCGGAGTAGATCGTGAGGTCGGGGCCTGGCTTGATCGTTCCGATCGTCGAGGCGTCGATCTCCCACCTGCGGGCGATCGCAAGCACCTCGGCCTCGTTCTCTGGCGTGACAACGGCGAGCATGCGTTCTTGTGATTCAGACATCAGGATCTCGCCCGGATTCATATCGTGTTCGCGGAGATGCACTTTGTCGAGGTCAACGTCCATACCCATGCCACCGTTGCCGGCAACTTCAGAGGTTGCACATGAGATACCTGCCGCACCGAGGTCCTGGATGGCTACGACGAGATTCCGCTTGTACAACTCGAGGCACACCTCTATCAGCTTCTTCTCCTCGAATGGATCCCCGACCTGGACGTTCGGCCGCTTCTCCTCGTCCCCCTCCTCGAAGGAGGCGGATGCGAGGATCGACGCACCACCGATGCCGTCTCTTCCGGTGGCGTTGCCGAGCAGGACGGCAAGATTGCCAACACCGGAAGCGCCGGAGAGAACGAGCTGATCCTCCTTGAGGAGTCCGAGCGCCATGACGTTGACCAGAGGATTCTTCGAGAACCGGTCAGCGAATTCGACCTCGCCTCCCAGCGTTGGAACACCTACGGCGTTGCCATAGCCGGCGATACCCGACACGACACCTTCGAAGAGGTAGCGGTTGTGTGCTTCGTCCAGCGGGCCAAACCGCAACGGATCCCACACGGCGATTGGTCGTGCGCCCATCGTGAAGACGTCGCGCAGTATTCCGCCCACACCCGTTGCAGCACCCTGGTATGGCTCAACGTAGGACGGATGGTTGTGGCTCTCGATGCGCAGCGCTACGAGCCAGCCGTCGCCGATGTCAACGACGCCTGCGTTCTCACCTGGACCGACAACAACCCATGGCTGATTGCTGGTGAACCGACCGAGGTGTGAGCGTGATGACTTGTATGAGCAGTGCTCTGACCACATCACCGAGTACATGGCGAGCTCCGCCGCGAGTGGTTCCCTGCCGAGGATCGCGATGACGCTCTCGTATTCGTCATCGGTCATCCCAAGCTTGATGTGGTCGGGAGTTTCCAGAGTGGTCATGCGTCGACGAGTTCGGTTGAGGCGATGAACCCTTCGATCAGGACCATGCCATCGGCTGATCCGAGGATGTCTTCGGACGCTCGCTCCGGGTGCGGCATGAGACCGGCAACATTGCGTGCACTGTTTGTGATTCCGGCGATGTTGTTCATCGAGCCGTTTGGATTGGTCGATTCGCTTATGAGACCGTCGGCATTCGTGTACCGAAGGATCACGTCACCTTCGGCCTCGATGCTGTCGACATCGTCAACGAGATAGTTGCCCTCATATGAGTTGAGGGGCAGCTCGAGGATCTGACCGACTTCGGCTGCCCTCGTGAGCACGCTGTCCGTTGACTCAACTCGCAGATGCGTTGGTGCACAGATGAACTTGAGATCGCGGTTGGCCACGAGTCCTCCGGGAAGCAATCCAGCCTCGGTGAGGATCTGGAACCCGTTGCATATGCCAAGTATCGGAATACCGGCGTCCGCAAGCCGGACAACCTCGTCCATGATGGGCGAAAAGCGCGCAATCGCTCCTGTGCGGAGATAATCGCCGTGTGCGAAGCCGCCAGGGAGCACGACGCCGTCGGCACCTGAGAGGTCTGTGTCGCGGTGCCACACCATCTCAGTATCGGTACCGGCTCGGTTGAGAGCGTGTGCTGTGTCGTGTTCGCAGTTCGTGCCCGGATACACGATGACTGCGATGGTCACGATGCTGCTT
>PJEL010000148.1_pt1 | contig 81398 bp, 77 predicted proteins | sample 1853271 | NCBI WGS metagenome assembly PJEL01 (sample SAMN08108733, study PRJNA415343) | Invertebrate metagenome, whole genome shotgun sequencing project. | host: Globobulimina | place: Sweden: Gullmar Fjord | collected 2015-08
CAAATCGAGATGTTTGCAGATCCGAAATGTCTGAGTAATATGCCGTTGCATTTAACCTTAGGTTTTGATCTAGTAATGTTGATTTAAAACCAACTTCAAAGTTGTCCAAACTGTCGGTTGTGGAATAAACAGGTATACGGAAACCGTCAAAGGCGCCTTGCTGATTTTTAGCTAACCCTCCACCAACACGGTTGGTAACTGGTGGTCTAAAACCTTCTGAGTAAGAAGCAAACAAGAGTACATCTTTATTCACTTTCCAATCTACCGACGCCTTTATAATGGTGTCATCTACCGTCAGCGTCCCGTCACTATCTAACAGGCTCGTATCGAGCTGGCCATTTGCAATTGCCGCTTGGATTGCTTCAGCTTCAGCTGCACCAAAAAATTCAGTTAAGGCTGCGTCACTTCCATCACCGTAGGCTTGTAGTCGACCACTTACGTCAACTGTAGTCGTAGCACCTTTAAATTTATCTTCAATCTCGTACCAGCGAGCTCCAAAACTTGCCGTCACTGTATCTGAAATGTCGTATTCAAACTGTCCAAAAAATGCAATCTGATCAATGGTATGAGTAATATCATTGACGAAGCTAATTTCAGATGAGAATGGGCCGCCGTCGCTATTTATGCCATCTGTACCTTTTAACTCTTTCTGTAGGTCAGTGAAATAAGGTAGGTCTGTATTACCTAATTGAAATAGGCCAACCGTTGATACTTCCTGTGAGTCGTAAAATACACCAGCCGTTACGCGCCAATCATTGTCACCTGTGGTATTAAAGCGTAATTCGTGGGTAACACGTGAAGTTTCAGTTTCTTCTTTGTAAAACTTAGTTGGGTCTACACAAATTTGAGTTTCTGGTGCACCGGCATAATTACAAGCGTAATAAGCTGCAAAAGAGCCACCATTGGTGTAACCGGTATAATCGATTGTTGAGTTAATTTCTCTATCTAAATAGCCGCCTGTATACACTAAATCTAAGTGCTCTAGTCGACCTTCTAAAGTCCAAGTGGTTAAACCAAAGTCATCATTATTGTTCTCTGGTACAAACCTATTTGTTGATGACTCACCTTCAAGATTTGGATCGTAGGCAAATACCCCTTCCGTATCCAATGACTGCTGAGTATGCTGAACTAACAGGTCCCAGTCGTCATTAATAAGGTATGAAAGTCCAATTCTGGTGCCTGCATAGTTTGCTGTATTAGTGTTGTCTTCAACCAGCGTATCGTTTTTAGGCGAAATAACTGGAACACTTCCTGGGTTGGTTAAAGCATCATTTGAAATGCGGCTAATAACTTCCGCACTACCTATATAACCGCCCTCTCCAGGTACATTTAGGATGTTATCAATCCAGCCGCCTTGAAAGTCGTTAAAAGCAACCACTCTCACTGCTAAGTCATCACGCAAAGACATATTAAAATACGCCTCTACCGAGTTACTAATATCGCCGCCTTTTGTGCTTCTAAAACTAGTATCAAAACCAGCTTCAAAACCATCATGACTTGGTTTTTTAGTAATAAGGCGCACCGTACCTGACTGTGAACTTGCTCCAAACAATGTACCTTGTGGACCTGGCAATACTTCTACACGCTCAACGTCGGTAGCATAGATGTCCAAGTTACGACCTTGCATTGAAACTGGCTGTTCATCTAAATAAAATGCAACGGAAGGTTGTAATGCTTGAACTGAAGAAACGGCAATGCTGGTTTGTGTTGTTGCAGCACCACGGATATAAATTTCATTTTGCCCAGGGCCTGTGCCTTGGAATACAACGTTTGGCAAAAACTCTACATACTCATCAAAACTCGCCACTCCCAGTTTTTCTAAACTTTCTCCAGAAATTGCGGTAACAGTGACAGGAACGTCTTGTATCGACTCGGTTCGTTTAGTTGCGGTGACATTAATGACTTCTATCTTTGCTTTGTCTTGCGGTTCAATTTCCTCAGCACTTGCGTATCCTGAGGTAGCAAACGCTGTTAATACAGCACAATGCAGTTTTGTTAGTTTCATTTTAGTATCCCTTGAGTTTGGATCAGTATGTAATTATTTTTAGTGTTCAAATTAGATGTGTACTAAGTTATATGACTATAGGCTAACTTTTCATTCTTTTCAAAGTCTTAATAAATATAACAATTTTATTTAAAGAGATATTAGTAGAGGTGAGTGATTGCAGATATCTATATGATTAATATACTATCTATACAAATTAATGGAAGGGGAACATCTTGAGTCAGTCGTCTCAGAGTCACTTGAACAAAAATGTATTTTTTGGTGCATCGTCAATAATCATAGCGTTACTCTTATTTACGGCGTTATTACCTGACAAAGCACAATCTTTGTTTTCCGTTATGCAATCTTCAATTGTAGATAACGGCAGTTGGTTTTATGTTTTAACCGTTGCCTTTATTTTCTTTTTTGTTTCTTTTTTAGGCTTATCTAAATATGGGGATATTCGCTTAGGTCCTGATCATGCAACTCCGGACTACTCTTTAAAAACTTGGCTATCTATGTTGTTTGCCGCGGGCATGGGCATTGGCTTAATGTTTTTTGGTGTTGCCGAACCACTTATGCATTATTTAGCGCCACCTACAGCAGACAAAGGTTCAATTGAAGCCGTTAAAGAAGCAATGAAAATGACCTTCTTCCATTGGGGTTTTCATGCTTGGGCTATTTATGCCGTGGTTGCGTTAGTATTGGCTTACTTCAGTTACCGACATAACTTACCTTTAACCTTAAGGTCTGCTCTTTATCCTTTAATAGGTGAAAAAATTTATAAATGGCCAGGGCATGCGGTTGATGTTTTTGCCGTAGTAGGTACTGTCTTTGGTGTTGCTACGTCGCTTGGTTTAGGTGCTTCTCAAGTAAACTCAGGTTTTGGTTATTTATTTGGCATAGACGTTTCTACTACTAACCAAATATTGATCATGTGTTTTATTACTGCCTTAGCGGTAATTTCTGTTGCTACAGGGCTAGATAAAGGCATTAGGCGACTCTCTGAAGCTAATATGATTTTAGCTATTACCTTATTGCTGCTTATCTTTTTGTTAGGCCCAACGGTCTTTTTACTTAAAGCCTATTTACAGAATGTAGGCGCTTACCTTTCTGACATTATCCACAATACCTTTAACCTCTTTGCGTATAAAAAAACAAACTGGATTGGTGGTTGGACAATTTTTTATTGGGGATGGTGGTTAGCATGGGCACCATTTGTGGGATTGTTTATAGCTCGAATTTCACGTGGTCGTACTATTCGTGAATTCATATTAGGCGTTATGTTAATTCCGACGGTATTCACATTATTCTGGATGACGATTTTTGGTAACAGTGCGATTGATCTCGTTTACAACCAAGGTGTTGTTGAGCTCGGTGAAATGGTTAGTAAAGACTCCTCCGTCGCACTCTTTGTATTTTTAGATAATTTCCCGCTAACACAAGTTTTATCCTTTTTTAGTGTTTTGATGATCATTATCTTCTTTGTCACGTCTTGTGACTCAGGTGCCATGGTTGTTGATATGCTTTGTTCCCACGGCAAAAACGACACTCCATTGTGGCAACGTGTATATTGGGCAATTGGTATAGGCATTGTAGCCGCTATTTTGTTATTGGTTGGTGGCTTAAGCGCCCTTCAAACCATGACCATAGCAAGTGCTTTACCTTTTGCTGTTGTATTGCTGCTCGCTATTTTAGGCTTAATTAAAGCCTTGCGAGTAGAGGCATTTAAGCAAGAAAGTTACTTAGTAACCGAAATGCCACGCTCAAGTAGTGAACATACCGATGACTGGCAAGCAAGATTAAGTAACATTGTCGCCTTTCCAAATAAGCTGAATGTTAACAAGTTTATTAAAGACACCGTTGCTCCAGCCTTTTTAATGGTGGAAAAAGAGTTAAAAGAGAAACACATTGAAGTCACTATTTCTGACGAAAAAGGTTTGAGCTTGATTGTTGAGCATGGTGATGAACAACGTTTCATTTATCAGGTAGTGGCTAGAAAGTATTCTCAACCTGATTTTGTGAGTGACGATGATGATGACGAACAAACGTATTATCGAGCGGAAGTTCACTTAGTAGAAGGTGGGCAAGATTACGATATTATGGGTTGGTCACAAGCGGCTGTGATCAATAATATTATTGACCAGTACCACAAGCATCTTCATTTTTTACATTTGCTTCGTTAAATAACCAGGCGAAACACTTCTCTGAAGCCGGGCCATAATCGTGTCTTATTTAAATAATTACACGGTTATGGTTCGGATTAGCTTAACGTAAAATTCACGATTATTTTAATCGCCCTCTTGAACCTCGTTGTTCATTTTTATCCATTTTAGCTAACAGCTCTTTTTCTAAATCAACACCCTGCCAATGAGCTAAGTCCATTACTCTGAGTACTATATCCGCCAGCTCTTCACCAAACGCAGCGGTTGGTTTTTCGCCTCTGCATTCATTAACGGCCTCTCCAACTTCTGAAGATATTAACGCTAAGGCTTCTAAAACCGACTTGTTATTGTGCCAGCCCATTTTCTCGACCCAATCATAATTGCGTTTTGCCATGTCATTAATGTTCATTTTATTGCCTTATAAAAAGTTGGATCGTTTTTAACGTGCTTTGCTATGTTATAATAAGCCGCATTAAGGTGTGCTCAAGCTGGTTTGATTGCACACATCGTTTTAGTTCAAAGAGTTACAGGTACATCATAATGAGCACAGAAGAAATTTATCAAAATAATCCATTACATGGAACCAGCCTTGAGCAGGTCGTTACAGAGTTAGTAGAACATTACGGGTTTGAAATTCTTTTTGCTTACCTCAAACTTGCGTGTTTTAAAAACAGACCAACGATTGAATCGAGCATAAAGTTCTTAAAGAAGACTGAATGGGCGCGAGAAAAGTTAGAGGCGTTTTATTTATATAAACTTAAAAACTTACCAAAGCCTGATGATTCAGAGTACGACAAGCCACCTCGCGACCGTATCGTACCATTAACAGATAAGCCGAGAGCGCCTCGTGAGTTGAGCTTAGAAGACGCAGAACGTGTAGAATATAACAAGCAAAAGAAAAATGCGGCCAGAGCGATTCGTCAGAAACGTTCAACTGACTTTAACCCTTGGGGCGTTTAGAAGCTTACTTCCCTTGATTTGAACTGCTTGTATCAATTTATGTAAGCAGTTCAATTGCCGCCTGTACTTTTCTAAGATAGTCCTTTTTATCAAACACCAACGCAGGAAACTCTTTGTAACTCCAATACAAACCATCGGCTTTTTTTGATTTATCGTCTCGGTTTGGGTTGCTCCATTGGTTCCAGTATACAAAGTCTTCACAAAAACTTACTTCCACGCTTAGTACCCAACATTGCCATTCACCGCAGTCACATACTAACGGAAAAATCCTGCCCGGCGTTTCTAACATTGACCGATTTAAGCCCACAGTATTAAGACCAGGCACATAGCTACCATTGATTGAATCACTATAACGTAGTTCAAATTCCGCGACTTTTGACAACAAGGACTCTCCATCAACTACCACGTCAAATACTGGACCTAAACCTGGATACTCGCCGTCTGGTATCAACTCAAATTGATTCAACATTATATTTCGATTTTTTGAAAGTACGTTTTGTTAGTTTAACTAGCTGGTTTTTTTTGAGCAATAAATATGTGGTTGGCTGCTAGTCTTCTATTGGGCCAGAGAGAAACTGATTATAAAAGACTCCTGCCTTATTATACCCGAGCGAAAACCACAGAATATCAAACCAATGCTTCCTATTAACAACAAAGCTACGCAAATCATTCACTGCTTACCTTTATTAACAACCAACGAATACTTAAGGTGAATACGCTTTTCAGCTTCATCTAAATTTATGGCTAATATATACAAGTCCATTACGTCATTGAATAGAGAGAGTATCAAGTCAAAGAAGCCTGATGACTTAAACTTAGAATACTGCTCGTCTGAAATATCCCACTGGCTATAGTCGTAATTGAGCGTTAAATCGCGCTTGGTTTTGCTTTGAGCACATGTAACCAGTTTGTTGCTACAACAGTTTAAAATAGAGTTTGAATTACTTTCTGTCGCGTTATCCAGGCATAGACTTACTTCTCTACTGTATTCCATGGTAAAGCTTTGATCAGTAACCACCAAATCAAATTGTTTAAGCAATTGCCGAATACGAACTATTGCAAACTCAGACGTTTCGTTTTCATTACCTCGGCTAAACCTTGCACCTGTCATATTAATCATCTTCACAGCCTCCTTTTTTTCATGTACTTTAATCAGGCTGGCGACACAATATGTCGCAAGAAAACGTAGTCTAATTGCATTAATAGATTCATCAGAATAGGAAGTTGATTATCAAAGTCGGTATTTTTTGGTTTTACCAGCAGAACCTTATTGCAAGATCCATAGCAAGCTCAGCGCTTGCCGTTGACTCAATGGGACTCATCGACAGCCCTTTTCAACACATCACCGAATGGGAATCGCACCAATTATATTTACCAGAATATAAAGAGCTTCGTACTAGTGAATATCAAGAGTATCCTCGAGGCCGTGTCGTTTTTTCCAAACAAAGTCGCCGTGCCATTATCTATATGGATAAATCTTTATTCAGTGCGGAAAACAAGCAAAAAATCAAAGCATATTTCGAAATCACCGACTGCCGAGTTTTATGGAAAGCCGATCCTCATTATCGCGTATTTAGTGATACAGGTTATTAAAGGAAACAACATGCCAGCAAAAACAATTTCCACGCTCCACCGAATTTTAGAAATGTTAAAAGTGGTACCCGTTTATCCCAGGTTTATTCATTCTAAAGACGTATGCACTCACTTAAATACTATTGGCGCTGGAGTATCAAAGCGGACCGTTGAACGTGATTTAATGGCTTTAACCGAAGTAGTGGGATTAACCTTTGGCGACTCACCTGATGGATATAAATGGTCATTTAGCTTTGACTCAAGCTTCCAATTTATTCCTGCGTTGAGCGCAGAAGAAGCATTGTCTTTAAAGCTCGTTCAGCAACACTTGAAGTTGTTTCTGCCAAGTGCAACCTTCGACAAGCTTAATGCTCTGTTCAAAAAATCAGATGATATCTTAAAACGCGACCCTGAAGTTCAGTCATGGCCTAGTTTAGTGCAAGCCATGCCACCGTCATTTACACCGACACCGAATGAGATCAATCAAACTACAATCGACAATGTCTATGCCGCATTAATGCAAAAACGTGTTTTGCACATCAAATATGCGAACAAGCCTAAAACCTACAAGATAAAACCACTTGGGGTCGTGATCAGAGATAAAAAACTGGTATTAGTTTGTAAATACGACGGATTCGATAATGTCAGGAACGTACTCGTCCATCGTATTAATGATTCAGAGTTATCCAATGAGACTTTTTCCGACAGTATCAACATGAACAAGTATGTTGATGATCAAGCAACTGCAGTGACGCTATCAAAAGAAAAAATCGACGTTCAATTTCACGCCAAAGGCTATGTAAAACAACTCCTCGCAGAAAGTGTATTTGATGTAACGCAAGCCATTGAAGAACTCGATGAAACTTGGAGCAAAGCTACTATGTCGGTGATGCATACCGTTGAGTTAGAAAACTGGCTATTGAGCCAGTTTCAAAATATAAAAATTATCGGCCCCGTATTGTTAAAAGAGCGTGTGCTAAAAAAAGCACTGGAAGGCGTGGCGCTGAATCAGTAACTAAAATTTTAATCATAATGTGTATAAAAAGAAGGTTAACTTTTATGTCTAAAATGAATGAACAACTCCAAAACCTATATTCAAATAAATGGCCTTTGGTTACTGAAAGAGTTCAAGACAAAGCCGTATCCCCTGCAGCCCAACCATTACTAATAAAAGTAAATGAACAATATGAAAATGCGAGATTAAAAGTCATTATATTTGGCCAAGAAACTGATGGGTGGCATGAGGAATTTAATTCATATCAAGCATCCGTAGAGCAACTAATGGATCGATACTACCGATACTTCAACAGACTCAGTGAAGGAGGGAAAAAGCGGCAAAAAAGAGCTTTTTGGGGCAACAAGAACTTCAATTTCTTTGCGGAAAACCTCGCCCCGAAGAAAGACGTTGAATTTCTTTGGAACAATATTTCAAAGATTGGAAATAATGAGGCTCGTAAAGGTAAGCCACACAAGTCAATAAGAGTGCTTGAGCGTGAGTATTTCAATGTTATCAGAGAAGAGGTAGAGATATTAAAACCTGACTTAATTATATTTACTACTGGTAAACGAGACAGCTATATTCGGCACATATTCGGTGACAAGACTTCATTTGCCCCCCTACTCTATTTACAAGATGGAAAACCTGCAAATGAGACGCTTAATTTAATAGCAGAGGTCAGTCTTGAAGACTTTCCAGCAATTAGTGCAATCCGAGTTGAACACCCGAATAGGCGAACACTAGATAAAGCGTTAATTTTAAAACTAATAGAAAATTGCTGGAATAAAAAGCGATCCCAATAGATGGCTAACCATGGAATAGGCCAATTGAATGGTGCAGAATTGTCAGATCTAATCTGAGTTAGCCCTCCTTAGCAATTTAGATACTTGGTTGGGTTTACAGCTCCTTTTGAAAAGAAAGAGGAAATTAATTTATACATTAATTCATTTCTTAGCACTTCATTTGCCAGCACACCATTAAAGCCCCAGCGAGTTTTACCTTCTATTTCTACGGGGAACCACTCGTGAATTTTGTACACTTCTCTGGTCAAGCCGCGATATGTAGCGACAACAAACTTAGCCTGATTTTTTCTTTCACCTATTACCCATGACTTTCTTGTTGCATCATAAAGTTTATTTTCTGTAATTTCTCTGTAATAGCGTTTATTAATATTGATTAGTATGAGCGGTATATCCGTTTTAAAGGTTTCTGCGTTGTACATAGCATTAATTTCTTCAGCAGTTTTAATTCCATAGTCACTAGAATAATGTCCACCTTGCTGGTTTGATAAATTATCCATGCCGATAAAATCCAAAATTGATGCTTCCACCTCAAATGCTGACTTTTCACTTAAACCATGGTGTAGAACGTAATGCTTGACAGTTAACCCTGATGAAATAATATCTCTTATTCTATCTAGCTTTTCCGTTTTCCCATCAGAATCAATAGCACAATCTAAGTGGTTAAACACCCTATTGCCTGTCCCCTTACCAACATAAAAAACATCTCCATTACGAGGGTCTTGTAAGTAATAAACATAAAATCCAAGTTGCTCTATAACTGATTGTGAAAACACGCCTTCTCCAAATGTACTTAACGCCAACTAAGATGGCAAAAGTGAGTAAATTACTGTACAGAATAAACCAGTTATTACTTGAAAGCCTTGTTTCTATCAGCCTTTATTAAAAACATATCTGGCCACATCTGGTGAATGTTAACTTTCCAATTCTCATCAATCCTTCCACCATCATGAAGTCTTAACCAATATGGCCAATATTTCTTTACCTTTTTTCCTGTTTTATTTAGCTCAATTGGTTGAAATCTTTTGATGAAGGAATCACCCAAAAGTTCTACTCGCTCACCACTCTTAGCATTGGGGAAGGCTTCGTTAAGTTTATCTATGATTACTTCTTGATTCGTATAAGGGATTTCGCCATTTGACTTTAACTTGCGCCAAAGCAGTGCTCGCTCCATTGTCAGAGACTTTCGCTCACTGTTTAATTTATTAATAAGACTCTCTTCTGGAAAATCAAAGTCGTCATATTTCACCAACTCACTGTCTATTTCTGTATATAATTCCTCAATACGATTAGTAATAGACTCAATTTTTTCTAATTCACTCATTGATTTCTCCATAATGCAATAATCTAAGTAAAAGCAGTTGCAGGCTTTATTGTTAGTTTAAAAGTGTTAATAATATCTACCTCATTTTATTCGACGCAATTTGTCGAAAATCTTCACCATCGCCCACGTATCCAACTTGCAATACTCTAGCAAGGCATGCCTGATTTGATCACGGTTCACTGAGTTTTTTAAGCGAGGCAAGTTAGCAAAGGTATCCATCGCCATGCCACCATTTTGAATGTCTAATTGCTTATAATCCAATTCCGCGTCATTTGGGAACATAGCTGGTAAAATCGCTTTGATAGAAAATGAACCATGAAAATCAGGATGATAAAAACCAAGTTTTCTAAAGGGCTCTATTAAATCAACAAAACGAGGAATTAACGCCAACAAGTTGTCTTTGTGCTCTGGTAAATATTGCGCCAACTCTTTAATGCGACTAATTTCGAAGGATTGATTAAAGGCCATAATTGAGCCCGTAGCTGGCAGATCTGCAAGCATCGCTTCAGCTATCGCTTTTCGAGGATCATAATATTCGTCGGCTAAAAACTCGTTGTGACTCAACTCACCGCATTGTTCTTCAATATGCAATGAATATTGAAACGGCATTTGTTGATAGGGCCGCTGTCCATCAAATCGAGGGATTGCTTCGTTAAACGTTTCAAAATCAAAATAACTAATCGGAAACTCAATTTTGCTCACAAAGGCTTGAACTTTATTGGGATCAACGTGCGTGGTTTGCTCCAAATAGGTATTAACTTGTAACTTTTGAGTTTTATTGAGCTTTATGTGCGCTTTGGCCTGCTGATATGTGATCAGGCCATTTTGATAATACTGGTATTTTTTCGCTTTTTTTAGGCGATAAAGATTAAATACATTCGGTTTAGGTAAGTGGCGTCGACAGTATTTTGAGAAGTCACAAGGGTATGGATTTGAACAATGCAAACCGATATCAATAGAAGGCTCTTCTGGTTGATTTTTTGTATCTTGCAATTGGGCAATTTGAGGGATCAAATTTTGCTCTGACTCTTGCACGTCCACGGTGATGTCCTTAATACAAAAGAGTTGTTTGATATCTAAATCACCTGCCCGAATATACTTGTTGTTAACGTAAATGATATTAATACTTGCAATATCTAAGCGTTTTTTGACTGTCAAATACTGACAAGTAGCATCTTGAATATAAACGCCTTTGACTTTAGTTGAGCCTTTAACTTCGTATATGTGCCAGCCTCTAGCGTCTTTATGTAAGATATCGACACTCGCAAAAATTCCATTTCCTTTAAATGTCGCCTCATAAATTGTGTGTTCACCTTGCTCAATTAGCGATTGGGTCTGCGAGCACATCGATTCCAATTTATTGCGATGAAATTCAACTAACGCTCCACCAGGAAAGAGTTGTTGAGCAAGCTCACCAATTGAAGTGCCCTGTTCAAATCGTCCTTCCACCTTGTTAGGTAGTTGACGCTCTTCTGGCTTATGCGATTTTAACCACAATGACTTCTCACATTGTAAGCCACGCATGATTTGCGATTTGCTTAACATTAGCGATGTCTCAACAATTTCTTGTGCTCATTAACCATTTCGCTCAACATCAAATGAAAATTCCCAACTGCTTTTATTCAAGTCACACTCTTTCATTTCTTTAAACCACACGTAATTTTTAGAGTCCCAGCGAAACCCTTGGTCTTTTGCTAGTTGCCTATCTTCTTTAGAGACTTTGGCTATCACTTTAACTTGTGGAGATTGCGCGCGTTCAATGATCTCTTGCCAGTCATAATCGCTGCAGACTTTTAGCATAGTGAGTACATCAAAGAGCGCTCTATGAGCAAAAGGATTTAAAAAATTATGCTCGGCCGCAAGGTAGGTTAGCTTTTTTGTGCGAGACTTAAACGGCACATCAAACATAGTATCAATCCAGGGTAAATTGATATTCATTGAATATCTTGAAAGTGCTTTTTCGATAAATGGTTTATCAAAGTGATTGCCATTATGGGCGACTATGTACTGGCACTTTTCAGCTAACTTTAAAAACTCCATCAGCGCATATTTTTCTTCAAGTCCAAACTCAGTTAAGTCGGTATCTGTGATACCTGTTATGTTGACGATGGTTTTACTTAATGGAAGTTTGTCTGGTTGCACGACCAAATGATTTAGCATTGCGGCTGGCTTGTTTAAATCGATATCCCAAACGACTGCGCCAATTTCTATGATTTCATCTTCTTCAAACGAAAGTCCGGTTGTTTCTAAATCTATTCCGAGTACGTACATAAATATTCCTTTTATTTAAAATAGTATCACTGTGTTAAAGATATAATTCAATAACTTGCTACCTAAATTACCGCCAACTTGGTCTTCTTTAGGGCGTTGAAAGGAAAAACCCCGTATCAACCTAAACCATACCAAAACTCATCTCAGGGTTTACCCGGTTAATTGCATCAAGCCATTTCTCTATAATTTTTATTACTTCACCAGAAGGCTCTTTGTTGCACGTCTCTTTTATTTCGTTAACGACCCAATGCTTGCTGTTTTTCGAGTCTATAACTATTTGGCCTGTCGTTACTAAGTTTGGATTATTTGTGCCTGGGATTACTGAAAACACAGCTGTATTAACGTAATTTATTCGAAAAAAATTAACTTCGTTTGAATAGGCACTTTCAGCCAAGCAACTTAGGCAGTTATGCATATTATTGGAAGCTTCAAACAAGGCTTCTTCTGTATCAATATATTCAATTTCAGGGAAATTTTCAGGGAGCTTGTAGTCTGGAATTGGTAATACTCTCCCAAAACATTTTGGTTTTGTATTTTTAGCACTAGGTTCATCTTCAATCATATCCACAATCAAGTTTAAATACTTTAAATCAAAAGTCTTTTCAATTGGCCCGCTCTCTACAATATTATTGACGATACCTTTAATTTTGTAATGCTCATTTCGGCTAAGCGCTTGGTATCGAGTCAGGAAACCATATGAATAGTTAAAAGGCTGAGTAGCTAATAGCCTAACTAAACTGTAATCAATGCGCTTAACATGGCGCAATGTTTTCAAAGAGACTTGATTAGCAATGATAGTTTTTAAATGAAGAAAAAAAGTCACATCAATATTCGACATATCCACTTTTCTGAGTAGCTTGATAACGTGTTTATAGCTTGGAAAATCTAACCAATCTAGAATATTTAGTTGCGATTTACCCGACTTTAACAGGCGACGAATCGAACGAAAGTGGTTTTTCACAGGCCTATCTTTAAACGCCCAAGACGACGACAACATCCATGCTAATGCAGGTGTGGACTTATACAAATCGATTGCTTCAGTTCCGCATCGAGAAAAAAGGGCTAGAAGATGCCACTGCCTGTCGCCTACCTCTTTTATCAACTCTAAAATCTCTTTCGGTATCGTATCTAAATAACTAATGAGCGGGTCTGGTTTACATTCATGTTCAATTTTCTGTCCATCTAATTCATTTAAGTAGCAGCGGTAACAATCTGTTGTATTAGTTTCATTTGGAATTTGGAATTTACCGAACCGAAACTTCGGGCGAATGGCTTTCCATGCACGGGTTTTGGTTTTTCGATACGCCAACATATAAGGCCACGGCTTCATCACAGTGACACCATGCTTATCGAACACATAATATTTTTTATTTTTGAACGCTTGCCCAGGTATAAAAGCCTTCATTACTCCTCCTAAAAACTAGGAGAAGTAAACCAGCCAGCTACGACGAAATGTGTCGCAATTAAGCAACTCCAATTTACTAGGCATTCTTAACTAGATGAGGAACTTAAAAAGTTCAGTGATGTCTACGAAAGGAAACGTTACCTAGAAGAGTGTAATACACAAAAGATGGCGGAGAGAGAGGGATTATAAAAGGCTCCTGCCTTTTACCCTTCGGGCCGCCTAAAGGCGTTCTAAATTGTTCCATACAATTTAGTCGAACCTCTACTCGGGTTCTGAAACTTCCTCGGGCTAGAAATTAAAAAACCCAGTACAAGTACTGGGTCTTTTTTAATTTATGGCGGAGAGAGAGGGATTCGAACCCTCGTTAGGTTTTACCCTAAACACACTTTCCAGGCGTGCGCCTTCAGCCACTCAGCCACCTCTCCGCAGGTTGATTGTCTCATTTACAATCTGGTTTTTTTCAAAGCCCGGCTAGTCTATTCATTTTCAAAGAATTAGGCAAGCATATACAAAGCTATATGCTTTTGACTGTCTATTTATCAGCCTATTATTTTTTATTTTTGTGGCTTTTCAGAGATCCACAAGTTGATATGACCTTCAACTACTACAACGCCGTTGGTATCGTATGCTTTAACTTCTACTGGCATGTCGCCTGGTTTCCATGCTTCTGCATCTACTTTTGCAACACATTTAATGTCGCTGCCGGCTTTAGCTGTGTAGTTCACGCTCATTCCTTTTGGAATCCAACGTAAGTGTTTAGGGATTGAAGCTTCTGCCATCACGCCCATCGCCATTTCTAGGCCATTACAAATAGCGATAACGTGTACCGTTTTAATGTGGTTGTGTACGCGATGGCCTTTTTTGATCAATACCGTACATTCGTGTTCTTTTAAGTCAGAGACAAAAGGCTTAACAGTGCCAAAATACGGTGCCATTCTACAAATTAGTTTTGAAAATATTTGTTTACCAAAAGGCCAGTTTAATAACTTTTTGTAAATGCCCATGGTTTTGTTTGGTTTTGACATCTTTTTATTCTCCATTCACTAGGCTCTATTACCCTAGTCAACTCATCTTACCAGTTGAAATTTTTATGCATGTTAGCAATTTATGTTACTAACTTCACCTAAAACCTAAGCCTAAACAACTAGTCTAGTTAATCGTTTGAATATTGTTTTAACAGACACAAAAAAACCGACAAGAAGCCGGCCTTTGTTTAACACTTCAAGAATAAGGCTTAAGCATTACCTTTTAGCGCTACTTTATTTTTTGCAGCAAAGTTAAGCATTTTAGTCAGAGGTTTCATCGCTTCCGCCGCTAACGACTCATCAACAAACACTTCATGGCCAGAAGAGTCTGTTAAAGCCTCTTCAATGGCTTTTAAGCCGTTCATTGCCATCCAAGGACAGTGAGCACAACTTTTACATGTAGCGCCGTTTCCAGCCGTTGGAGCTTCAATGAAGGTCTTATCTGGGTTTAGCTGCTGCATCTTATAAAAAATACCGCGATCCGTTGCCACGATGAAGGTATCGTTTTCCATTTCATTAGCAGCATTGATCAATTGTGATGTAGAGCCAACTGCGTCGGCTAAGTCTACAACCGATGCTGGAGACTCAGGGTGAACTAACACCGCAGCTTCTGGATACACGTTTTTTAAATCTTTTAACGCTTTAGAGCTAAATTCATCGTGAACAATACATTCACCATTCCAAAGCAACATGTCTACGCCAGTCTGTTTTGATATGTAACCACCTAGGTGACGGTCTGGCCCCCAAATAATTGGCTTGCCTTCCGCTTCTACGTGCTCAATCACTTCTAATGCAATGCTTGATGTTACAACCCAATCAGCTCTTGCTTTAACCGCTGCTGACGTATTGGCATAGACAACAACAGTATGGTCAGGGTGTTGATCACAAAAGGCGCTGAACTGCTCTGCTGGGCAACCTAAGTCTAGTGAGCAGGTCGCTTCAAGTGTTGGCATTAGTACCGTTTTTTCAGGCGTAAGAATTTTTGCTGTTTCGCCCATGAATTTAACACCAGCAACAATTAACGTTTCCGCCGGATGCTGATTACCAAATCGAGCCATTTCTAGCGAGTCAGCTACACAGCCGCCCGTTTCTTCTGCTAAAGCCTGAATTTCAGGATCTGTGTAATAGTGAGCAACTAGTACGGCATTTTTTTGCTTTAATAACGCTTTAATACGCTCTTTGTACTCAGCTTGCTCTTGTGCGCTAAGCACAGCCGGTTTTGGCGGAAAAGGGTAATCTGTTGGCGTAGAAGGAATAACGTTTTGTGCTGCTGATTCTGTGGAGTTCATAAGCTTAAAATAACTACTAAAAATGATTCGGATATTATACTTGCTGTAATAGAAATGTCACGGAATAGTCAGGTAATAGTAACGAGCAAGCATGGTTGGAAAGCTTTACGTTTAAATTCCAAATATAGATTGAAAAGTGATTAGAAAATTAGGTTAATAAATAGAATAAAAAGCAAAATGGAAAATTGTTTAAAACTGAGGATTAGAACTCAATAAAAAGTAATTTATAAAATTGAGCAGAGATTGTTTTATAGTTAAGTGGAAGTAAGGCTTTGATGCTTTGGACTTGTAACAACAGACTCAGATTAGTCTGCTTAGATATCCTAGAAGTGGTGGGTCATGATGGATTCGAACCATCGACCAATTGATTAAAAGTCAACTGCTCTACCAACTGAGCTAATGACCCACTCTAGGGATGTACGTCTTACTTCTTACTTTTCTGTCTGATGGTGGGTCATGATGGATTCGAACCATCGACCAATTGATTAAAAGTCAACTGCTCTACCAACTGAGCTAATGACCCATCAAACAGGACAAAAAAAGTGGTGGGTCATGATGGATTCGAACCATCGACCAATTGATTAAAAGTCAACTGCTCTACCAACTGAGCTAATGACCCACAATTTTTGCACAGCTTCAGAGTGACTAGTCATTCCGTTGCTGCGGGCGCATATAATACTTATTTAATTATTCAGTGCAAGTATATTTTCAAAATAATTTAATTTTAAGCGCTTTCGTCTAATTATTGGACAAAAGCGTCAAAAAACATACTTTTCTAGCCCTTTGTAAGCAGTCTAGACTTAGCTAAGTTTGCAGAATTAGATTCTGGGTATTCGTCAACAACCTGTTGGAAAAGTTTTTTAGCACCGGCATTATCGCCAAGTTTTTGCAAAACCGTTCCTTGTTTTAATAAAGCATCGCTGCGTTTATTAGAATCAGGGTAAAGACTAATCACCTTATCAAAATGCATTTGTGCTTCAGGATACATCGCTTTATTAAATAATAGCTGACCTAACCAGTAATGCGCATTTGGAATATAGATAGATTTTGGAAATTTATCAATGAAGGTTTCGAACGCTGGAATCGCATCGTCGTAACGACGCTCTTTCAAAATTAGATTTACAGCTTGATCGTACGCTTCGTTTTCACTTAACGTGCCGCCGTATTGTTCATTTTTTGGGATTTCTACTGCAGGCTCCACAGGTTGTGGTGCCATTTGTTGAACATTGCTTAAGCGACGTTCAATTTCAAGGTAGAGCTCACGTTGACGATCTACAATCTGTTCTAGTTTATAAGTATGCGTTTCGGTAACCCCACGCAACTCACTCACTTCATCTTGTAAATCATTAATCTGCTGTTGCAGATTAACTTGAGCGGCGCCTCTAGCCTGTATAAGGCGTTTAAGCTGAGAAACTTGCTCAGATAACTGACCACTATTGCTTAAGTCAGTAACGGGTGCATCTGCAATAGATGCACCACTAGCAAGAAGCACGGCCAATAGAGTTAATCTCATAGACTGTCGCTTCTCTTTTTATTAGTAAACTAAAACTGAACGACGGTTTTTAGCGAAGCCATCTTGAGTACGAGACAAATCAAGAGGTTTTTCTTCACCGTAAGATACCGTTGAGATTTGGCTTTGCATTACACCTAAGTTTTGTAGGTATGTTGCTACAGCCTTTGCACGACGTTCACCAAGTGCGATGTTGTACTCAGGAGTACCACGCTCGTCACAGTGACCTTCAACCATAACTGTTTGGTTAGGGTTTTTGATTAAGTAATCAGCGTGTGCTTGTAAAAGCTCTAAGTATTTTGCATCAACTTTAGAATCATCAAAGTCAAAGTATACTGTTTGCTCTTGACGTAATGCTTCAAATTTAGCTTGTTGCATTTCTTCAACAGTTGGTGCTTTTTCTACTGTTGCAACTTCAACTGCAGATGCGTTTTGGCCCATGCCGCTCGCTTGAACAGACTCAGAAGAAGAGTTTGTCGCCGCTTTGCTTTCATCGTTAACAACTGAGCTTGAACCACAAGCTGTTAAAACAAGAGCTGGGATAGCGATCAAAAGACCTTTAGTAATTTTGCTAAATTGCATTCTTTGTTTCCTTTTTATTCACAAATCGTTGTTAGTACTAACGTTTTATTCCAAACGTTTATTATTTTAAATATGGTGACCATGCTGGACTTTTTACTTGCCCACTAGCAGCCGGTAAACGAGCCTTAAAACGACCGTCAATTGAAACCAAAGCTAACACTTGACCGTTGCCGTGCATAGTACTGTAAATTATCATTGAGCCATTTGGCGCGATACTTGGACTTTCGTCTAGACGCGTTTTAGTCAGTATTTGAAAATTCCCTGACGCTAACTCTTTTTTAGCAATATGATAATTTCCTTGCGTACGATTAACCATAACTAGGTGATTATTGTCTGGGGTTATTGAGCCACCAAGGTTCATTTCACCGTCAAAAGTTAATCGCTTTATACGCTTACTGTCTAAATTTACGCTATAAAGTTGTGCATTACCACCCCGTTCTGAGCTGAAAACAATATATTTACCATCTGGTGACCAACTTGGCTCTGTATCAATTGCTCTGTGTCTTGTTAAACGAGTTAAGGTTTTATTAGTAAGTTCTAAAACATACAGTTCTGGGTTTCCGTCTTTAGATAAGGTTAGTGCCAACTTATTCCCATCTGGGCTCCATTGCGGCGCGCCATTAATTCCTTCATAAGATGTAACTAACTGACGAGTACCCGTATAAATATCTTGAACATAAATTTGAGAACGGTTGTTTTCAAACGTAACGTAAGCCAGTTTACTTGCATCTGGCGACCATGAAGGCGACATCAATGGTTCTTTAGAACGAAGCAATATCTGTTCGTTTGCACCGTCATAATCCGCCACTATTAACTTATAAACAAAGTCATCACCGTGGTTTACAGTTACGTAAGCAATTTTAGTTAAGAAGGCACCTCGTTCGCCTGTTAATTTTTCATAGGCTAAATCACTAATCCTATGTGCATAACGGCGAAATTGTTTAGCTGCGATAGTTACTTGCCTGTTATCCAATATATGATCTTTGGTTTCTACTAACTTACCGTTAACCAAAGCTTGAACTGTACCACCAGTAATTTGGCCTCGCAGTACATCAATTAGTTCAAAGCTAACCAAGAATCGACCAGGTGAATGATCTTGAATAGTACCAACTAATATTGCCTCTACATCTAATGAAGCCCACGACCCATAGTCAACTTCATCGTCTTTTGTTGGCATTTGAGGCATTTCGTCTATTGCGATGGTTTTAAACTTACCACTGCGCATTAAATCGGCGGCAATAATATCCGAAATTCTTAATGGTAGTTCAGCTGTGCCTTCATATTTAAAAGGAACAACGGCAACCGGTCTGGCACTATCAATACCTCCCGTTATTACAATCTCCAACGAAGCTTTAGCGGCTTGGCTAATCAATAAACTGACAAACATCAGCGCTATAGTTATTTTTTGAATCATTAACGTTCAGGCTCCATGGTTAGATTAATATCTTTTAATTGTTGGTACACGTCTTCTTCTTTAGACACTGGCAAGGTTTCAGCTTTTAACACGGCTCTTTCTGCTGCTTTACACGTGTTATTTGGACCTTCTAGAATGGTTACTTTTGTAACAAGGCCACTAAATGCCAACCTTATATTTAAACGACAAGATGTACCGTTCATGCTTTCATCAGTAAGAAAGTTCTGTTTAATTTTTGCCGTAATCAATGCTCGGTATTTATCAACCTCTGACATCACCACTTTCTGACGTGCTTTTTGTCGTACACTTTGCTCTCGAGCCAACTGCTCTTGCATCATACTTTCCTGCAGTGCTTTTTCTCGAGCTTCTTGTTCACGCTTTAGCTTTTCAGCTTTTGCTTTTTCTTCAGCCTCTTTTGCTTTACGTGCTTTTTCAGCCGCTTCTGCAGCTTCTTTCTCACGTTGCTTTCTTTCAGCTTCAGCTTTCGCTGCCGCTTTTTGTTCAGCTTCTTTTCTTTGTTTTGCTTTAGTCGCTTCGTCTTTCGCCTTTTTAGCTTCGGCTTCACGTTTAATACGTTCTTTTTTCGCTTCCTCAGCCTTTTTCTTTTCGGCTAACGCTTTTTTCTTTTCAGCCAATGCTTTTTGCTTTTCAGCTTCTGCCTTTTTCTTTTCAACTGCCGCTTTGCGCTTTGCTTCTTTAGCTTCTTTTTCGCTTTGCTTTTGCTCGCGGTTTAACTTGCTTAAATCTTGCTTGGCTTTATTCGCTCGATCTTCAAGCTCTTTAACACGCTTTTCTTCCGCCGCCTTTTTATCAGCTTGCTGCTGTTTTACTTTATTTACTTGTTGTTCAAGTGCAGCTGCGTCTATAACCACCGCATCTATGGCGGAAATCTCAGGGGCTTTTTCCGGCTTTATTGCAGGTGGCGAAAAGTTAAAGCTCAATACTAAAACAACCGCAAAAATAATATGCAGCCCAAAGGATTTAGCAATAAATGGAGTGTAACTAGGATTTATCATTTTTGAGCTGGCTCCGTCATTAAACCAACGGAAGGTGCACCCGCTCGTTGTAACAGCACCATTAACTCAATGACATTGTTGTACGGTATGTTTCTATCAGCCTTAACAACAACCGGTGTTTGCGGATCAATTTTTAATTGCGCAGCAATCACAACAGCAACATCGGTAGCTGACATTGCATTGTCTTTGCCATCATTGTCACCAGTGGATACAAAATACTGACCCTCTGCATCTATTGAAGCAATAATAGGAGACTTACTATCATCTTCTAAAGGCTCTGCATTGGCTTGCGGTAAGTCAACCTTCACACCTTGAGTAACTAAAGGTGCAGTAACCATAAATATAATTAATAACACCAACATAACGTCGATATAAGGAACAACGTTTATTTCGGCGACCGGCTTTCTCCGGCGACGTACTGGAGCATTCATATTATTAAGCCGTTGTGTTTACGTTAGCAGTAACTTGGCGGTGCAGTATGTTTGCAAACTCTTCAGTGAAATTAACATAACTTACTTCAAGTTTTTCTACACGGTGCGCAAAACTGTTATATGCAAGAACTGAAGGAATAGCGGCGAAAAGACCCATGGCCGTTGCTATTAGGGCTTCAGCGATACCTGGCGCAACCATGCTTAACGTTGCTTGTTGAACTTCACCTAATGCTAAGAATGCATTCATGATCCCCCAAACCGTACCAAATAGACCTATGTAAGGACTGATTGAACCAACCGATGCTAAAAAGCTTAGATGGCGTTCAAGATCTTCAACTTCTCTGGAAAGGCGAACTCGCATGGCTCTATGCGTGCCTTCTAGATAAACTTGCGCTGTACCAATACTGCTTTTTTTAAGTCGAGCAAATTCTTTAAAGCCATCTTTAAATAAAGACTCTAGCCCGTCTACTGACTGGCGTGCTGTAATTTCACTGTATAGACGGCTAAGATCAACACCAGACCAAAACCTGTCTTCAAACTTTTTAGTTTGCTTTTCTGCTTCTACTAATACCTTACGACGCTGAAATATAATAGTCCAAGAGCTAATAGACAAACCTAAAAGCGTAACCATGACCAACTTTACTATAAAGCTAGCTTCCCAAAATAATCCCCAAAAACTAATTTCAGCTTGCACTTTTTAACACCCCTAAAATTTCCGGCGGTATAACCTGAGGTTTACCTTTTTCCGAATTAATACAGGCAACAATAACACAGGCTTCAAATACCGTGTCTTGTTGCTCATTTAAAATAACTTGTCTAAATTCAATCGACGCCCGCTTTAACTTCACAACTTCAGTTTTCACCATTAGCGCTTGGTGCAAACGAGCTGGTAACTTAAAGCCAATTTCCATACTGGAAACTACAAAGCCTATATTCTGCTTAAGATAGACGTCTTGTTCAATACCTAATGAAAGTAAAAGTTCAGTTCTCGCCCGTTCACAGTATTTTAAGTAGTTTGCATGGTAGACAATACCACCTGCATCCGTATCTTCGTAGTACACTTTTACTAAAAAATTAAACACGAGAACCCTTAATTAATATTTATTAAAATTAATTTTTATAATTACATCTGCATAATATGCATTTTTAATGAATATAAATCGATTTTTTTATTCAACCATTAATAATATTTGATTTGTTTAAAATACAACCAACGCAAACAAACCTTTGTAAAACCTATCATTTAGCGCCAGCCTGTAACAAACCCACTATTTTTTTGTAATTTAACTAGCTATTCAGCATTAATAATTCTAATACCCAAAATCAAAAATTCTTGTTTGAAGTATTTACTCTAACTCCTATAATGCGCGCATCTTCTGAACACAACCTGTTCAGAGCGAAGAATTCATTTTCTTCTCCTATTCATGTTCCCTGGAATTTATTCCTTATTTCGCCCATTCACTTTGAATGGGCATTTTTTTTGCCTAAAATTTATTGAACCTTTAAATAACGATAAGTTCACTTTTTCTCGATGTATAAGCAAAAAAACGAGCCTAAGCCCGTTTTTCTTTAAATCTAACAATTTTTACTCGCTCTGCATCAACACTTTAGTCAGTTGGCAAATCAAACCCCAAATGAGTATATGCCCGGGGAGACGCTATTCGTCCTCTTGGGGTACGTTGTAAAAAACCCTGCTGTATTAAGTACGGCTCAATAACATCTTCAATGGTGTCTCGCTCTTCACCTATGGCAGCAGCAATGTTGTCTAAGCCTACAGGACCACCGTCAAACTTTTCTATCATGGTCGTTAATAGCTTTTTGTCCATGTAGTCAAAGCCTTCACTATCAACATTGATCATATCAAGTGCCTGCTTGGCCGTTACATCATTAACAACCCCTTCACTTTTTACGTCTGCGAAATCACGAACACGTCGTAGAAGTCGATTTGCAATTCGAGGTGTTCCTCGCGAACGACGCGCAACTTCAATGGCAGCACCTGGCGACATATCCATATTCAAACACTCGGCGCTACGTTCAACAATTCGTGCTAAATCTGCAACTTTATAAAACTCTAGTCGTTGAACAATACCAAAACGATCTCGCAGAGGTGACGTTAATGCACCCGCTCTTGTTGTTGCACCTATTAAGGTAAATGGTGGTAGGTCTAATTTGATTGAGCGCGCAGCTGGACCTTCACCAATCATGATATCTAGCTGATAGTCTTCCATTGCGGGATAAAGGATTTCTTCAACAACTGGACTGAGTCGGTGGATTTCATCGATAAACAGTACATCATTTTCTTCTAGGTTAGTAAGCAGTGCAGCTAAGTCTCCTGCTTTTTCTAAAACAGGACCTGACGTTGTTTTTATACTTACGTCCATTTCATTAGCAACAATATTAGCCAATGTTGTTTTACCTAGTCCTGGAGGGCCAAATATTAGTAAATGATCAAGTGCTTCGTTTCGGTTTCTAGCGGCCTGTATGAAAATTTCCATTTGATTTTTAACTGTTGGCTGACCTTGATAATCAGACAACATTTTAGGTCGAATAGCGCGGTCAATAACCTCGTCTTCACCAAAGGATTCAGCGCCTACTAATCGATCTGCTTCTATCATTTCCTATCCTTTTTCTTAAAGCATGCTTTTAAGTGCATTTCTAATAACCACTTCGCTATCGTCGCCATCTGAATACACCGCTTTAACAGACTTTTGAGCTTGTTGTGGCGAATAACCTAAAGATACTAAGGCTGAAACTGCGTCGTCCATGCCATTTGACTTTATGAGCGGCGACGCTGTACCTGCAACATTAGCTGGTAATGCACTAGGCGCCATATTTAATTCTTTAATGCGGTCTCGCATTTCAATTAATAATCGTTCTGCTGTCTTTTTACCCACACCCGGTAATTTTACCAACGTTGTTACGTCATCATGCTCAACACATTGAACAAACTGTTCAGCTGTTAAACCTGACAAAATGGTTAAAGCTAGTTTAGGACCTACGCCATTAGCTTTTATTAACAGTCTAAACAGTGCGCGTTCTTGCTTTGAATTAAAACCATATAAAAGCTGAGCATCTTCACGAACAACAAAATGGGTAAATACGGTTGCAGTTTGACCTACTTCTGGTAATTCATAAAAGCTTGTAAGGGGAAGTTGTACTTCGTAACCCACGCCATTTACATCAATAAGTAAATCTGGGGCTTGTTTATCAACAACAGTTCCTAAAAGTCGACCAATCATAATATTTACACTTCAATTTATAATAACTGTAAATATACCCAGTTATTTTATCTGCGTAAACGCCCGCGGACAGTTTTTTTCGCAACGCCGGCCATATTAATCAAACTTTGATTTGTATTACCGTGACAAATAGCAACGGCTAAGCCGTCTGCAGCGTCAGCTTGAGGTTTGCCAGATAACTTTAGAATTTGTTGAACCATATGCTGAACTTGAGATTTATCAGCGGCTCCGGTTCCCACTACTGCTTGTTTGATTTGTCGAGCTGAGTATTCAAACACAGGCAGTTCAGCTTGTGTTGCAGCAACGATAGCAGCGCCTCTAGCTTGGCCTAACTTTAATGCTGAATCTGGGTTGTGAGCTAAAAATACTTGTTCAATGGCAAAGGTGGTAGGTTGATATTGTTGAATGATTTCAGCAAGACCATTAAAAATAGTATTAAGTTTAATAGAAAGATCGGCGTCAGGTGTGCGGATACAACCGCTACCTAAATAGGCAAACTTAGCACCTTGTTGCTGCACGATACCGTAACCGGTTATTCGTGAGCCAGGGTCAATACCAAGGATCACTGACATTTATATTTCCTTTAAAAAAAATAGGCACTTACAAAGAAGTGCCTAATCTTTAATTTACTTATGGTTTGCTTACTTATTAGAGGAGCCTAATAAAGTAAGTACACCTTTAAGCTAACTATATTAGTTACTCAGCTGCAGGCACTTCTTTTGCCACAACTTGAATACCTAAGTCAGCCAACTGTTCTTCGTTCGCAAAACCTGGTGCTGAAGTAAGAGGACAAGCAGCCGTTGACGTTTTAGGGAATGCCATCACGTCTCTGATTGAGTCAGCACCAACCATCAGCATAACCATACGGTCTAAACCAAATGCTAATCCGGCATGCGGTGGAGCACCATATTGTAATGCGTCTAATAAGAAGCCAAATTTCTCTTTAGCTTCTTCATCACTAATACCTAGTAACTTAAATACTTCAGCTTGCATGTCTTGGTTGTGGATACGAACTGAACCACCGCCTAACTCACAACCATTAAGTACCATGTCATAAGCATCTGAAATCGCATTAACTGGGTTTGCAGCTAGTTCTGCTGGTGTCATATTGCTTGGCGCAGTAAATGGGTGGTGAAGTGGTGTAAGCGCACCGCCTTCTAATTCTTCAAACATTGGGAAGTCAACAACCCATAACGGCGCCCACTTGTCTTCAACTAAACCAAAGTCTTCGCCTAGCTTAAGTCTTAATGCACCTAATGCGTCTGTTACTGTGTTGTAAGTATCAGAACCGAATAATAAAATGTCACCATCTTTAGCGTTTGTACGCTCAAGAATTTGTGCTGCTACTTCTGCATTTAGGAATTTAACGATTGGTGACTGTAAACCTTCAAGGCCAGCAGCTACGTCGTTTACTTTGATCCACGCCATACCTTTAGCGCCGTACTTTCCTACAAACTCAGTATAACCATCAATGTTCTTACGAGTCATAGATGCACCACCTGGTACATTTATAACAGCAACGCGACCTTTTTCATCGTTCGCAGGTCCGCTAAATACTTTAAAGTCTACGTCTTTTAGGATATCTGCAACATCAACTAACTCTAATGGGTTACGAAGGTCAGGTTTATCTGAACCAAAACGACGCATCGCTTCTGCATAAGTCATAGACGGGAACTCGCCAAGATCTACAGATAACAACTCGTTGAATACTGAACGAACCATTTTTTCAGTTAAAGACATAACATCTTTACCAGACATAAACGTAGTTTCGATATCTATTTGAGTAAATTCTGGCTGACGGTCAGCACGTAAATCTTCATCTCGAAAACATTTAACAATTTGGTAGTAACGGTCAAAACCAGCAACCATCAACAATTGCTTAAACAACTGTGGCGATTGAGGAAGTGCAAAAAATTGACCTTTGTGCGTACGACTTGGTACTAAGTAATCACGAGCACCTTCTGGTGTCGCTTTAGTTAGAATTGGTGTTTCGATATCTAAAAATGCATTGTCATCTAAGAAACGACGAACGGCACTTGTCACCTTTGAACGGAACTGAAGACGTTGGTTCATTACAGGACGACGTAGGTCTAAATAACGGTAGCGTAAACGAGCTTCTTCAGAGTTTTCTTGGTTGAAGTCAAGCGGAAGTGGTGCAGATGCATTTAGAATAGTTAAGTCTTTAACGTATAATTCAACTTCACCCGTTGCCATGTCTTTATTAACTTGGCTATCAGGACGAGCGCGAACGATACCAGTAATAGAAATACAGAATTCATTTCTTAGTTTATTGGCGGCATCAAAAATTGCAGTTTCGTCTGGATCAATAACTGCTTGAACAACACCTTCACGATCACGCATATCAATAAATATTAGGCCGCCTAAGTCACGACGCTTGTTAACCCAACCACATAAAGTAACTTCTTGATCAACTAAACTCTTGTTAAGTTGACCACAATAATGAGAACGCATATATAACCTATTGGAGTCTGAATTAAACATCGCTCTAGTAGAATTAGAGCAATATTAATATGAATAGAAATTGGCGATTATTATAAGGATTTGAAAGGCAATGTCACCGATTGAAATTGCCTTTATTTAAATTAACTAGATATAGAGCTGGTGTCGGCAAATTGATAACTATTTTTACCATTCGCCTTAACTGCGTACATAGCGTCATCGGCAGCTTTAATTAAAACCGTGGCATCGTGGCCGTTCTGAGGATACTTGGCAATACCAATAGACACGCCCACATTAACCGTTGCCCGCGAAAGTACAAATGGATCGCTCAAGTCAGCAATAATTTTTTCGGCTACTTTAGCGGCTTGATTACTATCATTTAGATTAGTTGCCAACATAACAAACTCGTCACCGCCAAATCGTGCAACTGTGTCGGAGTTTCGGCTGAGAGATAGCAGGCGCTCACTTATTTGAATTAGCAGTTCATCACCAACATCATGTCCAAAGGTGTCATTAACTTCTTTAAAACCATCTAAATCCAAAAATAAGATAGCAATATTTTTGTTATTCCTTGAGTGATGTGACATCGCTTGTTTCAGCCTATCAATCAGCAGTGAGCGGTTCGGCAAGCCCGTCATTGGGTCGTGTGAGGCTAGATGTCGAAGCTTTTGCTCCGCTTTTTCTCTCAGTAAAATTTCACTTTTTAAGCGTCGATTCCAAATCAAAATCGCTAAAATAATAATTGACGCTATACCTACAAAAATACTGATATTTCGCCAGTACACTTCTGATTTTATACCTGCTACAACATCGACTTTGTGCCAACGTTTAAGGATATTTTCAATATCTTCCTTTGACATGGCCTGTACTACTTTTTCCATAATACGGCCTTGCACACTTAGTGATTTTTTAACACCTATGTGAGCATTATCACTACCTAAATCATCAAAAACATGAATTTTAAACTGTTGTAAGGAGTTATCTTGTAAGTATTGAGCCGATACAGGCATTAAGTCTAATATGCCATCAATCAGACCAGCTTTTAATAGCTCTTGAGCTTCATCAAAATCCTTCACAACATGGATGATTACTTGAGGATGATTGTCATGAATGTCTTTAATTATTTGATAGCCTTGAATAATTGCAAGACGCTTACCATAAAACTTTTTAATACTTCCAACGTTATCAACTGATTTGTGAGTAATCACTGACCAAGGAGTACGCCAATAGGCAGTGGTAAAATGTGCAAAGGCCCTGCGGTCATCTGACGCCGTAATATTGGCAACAATATCTACTTTTTCATCTTTAAAGTCTTGATATAACTCTTCCCAGGTCGGGTAGATCTTAAATTCATAGGTTTGTCCCGTTAAACGGGTCGCTAAGTCAAACATATCTCGACTTATACCTGAAACCTCACCGTCATCGTCAACAAACTCATAAGGTTTCCAATCTTCAACAATTGCGACGGTCATATTAGGGTTTTCAACTAACCAAGCTTTTTCGTCCGTTGTTAAATTGAACTTGCTTTTTTTAGTTCCAAAATAACGATCTGGAATCTCAGTTATCCAACGGTTTTCTATTTCAACTAATTCTTGCTCTGATATCAGATCAAATCCATCATTTATCTTTCTAATAAGTGATTTATCTTGATTTGATACTAAGGAGTATATTTTTGACTCATATTCAACATCTTTAATTTGGTGAAAGCGATCGGAAATACTATTTTCTTCAAGGCGTTTGTTTGCCATTTGGCTAGCTACAACAAAACCGGCTATTTCACCTTGAATAGCGGCATTTATAGCATCGTCCAAACTATCAAAAAACTTAATATTAATATTTGGATAACTAGCTTTAAATTGCTGCTGATATGGCGAATCTTTGTAGAGTCCGATGGTTTCCCCATTTAATTGCTCAACGGACTTTTCAAAATCGTATTTATCGTAAACGTATAAATGAGAGAAAGTAGAATAGAGGTGTTTAGCTCGTGGCAATCCAGAGTTGGTAGCCATACTTTCAGGGTAACCGATATGAACATTGGTAGCTCCCTCTTTTAACGACTTCATTGATAAATTAGCAGTGTTCGGAACAAACTTTATTTTTGTTTTCGTTTTATTCGACCATAACTTCCACATATCAACAAATAAACCAACGGGTGTGCCATCTGCATTTACACCCATAAACGGTTTTGCGCCAACGGATAAACTTAGTAACAAGGCGCCTTCCGATTCTCTTTTGGCAAACCACTTGTTATAGATCTCTTGACGTTCTTCCTTCGTTATATTGTCAAACCCAGCGTTGAGCCGATTTAATAACCGAATATTTCCTTTTTTAACGGCGACTTGAGTCTTTATTTCACCTATATTTACGCTTTTAAATGCAGGGAAAAGATCGTTAATGCGTTGGTAATCTGCATATCTAAAGGCAAAAAAGTCATAAAACGCAAATGTTTTAATCTCACCCTTGTATATACCATCAAGTAAATCATCCCAGTCTTTATAATACTTTAGTGAGATATTAGAATCTTTTTCCAACACTAATTGGCCGATGTTGGTTTCACCAACAACTCCCATACGAAACGGTTCTAATTCCTCGATACCGGAGAACATCTGTAAGTCTTTATGTACATAGACCTTGATTGGTGTGGAGTATATTTCGTGACCAAAATCAAAGCGGTCAACACGGCTTGTTCTTAAAGCTAAGGCGGTTTGAACATCCGCTTTGTTTGTTTCAACATTGACTAAGGTTTCATCCCAGTTAGATATCACAAACTCAATTTTTTGATTGTTTTTTTGTGCCCATAGTTCCCAAATATCTACCACAAAACCAGTTGGTTTGCCTTTGTCTACATAACTATAAGGAACTAAATTTGAGTCTACGGCTAGCCTAATCACATCATATTGTGGCTGTTTTTGTGACTTATATTGATTTGTTGCGTTTGCACTAGGTGAAATTGACGAGTTTGCATTTGAAAATGCAAAAGCACTGTTGCCAAATGTTAAAAAACAGGCAAACAAGCAAGTAAAGCGTAGCATCCTGACTAAAAACGACTTCATTGGTGATAGGAATCTTATTAAGTTATTATTATAATGGTCCATTAACGGCATAGTTGTAACAAATTTTTACAAACAAACCAAGTTTATTTTTTCGTCAATCCGTTACAGGCCGCACCCTAATTTAATAACATTAATCATAAAAATCATTGAGTTAAATATGCGCGACAACATTTATGCAAACCCTCATTCAGAAGTAAAAGACTTTACCTTTGATCGTTCCGTTGTCGAAGTTTTTCCAGACATGATTCAACGTAGCGTTCCCGGTTATTCAACTATTGTTAGCTCAATTGGTAAGTTAGCAAAACAATTTCAGCAAGAAAACTCGAATATCTATGACCTAGGTTGCTCCCTTGGAGCCGCGACCATAGCAATGAGAAAATTTGTGGATGCCCCTAATTGTAAAATTATTGGTGTTGATAATAGTGAAGCTATGGTGGAACGTTGCCGTCTCCATATAAATGCGTTCAAATCTTCAGTGCCCGCCGAAATTCAGTGCGCGGATATAAATGACATAGAAATTGAAAATGCATCTGTTGTTGTGATGAATTTTACCTTACAATTCATCCCGCCTGAAAAACGACGATTTCTACTAGATAAAATTTTCGCTGGCCTTAAACCTGGTGGTGTATTTATTCTCTCAGAAAAGTTTGTTTTTGATGATGAGACGATAAATGACGCATTGACAGATTTGCACCTCGATTTTAAACGAGCAAATGGCTATAGCGAATTAGAGATTAGTCAAAAACGAAGTGCAATTGAAAACGTAATGAAGATTGATTCTTTTCAGGCTCATATTGAAAGATTAGGAAATGTTGGCTTTAGCCATGTTTCAAGTTGGTATCAATGTTTTAACTTTGGTTCTTTCATCGCCATAAAAAAATGATGTGTAATTAAAAGTGAATCACAACACGCATGACTGATATTTTTAATAATTTCTACGCTCAAATTGCTCAGAATAAACTCTCCCATTGGTTAGAGTCTCTTCCTAAGCAATTAAACCACTGGCATAGTTCAAATCTCCACGGCGAATATAAGCAATGGATGAAAAACATTGACCTTCTTCCGCCAGTTGAGCCTGAAACTTTAAATTTATCCACTAGTGTGTCAGTTTCAACGACTCAATCGTTACCTCCTGGTTTTGATAAAAAAACCACTCATCATTTAATGCAGTTAAAACCATGGCGAAAAGGTCCTTATCACCTGCATGGTATTGATGTTGATACTGAATGGCGTTCTGACTTCAAATGGGATCGCCTAGCCCCTCATATTTCCGATTTAACTGACCGATACGTTTTAGATGTTGGTTGTGGCAGTGGCTACCATTTATGGAGAATGAAAGGAGCCGGTGCTAAATTTGTTGTAGGAATTGATCCTACTCAGTTATTTTTCGCTCAATTCATGGCTGTACAGCACTTTATGCAAGAGCCTAGCGTTAACTTATTACCGCTAGGTATTGATGACCTTCCACCATTAAAGTCTTTTGATACGGTATTTTCCATGGGCGTTTTGTACCACAGAAAATCACCAATGGACTTTTTACAGCAACTTAAAGCGCAATTAGTTAAGGGTGGTGAGCTCATACTTGAAACCTTAATTATTGAAGGTGATGAGAACACAGTTTTAGTGCCTGATGACCGTTACGCTAAAATGCGCAATGTTTGGTTTATTCCAAGTGCAAAAGCGTTAGAGGGTTGGCTTAAGAAAGTAGGCTTTAGCAATATTCGCCTCGTTAACATAGACCAAACGACGTTAGATGAGCAACGAAAAACCGACTGGATAGATACCGAGTCATTAGAAGATTTCCTAGATCCAAATGACCCCAATAAAACTATAGAGGGTTATCCCGCTCCTCTTCGCGCTATTTTTGTCGCGAACGCTTAAGGAAAACCAATGCCTCTTTACCGTCCTAAATCAACTATCGAACAATGGCGAATATTACAAGCGGTAGTTGACTTCGGAGGGTATGCCCAAGCAGGCGAGGCATTAAGTAAAAGCCAATCTAGCCTAAATCATGCAGTATCTAAATTGCAACACACACTCGGCGTTCAACTTCTAGAAGTTAAAGGGCGAAAAGCTTATTTAACTAAAGAAGGCGAAGTGATGCTGCGCCGCTCTCGTCTCTTGACCCAAAATGTTGAAGAACTAGAACAGCTCGCTGAAAATATGACGGCAGGCTGGGAACCAGAAATTACTATCGCCTGCGAAACCATTCATCCAAAAGAAAAATTATATTCCGCACTTGAAGAGTTTTACCCTCAAGCAAGAGGCACTCGAGTGCGAATTGCAGACGAAGTTCTTACGGGCACAAAAGAGCGAATTTTAGAGCATACTGCCGACCTTGTTGTTGTCGGTGGCACTATTCCAAAGGGTTATTCAGGCGAGAAGCTCGAAACCGTTACCTTTGTCGCATATTGCGGCGCAAATCACCCACTGGCTCAATTTGACACTGTCGATATTGAAGAGCTGACGCACGAACTTCAAATTGTTATCAGCGACTCTAGTAAACACCCTGAAGAAAGTCAGGGTTGGTTAAAAGCGGAACAGCGATGGACAGTCAGTAACTTTTATCAAGCCATTGCCATTTTAAAACGTGGCACAGGATTTTGTTGGATACCCAAACATTTAACCCATCAAGAAGTTCAAGATGGGAATATCGTACCGGTAAAGCTAACGTCACTTGGTGAAAAAACAGTGATGACACATTTGGTCACACCAACGCCAAATCAGTTAGGCCCTGGTGCAACGCTACTGAAAAATTTAATTTTAAAGCAATATAATTAATGACGGCTTACAAGTGAACCTATTTAAGTTAAAATTTGAATCACGAGCCACAACCACCCCACTTTTGAGGATATGACATTGAGCAACAATCAATCTTTAAGCTACAAAGACGCTGGTGTAGACATAGATGCAGGGAATGCCCTAGTAGAACGAATTAAAGGTGCTGTTAAACGCACTCGACGTCCAGAAGTTATGGGCGGACTAGGTGGATTTGGCGCATTATGCCAACTACCAACGGGCTATAAAGAACCGCTTTTAGTTGCTGGTACTGACGGTGTTGGTACAAAGTTAAGATTAGCGATTGATCTAAAGAAACACGATACAGTTGGTATTGATCTTGTTGCTATGTGCGTTAACGATCTTATTGTTCAAGGTGCAGAACCACTATTTTTCTTAGACTATTATGCTACCGGTAAACTTAACGTAGACGTTGCAGCTGATGTAGTTAATGGCATTGCTGATGGTTGTGAATTATCAGGTTGTTCATTAATCGGTGGTGAAACTGCTGAAATGCCTGGTATGTACGAAGGCGACGACTATGACATGGCTGGTTTTTGTGTTGGTGTTGTTGAAAAGTCTAAAGTTATCGACGGCACAAAAGTTAAAGACGGCGATCAACTTATAGCTCTTGGCTCTTCTGGCCCGCATTCAAACGGCTACTCATTAGTGAGAAAAGTGATTGAAGTTTCAGGCGCGGATCTTACCGCAGACTTCCATGGCAAGCCTTTAGCTGACCACTTAATGGCTCCAACTCAAATTTACGTTAAGCCTGTATTGGAACTATTAAAGCAAGTTGATGTCCATGCTTTATCACATATTACTGGTGGTGGTTTCTGGGAGAACATTCCACGAGTACTTCCTGAAGCAACTAAAGCAGTTGTAAACGAAGCATCATGGCAGTGGCCAGAAGTATTTAACTGGTTGCAAGAGAATGGCAATATTGAGCGCCATGAAATGTACCGCACATTTAACTGCGGCGTAGGCATGGTGATTGCGGTTGCAGCTGAAGATCTTGATCGCAGCTTAGCTATATTAAAAGACGCTGGCGAAAACGCATGGCATATTGGTGAAATCAAAGATGCAGATGCATCTGAAGAGCAAGTAGAAATTATTAAGGCTTAATAAGTGAGTGCTAACAACGCAAAAATTGTCGTATTAATTTCCGGCAATGGTTCTAATCTACAAGCCATTATTGATGCTACTGAGTCTGGAAGAATTCCAGGCTCTGTGGTTGGCGTTATTTCTAATCGCCCTGACGTATTTGGTTTAGAGCGAGCAAATGAACATAACATTCAAGCTCAGGTTATTGATCATAAAAGCTATGAAACAAGAGAACAGTATGATCAAGTTCTTGCATCTTCAATCACGGCGTTAAACCCTGATGTTGTTGTATTAGCCGGCTTCATGAGAATTTTAACCGCTGATTTTGTTGAACAGTTTGAAGGAAAGTTAATCAATATCCACCCTTCTCTTCTGCCTAAATATCAAGGGTTAAACACTCATCAACGAGCATTAGATGCTGGTGATGAAGAGCATGGTTGTAGTGTTCATTTTGTAAATGAACAACTTGATGGTGGACCTGTGATTCTGCAAGCGAAAGTACCAGTATTTGGTGATGATGACGCAGACTCCCTCGCGGATAGAGTTCATGTTCAAGAACATTTAATCTATCCATTAGTGGTAAAGTGGTTGTGTGAAAAAAGATTACGTTTACAATCAGATGGCGTATATTTAGACAATTCTCTTTTACCAGAACAAGGTTATGCAAATGATGAATAAAGGTCGTACTGCTGTCTTCTCTATTTTGTTAAGTGTTTTTGCTATTGGCTCATTTGGAGCCTCTGCAACAATCGAAAAAGCAAATGATGCCATTAAACCTTTTAGTGCCATTTACGATATGTATCGTCAGGGCGATAAGCTAGGCCAAGGTGAGAGAGCTCTAAAGAAGATTACAGACAACCAATATTCTTTGTCTTTAAAAAGTGAGCTGAAATGGCTCATTTTTTCTGACAAACGAAAGGAAGTTAGCGTGTTTACCGTTAGTGACGGGGAAAACATCACACCTAACTTGTATACGTTCGACCGCTCAGGTACAGGCAGTGACGAAGAAGTTAAGATCTCCTTTAACTCAGACCAATCATTAATTGTTAACCCTAAAGCTAAAAAAGACGCAGCCCCTGATGAGTGGCAGCAAGGGTGGCAAGATGAGATGTCTTTACACGCTCAAATTCAGCTTGATCTAATAAACAACAAGTCAACATTCAACTATACGATTGTATCTAATAGCGGCAAGCTGCGTGAATACATGTTTGAAGTTATTGGCGAAGAGTTGATTAGTACTGGTTTTGGTCGCTTTAAAGCGATAAAAGTTGCTCGAATATATGAAGATAAAAAATTCTATGCGCAGCACGCCTGGTTTATTCCAGAGTTAAACTTTACATTGGCAAGATTATGGCGAATGAAAAAAGGCGTAGAGCAGTACGACTTAGTTATCAAAAGCTTTACTGTTGTTGAGTAGAGGTAAAGATGGAAAGTCGTCAACAATTACGAGCCTCTATTCGAAAACGCCGTAATCTGTTGACTGCGGAACAACAAACTGAGGCTGCTGAACTTTTAAAGAATAATGCTTTAAAGCTTATTCAGTCAGAGCAATCTATCGCGTTGTACTTAGCCAATGACGGTGAAGTAAATACAGCACCGCTCATTGAGCACTTGCGAGAATTAAGCACGCCACTACTATTTCCAGTACTACACTCCTTTTGTTCTGGTTACTTAAATTTCCAATACGTAAATAGACAAACCAATTGGACAACAAACAAATACGGTATTACTGAACCAGCTCCGAATGCGCTGACTACCGCTCATTTATCCAATATCGACATCATTTTTATGCCATTAGTTGCCTTTGATACTAATGGCAATAGACTTGGAATGGGCGGCGGATATTACGACAGAACATTAGCAAATATAAACCAGCTATCGAGAAAGCCAACCTTAATTGGGCTTGCCCATGACTGCCAAGAAGTTGAGCATTTAAATAGTGAGCAATGGGACATCCCCATTGACATGATAGTGACACCCACCCGAATTATTAGAATATAAAACAATAACGAGAACGCCATGAATCAAGATGAAATGAAAAAAGCCGCAGCGCTTGCTGCTTTAGATTATGTAAAAGCAGATACCGTTGTTGGAGTTGGTACGGGCTCTACCGTTAATTACTTTATTGACGGGCTAGCAACAATAAAACACAACATTATTGGTGCAGTATCTAGCTCTGAAGCGTCAACTGAGCGCTTAAAACAACACGGTATAGAAGTGTTTGATTTAAATAACGTTGCTGATTTTGATTTGTATGTTGATGGCGCTGATGAAATTAATGCTGATAATGCCATGATTAAAGGTGGTGGCGCAGCCTTAACTCGTGAAAAAATTGTTGCAGCGGTTGCTAAAAAGTTCGTCTGTATTGTTGATGAGTCTAAGTTGGTTCGACATTTAGGTGAGTTTCCATTACCCGTTGAAGTTATTCCAATGGCCCGCAGCTATGTTGCCCGTGAAATAGTAAAACTAGGTGGCAGCCCTGTTTACCGTGAAGGTGTTGTTACGGATAACGGCAACGTCATTCTTGATGTTTTTGATATAAAAATTGCTGAGCCTAGAAAACTAGAAGAACAACTTAATAATATCGTTGGTGTGGTCACTAACGGCCTGTTCGCACATCGAGGCGCAGACCATGTAGTTATCGGTGGGAAGAATGGGGTTGAGAAACGCTAAAAAATAGAGTATTAATTCTAATTAAAGCGCATCAACTGTAATTTGAACCTCTAAAAATTGGATTCCTAGAATGGAAAATATTTCGCTGGCCAAGCATAAAATCAAAATTTTGTTGTTAGAAGGTCTTCACCCTAGCTCTGTCGAAACGTTAAAAGCGCAGGGATATTACAATATTGAAACACTAAAAACGTCATTGCCTGAAAACGAGTTAATTGAAAAAATTAAAGATGTTCACTTCATTGGTATTCGTTCTCGTACAAACTTAAATGCCAACGTGCTTAAGCATGCGAAAAAACTCATTGCTGTGGGTTGCTTCTGCATTGGGACCAATCAAGTTGACTTGGTTGCGGCGAAAGAAAAAGGCATCGCGGTATTTAACGCCCCTTTTTCCAATACTCGCTCAGTGGCCGAGTTAGTGCTTGGTGAAATACTACTTCTTATTCGTGGCATACCTGAAAAAAGCGCAAATGCTCATCGAGGCGTTTGGCAAAAGTCGGCTATTGGCTCTTTTGAAGCTCGAGGCAAAACACTAGGTATCATTGGTTATGGTCATATTGGTACGCAATTAGGCATCATGGCTGAAAACATTGGTATGCGCGTTCAGTTCTTTGACATAGAAAATAAACTAACCTTAGGCAACGCTAGCCAAGTAGCCAGCTTAGACAAGCTACTTAGTACTTCTGACGTCATTAGTTTGCATGTACCTGAAACCGCATCAACGCAAAATATGATGGGTGAAAAACAACTTAGCAAAATGAAGCAAGGCGCAATATTAATAAATGCCTCTCGCGGAACGGTTGTTGATTTAAATGCGTTAACCGACGCATTAAAAAGCAAGCATATTGGCGGCGCGGCTATTGATGTTTTCCCTGTTGAGCCAAAATCCAATGATGAAGAGTTTATCTCACCGTTAAGAGGTTTAGATAACGTAATACTTACGCCTCATGTGGGTGGTTCGACTCAAGAAGCGCAAGAAAACATTGGCATTGAAGTGGCTGGCAAATTAGCAAAATACTCAGACAACGGTTCAACACTGAGTGCAGTAAATGTACCTGAGGTTTCACTTCCAGAGCACACGGGTCGCAGCCGAATATTACATATTCATAAAAACCAACCAGGTGTGTTAACTAAAATCAATGAAGCTTTTGCTAAACACAATATCAACATTGCTGCACAGTATTTGCAAACCGATGAAAAAATTGGTTATGTGGTCATTGATGTCGAAACCGATGACAGTAATACCGCATTTGACGAATTAAAGCTTATTGAAGGCACAGTGAAAACTAGATTACTTCATTGATTTTAAGTTTGTCCTTTATATTTAAACGAGCCAATAGACGTCTATTGGCTTTTTTTATTTTTATACTTTACAGATCGAATCTTTACTGTATATTTAAACAGTAAGTGATTATTAATTTTCCATAGGCTAGATTTACAGGAGATAGCAATGGCTGTTGAAACTAGGTATGTCGTTATACGAACCGACAAAAGCAATAAGGAACAAGACGTCATGACTTTTACCGACAAACGTGCTGCTGATGAATATGACAAAATGTTAGACATGGCGGATGACATGTTTGAACTATTGCAGCAAAGCGGTGTAAAAGTTGACGATCAACAAGCCGAAGAACTAAGTATCTACTTAGCGAAACAACGTGAGGAGGTGCTTGTAGCACTTCAAGCTAAAAAGAAGCCAACAGCAAAAAAGCCAAAGCCTAAAGCAAGCGCTAATGCTGAAAGCCAAACTGATTTAGTTGATAAAGCTGGTGACTCAAAAAAGCTGAAGAGTGAGTTGCAGTCCGAATCTCACTCAGACGAATCAGAGGACAATTTAGTCGATTTTGTTATTGAAAAAGACGATGCCGCTTGAAGTCATTTAATTTATCCATATAACGGTGACTTGTCATATAATGACGCGTCACTTTTATAGGAGAATTATTTTGAACAAGAGTTTGGTTACTAATGTTATTGCGGCACTAGGCTGTATTGCAGGGTTTGGCCTCAATATTGATTGGCTTTTTTATATGTCGTTGTTTGCGTTATCTGGCGCGTTAACTAACTGGATTGCCGTTCACATGCTATTTGAAAAGGTACCTGGTTTGTATGGAACCGGTATTGTTCAATTAAAGTTTGTAGAATTTAAGTCTGCTATTCACCACTTAATTATGTCTCAGTTTTTTACCCAAGAAAATTTAGACAAATTTCTAACTGAACCAACAGGCGACGCTCATCATTTTGATTTAGAGCCTCTAATCAAAGAGACGGATATGTCATCGGCTTTTGATTCCCTCGTTCAGACTATCCAGCAAAGCTCCTTTGGTGGCATGTTAAGCATGTTTGGTGGCACTGACGCATTAGCACCATTAAAAGCCCCATTTGAAGAAAACCTTAAACAGTCTATTTCAGAAATAGCGGCGTCTGATGAGTTTTCTGAAAAGTTAAAATCACAGCTTAGTAGCTCTGCGAATGTTGAAGATATTAGAACAAAAGTAGATAACATTGTTCAACAACGCCTAAACGAGCTGACACCTAAAATGGTTAAAGACTTAGTTCAAGAGATGATTAAAAGTCACCTAGGCTGGTTAGTTGTTTGGGGTGGTGTATTTGGCGGTGCTATAGGCTTAGTGGCCTTTTTTGCTGGGCTGTAGCCGTATTAAAGTTACCGTATTCAAAAAAAGCCCGGGCATCATATACTCGGGCTTTTTTGCAATTTGTTCACTGTTTAAAAAGCTATCAACTTAAACAAGCTTTTCCATGCGCTTGATCATTTTAATATCTAAATCACTAATGCCGTCTACATCGTGAGTGACCAAGTCAATTACCACTTTGTTCCAAACGTTTGACCACTCAGGGTGGTGAATTAACTTCTCAGCGTGAATAGCGACTTGAGTCATAAAACCAAAAGCTTGAATAAAGTTTTTAAATACAAACTCTTTATGTAGCTTGCCATCAACAATTTGCCATTGCTTTTCAGCTTCTAATGGCGCATTGATATCTGTTAATTCTTGCTCTAACTGCTCATTTGTTAATTTTACAGCCGCCATAAAAATCCCCTTTCACTCTATAATTATAATTTTAGTCTTGAGTATGTAACTTCATTCTTTCTAAAAGGTCGCCTGTGATTTCTACTGCTTTACCAGTTTTTTGATCCATCACAACAAACGTAATGTCTGCATCTACTACAACTTTGTCAGTGCCTGCTTTGGTGATCACTTGATGGAACACTGCACTTTTATTGCCAATCTTCGACAACGCAGTCGTTAGCTCTAATGTGTCGCCCATATAAGCACTAGCGCGATAGTTAATATTGATATTCACAATAGCCCAGGCATAACCTAGAGAAGTAAAGTACTCAATGTCGCCGCTGTCTTCTAGATACTGCCAACGAGCTTCTTCTAAAAACTCTAGGTAACGAGCATTATTCACATGCTGATAAATGTCTAAGTGAAATCCGCGTACTTTAATTAAACTTGTTTTGTTCATGTTGCTTCCTTTACTACCCTGTATTTACAAATTACTTTCTGCGACGGCGTTTCTTTTTCTTACCGTCTTCTTCTTCCGCTTTAGCAGCTCGTTCGGCTTCTTTCTCAGCAATAATCACTTTTGCTTCTTCAGCTTGTTCAACTGTTTCTAAAGTAATACGGCCAAGTGTGCCTGAACGGTATTCATTCAGTATTATTTCTGACACCTTGTATAAATCGGCGATGCCACCTTTTCTTATACATGCCCTTTGGCGAGCAATAGCATCCATCACGTCGATAGGCTGTTCAGGTAAGTCTTTTAATTGATAACGTTCCACCAGCAGCTCTGGGTAATGTTCTAGCAAGTACTCAACAGCGTAATAAGCAATGTCTTCTTTTTCCGTCACTGTGTCTTTTATACCGCCAGTAATAGCCAGTCGGTAACCACAATCCTCTGGCTCTAGTTTTGGCCACAAGAACCCAGGAGTATCATGTAAAACTATATTGTTATCTAAACGTATACGTTGCTGAGCTTTAGTAACACCGGCTTCATTACCTGTTTTAGCAATGATTCGATCAGCCAATATATTAATTGTTGTTGATTTACCAACATTAGGGATGCCGCAGATTAATGCTCTAAGTAGTTTATCTTGGCTTACTCGGTGCGGCACCATATCTGAGATAACGTTAAGTAAGTCTTTAACAGACTTCGGATCATGTTGGGTCACGGCAATGGCATCGATGCCACGCTGAGCTTTAAAGTGTTGTAACCAAATTTCAGTTTGCGCAGGATCTGCTAAATCTGATTTATTGAGAACTTTAAGTACCGGTGTGTCGCCACGTAATGCAGGCACTAAAGGGTTTTCACTCGAAAACGGAATTCGGGCATCTAGAATTTCGATAATTACGTCTACCTGAGGCATGATCTCTGCAATTTCTTTGCGAGCTTTATGCATGTGTCCAGGGAACCAGTTTATTGCCACGAGTAACTCCGTTAAATAATTGTGTCTTAATATCGGGCGCATATTCTACCCGTTTGCGAAGTTAGTATAAACGACTTATTTTTTCGCTGCCTTAATTTGAGTTACCTCGTTGAAAAACAAGGACAGAGCACCCACAATTAACAGTAATTTTAAAATTATGCAGTTCAATTTAACTTGTTAAAGGACATATTATGAAAACAGCAGTGATTACTGGTGCAAATCGTGGAATTGGTTTAGCAATGGCAACCCAACTATCTCAGCAGGGTTGGGAGATTATTGGCGTTTGTCGTTCAGACTCGGACGAACTTGAAGCTATCGCAGGTATGGTTATTAGTGGCATAGATGTGACTGATCCAGAGCACCTACAGCAAGTTAAAAAAATACTCGGCGATACAAAAATTGACTTATTGATTAACAACGCTGGCCTTTTGCAAGATGAAAAGCTAGGTGAAATTGACTATGACTCTATTCGTGATCAGTTTGAAATAAACACATTGGCACCGTTAATGGTGACAGAAGCCTTACTACCAAACATGTCTGAAGGTAGTAAAGTAGCTTTAATTACCAGTCGAATGGGTTCTATTGCCGATAATGAGTCCGGCGGACGTTATGGCTACCGAGCATCAAAAGCCGCACTTAACGCCTTTGGTAAGTCACTATCACTAGATTTAAAAGACGATGGTATTGCCGTTGCTCTATTACACCCTGGTTATGTGCAAACTCGTATGGTTAACTTTGGTGGTCATATAACACCAGATGAAGCTGCGGAAGGTTTATTGGCGCGTATTGATGAGCTCAACTTAGAAAATACTGGCGGGTTTTGGCACAGCAATGGCGAACAACTGCCTTGGTAAACCTTGTCCTGAAGACTGGTATGAATAATTTAAGGTCTTCAGGTCAAAAATTCGATACAATGCGCGGCAAACGGGCAGTGCAATAACTGCCTTCTTATTTAACTACACTATAGGATTCTACATGGTTGTTTTAACTACTAATTTTGGCGAAATCAAAATCGAACTTTTCACTGAAGAAGCGCCAGTGACAACAGAAAACTTTTTAAATTACGTTAAATCAGGTTTTTATGACGGTACTATTTTTCACCGTGTTATTCCTGGCTTCATGGTTCAAGGCGGCGGCATGGAACCTGGTATGGAAGAAAAAGACGGCAACGCTCCTATTCAAAACGAAGCAAACAACGGTGTTAAAAACGACCGCGGTACATTAGCAATGGCAAGAACGATGGACCCGCATTCAGCGTCTTCTCAGTTTTTCATCAACAGTGCTGACAACGGTTTCCTTAACTTCACAAGCGAAAGCTCTCAAGGTTGGGGATACTGTGTTTTTGCTAAAGTTGTTGAAGGCATGGACGTGGTTGATAAGATCTCTGCTGTATCTACAGGCCGTTACGGTATGCACCAAGACGTTCCTCGTGAAGACATCATCATTGAAAAAGCAACGGTTGCTTAATAGCGTAGCTTAACGGCTTAGCTAACTAAATTATTATGTCTAGTACTCTTGTTATCGCGGATTTACATTTATGTCCGTCTCGTCCAGATATTACTCAATGTTTCTTTTCATTTTTGGAAAGTAACTCAGGTCAACATGATGCCTTGTACATTTTAGGAGATCTTTTTGAGACTTGGGTGGGTGACGATGACAAGAGTGCTTTTAATTTATCGATTAGCCAAGCTATAAAACACTTCAGCACATCTACGCCAGTATATTTTTGTCATGGTAATAGAGATTTTTTGGTTGGTAAGAAGTTCGCTTTCCAAAGTGGTATGACGATACTTCCTGAAAACTATAAAACAACGCTTTACGGCCACTCAGTGCTACTTATGCATGGTGATCAGTTATGTTTAGACGACATAGACTATCAAGCATTTAGAAAGCGCAGTCGCAGTTGGTGGTGGCAAAAATTGATTTTGCTCATGCCTCTTAAAAAGCGCAAAAAACTAGCGGAAGATATCCGCGCAAAAAGCAAAGAAAGCCAAAAACATAAGTCATTAGAAATAATGGATGTTGCACAACGCGAAGTAGACCGTGTTGTAAATGAATACGGCTGTGAGTGGTTAGTTCATGGACACACACATCGTCCACAAATTCATAATCTAGAAAATAACAAAAAACGCATGGTTGTAGGTGATTGGTATGAACAGGGTTCAGCGCTATTACTGACAAAAGAAAAAGGCCAGCTCATTGAGTTACCATTTTTAAGCAACTAATTCACTGACCTATCAATTCACTGGCCTATCAATTCTCGACTTTAATCTTTAACTAATTCTTTAAGTCTTAAACTTCTCTAGCATTGATTCCAATTTCGCGACAAACTTTCCTAAGCTATTTGTTGCAGCTATTGAGTCTTTCACGTTTTGATCTGTCACCTTAGATATCTCACTAATAGACGACAAGCTTTGTTCAATTTCTTTAGCGATAACTTGCTGAGTCTGTGTCGCTTCTTCCGTTGCAACGTTTTGCTCACTAATTTGCTTAACCGACAAGCTAATATGATCAAGTGCAGTCTCTAGTTTTGCTGACTCTTCAATGGTTTTTAATGCCTGCTCATCTGAGCGAGTCATTGCTTGTACTGCGTTTTGAACGCCGCTTTGCAAGCTGTGAATTGTACTTTGAATTTCTTCCGTTGAATCTTGCGTACGTTTTGCTAAACCACGAACTTCATCAGCAACAACTGCAAATCCTCTGCCCTGCTCACCCGCTCTTGCCGCCTCTATCGCTGCGTTTAAGGCTAGTAAGTTAGTTTGCTCTGCAATGCCTTTGATAACGGCTAATACGTCATTAATGCTTTCACTTTGTTGTGATAACTGGTTAATGACTTGCACTGAGTGTTTAATTTCTCGACCAAGCTCATCTGTGGCATGTCGTGCATCAGCCAACGTTGAACGGCCTTGTTGAGTTTGTTCTGTTGCACTGTTTAACGAGTGAACAACGGTTTGACTGTTTTCTGAAACCACTGAAACCGCTGCTATCAAAGACTCAATGGAAGAAGTGATTGACTCTGTATCACCCAACTGAGAAGCAACTGCCTGTCCTGTCTGGTGTGCTAACTCTTCAACTGATTGGGCTTGATTAGTAACACCGTGTGACGCCTCTTGCACTGCATCTACTAGCTGATGTACATTTTTAGCCATTTTGTTAAAGGCTGTTATAGCTTCTGCTAATTCGTCTTTAGTGCGGACTTTAGCTGAAACGGTAGTATCGCCCTCAGCTAACTTTGTGGCTACTCTAGTTAAACTTCTTGTTGTATTTGATATAGATAAACTCATACCCACAAACAGATAGACAACCAGTAGTAAAGCAACAACCACAAGCGCCACTAAAATATAGAAATCCTGAGTATTGTTATCTACGCGAGCATTCAGTCTTGATTCAAACTCACTAAACAAACCTTGTTTACTATTATAAAACTTAGACAATTCAGCGTTTAAGTGATTTTCAAAGTCAGCCTTTGTTAAGATAATCTCATCTGCAATCAAAAATTGCTCTTCAAGGTACATTAGCGCATCGTCAAGAACGACAGTCATAGCTTCTGTATCTTTAGCTACTAATGAGCGAAGCATCTCGTCTTGGCCACTAACCAAACTATTTAGTTCCGCTATTTTTGAAAGTTCCGCGGCGAGCTCATCTGACGCCAGACTCAAGCTGTCAAAGGTTGCTGATGAAACTTGAGGCTCACCAATTGCATACATTGCCATGCCATAACCCGACAATAACTGCTTCAAGGCATTTTGCCTTTTTTCAATAATAAGACGAGTTAATAAAACCGTGTCTATATCAGGATCGTTAGTCAGCCCTTTTAGGTTTGCCACTAAAGGATATAAATTATTAAACTGGTCCAAAATTGACATCAAGTGAGTCATTTTATCCGTAGGCGATCGCCACACTGCAGAACCTATAGTGCCCGTCTTCTCAAGAATGGTATTTTTTGTTTCTTTTACCTGAGCTTTAACTTGGTCAAAACTATCTTCATTAAACATGTCAGCAACAAGTAACTTATCAAGTTGATCAACATATTCTTGAATTCTTTTAGTTTGATCCCGAGGAATTGTTTGCCCCGAACGCCAATGCAAGTCACTGGCGATAACTTTGATTAACTCTTTTTGCTGAGTATCAATTTGCTTTATATAATCTACGGCTTGAAGTTCACTTTCACCATGAACAATTTCTGCTTTAACCAAACTGACATATTTGTTTGCCAAAATAATAAGAGGAATAAAAAACAGGATCACGATCAGGGTAAACTTATGCCCAAACCGCAATTGATTCATAAACGATGTGGCAGGTCTAAATAAAATTTTAAACATAAGACTCGTATTCTTTCTTTTTGTTATTATGAATATAGAAGTTATATTACAAAACGTCTAAGTAATATGATTGTGTAAAATGCTTCTTTTTTATCGGAGTTATTACCGATTTCTTTAACATTTAACCACATTAAACCGACTTTTTGTTAGTTTTAGTTGTATTTACAGGTAATGAGGGGTGCACTTGAACAGTAATTACACGATTGAACCCATAGCGCATATTAAGACGCCGTTTAAAGAAAAGTTTGGCATACCTCGTCAGCCTAATTTATGCAAAGCAAAAGGGGTCATCGCTTTAACTACTAACTTTAATTCAATGCAGGCAGTGAAAGGCCTCGAGAGTCATTCTCACATTTGGCTGCTGTTCTTATTTGATCAAAATTTAGATAAAGGCTGGAAACCTAGCGTTCGCCCTCCTCGATTAGGCGGGAATGAGAAAGTTGGCGTTTTTGCTACCCGCTCTACTTTTAGGCCTAATGGCATTGGTATGTCCGTGGTCAAGCTTATCTCTGTCAAACAAAAAGATAATCAGGTTGTTATTGAAGTGGAAGGGATTGACCTGGTTAACAACACACCTATTATTGATATAAAGCCTTACATTCCCTATTCCGACTCTGTCATTAATGCCACATCAGAAATGGCAAATGACGCCCCAGAGGCTCAGCTTGACGTCTTTTTTAGTGAGACCGCTAATAACTCACTTGAATGTTTAAATATTGGCGAAGAGTTCATCACATTGATAAGTGATGTTTTGAAGCAGGATCCAAGGCCGTCTTATAAACAAAATAAACCGGATACAAAAGTGTATGGTATTACTTTAGAAGAGTTTAATATTACGTGGCAAGTAACAGATAAAAAGTGTGAGGTACTTAATGTTGAACCAATTTAATAGCCAATCTTCTGCTCGAACCATTGTTTTAGCTCTGCTGTTTGGATTGTTTTCATTAAGCCTTTTTGCCGTTGAAAATGCTAAAGCTCAGATAACAAAGCCAAACAAATTAATATTACCTAATCTCCCTATTCCAACGAGCGCCAATACTACCGCTGTTATAGATGATGGTGAGTACCTGAACATACTAACCTTTATGGGCTTAACGCAATTAGCCAATAAATTAGATGTTTCTAGTCAAGCTTGGAAACTCAAAGTAAATAAGTCCACATTAGAAATAGAAAAAGCAACACCCAAGACCAGAATTCAAATTGCAGAAGTGACAATCCTAAGCAATAAACGCAGTAACTCATTAACCAGTGATAAAGACAGTTCAAATGACCATAGTGCTGATTCAGCTAATACGAATTTAACTGATAATGATTTAACTAACACTGATTTGACTAAAAACGAATTAATAGACGGCCACTCTCCAATAGAGCAAAGTAGCAATGAGTTTTGGCAAGAAATAACAGCAGTGCCTACAGAACAAAAACAAAAAGGTCGCTTTGCTGCCAGCTCTGTTGTTTTGGAAAATAAAGTTTATATATTAGGCGGCTATAGCACTAATACCGTTGCTCAGCCAAAACTAAATCCTAATAGACAAAATATAACTGACTTTTACAATTATGATATTGCGTCAGATACATATCAACAATTAGCTGATATGCCTGTACCGGTTGACGATACATTAATGCTCGCTTATCAAGACCGCTACATTTACGTTATTTCAGGTTGGCATAAAGACGGCGCCGTTAATTTAGTACAAGTATTTGATACTTTAAAGAATGAGTGGTTTCAAGCGAGTCCTTTATTGGGCAACGGTCGCTTTGGCCATGCTGGCGGCATCATTGATAATCAAATTTTAGTATGCGATGGCATGGAGAGAGTTGCTCAGGTTGCAAGTTCCGCCGTTATGAAAATAAAACAGTCTTGTATTTTAGGCGAGATTAGTCCTTTTGACCCAACTAAAATAAGCTGGGTAGACTGGGTGCATCCAGGTGAAAAAGGTAAGTTTAGAATGGCGGCTTTTAGCGACGTTGACCAAGCCTCAATCACTTTTGTAGGTGGAGCAGAGCAACAATATGATGTGAATGGTAAGACTAGTAACGGAAAACTCGTTGAACCAAATAGTGAAATTTGGGTATATCATGCCAACAAACGAAGCTGGAGCATTAAAGAAAGCAGTAATGCTATTGCCGACTTGAAGACAATTATTAAAGTGAATAATTCACTAATAACCATTGGTGGACGTGACAAAAAAGGCATTACAAACCGAGTTCTGTCACACAGTTAGTAAAACTAGTTTAAGAGTGCTGTGGCTACTGCCAATCCCAACTAATGTTGGATAAGACTTGGCAGTTATCACATTTAAAATCGAACAAACCAAATAGCGGCGTTTTATTTTCCGACCACAAATTGCTTTCCGAGCTAGGTTTATTTTCCTGCCAAGATTCATCCATCGCCCAAGCACCACCACAACTTGGGCAACGTCTGTTTTTTTCACTTTCTAAACTTTCACCGCCTACACGATAAAGATATTGATACGCTGGCTGTCCAGTTACCGTTTGGATATCGTCAAGTATTGAACGGCCTTGCGTTAAAAGTTGACTTCGAGGATTAGAAAGCTGTTCAACCATCATGGCTTCTATCTCGGTCATCTCATTCATTTGCAACTGATCGCATGCTGCCTGGCTCTCTTGCCACTTAATTAAAGGGCGTCTAACAATCTCTGGTAATTTATATAATGGAATTGGCATAAAGTGTTCACTGCACCTGATAGGCGAGCAAGACTGAACAAAGGTTGAATATAGAATGTAGCCTTTTGGCTTTGAGCATTGATCGGTAAAATCTGATTGGCTTTCTAGTCCTTTAACTTCGGTAAATGGACCGGCAATTCCTATTTCTTGGAGCTCTTGTAAAATCTCAACAATATCCACCGTGTAATACTTTGAGTCCATTGAGTCTGTTTCTGGGCAAACTAAATGACAAACAAATTCGTCATTATTTAATGTTAAAGCAAATTCACGTCCTATAATTTGACCGTTGTATCTGAGCTCATCTAGCAACTCCGTAATCACAATTTGAGCTTGCTCAAGTGGTAAATCTTGCTGACAAATAAACTTAAGCTCGCATACAACCATTAATTCACCTTTTATTTTGTATTTCTTATTTAATCAAATGCATTTGATTGCTAGAATCCTTGGCCATTCTAGCCCATTTTTGTGGCAACTAAATAAGTAAATTTAATACGAGAGCAAAATCCAATGCGCACTAGTGATTATATTATCGCAACATTAAAAGAAACGCCGTCAGACGCAGAAGTTATCAGCCATCAGTTGATGCTACGCGCCGGCATGATCCGCAAGTTAGCATCTGGATTGTATACTTGGTTACCAACTGGCTTGAAAGTGGTTAGAAAAGTAGAACAAGTAGTACGTGAAGAGCTTGAAAGCGCTGGCGCAATTGAAATGCTTATGCCTGTTGTTCAGCCTGCTGATTTATGGGAAGAGTCTGGTCGCTGGCAAGAGTATGGTCCAGAACTGCTTCGCATTAAAGACCGTCATAATAGAGACTTTGCTCTGGGTCCAACTCACGAAGAAGTTATCACTGAGTTTGTTCGCAAAGAAATTAACAGCTACAAACAGCTGCCTCTAAACCTATACCAAATTCAAACAAAATTCCGTGACGAAGTTCGCCCTCGTTTTGGTGTGATGCGTTCTCGTGAATTTATCATGAAAGATGCATACTCATTTCACCTGAGCCAAGATTGTTTGCAACAAACTTACGACCGCATGCACAAAGCATATTGTAATATCTTTGAGCGCTTAGGTTTAGATTATCGTCCGGTTCTTGCTGACACTGGCAGTATCGGCGGTGACGCGTCACATGAGTTTCATGTTTTAGCTGAATCAGGTGAAGACGCTATTGCGTTTTCAACGGGCAGCCAATATGCCGCTAACATAGAAAAAGCCGAGGCTTTAGTAGACAAAGCGTCTGCTGATGCTCCTACTAAAGAAATGACGTTAGTAGATACGCCAAATACAAAGACCATCGCTGCGCTTGTTGAAGGTTTTGACGTTACTATTGAAAACACCCTTAAAACGCTCATTGTAAAAGCTTCTGATGAAGTGGACAGTGAGTTTGTTGCTTTGGTTATTCGTGGCGATCATGAGTTAAACGAAATTAAAGCTGAGAACTTACCGCAAGTTGCAGAGCCGTTAACAATGGCTACTGAAGAACAAATCCTAAGCGTTATGGGCGCAGGTCCAGGCTCTTTAGGTCCAGTAAACAGTCCTATTCCAGTAATTGCAGATAAAACCGCTGCTGTTACCTCTGACTTCGCAGTAGGCGCAAACCAAGAAGACAAACATTACTTTGGTGTTAACTGGAATCGTGATGTTGAGTTAGCTGATGTTGCTGATTTACGTAACGTTGTTGAAGGCGATAAGAGTCCTTGTGGAAATGGAACGCTAACCATTAAACGTGGTATTGAAGTGGGTCATATATTCCAATTAGGATCAAAGTACTCCAAAGCAATGAATGCTGGTGTGTTAACTGAAACTGGTAAACACCAAGTATTAGAAATGGGTTGTTACGGCATTGGTATTACTCGTATTGTTGCCGCTGCCATTGAGCAAAACCATGACAAGTATGGCATTAAGTGGCCAGCGGCTTTAGCACCATTTAGCGTTGCTATTGTGCCTATGAACATGCACAAGTCACATCGCATTCCACCAATTGCAGAAGCGGTTTATGAAAAGCTAAAAGCTGCTGGTGTAGAAGTATTATTTGATGATCGTAAAGAGCGTCCTGGTGTTATGTTTAACGACATGGAGCTAATGGGCATCCCTCATCAAATTGTTATTGGCGAACGTAACTTAGACAACAATCAAATTGAATATAAAAATCGTCATACTGGTGACAAAGAGTTGCTAATGGTAGACGAAGCGGTTGATTTTGTACTTAAACAAATCAACGCATAAGACTTAGGTAAGTAGTATGAAAATTACAATGGAAAATATCGCCAAGGTTGCTTGGCAAAAAATGGACAACTTAGTACCAGCGATTGTTCAAGACGCCACCAGCGGTAAAATACTGATGCAGGGTTATATGAACCAAGCTGCATTAGAGGCAACTTTCGAAAAAGGGCTAGTTACCTTTTATAGTCGTAGTAAAGAGCGCCTTTGGACTAAAGGTGAAACCTCAAATAATACATTATCGCTAGTTAGCGTTCATGTAGATTGTGATTTCGACAGTATTATTGTTCTTGCTAATGCTAATGGCCCAACCTGCCACACTGGCACAGAGAGCTGTTGGAGCACGCCTGACGCTGCATCATCAGTTAGCTTTATTGCTGACTTAGAGCGCGTTATTGCAAGTCGTAAAGGTGCGGATGCAGACTCCTCTTATACAGCTTCATTGTACGCTAGCGGTATTAAACGCATAGCGCAAAAAGTTGGTGAAGAAGGTGTTGAGACAGCGCTAGCGGCAACAGTAAAAGACTTAGAAGAATTGAAAAACGAAAGTGCTGACTTGTTATATCACTTGTTGGTATTGCTGCAAGCGAGTGACTTGTCTCTGAATGACGTTATTGATGTATTGAAGAAACGTCACCAGAAGTAGTTATTTCAAAGTGCTGACCGTTAGTAAATGAACAATAGGTTATTTACGTAACGGTCATATTAACAAAAAGGTCACTTAACGTGACCTTTTTTCCTTACTACAACTATAAAGTTATGCTTGGTGCAGGTACGCTCGTACCTGATTTCTGCCATTACTTTTGGCGACATAAAGTGCGCTATCGGCCGCTTCTATCCACTTCTGGTGAGAGCTAAAGTCGTGATGGAACTCTGCAATACCTAAACTAACAGTGAACTTAATTTCAACTTCATTAAACATTACTGATGCAGCTTCTACTGAGCGTCTAACGCGTTCAGCAAAAATAGCCGCGTGGCGAGCGTCTGTCTCTGGCAATATTACTGCAAACTCTTCACCACCGTACCGACCCCCAATATCAGTTTCACGAAGGTTTTGTTTAAGCAACTTAGCTAAATGCAGTATTGCTTCATCACCCGCCGCATGACCATAATTGTCATTTACATGTTTAAAGTGATCAATGTCGAATATTAATAACGAGCTAGTATTTTTAGTACGTCGTTGGCGCTGGAACTCTTTTTTTAAACATTCTTCCCAGAAACCGCGGTTGTTCAAGTTCGTCAATCTGTCGGTTTGACTTAAACGTTTGAGTTCAGTATTTACTTCTTCGAGTTCTAGTTTTGATACCGCAACATCGGTCACATCATAAATGATGATACAAATATGCGTTACTGCGCCCATTGTATTTGTTAACGGTATAAACGTGGCATTTTGATACATAAAATGCGCAACACTGGTAATAGGACGATAATTTTTAAATTTAAAAATATGTGGTGTTTGTTCCCAAATAGTAAAAGCTCGATTTTTTAATACAAAAACCGGATCCGTCTTCTGTCTTAGCCAAGTTTCATCCAACTCAGGAAAGGTTTGGAACAATGACTGGTTACGAACATCGTATGGCGAACGACCGCTGTGGTTCTCCATAAAGCCGTTCCATACTTGAATGCGATATTGATCATCTAGTACGACCAATCCAACATCCACCGACTGGAACATGTCCATTAACCAATGAATTTCTGATACTTCGATTTGTGCAGCTTGGCTTTGATCACTCATGATTAATCGTCAAATAAAAAGTTGAGTTTATTACGTAAAGTAGGAATAGAGTCTTCGGTAAACAGAAGTAGCAAGTCGCAAGTAACGTCTAACCCTTCTAAACCATAACTAATTTCTACCGTTAATGTTTTTTTCCAATGTGTTGAATTGGTATAAATAAGCTCGGACACATTGCAATGTTGACCTAGAACAACAGGATGCCCTTGGCTAAAGTTTAAGTCGAGTTGCTCTGACAAGCCTTTTAAAACCGAACCTATAAGAATATTAGCGATATCCATTAACAGCTCAAGTTCTATGCGTTCGTTAATTTGACCTTCGTAGTTCATTAACTTAGCAATATCTTGGAAGCCTGAGTCACCCAAAATAAGAAGCGCTTCACCCGCGACTCCGCCACTGATAAAACCTTGGCAAACACCTGAGGTGGTAGAGTTTGACTCCACTGACTGTAAAGCCATGGACAGTTCACTCACTTCCAGCACATTTACATTGGGGATAGGTAAACGGACAAAAACCTTAAGAACTTCTGCTAACAAACTACCAGCTTGGCCCATGGCAACGTTGGTTACTTCTTGAAGAACGTCTCTCATTTCTTCATCTAACATGGTATCAAGAGACTCACCACGTTTTGTCAGGTCAGACTCGCTATTAACGCCATATTTGGTTAACAGGTCTTGTAGCTTTTCTTTATCTATCGGTTTCTTTATGAAATCTAGCGCACCTAATGCCTTAACTCGCTCGTGAGCTTCGGCTTGAATGTCGCCTGATACAACTATTGTAAGTACAGGTAAACTTTCAGCTTTAATAGCTTCTAGTACACCGTAACCATCTAGTATAGGCATATTCAAATCTAGAAAAAGCACATTTCCTATACCCTTTCTTAGCTTGTCCAGTGCGTCTTCACCGTTGACTGCAAAAGTAATTTCTACTTCCCAATCATCTGGTAAAGAACGTGCCATTTGTTTCCTGGCTAGATTTGAGTCGTCACATATGACTACCGACGTTTTCATAGTTATATTTCTATCCGTTGTCTAACAATTATAAGTACCGATAAATAATCATAAAATGTTTCTAGAAAAACTATAGCAGTTAGTTAACAATAGTATCTAGTAAATTATTTTATTTCTCATTAAGTTGGTAAATTTTTATGAAGAAAGTGTTAGTCACTTCATTGTTATTCATGTCTACATTAAGCTTAGCGTATGACATCCAAAAAAACCTGCCTGTTAATTACGACATAGTAAAAGCAAATGGAAAATCTGTTGCTTTGCTAGGTAATCAAATTGAACTAGGCGATACAGCCCCAGACTTTAGAGTAGTGAATGACAAGTTCTCTCTCAAAACTAAAGCTGATTTTGCAGGAAAGCCTTTATTAATTAGTACTGTACCAAGTTTAGATACAGGTGTATGTAGTATCCAAACAAAACGTTTTAACGATGAGGTCGAAAACTTACCGCAAGACGTGGTGATGTTAACCATAAGCGCAGATTTACCTTTTGCTCAAAAGCGATTTTGCCAAGCAGAGAAAATTGATAAGTTAATGACGTTGTCAGATTCTGTGTGGCGCGACTTTGGCATGAATTACGGTTTATTGATTAAAGACATGGGGCTGTTGGCTAGAGCTATCTTTGTTATTAGTCCTGATGACAAAATCGTCTATAAAGAGGTTGTGAGTGAATTATCTGAACAACCAAATTACGATGCTGCGCTTGAAGCTTTAAGAAGTATCTCTGAACAGCAAATGGATGACTCTGAAGAGTCTCTAGCGGGTGTTACCGAAGAACAAGCTAAGAAGAACGACAATTTATAAAACGATATTTAGATTATTTAATAACTATAAAACAAACGCTTATGGTTATTTTTAATTTATTTACTTGAAAAAAACCAGTCTGTCCTTACATATGTAGTGAGCTTGAAATAGACGCCATTTGGGTCACCAAGCTCACCGACTTGTTCATTTTGAAAAGTCGTTTTCATTAATTTACTTATTGCTTAATAAGAAAGGATAAGACACATGAGAAATATCGATCTATCACCACTATACCGTTCATTTATTGGGTTTGACCAACTAGCTTCTAAATTAGATGCTGCTAATCGTGGCGACAAAAATAGCGGATACCCTCCATACAATATTGAATCTATTTCAGACGACAAGTATAGAATTACAATGGCTGTTGCCGGATTTGTTGAGTCAGAATTAGAAATAGAATCTGAGAACAATAGTCTTATTGTTAAAGGTGTAAAAGCCGAAGAAAAAGAAAATAAGAATTACCTGTATCAAGGCATTGCTGAGCGAAATTTTGAACGTAGATTTCAGTTGGGCGATTATATAAAAGTAATCGATGCCTCCATGGAACATGGTTTACTACACGTAAACTTAGAGCGTGAAGTACCAGAAGCATTAAAGCCAAGAAAAATCAGCATTGGCCAAAACAAGCTAATTGAACAGTAGAATTTCCTCCCTAGATTGTATTGTTTAAATATAGCAAAGCCCAGTTTATAACTGGGCTTTTTGTTTTTTTGAAAGCGATTTAAGTGACGTTACTAAGCGCTTCTATCTAAATCGAGCTATCTAAATTAAGCAATCAAAATTAAACTGTCTTAAACTTTAGTGTATGAAGTTACACTGTCTTATATTGCAGCGTCGTTCTCTTCACCGGTTCTAATTCGAATAACTCTTTCTACTGGTTCGACAAATATTTTACCATCGCCTATTTTACCAGTTTGCGCGGTTTCTAAAATTGAATCAACGACTTGGTCTAGCATATCTTCCGACACTACTATCTCAATTTTCATTTTTGGCAGAAAATCCACCATATATTCGGCACCACGATATAATTCAGTGTGACCCTTTTGACGGCCAAATCCTTTAACTTCCGACACTGTCATACCATTTACACCAAGGTCAGATAAAGCTTCTCTTACATCATCTAATTTAAAAGGTTTAATGATGGCTGTGACTTTTTTCATATCTTACTCGCAATTTTAAGTTTTCAACTAGTGGCTTAACTTCAATTATCATAGAATACTAGTACCAGACAAACATGAGAAGTTTTAAATCTATGAATGCCAATGAAATTCGTGAAGAAATGAAGGTACTGCCTGATATTGACCCTTCCTTTGAAGTTGCAAGACGAGTCAATTTTATTAAAAGCACATTAAAATCGTCAGGATCAAAAACCTTAGTACTCGGTATTAGTGGCGGCGTTGACTCTTCAACTCTAGGGCGTTTAGCGCAGTTAGCTGTTGAATCTTTAACTGAGGAAACAGGTTTAGTTCATAAATTTATTGCCGTTCGCTTGCCTTATGATGTTCAAGCCGATGAAGATGAAGCACAGCTTGCCTTAAATTTCATAAAACCAAGTGAAATTGTAACGGTAAACGTAAAGGACGGCGTTGATGGGATTCATAACGAGGTGATGTCGGTATTACCAGAAAGCCTCCGCTCTGATTTAACGACAGCTAAAGTAGATTTTGTAAAAGGGAATGTTAAAGCTAGAGCCCGAATGGTTGCTCAATATGAAATCGCCGGTTTGTTGGGTGGTTTAGTTTTAGGAACCGATCATTCTGCTGAAAATATCACGGGGTTTTATACTAAATGGGGCGATGGAGCTTGCGACTTAATTCCATTATTTGGTTTGTGTAAGCGTCAAGTACGAAGCCTTGCTGCCTATTTAGGTGCGCCTAAGGTATTAGTTGAAAAAGCACCAACTGCTGATTTGGAAGAATTAGCACCAGGTAAAAAAGACGAAGACGCGTTAGGTTTGAGCTACGACAACATTGATGATTTTCTAGAGGGTAAGGAAATTGATCAGGATGTAGAAAGTAAGTTAGTCGCTATCTTTAATTCAACACAGCACAAGCGTAAAGCAATACCAACAATATATGATTAGTCGATAGAGGCTCTGTTAACGTTTTAACACGTTAGGCAGAGCAGTCTATTTGTGCCGGGTCACGAACAATCCTGACTCGGCCAACATTTGATAGGACGAGTGCTCTTGAATGCAAACTAGAGTCTTCTGTTGGGCAAATCCTAATTGTTGTATTTACCGTTTGAGCGGTGCTAACAGGCGCAAACCTGATTAAGTTTTGAGTCGATTTAATCGTAAAGCCTTTTACCATATCCGCACTGCCAATAATCTCTTCATTCGCATCCAAACTATTATCAGCGTTTTCATCTACAAAAATCATTTTTGTTTGATTCCAATCGGCGTCACAAGTTTGCATGTCTTTGGTGGGACAAAGAACAACAAAAACATTCTGTGATATAGCGGTGTGCCTAGCTAACTGAAGCGCTGAGCTATGATTATTAACAATTGCAGCCACTTTATTGCGAGTAAAGAAGTTGCTTACAGAAGGTGCAACAGAAGTTGTAATTATCGCAAATAAAGCTAACGTCACTAAAGCTTCGATTAACGTAAAACCTTTTACATTACTCGCCTTCATTTACTAACAGCTCCAACAATATTCATCAGCGGCATAAGCACCATCTTTGTCGGCATCATAGGCTTTGCGCCCATCAGAAAAGATACTCATCATACCGTCAGCCATTGGGTCACTTGAGCCTGTATGCTTTGGTGTTGCTTTAATTTCATAAGAACGCCCATTGTTTGCTACCGCTTCAATTGTCAGGGTGTACCTCCTGTCAGCAGCAGCTCCATCCGCTGGCGAATGTCCAACAAATACCCACGGCTCTCCTGTGTCTGATGGTGAACTTTTACTGCCAGCAGCCCCTTTATAGCTAAAAGTTGTTGCTTTGTGCTTTTCCATTGCCGTAGCAAACTCTAACATATCTGCTTGCGCTTGCGCCCTATAAGAGCTCACAACGTAACGTGTATAACTTGGGTATATAACCGAAGCTAGAATACCAATAATAGCCAGCGTGACTAACATCTCAATAAGGGTAAACCCGCGATTTTTATTACAAGACATGTTTAGTTATCATCCTTGGTAGTCGGTTCAATGTCAGTTGACCATGAGTTAGTAAATACTTGATTTAAACGACTGCGTAAGCCGGAAATTGAAGAAGTAAATCGTTTGAACTCGTCATTTTGATCATCGTCAGAAATAACGGTATCAGCACACTCTGTACCTATACAAATTGTAGGAGCTTCAGGATCGGTGATTATGAGTCTTGGCTCAGCTGGAATACCTGATTTATCTAATGTTATAAATGTATCTTCGTAATCAACGTCACCATCACCATCATTATCTTGAATCGCACTACCATCTAGTAAATCGATAATATAAAGACGACCGCCACCCTGTGCCGCAGAACAGCTGTTTTCTATTAAACCTGCAGTGCTAGGGTCGTACGTTGTGAAAATAAGCTTACTGTTAATAACGGTTACACCCGTAATTACCTTTTCACCACGAGTTAAGTTAAATTCATATCCATCATAAGAAGAAATATCATCTACAGAAGGCGTACTCGCGCTTAACTGAGCGATATTAGTAATATTTGGGAATGTATACTCGCCATCTTCATCAGGAGCGAAAACACCCTTGTCTTTAATCATAAGTACAGAATCATCGATATCCTCATTTAAAGGATGAGCTCGATAACCAGAGCCAATACTAACAGCATAATAATGCTCTTGCTGATGTACAATTTCTGCAACATCTGGTGCGTAATAAAAACGTCTATTTTTGCTTCTAGAAAGGTTTAAAGAGGTGGTATATATCTTTTCACCTTTAAACATATTGCTCAATGACTCGTCATTATAAACATCAACTCTGAATAAATTTCCACCCATATCAGCAAAATACATGTGGTCCATAAACCCATCAAAATCTCTGTCTATCACCGCTACACGAGAAGGAATACTATAATCCATTCCATTAACATCATGATTGCCACCCTCTTTTATCTCTGCGATCAAAGAGCCGTCCGATACGTCGACAATAAAAACTGATGTACCAACATTATCTTGATCTCTAAATGTATTGCTATCTTGGTTTGTATCGTATCCACCACCAATGACAAACACACGCTTTTCAGTTCCGTTTACTTTGATTTTAGTGATAGTTGGTTTTGACCACGATTGACCAAGATCTTCATAGTCGCCTTCGCCACCCTCAATCATATATTTGAATACCGGCTGGGTGCGTGATGTAACATCTAGCACATAATAATTTCGACCGCCGCGACGTTGTCCTACGATAATGTAACTCTTACCGTCTTCTGTCCAGGCATTGATCGCCCCATCCATACCGTAGGTTCTTGAATTAAAAACGTTATCATCTTCGTAATAGTTATATAAATTAGGCAACAGATCTTCTGGTATGAATGCCCAGTTTTCTTCGCCGCTATCAGCATCAATTGAAAGCAAATAACCCTCATTGGTACCGATAAAAACAGAAGACTTATTTTCGTACTGGAAAAATAGCGGTTCTGAGTGCAATGGATCCGCCATTTGATGACGAGGCTCATTTGTTACTCCGTCACCATCTCTGTCAGTGGCATCATAACCCCTTATCCAGTCAACCATTGATAATCGAAGGTCGTTGGAGTTTGGCTTGCCGCTAATAGCTAATTTTGATTTAGTTAAGCGAGTATCACCGTCTACAAAAGGCGATGTTGAATTAGCCATATTGCTGTAGACCTTTCTAGGAGTAGCTTGACGCGAAGCTGCTCCGCCTCTACCAACAAAAGGACCAGTTAAGCTTGCTGATGTCGCCCACCAGTCATGCGCAGAGTCTTTGAAAAACCCATCACTGGCAATTGCTGCTGAACTTGTATTGTCGAGAACAACACTATCAATTAGCTTGTATTTTTTTAGATTCCCAGGCCAATATTCTGTGCTTTTAGGATCAAATAACGCGTAATAAATATCATTAGAATGCGTTAATCGATTAAATTGGTTTACAGAAATACCTGGTGCAACAAAGGTACTAGCGCCTTTTTTAGCTTCAATTAAAATAGAGCTAAAAGCGTCAGCCAATTCATTGATTGTATTACCCGAGTAAAACGTTCCTGAGCCGGCTTGAGCTAGATTTTCAAGATAAGTACTGTTAAAACCTGACGACTCAAAACCAACTGTGTAGGTAAATATTTGTGCGTCATTATTATTAACGCCTCTGTCACTCGGTTTAGTTGCCATGTAAGTGGCAAGTGCTTCAGCACAGGCTTCACCATTACAGTTACTGCCTATCGCCGTTGAAATTGAAGATGCTTGCGTAGTGGCATTGGCCGCACCATCGCTAAACAATACTATATAGTTTGCTTGGCATTGCCCAATATCAGGGTCAACGGGCGTATTATAAATTGCGCTACCTGGCGAGTCTAAGGACATAAAGCGACAATCCCTATCTGTCAATTTTTCTGGGTCGCAACCATTGGGTATAGTTCTAGTGGAGCCTGAATAAGTATCTGGGTGGCTTGTGCGAGTTAAAAGTGACACTAAACCACTAGTTCCCCCACGTGTCGCGCCTAGGTCTACCCCTTTCCCGTTAATGTAAAGAAAGGCTTCAAACATTGTGTCTACAACAGGAGTTCCGCCCTCTGCCACAAACTCTTCTAACAAACTGACAAATTTATCTCTTATCGTGTAATTATTTGGAAATGCAGATAAAAATGGCATGCTGTAGCGGACTCGCAGTTGAGGCGACATTCTTCTTGTCGAGTCATTTGCTGCCACAGAATGGCTTCGCACTCTGTACGCTAAATCATTGGTTGCTATTGAAGCCTCACCAAATATAACCATTGGATCGCCTGCGTTCCAATTGCTTTGGTCTACAATTTTTTGTACTACTTCAGATATATCAATGCTATTTACTGGCAACAGTGAGTTATCCCACTCAGGCTGATTCCAGCATACCGCTCCATTATTATTACAACTGGCCGCTGTCGGTTTTGTCGGTGTTGTCAGTGCTAAACCATCATCGTCATCATAATTATTATAAAATAAATCACTGAAGTCCTCTCCGTTCTCAAATGGGCCTGGATTATTAGCGGTAGAGCCTACATATTTGAACGTCAGAGAGTTATTTATATTTTCGTTTCCTGCCGAGAAATAGGTAATGTGAGCACTCTCAATTATCGCGTATCGAGGGATTTTCATATCAACAAATCTCATAGCATGTCGTCTATTTTGATTTGGTGCTGTTAACCCTGCCACGGAGAATTGGCTGATAATATCTTGGTTTTGAGCCGTCACTGCAAAGTCGTTATTGCCAAAAATTGTTCTTACGATCACATTTTCATCAGAGCTTTTGTCAATGTCTTCGGCTTTCATTAACACAGGTCCACCCTTGGACGAAAAGCGCATGAGCGAAACATTGACGTCGCTAATATTATTAATTGCCTGCTTAAGTGCCTCTCTAGACTTGAACATACGACTCGTTTGGGTACCGTCAGTTCGAGCCATACTACCAGAGGTATCAAAAACAAAAATTACGTTTGGGTTAACGGTTTTATTTTGGTCTGAAATGCCATAATAAATCTCAATATCATCGCCAAATGCCGAAAATCCAATTAACATTGAGTAGAAAATAGAAGCACTTAATAGCTTTATTTTTTTGAATATTTGAATGTCCATATTAATTTTCTCCTAGCTCAACAGATTGCCTAGACACAACAACTGTATTAGCCGCATTTATTACGGTGCCGTTAACATGTCCACAGCCTTTTAACATAAATACTTCAAATACCGTTCTATTCCTTGCACCATCTGTATCTACAATGCTTGATACCAATCCTGATGTTGGGTCAGTAATGTTTTTCAGCCCTACAAACGCAGATTTTGACCAGGCATTTATTTCTGGCACATTCATCATTGCTCCACCGCCATTATGAACTGCGTTATCTTGTAAGCCAGCGGCATTAACTCTTCTTTGTGACCACAGTGCATTAGCTATTTGATCACACGTTGGCAATTGCGCCATGTCCACTTGATTGTTATTTGTTATCGCCCCTGCGTTTCTCGCCGCTGTTAGCACATCAACTTCCGGCACTCCTGCGCCGCCCATAACAATTCCAGCGCGCAGGTTTGCAGAGCTCCCTTCGTGAACAATGCCCTCAACAGCTACTTCAGCAGCATCAAAAGCCAAGGAAACGGTATTCTGATTGCTGGCCATTTTTGTTTGCATTACACCTGATGATATAGAACTCACGCCGACCACCGTCATAGAGGTTAAAATGACAAGTGCAATGATTAAGACGATGCCTTTCTGTTTACTGATTTTCAATTTCATCTATTAACCACCCACTGTTAAATGCGCCCAGGCATTTCGAAATAAAATAACCGTCTCAAAAACACGGTAAAGACCATCATCCGGCTGATTAAATGCATTGTTTCCCAGCACTTTTAATTTACGCTGATTCTCAACAAAAATATCATCATCATTTTTTATAAGAAGTGCTAACTTAATTGCCACAACGGACGAACTGCCGTCAGGTCTATCAAAGGCGTTTACACGATCTGCAGTTACCCATGAGGTAACTGATCCGGTTTCCATTGCCCCTATAGGTAAACTAATCCCGTATAAAACTTGGAAGTCATAAACATTCTCTAACAGAGATACCGCTTGATTCGACGAACCATTTCCTTTTTCACCACGCAAGTATCTACCATCATGACCTCGACACTTAAAGGTATTGCCATCTAAGTAATACTCATCCACAGTATGAAATTCCTGCCCTTCAACAAAGTCAAAATTAGAACCCGTACAACTATCTACCGTCATTATGTTTACAACTAACGTATCAGGACCTGCAGCGGCACCATCTTTTGAACCAACCGCTACGTCTACTGCATAATCACCCTCGATTACCACAGGATTATCTTTAATGAAGGCTTTTTCTATCTCTACGTCAACGCTTCTATCTAAATCTGCTGAGAACTCATTGTAGCGCCCAACTTCCATCAGGCTCGTTCTTAAAGTTGAAATGATATAGCGACCGTCTTGTTGAATATTTGATAATGCGTAGTTATAACGTTGAAGGTTATTATTACTTTGATAAACCCGAACTAATGCAGAAGTAATAATTAGGCCTAAAGTCAAAGATACCAGTAGCTCAACCAGAGTGAAGCCTTTTTGATATTTGTTTTTTGAGGCTCTTCTATTAAAGTGCGCTAGGCTACTCATAACATTAGATCTCCAACAATGACGTCCATATAAACGCATTCATAGTCACCAACAATACCTTGCTCATCAAGTATGTCAGAGCACATCTCATTTACGGCTTTGTCTAAGTTTTTCCAAATTGTTGCAGGCCACGCTACATAAACGGTTAATGTTGTATTAGGTGGGACAACATCTCCGTTTGCTGCAGGTATTGCATTTAATGCTACTGTGCCAACTTCCATATCATCCATCACAGCGGCAGCCATGCAACTCACTTCATATGCGTCAAATACAGCGCTTTGAACTGGTGTACAAAGTTGCGCATCGGCTCCTCCCTCATCGCGGCAATTTACGATATTTTGTGGGACATTTTCACAAAAACATTCAAACTGGGTTTTACTGCAGTCGCCATTGTTTCTAAAATTATAATTGTCTAATGTTGTATACGCGTTATCTGTACCATCAATTGGTGGCAAGGTGTTATCACCTCGGTTTTGGTACTGCCTGTTTATGCGGATTCTATCCGCTAAGCTTTCATTGATAATAGTTGCTTGAGACTTAACATAAGCGTCTTGGTTAGACGTAGAAACGGTAAACTGAAGGCCAACTAAGCCTAATAGGCCAATAGAGATTACAAATAGAGAGATCAATATTTCTATCAACCCAACACCCATTTGTTTGGAAGGTTTTGATGCTATATGTATTGAGTTACCAGATTTCTGGTATTTTTGTTGGCTATATCCGTTGATTTTGCTCATCATCCGCCCTACCGCTTAATCGACCGCATTCTATCAGATTAAGTTAGTTCCTTTTAAGTGTCCAGCTGTATGATTTTTCATCGTACTATATAAAATTATTAATGAAAAATCATACTTAGCGAAATTTACTGTCCTTGTAATGAAGATTCTGTACTTTTTAATTAAGAGTTTTACTATCTCAATTCAGCTGGCACAGCAAAAACAATGTCTTCTTCTTTGCCTGGGTTCTCGTGCACGTTATTGGCGCCTAACTCTTTAAGCCGATTAATAACGCCTTGCACTAATACAGCTGGTGCCGACGCACCAGCTGTCACACCAATTGCAGGTTGCTCAGCTAACCAATCTAGTTCAATGTCACTAGCATCATCAATAAGGTGAGCTTTAGTACCTACTTTTTCTGCAAGTTCTCTAAGTCTATTTGAGTTAGAACTATTAGCGGCACCAACCACCAGCATTAAATCTACTTTTCTAGCTAATTGACGAACTGCATCTTGGCGATTTTGTGTTGCATAACAAATATCGTCTTTACGAGGTCCTTCAATTTTAGGAAACTTAGCTCTCAAAGCATCAATTACATCAGCCGTGTCATCAACAGACAAGGTCGTTTGGCTGCAGTAATAAAGTGCGTCTGGATTTTTAACATCAAGCGTAGCAACATCATCTGGCGACTCAACTAAGTAAATCCCGCCCTCATCACTACTATATTGGCCCATAGTACCTTCGACTTCAGGGTGACCTTGGTGACCAATGAGAATACACTCAATGCCTTTTCTTGACGCTCGTGTTACTTCCATATGTACTTTAGTCACTAACGGACAAGTAGCATCAAATACCTTCAAGCCTCTGTTTTTAGCTTCTTGACGTACTGCTTGAGAAACACCGTGAGCAGAGAAAATAACAATACTGTCATCTGGCACTTCATTTAGTTCATCAACAAAAACTGCGCCGCGATCTTTAAGACCATTAACAACAAACTTGTTATGAACTACTTCATGGCGAACATAGATAGGTGGCTGAAAGATTTCTAGTGCACGCTCTACAATGGAGATAGCTCTGTCAACTCCGGCACAAAAACCTCGTGGGTTTGCTAATAAAATATCCATCAGATTTTCTCTCTATCTATTCACTTAAGCGTGATTTACTTCTTGAATTTCAACTTCAAAAGTCAATGTTTGTCCAGCTAACGGGTGATTAAAATCTACCGTTACAGACTGTCCAGCAACTTCCCTAATTAACCCTGGCAAGTCATTACCATCTGGTTGTGTAAAGGCAACAATAGTGCCTACTTCAGGTGTTACTTCACTAAACTTAGTTCGGTCTACATAATAAATATTATCTGGATTTGGCTGTCCAAATGCTTGTTCTGGCGGTAACGTAAAAGAAGCTTCTGCTCCTGCTTCAAGACCTAATAAACAGTCTTCAAAACCTTTTGTTAAACTACCGTCGCCAATTACAAGTTTAGCTGGTTTGTTACTTACTTTTGTACTATCTGCTACAGAGTCGTCTGATAACTTAATAGTAAAGTGAAAAACAACTTCACTGCCAGCTTGGATACTTTTTGTACTCACTAATTAATACCTTTAGATAATTTTTCGTTTTTGGCTTCTAGGATGGCGTCTAAAATTAATAACGCTGCACCACAACTAATCGCCATATCAGCTACGTTAAATGCAGGGAAATGCCAATTTTCATAATAGAAATGTAAGAAATCTACTACGTAACCATAGGCTAAACGATCAGTAACATTACCAATAGCGCCACCTAAAATAAGTCCATATGACCATAATTGGCGCTGTTCACGCCATGGCGTTTTTGCCATCCAATAAATAAGTAACGCACTAATGCCAAAGGCTATCGCCGTAAAAAACCATCGCTGCCAACCGTCTTGATTGCTCAAGAAACTGAACGCGGCACCGTAATTCCTGACATAAGTAATATCGAATACAGGTAAGATATTAATGTCGTAATAAAGTGGCACGTTGGCTAAAATCCAAAGTTTGCTGGCTTGATCTAAGATCACCACCAGCACACCTAGTGCGATAAACCATAATCCGTTGGCTTTTAAATCCTTAAACGACATTACGCAAACTTCCTTGCTTCACCAGCGCCTTCTACGTTTTCAATACAGCGACCACATAAATCTTTATGTTCTTCATTTTGGCCTACTGACTCAACGTGGTGCCAACAACGCTCACACTTTTCAGCTGAACTTGCAGCAACGCTAACAAACAAACCATCTACTTCTGAATCAAACGCATCGTCTGCTTTTTCTGCCAGCGGAGCGATAGATACTGTTGAAGTAATTAGAACAAATCTAAGTTCGTCTTCTAACGTTAGCAGTACATCTTTAATCTCATCACTTACATAAAGTGTAACGTCAGCCGCTAAAGAAGCCCCCACTAGTTTGTCTTTTTTAGCAATTTCTAAAGCGCGGTTTACTTGCTCTTTAACTGCTAATACTTGAGACCAGTAGTCGTCACCTAATTCGCCATCAGAAGCAAATTTCTCAATTCCTTCGTACCAAACACCTGTAAATACAAATTCTTCACGCTCACCAGGAAGCTCTTGCCAAATTTCCTGTGCAGTAAAAGACAATACCGGAGCCATCCAACGCGTCATTGCTTCGGCAATGTAGTAAAGCGCAGTTTGACATGAACGACGAGCCGTAGAGTCTGCTTTAGCTGTGTATTGACGGTCTTTAATTACGTCTAAGTAGAAGCTACCTAAGTCTACTGAACAGAAGTTCATTAGCTTTTGCATTACGTTATGGAATTGGTACTTGTCATAAGCCGTTACGATTTCATTTTGTAAACGAGCAGCCTTGCTTACAATCCAGCGATCAAGTGCCACCATATCTTGTTCAGCAACTAAATCTGTTTCTGGATTAAAGCCATTTAAGTTAGCTAATAAGAAACGAGAAGTGTTACGAATACGACGATATGTATCTGCCGAACGTTTGAAGATTTCTTTATCAACGGTCATTTCGCCAGTGTAATCAGTTGAGGCTACCCATAAACGAAGAATATCGGCACCGTATACACCTGTAATTTCTTTAGGTGCAATGATGTTACCCAATGATTTAGACATTTTGTGGCCGTTTTTATCAACGGTAAAACCATGTGTTAGTACTTGATTGTATGGCGCTTTGCCATTCATCGCTGTACCTGTCATTAACGACGACATAAACCAACCACGGTGTTGGTCTGAACCTTCTAGGTATAAATCAGGGGCTTTATCAAACTCTTCACGAGCATCTACAACAAAGTGATGCGTCACACCTGAATCAAACCAAACGTCTAGCGTATCTTCTACTTTGCGATATTGACTTGCTTCTTCACCAAGCAACTCAGCTGAATCAAGATCCCACCAAGCTTGAATGCCTTCTTTTTCAACACGTTGAGCAACTTGTTCCATTAGCTCAATGCTATTTGGGTGCAACTCATCTGTTTCATTATGAATGAATAGAGTAATTGGCACGCCCCAAGTACGTTGACGTGAAATACACCAGTCTGGACGACCTTCAACCATACCTTTAATACGACCTTCACCCCACTCAGGCAACCATTCTACGTCTTTAATCTGTTCAATAGATTGCTGACGAAGACCAGCTTTATCCATGCTGATAAACCACTGAGGTGTTGCACGGAAAATGATTGGTGTTTTGTGTCTCCAGCAATGAGGGTAGCTGTGTTCAAACGCCACATGTTTAAGTAACTTGCCTTTTTCTTGAAGTAACGCAACAACGTTATCGTTTGCTTTGAATACGTGTTGACCTTCAAAGAATTCAGTACCTGGTACGTAAACCCCGTTTGGTCCAACTGGATTTGCTACTTCAATGTTGTACTGTAAACCAACCGTGAAATCTTCCTGACCGTGCCCTGGAGCTGTATGTACACAACCTGTACCAGCATCAGTTGTTACGTGATCACCTAAGATCATTGGGATAGAGAAGTCATAGAATGGGTGATTAGCTTGAATTAATTCTAAGTCAGCACCTTTACAGTGCCCTAGAACGTTAAATTCAGTAATATCAAAACGTGCCATACAATCAGCAACTAAGTCAGTTGCTAGTACTAATCTAAATGGCTTATCAAAACCTTCAGCAGACTTAACTTGAACTAGAGAATACTCAACGTCTGCGCCTAAAGAGATGGCACGGTTAGCAGGAAGGGTCCAAGGAGTTGTTGTCCAGATTACAAAAGAAACATCACCCTCGCCTTTTCCAGCGTCTAGTTCTGAAAATTTGCCAGCAACAGCGTCACTGTCTACCGCAGTAAACATAACATCGATAGCAGGAGATACTTTGTCTTGGTATTCAACTTCTGCTTCAGCAAGCGCTGAACCACAATCTGTACACCAATGAACAGGCTTAGCACCTTTTTGTAAATGATCATTATCAATGATTTTGCTTAACGCACGAATGATATTAGCTTCAGAACTGAAATCCATTGTTTTGTATGGATTGTTCCAATCGCCTAAAACACCTAAACGAACAAAACTAGCTAGCTGACCGTCGATTTGCTTTTGTGCATATTCACGGCACTTCTGACGGAATGTTGCAGCGTCAACCTTCTTACCAGGCTTGCCAACTTTTTTCTCAACCATTAGCTCAATTGGAAGACCGTGACAGTCCCAACCAGGTACGTATGGCGAATTAAAATCAGATAACGTTTTAGACTTTACAATAATGTCTTTTAAAATTTTGTTAACCGAGTGACCTAGGTGAATATCACCGTTTGCATAAGGAGGGCCGTCATGCAAAATGAAGCTCTTTTTACCTTTTTTTGCTGCACGAATTTGACCGTACAAATCTTTGTTAGTCCATTCGTCTAACATTTTTGGCTCGCGTTGTGCCAAGTTACCGCGCATAGGGAACGCAGTTTCAGGTAAATTAAGAGTATGTTTATAATCACTCATGGTTATTTGATTCCATATTGACTTAGTTTGGATTTAGCCGTTGCTACATCCAGTTTAATTTGAGAAATGAGTTGTTCTATCGACTCGAATTTTTGTTCATCTCTAATTTTACTCAGAGGTTTGATCGATAACCTTTGCCCATACACTTGTTGGTCAAAGTTAAATATATTTACTTCTAACACAGGCTTTACGCCATTTAACGTTGGCTTATTGCCAATATTTGCAACGCCACAAAAGGTCTGATTGTTCAATTCGACTTCAACAACAAACACACCTTTGATAGGTAATACTTTCCTTTTCACAGCTATATTCGCTGTAGGAAAACCAAATTTACGACCGTTTTTTTGACCGTGAATAACTCGGCCCTGCATAACAAATGGTTCACCTAATAAATCTTCGGCTGCTTTAAAATCAGCGTCTTGTAAATATTTTCGAATTGCCGTGCTGCTCGCTCTTTGGTCCGAGTAATTAAACGTTTTTGTATCTTCAACACTGAAGCCACAAATTTCTGACTCTTTTTGCAATAATGCAAAGTCGCCACTACGTTTCACACCAAACTTAAAATCATCACCAACAATTAAGTGTTTTACACCTAATTTGTCTACCAACAAAGATTCAATAAATTCGTCTGCTGCCATCCCTGCAAACTCTTTGTTAAAACGAACACAAATCAGTCGGTCAATACCGAGTTTTTCTAACTTTTTAAATTTGTCTCTGAAGGTCAACACTCGCGCAGCGGCTTTATCGCCTAAAAATACTTCCTGCGGTTGAGGTTCAAAAATCATCACGGCAGATGGAACACCATGCTTTTTAGACTCAGTTTTCAGCTTGTTCAACACATGTTGATGGCCCATGTGTACACCGTCAAAATTACCTATCGTCAGAACACAATTTTTGTGTTTTTCGGATAAATTGACTAAACCTCGAACTAACTCCATCGGACCTTCATAAACTGTTAAAAAAAACCCAAGAATTATAACGGCAAAGCTAGGCTAATTACTACCCAGAGCGTTCGATAAAGCAACAATTATGTAATATAAATTGAGATTAAATTAAGCGCCCTGTCTAAAATGCCGTTTGCGTGTACCAAATAAAATTAAACTTACAAAATAAACCACTACAGCAACGCCAATTAATGAAAACAACATCACTGATTCTTGCCAAAACGACTCCGTTGCAAACCAACCTGAGCGTTTAATGTATTCAAGTATAAATACCATAGTAGTTGTCGCAGCAACTAGGCGCACAATCCAACCAATGGTGGCCTTAGAAAGCCTGTAGACGCCTTGCTGATGTAATCCCCAATATAACATGCCGGCATTTAACGTTGCTGACATGGCCGTAGCAATCGCTAAGCCTACAAAACCATAAAATGGCGCTAACATAAAATTGAACACTATATTGGATAACATCGCGATAATACCTAAGCGCACCGGTGTTTTGGTGTCCTGTCTTGCAAAGTAACCAGGGGCTAATACTTTAACGGTCATATAACTAACTAACCCTGATGCATAACCAATAAGCGCAAAATAAACTTGCTGACCATCCGTTGCGGTAAATTCACCATGTGTATACAAAATTTTAATAATTAAAGGGCCTAAAACAATTAGACCTGCCAACGCTGGGAATGCCATTAACAACACCATTTTTAACGCCCAATCCATGGTTTCTTGAAACTTCGCTGGGTTATTAGTGCTATGAAGCTTTGACAGGCTTGGCAAAATTACCGTGGCGATACCGATTCCAAAAAGCCCTAACGGAAACTCAATTAATCGATCCGCGTAATACAACCAACTAATAGAGCCCGTCATTAAAAAAGAAGCGATAACCGTATCAACTAATGCATTTAATTGATGAACCGACACACCTAATATCGCCGGTAACATAAGAAGACGAATGCGTTTTACATGTTCATCGTTCCAGCCCCATTTGGGTTTGACTAGTAAACCGGCCTTAGCTAAAAACGGCCACTGGAAAAAAAATTGAACTAACCCGCCAACAAACACACCGATAGCAAGTGCATAAGCGGTATCACTAAAAGTGTCTTTAAACAGAATGGCACAAGCAATAATCGAAATATTTAGGAATACCGGTGTAAATGCTGCAACTGCAAATTTGTTATAAACATTTAAAACCGCGCCCGATAAGGCAACAAAGGTAATAAAGAATAAATAAGGAAACGTAATTTTTAATAATGCAGAGGCCATATCAAATTTTGCTGCATCTTCACCGCCTTGCCACCAATCAATAAACCAACCAGTACCAAAAACCATGACAATAATCGGAGACGCAACAATAGCAAAAGCAGTCAAACCCAGAACAATGACACCTAAAGTACCAGAAACTTTGGCGACCAACTCACGAACCGCATCGTCTCCATGTTTTTCTTTTACTTCTGATAATACGGGGACAAAAGCCTGCGCAAATGCACCTTCGGCAAACAAACGCCTTAAAAAGTTAGGAATGCGATTAGCAAATAAATAAACATCAGCGTTAACGCCTGCACCTACAAAGGTAGCAATGACAACATCCCTGACTAAACCTAACACCCTTGATATAAGAGTCATGAACGAAACGATCAGACTCGACTTTAATAACGCCAAAATATTTCCTTTAACCGCCGCAGAATAAAACATGCATAGCTTGCCAGACTTTTAGTCATTTATAAATTAGCTTTTCCATTTAAAATGATTTGACAAAAGCAGTATAAAAAGGCAAACTCCTCGGCCTTAAAAAACCGGTTATTTGAATTAAAAAGTTTAGGAGTCAGCCTTGGCTAACATTAAGTCTGCTAAGAAACGCGTTATAACTTCTGAGAAGGCTCGTCGTCACAATGCAAGCCGTCGTTCTATGATGCGTACTTTCATGAAAAAAGTTGTAACAGCTATCGAAGCTGGTCAAAAAGAAACTGCACAAGAAGCATTTACTGCACTTGTACCAGTTCTTGACCGTTATGCAACTAAAGGTCTAATTCACAAAAACAAAGCAGCACGTCATAAGAGTCGTTTAAACGCTCAAATTAACGCGCTATAATTTTTGTAATTATACTTTTTAAAAAACCGGAACTTGTTCCGGTTTTTTTATATCTAAAACTTGGCTTTGCTTTAGGCTTTAGGCTTCAGCAAATATCACTAACTTAATAAACCGCTAGAATATTTAACAACGCAGCCGCTAACATCATCAAGTAAGTCAATATCCCACCAATAGTACGAGCAATTGACGTACCAGCGCTTTTACCTAAACCCATTGCATGAAATAAGCGTCCAATCAGTAATGCCGTTCCTAAAATATTGAGTATCCAAACCTCCGCCTTGTTAAGCTCTAGAAAGGCCAATAACAATAAAGCTAATGGCACGTACTCAGCAAAGTTAGCGTGTACTCTAATTGCGCGATGTAATGTATTAGATTCACCATGACCAATACCAACTTTGTGTACCAGTCGTAACTTTATAATGCGAAACGACAGTGCAACATAAAAAACGGCTAACATGCCGGCATAAAATGCAGTGTATTTAATTATCATTATTGTTCCCTTTCTTATTATTTATATTTATTAGGATCTTTATAGCCGATATTTTAATACTATTGAGTATCAAACATATCAAAAAATAGAACTGCTATTGATAGTCAACTTAGCAGTTTTTCTTCTAAAACAAAAAAACGCCACATATGCGGCGTTTTTCTTAGTCATTAGCGTTAAGTTTTACGCTAATACTTCAGCAAGCTTAGCGCTTACATTTTCAACAGCTTGTGTGCCATCAATAGTAGCAAACTTAGTATTACCTGCATCTGCTTCTGCTTTGTAATAAGCAACAAGTGGCTGAGTTTGCTCATGATAAACACCTAAACGTTTACGAACTGTTTCAGGCTGGTCATCATCACGAACCATTAAATCATCACCAGTCTCATTGTCTTTGCCTTCAACCTTAGGTGGGTTGTAAACAACGTGATATACACGACCTGACGCTGGGTGGACTCGTCGTCCAGACATTCTGTCTACGATAACTTCATCAGGAACATCAAACTCTAAACAATAATCCACTGAAATACCGTTTTCTTTCATAGCATCAGCTTGAGGAATGGTACGAGGGAAGCCGTCTAACAAAAAGCCATTTTCGCAATCAGCCTTTTTAATACGCTCTTTAACTAAACCAATAATAAGATCGTCAGATACTAGCTGTCCTGCGTCCATTACTTTTTTAGCTTCTAAACCTAATGGCGTGCCTTCTTTAATAGCAGCACGCAACATGTCACCAGTAGAGATTTGTGGAATGCCAAATTTGTTCATTAAAAATTGGGCTTGTGTACCTTTTCCGGCACCTGGTGCGCCAAGTAAAATAATCCGCATGAAATGATCCTCTGCAAATCCAAGTGAAAGTAAAAAAATTATACTCAGAATCTTGGCACAATAACCCAGTGATAACAAGCCGCTAGGGTAAGGATTCATTAACAGAATTGTTAATTTAACTTTGCATGACTAAATTTTAGACATAAAAAAGGGCAAGCTATTGCTTACCCTTTCATTTTAGCTATTTTAATTAAAACAATAATCTAGCTATTGCTGACCTTTAACTATTATTTTACTTAGTTAATGACATCATTAGTGTGTTTAAACGTTTCACAAACGCACCAGGATCTTTTATCGTGCCACGCTCAGCTAGAGTAGCTTGGTCTAACAATACTTCTACCCATTGCTTATATTGCGCTTCGTCTTGAACTTGATCTACGTGCTTAACTAACTCGTGTTCCATGTTCAATTCAAATACCGGCTTAACGTCTGGCACTTCTTGACCCATTTGTTTCATTAGGTCAATCATTTGCGGGCTCATGTCGCTGTTGCCTGTAACAATACATGCTGGCGAGTCCGTTAAACGGTGTGATACTTTCACTTCTTTAACTTTTCCGTCAAGCGCGGTTTGGAAACGTTCAATGCTCGATGCAAACTCTTTGTCCGCTTCTTCTTGTGCTTTTTTAGACTCTTCGTCTTCTAAGTCACCTAGGTCTAAATCACCACGAGTAACAGATACAAGCTGCTTGCCGTCGAATTCAGTTAGGTGTGACATCAACCACTCATCAATACGGTCAACCATTAGCACAACTTCAATACCTTTCTTACGGAAGATCTCTAATGCTGGGTTGTTTGCCGCTGCTTCATATGAATCTGCTACCAAGTAATAAATCTTATCTTGGCCTTCTTTCATACGCTCAACATAGTCAGGGAAAGACACAGATTGAGTCGCGTCATCATTATGTGTTGAAGTGAATCTTAATAACTTAGCAATCGCTTCTTTGTTAGTGAAGTCTTCAGCTGGACCTTCTTTTAGAACTTGGCCAAACTCGTTCCAGAATACTTGATAGTCTTCTTTCTTGTTTTTACCCATACGGTCAAGCATCTTAATAACACGTGATGTACATGCTTTACGTAACGCTTGAGTCACTTTGTTGTCTTGTAAAATTTCACGAGATACGTTTAGAGGTAAGTCGTTTGAGTCAATTAAGCCTTTTACAAAACGAAGGTACGTTGGCATAAACTGTTCAGCGTCGTCCATAATGAAAACACGCTGTACATATAGTTTTAAACCACGTTGCTTATCGCGATTCCACATGTCGAATGGTGCTTTTTTAGGAATATATAATAACGACGTATATTCACTGCTGCCTTCAACTTTATTGTGTGCCCACGTTAATGGATCTTCAAAGTCATGGCTAATATGCTTGTAAAATTCTTGGTAATCTTTGTCTTCAAGTTCAGACTTGTCTAAAGTCCAAAGCGCATCGGCTTTGTTGATAACTTCCCACTCACCTTCAGTGGCAGCAATTTTTTCGCCGTCTTCGCCTTCTGACTCTGGAGTGCCATCTTTCCACATTTCTACTGGTGTAGAGATATGGTCAGAATATTTTTTGATTACTTGACGAAGCTTGTAGTCATCAGCAAACTCTTTTTCATCTTCTTTTAAGAATAAAGTGATTTCTGTACCACGAGTCGACTTTTCAATTGTCTCAATTGTGTACTCGCCTTCGCCTTCACTTGTCCACTCAACGCCGTTGTCTTTGCTATCTCCCGCTTTACGAGAACGAACAATTACTTTATCTGCAACGATAAATGCCGAGTAGAAACCAACACCAAACTGACCAATTAGTTGAGAGTCTTGTGCTTTATCGCCCGTTAGGTTTTTGAAGAAGTCGGCTGTACCTGACTTTGCAATGGTACCTAAATGATTAGCCGCGTCTTCCGCGTCCATACCAACACCGTTATCGTCAATCGTTACGGTATTTTTGTCGGCGTCAAAGCTTACACGAACACGTAAGTTTGCGTCGTTTTCATATAAGTCATTATTTGATAGTCCTTCAAAGCGCAATTTGTCTGCGGCATCCGCTGCGTTTGAAATTAATTCACGTAAAAAGATCTCTTTGTTTGAGTACAAAGAATGGATCATAAGTTGTAGTAGTTGTTTTACTTCGGTTTGAAAGCCGTGAGTTTGTTTACCTTGAGTGGCTGCTTCTGCCATTGTCAGGGTCTCCTTTAATGATTTACGTTAATTATTTAATCGTTTGATGACAAGTAAATAAGTGTGCTTTTAACGCTTTTCAAGGGGAGAATTTTAATTCCGTAAAAAAAATGTGTGATTGCTTAAGAAAGAGTCACAACTAAAACTGTTTACGGCCCATTAATGCATGGCTCATTGTTGAAGTATCAACCATTTCAAGTTCGCCACCAACCGGAATACCATGCGCAATACGAGTAATTGCAACATTGTTGGATTTACAGATGTCAGCAATATAATGAGACGTTGCTTCACCTTCTACACTTGGATTTAAAGCTAGAATAACTTCTTCCACCAGCGGCTTAGAAGGATCAGAGCCGTCACTTGCAAGCACTTCTTCAAGTTGTGAGAGACCAAGCTCTTGTGGACCAACGCCATCGATTGGAGATAGGCAACCGTGTAAAACAAAATAACGTCCTGAAAAGTGCCCACTTTGTTCAACAGCGGCTAAGTCTGAAACCGACTCAACAATGCACAGCAAGGTATTTTGCGTTCGGCGTGAGTTTGTACAAATTTCACAAAGCTCTAGCTCAGTGTAATTTCGGCACTGTTTACATTGACCGATTTCCGCTAAGCCCGTTGCTAACGTATTCGCTAATTCAGTACCGGCCTGGCGTTTATGCTGCAACAAATGATAAGCCATACGCTGCGCAGTCTTTGGACCAACACCTGGTAAACACTGTAATTGTTCTATCATTTTTTGAAGCAGAGATGTTTGCACAAACTAACCTTTTAACGCATTACGTAATTTCCGGTACGATACCAAAAGCACAGATAAAAGTAATCTAATCTGTTTTAATTATTTAAGTTGGCATTACAGGATAATTAGCACTTCCCTAAAGCACTTGCGGGCTGTTCATCATAACGTCGGTGATTATTGGCACTAATTTCTGTTTTCTAGTTTAGAAATAATTTGTAACGTATTTATGCACGTATTTTCTATTCGATACCATTAATATGATAATTCATAAGGTTAAAGGTGTTTTATGAATTTTCAACAAGCGCATGGAGTTTACTCTTTAAAATTAGAGGGTAATATTGTTTTTTGTGACTACGCCGAAGGCTTTAACATACAAGGTGTTATTGAGCTAAAGCAACAGTTACTTGCATTAACTTCTAGTCTAAAGTACTGGGTTTTATACCAACTACCCGAATCATCGGCTGGCATTACACAAGACGCTATTGTAGAAATGATGAACTCATACGTTGAGTTACAAAATACAGGCTGTTTAGCCGTTGCCATTGTAGAGCGCAGTCCTTTTGTCAGAGCTGGTAGCCCCTATCGCCCTGAGCAATTAACAATGCCAATTAACATTAATAAAGATGCTGACTATCTGTACGATTGGTTAGTCGGTTTTTTACCTGATAACTAAAAATCTATTCGAAATGTCTTTCATTAAGGTCAAAACAATCACCAATAGAGTCAAAAAGTCGCAAAGAAGCTTAACCCTCTGCGACATTTATAGTTAAATAGCGACTGTTGAAATTTCACTGCCCGCTGGACCAGATTTAACATCTACTCGCAAACCCATTTGGCTTTTTAATTCCGAAACATGGGAAATAATACCTATCATTCGGCCCGAAGATTGAAGATCTATTAGCGTTCGAATAGCCAGCTCTAAAGATTCTGGATCTAAGCTGCCAAAACCTTCATCGATAAATAAAGTATCTAGCTTTATGCCACCCGAATAAGATTGAACCACATCAGACAAACCTAGCGCTAAAGACAGCGCGGCTAAAAAGGATTCACCACCAGAAAGCGTTGCCACAGGACGTGACTTTCCTGTATAGGCATCATCAACTTCTAACTCCAATCCCGATGCTTTATTTCCCTTGGCTTTTTCTTCTTTACGAATTAACTGATAGCGACCTTTACTCATTAATGACAGTCGCTGCGATGCCTGAATAAGCACATCATCAAGCAATACACTCAAGACAAAACGTTGCAAACTGATTTTATCGCCGTCTAATCCGTTTGATATTCGATAAAGTGTACCAACAACTCGATATTGTTTTTCTAACGCTTCATTAGTTTGATGAGCAGTCTTTAGCTTTTTCTGTACTGACAATAATTGATTATTACGCTCTTCTAGCGCTCGCCACTCATTATCTTTTTGCTGAAAAGCTTGCTTAAGTTCAGTCACCGCTTCAGTTAGGTTTTGAAGTTCAGGTTTTGTTGCGTCTTTAAGCTCTGTATTTAATTGGGCCATTGCCCCCATTAATGTGTCTAAGTGGCTTTTGTATTGCTCTACTTGCTGACTCAATCTCGATAAGTCTGTGTCATTAAGCCAAGCATTTTTAAAGCTAATTTCATCATCAAAAGTACTCGCTTGAATCGCGTTTTGCCACGCGTTAACAGCAACTTCATATTCTTGTTGTTGTACAGTTAACTGATTTATTAAGGCCTGAGTACTTGCTTCAAGTTGATCAAAGGCGCTTTGCGCACTTTCTTTGTTTGTTCGCGCAGCGGCTAATCCAGACTCTAATGCAGAAATAGTCTGAACTCTGTTTGCCATCTCAGCTTGAACTTTTTGAGCATCGCGGTGCTCTTCAGGCAACTGTTCTTCTAATTGGCGAACCGTTGACGTTGCTATCACAAGCAGTTCATTGTCTTGGTTAGCTTGAGTTTCAAGCTCAACGATAGATGTTTCTAGCTGAGTTAATGTTTGCTTGTCATTATTTATTTCTAACTTAAGCTTTTCCAAACTTTGTTTAGTGGCGAGTAGCGTATTTACGAGTTTCTGTTGTTCTTGATATTTAACTTGAGCGGTTTCTACGCTCAGGTCATCTGAGTTGGCTGAGGCCAGGCTTGGGTTTGAGCTATGATCTGAGTTATTGACTGACTTTTGGTCTGAATCATTGACTGAGTTTTGGCCTGATCCAATGACTGAGCTGTGAGCCATGTTTTGCTCTGTCGTAAGCGCTTTCGTAAGCTCTTCAACTAGACTGCCTTTCACTTTTTGTTTGTTTAAAGCGTCGTCAAACTCAGCTTTTATCTTGTCTCGAGCCTGAGTTTGCAAAACAACCTGCTCTCTTGCTGCATCAACATCCTCTTTGCTAACCATCGCAACGTCTTCACCCTCTACGCTCGCTTCGGTTAAAGCTTTAGCAGGCTGTGGATGCGCTAAACTGCCACAAACTGGACATGGTGAGCCGTCATTAAGCTCCTGTGCCAATATAGCCGCTTGATTTGCATGCCAAGAATATTCAACTTCTTTTGCTTTTTTAGTTAAAGCGGTCAGGTTTACGTTACTGTCATTTAATTTACCTTCAAGCAATAAGGTATTCGACGTTAACTGGTTTAAATCAGTAACCAGTTTCTTTAACGTTTCCCTATCCTTAACAGACTTTAAAAGCTTTTCTAGTCTGACTTGCTCCTGTGGCAATGACTCAACTTCAGTCGATAGTAAAATTATCTGCGAGTCTTTTTTGTCTATATTCGATTTTGCAGTGGTTATATTCGCTAAGGCAGACTTTAAGCTTTGTTTACTTTTTTTCGCTTTAAGCTCAGAGGCATTCAGGTTATTTTTAGCCTCAACTAAATCGTTGGCTAGTTTTAAATACTGCTGTAAATCATTGTTTTGTTTTTGTAGCAAGGCAACGTTTTGGTGATCACGTTCAGCAACCGTTAACTGCGCCACTGCATTTGTTAGCTTTGTCTTTGCCTCATCTCTTTGTTTAGTGCTGGAGTCTAATGAAGCTTTGATTGTTTTCAGTTTAATTTCTGTGTTTTGTTGCGCTTCGAATTTAGGTGTTAACTTTTGGGCCACATTTGCTAGCTGTATGGTTTTTTTTGTTTGCTCGTTTAGCGATTCGTTTGTTTTATGCGCCAACAATTCTTTTTCTTTAGCAGCTTGCGCTACAAATTTGGCGTCTAATTGCTTTGCATTTTCTAATGACTTTTCTGCATTTTTAACTTGGCTTTCTGCAGTTTGCTTTAAATTTAAAGCTTGTTCCAAAGACGGAGCCAATTGTTTTAATTCACTCGTAATTTCATCTTCGCTATTTAAGTCCGCACTTTGCAAAATACCTTTGATTTGGTTTTTGTGCTCGTCTACTTTTTTAGTTATATCCGAAGCCTTCACTTTTAGTGCTTCTTCTATTTTTTTGTATACAGATGTCTGAAACAGCTGACTAAATATTTTTTCTCTATCTTTTGAGTCCGCTAATAACAATTCTCTAAATTTACCCTGAGGTAAAACCATTACTTGCCTAAATTGATCAACATTAAGACCAATTAAATTTTGCACTTCTTTATCGGCGTCTTTAACGCTAGTCGATACCATCAGCCTATTTTCGGCAGAACCATCTAGCTCCCACATTGAGGCTTTTGATTGCTGAGTAGTTGTGCCTTCACCTACGCTTTTTGCGCGTTCCTGCATAGGAATTCGAGTAATACGGTAGCGTTTGTCGTTTAAGCTAAAATCTAACGTCACTTCCGTAAGCAATTTCATATCGGCAAAGTCGCAACGCATTTGTGATGCAGAGCGCTCAGCGCCAGTTGTGTGCCCGTATAAAGCAAAACAAATCGCATCTAGTATTGAGCTTTTACCAGCACCAGTTGCGCCATTAATCAAAAATAAAGGGTTTGAACCAAGCTTTTCAAAATCGACAAATTCAGTACCAGAAAATGGCCCAAACGCCTGAACCGTTAATTTAAGTGGCTTCATGCTTATTCCTTCCCTGATTGGCTGTTGGCTGTTGCTCTGTTCCTGAAACCAAACCTGGCTCTGAGCCTGACACTAAACCAGACACTAAACCAGCAACAAGTTCATGTTGCTCGTCAGACATAGGCTCGCCGGCCACTTGAGAATAAAAGTCTTTAAACATTTCAAGCTCGCCTCGTTTAAGTGACTCTTTTTTTAGTTTTGTATTGCTTGATTCTTGAATGCCTATTTTTTCAAGATGAAGGACATTGGGGTACACACTTCGCAGCTTGCCCATTGGATCTAAAATGGCGTGTTTGTCCGTTAAGCGCACAAGTAAATAGTCATCGCTGTTTGGGTCAACTTTGCCGTTTTCTAAAATGGTCGCTAACTCACCTTCAAGAATACGCATGTCTCTTAATGGGATCAGTGGCAAGTGCTTTTGCGATACCAGTCCGCCTTCATTCACCTCTACTAACGTCACGCCCTTTTTTTGGTTCTGCTCTGAAAAGCTATATTTCATAATCGAACCCGAATAGCGTATATGCTGTTCGCCTTTATACTGTGGGCTATGCAAATGTCCTAATGCAACGTAATCAAAGTCGGCACATGGCTGATAACTTACTCTGTCCGCGCCGCCTATTTGCAATGGTCTTTCCGAATCAGACTCTTCAGCGCCATCTATAAAACAATGACTTAACAGCACATTTACTTGGTGTTGGTTGTTTGTTTGTTGAGTGACTTGCTTGATCTCGTTGACTAAAAAAGTGTGGGCCTCGTCATAAGTTTTTACGTCTGACTTAAATACATCTCTTACCATAAGAGGTTCGCAATAGGGAATACCGTAAAAAGCCACTTCGGCATCACTGGTTTTAATAACAACAGGTTCAGCCACATCCTTTAAGCTGCCTAAAATGTGCAACCCAGACGACTTCATTTGTTTTGCACCAAAACGAACTCGTTCTGCACTGTCATGATTCCCAGGGATCATAATCACCGGCACATTTAGCTCGCTACAAATCACAGACAATACGTTATCTAATACTTCAACTGCAGAGGCTGGCGGCAACGAGCGATCATAAATATCACCGGCAATAACAACTGCATCAACCGCTTCTTCTTTTATGTAATCAACAATCTGATTAAGCACATATTGCTGATCTTCAAGCAAAGATACATTGTGAAATTGACGACCAATGTGCCAGTCAGATGTATGTAGAAATTTCATAAGCGCCTTTGTGGGTTCTCAAATGCAGATGCCTTGAATATTAATTTTGATAGGCAAATGAGTTTTTATAGATGAGTAAGCTGTTAAGAACAATAGGATATATAAAGCTTGCCAGCATTCAATGACTGTATAAAAAAACACGTCATTTTAAAATACATATTTGGATACAAAAAAGCCGATACTAAGATCGGCTCTTGATTCTACCCAAGGTTTTAAAACACATATTATCGATATGCTTAACCTTGGAGTAACGCTAACAACTTAGAACGGCATCTTCATGCCTGGAGGCATTCCCATACCACCAGTTACTTTGCCCATTTGTTCTTTGTTCATTTCTTCAACACGACGAACTGCGTCGTTAACAGCAGCTGCTAGAAGATCTTCAATCATGTCTTTGTCGTCTTCCATCAAAGATTCGTCAAGCTCAACGCGTTTTACGTTATGACTGCCTAGCATTGTTACTTTAACAAGGCCTGCGCCTGCTTCACCAACAACTTCCATTTTTGCTAAGTCTTCCTGCATCTTCTGCATTTTTTCTTGCATTTGCTGGGCTTGTTTCATGATGTTGCCCATTCCGCCTTTAAACATAATATTTTCCTCTCAATTCTATCCGCTAATTATGCGGTCTAATTTGGTTAAAACAAGGCTTTCTGTCTTGTTATAAAGGTTTAATTGAATTCTCGATTAATTTTGCGCCAAACTCATTCACCAGTGTATTTATAACTGGGTCTTGATGAATGCTATCTTCCGCTCGTTGTTGTCTATTTAAATTTATATTTTGCTGAATATCCGCGGGTGCTGTTGTGGTAATTGCACTCTTATTAATAATAAACTCTGAAGCTGGTGCCAATTGTGCAACCACGGCCGTGAGTTCTTGCTCTGAATTTTCATTTAAGAGGTGCGCAAACTCTTGTCGAACAATAAGCTCAATACGACTACCGTCAATTTTAACTTCACTATTTAACGCTAACTGTCGGCCAAGCCCCATTAAATGAGACTGCTCAATCATGGCTGCCCAGCGGTCAACTTCGTGGGCATAACGGACTTCTTCACTATCCACATCTTGCAGTTCAACTTCAACAACATTAGGTGTATCAGCTGGCTTTGCATGGCCTGCTAAATCTGCACCAAAACTCTTTGGTGCTTGAGGCTCATCTTGAGATTCAGCTTGAAGTTCAGTTTGAGGTTCATGCTGCGATTCTGCCTCCAGCTGCGCTTTAGGCGCTAACTTAATGTCTGGCTTAGGTGATGGCTTAGCTGCTTGCGCTGAGCTATTTCCTAATTGGTTAGTTTCTAATTGCCCGTCTTTTGATTCAGACTGCGAATTGTTGTTATCCGATGACGCTGAGCTTTTGCTTGAGTAATTTATTCCACGACTGGCTAGTATCGCCATAACAGGGTTTTGTTCAGCATCATCTGGAAAATCTATATTTGGCGTAAATGCCGTTGCTGAGTCTTTTGAAGTAGGCTCGCCGGATGCAGTGCCGTTTAATGCAGACTCGTTGGAACTATATTCTGTAGAACCAAACTCACTCGCTAACGCTTCATTTGTTGGTTGCTGTTCCGGCGACTGTGATTCCAGTGAAGAGCCTAAAGCGTTTGCGGTGGATTCAGCGTAATCTTGGTAATGGTCGGAGACGTCACTTTCGTCATAAAGGACATTCCCATAATCAGGAAGGGGCTCAACTGCTTCAACTGCTTCAACTGCTTCAACTGCTTCAACTGCTTCAACTGCTTCAACTGCTTCAACTGCTTCAACTGCTTCAACTGCTTCAACT